>Ga0182024_10017209_pt1 | contig 13608 bp, 12 predicted proteins | sample P32metaG_FD_120480 | JGI IMG/M metagenome (GOLD analysis project Ga0182024, IMG submission 120480) | Permafrost microbial communities from Stordalen Mire, Sweden - P3-2 metaG (Illumina Assembly) | ecosystem: Environmental > Terrestrial > Soil > Wetlands > Permafrost | place: Sweden: Stordalen...
GCCCTGGAGCACACCGAAGGCTTTTTCGGAAAAATTGATATCCTCGTGAACAATGCCGGCGGCGGATTTACGAATCTGGCTGCCAATGTTTCTGAGTCCGAATTTGATACCACCCTTACGCTAAATTTGAAATCCACATTTTTTGCGAGTCAGGCTGCTGCCAAGATTATGGCTCGGCACGGCGGCGGCAAAATCATCAATATGAGTTCGCAAGCGGCTTTCGCGGCGTTGCCCACCGAATCGGTGTATTGCGCCAGCAAAGCCGCAATTTCTCAATTGACGAAATGCTTGGCGGTGGAGTGGGGCCCGCAAAACATCACGGTAAACGCCGTCGCCCCGACCTTCATCGCCACTCCTGGAACGGAAGAACAACTTTCGGATCCGGCGTTTCGCGCCGATGTGATCGAACGCATAGCCGCATTGCATCGTCTTGGCGAGCCCATGGAGGTTGCCGGTGCGGTAATATTTTTGGCCTCGCCCGCGGCTGCCCTCATTACCGGACATACCATGCTCATCGACGGAGGTTGGACCGCCAGATAATTCTGCGACGCGCCGATGCCACCGCAGACATCCCTTCGCGCCAAATAAAGAGAATCCCACAAGATTTAATTCTCAAACGCCGCGCCGTGCCGTCGCTTTATAATCGGTTAGATGGTTTTTCGAGCGCGACTTTCATCCGCATCTTTCCTCTTCCTTCCTGGATTTTGTTAGAAAAAATAACCCCAATTGGCCGGCGCAAGTGATCGTCTTTTGAATTTTGCATTTGACAAAACATTGGGCCCTGCACTATAAACCGCAGCAATGTAAATACACCTCGAATAAATAACCGGTTAGAAGGGCTATTGCTATAACTGCTGGCCAGCGACCAGCGCTCAGTTTCGGGAAGGGTTCTCGGCAGCTCTTCGGCTGTCTTTTGGCTTTGAAGTGCTTATTCAGGGCCACGAAAATGTTGGAATCGTGGAGGCCATCGGTGGCGATGGAACCTACCGCGACTTCGAATTCCGCTATGTCCCGGCGATCGCGTAGTGGTTGGTGCCAACGTGGCCTGCGGCGAATGTTATTACTGCCGTCACGATTTCCCTTATTACTGCTGCGAAAAAATGACCGACTACGGGAATAATCTGAGCGCCAAAAACGCGCCCCATCTTTTTGGCGGTTGGTCGCAATACATGTATATCGCGCCTGGCAGTTTTCTTGTCAAAGTTCCCGATGATCTACCTTCCGAGATTGCCGGGCTCACCGACATCTTCGCCGTTTCCGTCGGGCATGGACCCGGCATGCGCCAGATGGTTCGTTACCAGAAACAGTATCCAGTCCGCGAATTTGTTTCGCATCGATATAAGTTGCGTGATGTACATGCGGCAGTGCAAAAATCAATTGAGCCCGAGTCCATGAAGGTCGTTTTGGAACCGTGGAGCTAACGGGGAAGATATTTGTGTTAAATGTGTTTGCGAAAGGAATGAATTGAATGAGTGGTTTAAAAGACAGCTTCTTATTTGCCTCTGCTCCCGACAGTTGGGGCGTACTCGATTATCCCGGCCCGTCGTGGAAGCAATCCTACGAAAAAATGCTGGATGAGATGGTGTCCGCTGGTTACACCGGAACGGAATTAGGCCCATACGGATTCTTTCCGACTGATGCAAAGGTTCTGCAACCTCAGCTGGACAAAAGAAAGTTGACGCTCCTGGCTTCCTTCGTGCCGGTGAAGATGACCGATCCGGCCGCGGGCGCGGCATGCATCGAACGAATCCGCAAAGTTGGCGGCTTACTCGCGGCCTTGAAGGCGCCCTTCCTGGTTATGGCCGATGACCAATCGCCCGAGCGCAACGCATTTTCCGGCAGAGCCTACGATAAAGATTGCCCTACTCTCAGCGCGGAACAGTGGAAGCACGTGGGCAAAATCGTCGCGGATGCTGAAAAAGTAGCCAATGAATTCGGGCTTGATCTGGTATTTCATCCCCACGTGGCCACCTATGTCGAGACCCCTGAGGAATGTGAACTTTTTTACGACGCTACCTCGCACACCAACGTCGGGCTGTGCCTCGATACCGGACATTGCGTATATGGCCACGGAGATTCGGTGAAGGAAGCCGAAAAATATAAAGATAAATTGCGGTTCGTACATATTAAAGACTGCGACACCCGTGTTTTGGAAGAAGCACGCCGTAAGAAATGGATATTTGAGGAAGCCATCGAACATAAAGTCTTTACCATTATTGGGCAGGGAAACATTGATTTCCCTGCGTTCTTTCGAACGCTGGTGAAAAATGGTTATTCGGGATGGTCGGTGGTGGAGCAGGACGTAAAGTTTGGCGCCACACCGATTCCTCCCGTCGAAAGCGTAGCCGCAAGTTTGAAATACCTGCGCGGCGTTGTGAGTGGGCTTGGAACAGAACGCGCCGCTCGCTGAATTGCGCTGACGATGTCCACTGTCGAATCTCGGGAGCTTTGCAAATGCGGAAATTAGGACTTGGCGTGCTCGGACTCGGAGAAATGGGCAAGCGCCACGCCGAAAATCTATGCCGCCTGGTGCCGGAGGCACGGCTCGTCGCCGTAGCCGATCCCTTTCCGGAGCGAACCAGGCAAACCGCCGGCGAACTGGAGATCGACAAATATTTCACCAGCCTGGATGACATGCTCGCGTGTAAGAAAGTGGACACCGTCGTAATCACCACTCCAGATAAGTTTCATGCGAGCGCCATCACAGCCGCAGCACGAGCGGCCAAGAATATCTTCTGTGAAAAACCCATTGCCTTAACAATGGCTGATGCTGAGGCGGCCGTGGCAGAAGTTACAAAAGCTGGCGTGCGCATGCAGATTGGTTTTATGCGCCGCTACGATCCGGGATATGCAGCCGCCATGAAGCGCATTGAAAACGGTGAAATCGGCGAGCCGGTAATTTTTAAATCCGTGGGGCGCGACAAAGATGCTCCGCCAATGTCCGCATTCCAATCCGGCATTAACGGCATGCTGTTCTACACCAACACCATTCACGATTTTGATTTGGCGCGTTGGCTGATGCGTGATGAAGTTACCGAGGTGCACGCCCACACCACCTGCTCAATTCGCCAGGAAATTGCTCAGTACGGCGACGTCGTGGCCACCGTCGTAAATCTGAAGTTCGAGCGCGGCGCCAGTGGCAATATTGAGTCTTACCAGCAAGCCGTTTACGGTTACGACGTGCGCACCGAAATTGTCGGTTCCAAAGGAGCCATCTTCGTCGGCACGCTCCAACAGACTCCCGCCGTATTTCTGAGCGCTAACGGCGGCCTACAAAACTTGGCCGACCATTTCTTGACGACATTTGCCGACGCCTACGTGCTTGAAATGCGTGACTTCGTGCACAACATTCTGCACGACAAACCACTGCGCGTATCGGGAAACGATGGAATCAGAGCCTTGGCTATTGCAGCTGCCGCGGAAGCCTCTCATTTGCAAAAACAGCCAGTAAAAATCGCGGCTCAACATGCTGCAGCGTGATTCGATGCCCCAAAATTCAAGATCGTAGCGAGAGCGTATGACCGAAACAACCGCGACATCTTACAAAAGCCCGCTGCACAAGATGACCCAAACCACCCCCACCAGCCTCTGGAATGATTCGGCATCGCTCGAAGAGTTGTCCTATTCGATCAACCATGGTGCCGTCGGCGCAACCTGCAATCCAGTAATCGTCGTGGGAGTTTTAAGGAAAGAAATGACCCGCTGGGCCCCGCGCATCCGCCAGCTGATCGAGGAAATGCCTCACGCCACCGAAGATCAGCTGGGCTGGCAACTAGTCCGTGAAATTTCCGCCGAGAGTGCCGCGCTGTTGAAACCGATTTTCGATGCGCATCAGGGCCGCAACGGAAGACTCTCGATTCAAACAGATCCGCGACTTTATCGCGATGCGCGCGCCATCGTGGAACAGGCCGTAGAGTTTAACCAGCTTGCTCCCAACATGATTGTCAAAATCCCCGTCACCAAAGAGGGGATTCCCGCTATTGAAGAAGCCACCTATCGCGGCATCAGCATTAATGCCACCGTCTGTTTTACCTTGCCGCAGTGCGTCGCAGTTGCAGAAGCCGTGGAGCGCGGATTGAAACGCCGTGAACGCGAAGGCCAAGAGATAAAAACGATGGGTCCAGTGTGCACCATTATGGTTGGGCGCCTGGACGACTGGCTCAAAGTTTTGCTGGAAAAAGAAAATATTTCAGTGGACCCCGGTTATCTGGAATGGGCCGGCGTCGCTGTTTTCAAGAAGACCTATAACCTTTTTCGCAAGCGCGGTTATCGCATTCGCTTACTGTCTGCGGCATTCCGCAATCACATGCACTGGAGCGAATTCATTGGAGGTGAGGTGGTTATATCGCCTCCCCACGTATGGCAGAAGCGCTTCAACGCCAGCCAGATTGAAGTAACTTCGCGCATCGAGCAGGAAGTCCATTCGCAAATTGTTGAGGGTCTAACGAAGAACTTCGCCGATTTCCGGCGTGCCTATACGGAAGATGGCCTTTCAATTGCCGAGTTCGATTCCTTCGGCCCCACACGAAGAACGTTACGCCAGTTCATCGCGGCATGCAGTGATCTCAACGCCATCGTCCGCGACGTTTTGTTGCCGAATCCTGACACGGCATAAATCTTAGAAGCTACTTGGAGGAAGGCAGCATGGGAAAACTCGCAATTACCGGCGGTGATGCGCGATAACTCCAAAAACCAAAGCCATTCTTCCCGTTCACCCGGGAATGCGTTTTGCAGACATGGATGAGATTTTGCGCGAAAAGCCTCTTGATCTCAGAAATATGTATTCGTGTCCGGAGTCTGATCGTGCCGCGTATCACGAAGCCGTATGGTTCCCCCATCAGGAGTTCCTCGGCACCGCTCAAGATGTGGACGCCATCGCTGAAGCAATACACAAGGTTCTCTCAAATATCGAAGAGCTGCGAGGCCTGGATCATAAAGCAATTCGCAATCAGCCGCTGGGCCGCGCGGACCGCGAGAGTTAGCTGCTGCGGATCGCGAAGATAAATGTGGCATAAGATGGCCGCGACTGAGCAGGGGTATTCGATCGAACTGGGATAATATGCAAAGCCACCAAACTGGGTCATTCTCGATGCAACTTGCAAAACCACTAATAGACAGAAACCATCGGCCGTCAGGTACTTATTAAAAAGCCCAGAACCAATAAAGGCAAAGCCGCCAGCATCTACGACGTCGCGCGCGAATCCGCCGTCTCGGTATTTACCGTATCCGAGGTGGTCAATAAGAAAAGCCACGTCAGCAAAAAACTTCGCGATCGCGTGGAAGAAACTATTCGCAAATTGAATTATCGTCCCAACTTGATCGCCCGCAGTCTCGCCAAACAAAAAACCCACACCATCGGCATGATCGTGCCGGATATCGCAAATCCCTTTTTCCCAATGGTGGTTCGTGGTGCGGAAGACGCCGCCCAAAAACATGGCTACAATCTTTTGCTCTGCAATAGCGACGACTCCCTTGACAAAGAAGAACGCGCCATCGAACTGCTCCTCTCCAAGCGCGTCGATGGCATTTTGCTTACTAAAGCAGCTGAAGATTTTCGTCCGCCGCTGCGGCAAATGATTAAAGAAGTCAAAATTCCTTTTGTGCTGGTGATGCGCACTTATCCCAAATTAACCGCCGACGCGGTCATCTCCGACGATTATCAAGGCGCCTACGACGCCGTGTGTCACTTGGCTCGAGCCGGACGCCGTCGTATCGGTCTCATCAGCGGCCCGCTAAAAGTGAGCAACGCCGTGGCTCGTTGGCAAGGTTTTCACGATTCGTTGAAAGCCATGGGTTTGCCTTTTGACAAGGAACTGATCGTCGAAGGAGATTACCGCATTGAGTCTGGCTACCGAGCCGGCCACGCGCTACTCTAGCACCGTCCGGACGGGATTTACGTGGCCAATCATTTGATGACGGTTGGCCTACTCAAGGCTGCCGAAGAAATGGGCCTGCGTTGTCCCGAGGATTTCGGCTTAGTCAGCTTCGACGATTATCCCTGGCTTGGAATTTTTCGTCCGCGATTAACTACCGTGGAGTTGCCAAAACATCAGTTGGGCAGTGAAGCGGCCGAATTGCTGATCAAGCGCATCTCTGGTGATCGCAGCAAGCCGTTGCTGCGAAAGTTACAGCCTGAATTGCGTATCCGTGAGTCCTGTGGCTTCGCTCTCCACGTTTCACGTACCGCTAATGGTGACGCTTCGCAAGTTCAGCGGGTACTTCTCGAAAAGGTAAAGTAGCTCAGATGATTGAAACTTTAATACCTAGCCTGTTCGTTCAATATTCAAAAAAGCAGCCGCTCTTTCTTGCGTGCTTTCTCATATTCAGTGCGTGCGTTCTTCACCGTGTCCCGTTCAGAAACTTCCGCGATAGGCACGTCCCACCACGATTCGTATCCAGGCACGCGATCTTCGTAAGAAGTTTCCACCACCACCACGGAAGTTCGCGTCTGCTTTTTCCCCTCGCATAGGGCATTTCTCAATTCTTCCGAGGTACGCGCCCGAACCGCCCAGGCTCCCAGGCTTGCCGCATTGGCATGGAGATCCACTGGCAGCAACTCTCCGTCATAGCGTTCGCCTTGCCGATAACGATAGTTCGTCCCCATCCCTTCGTTCCCGCAGTTGCGGCTCAATCCGCCAATACTCGAGAATCCATGGTTATCCAGCAGGATGATATTTAGCTTGTAGCCTTCCTGCACCGAAGTGACAATTTCCTGCGCCATCATTAAATAAGATCCGTCGCCCACCATCACGTACACATCGCTTTCGGGCTTGGCCATTTTTATCCCCAGCCCCCCCGCGATTTCGTAACCCATGCAGGAATAGCCATATTCCATGTGGTAGTTGCCGGGCCGTCGTGTGCGCCAGAGTTTGTGCAAATCGCCAGGCAGACTTCCCGCCGCACATACCATGACGTCATCGGCTTGGCACATCTCGTTTACCACACCGATGACTTCACCTTGCGTGATCGGCGGGCCTTTTCGTATTCCGTATATTCGGTCAACTTCCTTTTCCCACTCATCGCGAAATTTGGAAATTCTCGTGTGGTATCTCGAGTCCACTTGCACGCCAGCCGTTGCCTCGCTCAATTCTTCCAGCGTCACGCGAGCATCTCCTGTCAGCGGCAGCGCTCGATGTTTGTAGCTGTCAAATTCCGCCACATTAATATTTATGAATCGCACCTCTGGATTTTGAAACGCGGTCTTCGACGCGGTAGTAAAGTCGCTGTAGCGAGTTCCAATTCCGATAATCAGATCCGCTTCCCGCGCCATAATATTCGCGCCCGGAGTTCCAGTGACTCCAATCGCTCCCAATTGCTGCGCATGATCGTAAGGCAAAGACCCTTTTCCAGCTTGGGTTTCGCATACGGGAATGCCCGTCTGTTGCGCAAATTTCGCAAGCGCTTCCCAAGCCTCCGAATAAAGCACTCCTCCACCTGCCACGATCAGCGGTTTTTTCGCGGAACGAATCCATTCTGCAGCGCTGATCAAAAAACCGCGATCGCAACGATTTCGCGGAATGGTCCACACCCGCTTCTCCAGGAATTCCTTGGGAAAATCAAAGCCCTCGGTTTGTACGTCTTGCGGCAAGCTGAGTGTTACCGCCCCGGTATTTTCCGGCGAAGCAAGCACGCGCATGGCTTCCGGCAAAGCCGTCAGAATCTGTTCCGGGCGCTGGATGCGGTCCCAATAGCGTGAAACGGGTTTGAAGCAATCATTCACGGAAACGTCTTGGGATGCGGGGGATTCCAGTTGCTGCAAAACCGGCGACACATTTCTTCTCGCGAAAATATCCCCGGGCAAGAGCAGCACTGGCAGACGGTTGATGGTTGCCAACGCTGCCCCAGTGACCATATTTGTCGCGCCCGGTCCGATCGAAGTTGTGCAGGCTAAAGTGCGTAGCCGGAAACTTGCTTTGCTGAAAGCTGCGGCAGTATGAACCATGGCTTGTTCATTTCGGCAAAGGTAATAGCGAAGTCTCCGGTCTTGCTCGAGCGCTTGTCCCATGCCGGCCACGTTACCGTGCCCAAAAATTCCGAAGCATCCCTCGAAGAATCTGCGTTCCCGGTTATCCCGGCTGGAATACTGGTTCGATAGAAATGCCACGATGGCTTGTGCAACAGTCAGGCGGCGATTCATGCAGGAGCGCTCCCCGGTGGCGATTCGTCAGTTGGGGCCATAGCATGCCGCAGAACTTCCAGCGGCACCAGTTAAAAATAAAGAGTTTCGCTAACCGCTTATTCGATTTGGCACGTCCGCGTTTTTTAACTTTATTTCATTACACCAAGGAATGATCGCGGTGCTACCGGATCAATGGAAGGCGCGGGTCGGTTTCTTTCCACGTCGATTTAATCCATACGTGGTTGGGATCTTCCGTTACCGACAAGGTCCGCGAGGTCCCCGCAAGAAAATTCAAGTAGTACACGTTATATCCTGGTCCTGCCACCACCGGATGAAAACCGGAATGAACTAATACGGCATCGCCGTCCTGCGCCCGCACTGTGAAGTCTCGCGACTTATCCGGTGAGTACAGTCTTTGCAGCGCGAATCCTTCTTTGGGATGCTCAATCCGGTAGTAGTAAATTTCGTCCAGATCAACCTCGGTAGGTGGGTTATGCACGTCATGTTTGTGCGGCGGATAGCTCGACCAGTTCCCCCCGGGTGTATACACCTCAATGACCACCAATTTATCTGCGGGAAAATCAGGCCTGATAATATCTACAATCTGGCGTGAAGCATTTCCGCCTCCGCGCAAGCTCGTGGCTACGTCGTCTGGGGTGATCAGCCGCGGTTCAAGTTTGGCCTCGGAAGGAACCCGGCATTCCGCTATCTCGCAAATCGTTTCGGCGGTAAACGTGATTTCATGACCGGCAGGAAGATAAACCGCATAAGGAAACCCGTCAAAAACATTTGCGCGCTTGCCAATTTGCTTCGGTCCTTGACCCCAGTCGGCTATGCACTTCCCACCCAGCAAAACAAATGCGCATTCCTCTTTTCGTGCAGCGGTTCGCACAATGTCGCCCGGCTGCAAGCGCCGCACTGACATACTCATCCACTTCCACCCCGCCTGTTCGCGGTCCAGGTGCAAGAGTTCTCCCGATTGCTCCGCGGCCAAGTTCTGGGAATGGACTAGAGAGACAGGTTCACTCACTTCGCCTCCAACTCAGCGAATTTCCCCGCAAGATTCAGTTTTTCGTTTCGCAATCTAACCGGTTTGAGACTATACAAATGCCTTTTATCTTGTCAAATCGGGCTGGTAAGCATATCGAGATAGTTTTTTGGCAATATTTACGAAAGGAGGGTGAAAAATATTTATTCGACTCGATTGGATAGCGTCCCGCTGGATGCTGGCCGAGCGTCTGATCGCTGGGAATCTATTTCCTCAAGCGGACGTGCCGCCAGGATTTCGTAGTTGCGGTATTTGATGGACAATACCGCGTGTCCGCCCACGCGCATGGTCGACGTGGATTCATTGTCCGAAGGAAACCAAAAATCACCCAATTTTTTATAGATATGATGAATTGCGGTGCTCTTGATCCACATCGACGGATTCTTCGATGGCTCCGCCTCGATGCGGCATGCCGCGAAATCTTTACTATTCACCCACACCCGTCCGCGATATAGAAGCTTGTTCGGTATTTTCGGTTGAACGGTTAGCACGTAAGAGCAACCATCACCGGTGTCTTGAAACTCCATCCCGGTGAATTCGTAATTGCGGCGATCCAGGGCCACCCGCTCGCGATTCTTACTATTTAGAGCTTCTTGTTCAGCTTGCATCAGCCCTTTGAAAATCCGCTCAATCATCCATTTGGGGCCACTCTGCGAAACGATCTTAAAACTTTTCGTCGCGGGCGCCTCGTAAACCATGTCCACAACCATCTCGGCCTTTAGCGACGTGGGGAATCCCGTGTAATCCAGACGATAAAAGCGCCTGCTCTGATAACTTTGCAACGCGAGTGCGCGTTCTGCATTTTTAGCGATCAAGTTGTCCACCACCTGCTCAAGCGTTGGTCTCGCTGCTACACCTGTTTGTAGAATGACCGTTTGCGCCAAACCAGTAGCGGCCCATATCAGCAGAAATAGAGTTATCACTGATCGGGGCTGACAAACTACACCCGGAAACGTAATCTGCCCGCTGCCCAGGCACCTTCTGCCCAACGGCGTCGCAGCGCTCGTCAACCGCCGCCCGGCACAATTGAAATTACGCATTTGCATCGCAGGGATTCTCGGTGGCCAAAGATAATTCTCTATTTCCGCCAAAGGTGTAATTCAGCGCGTGACGCACTGACTTCTTTTCGGCCATGCGGATAATCGAAAAAATTCGCCCCAAAAATGGCGGCGGCGCTTTCCACAACGCCGACAACGGACTGTCGCAGCCCGTATAACAATCAATATGAAACACTCGCTCATCCCAGCGGCGGGAACCCACCGGATACTCTGGATATTCGCGAAGCACATCAATCACCGTTTGCCAAAATCGCAAGCTGCGCGGCTCCGCATATTGCGGCATCAACAGGACATGACTCAGCTGTTCTTCCCTGATTTCCTGCACGAACTGAGAAAAATTCACGGCGCGTGTCAGGTTCAGTGCGCCGCTCGGCTCGCATCCATGCCGGTCTCCTCCCGAAATTACTGGCCGCTGCCAAAGCTCAGACAACTGCACAACCCTCTTGTTTTCGCTCCAGTAGCGCATGGCGTTCAGCTCGAAAGCGTGGAGAAATTCAATGTGCTGCTGCAAAAATCGTTCCAGAACAAGTTGGAAAGAAAGTTGTCCCGGACCCAACTGGTCCCACAGTGGATGGTTGAAGACGATCAATACATCCGGTATTTCATGGAGGGCCGCCATTATTTCCACTAAGCGGGAGGTACAAGGACTGCGAGTGTATTCTGCAAAGTCTTCCATGAAAGTCGGCGCCAGGTTCGGCGGCAGGTTGTGAACGCCCAGATGAAACACCGCATCTTCAAATGGCACACTCCACTCCACCGCAAGCGGGATCTGTATCGCTTCGGGCAATTGTCGCAAAGAGGTCGGCGCCCCCATGCTGTCATGATCGGTAAGCGATACCAGGCTCATCAAATCGAGCTCGCATTCAATCTGCTTGCTCTCCAATTCGAATCCCACCTTGGCCGACACCGGCGGCCGCCAGTACGCCGTGGAAAAATCCACCGGTCTGCACGATTTTTTGCACTGTCTTTCGAGAGCCCGCCGTAACACCGGCCACTTCTCAGCGAACGCAGGAATGAAGTGCAAGCTTTCTTTGGAGAAATTGGTATGGCTATGGAGAGAAACTGCTGCGCGGTAATTTCCCGCAATTTGTGGTTGATTCCAAACGCACGAAATCTTCGATGGTGTCAATCGCTGGCCTCCATTTTTAGCCGCGGCTCCGGCACGTACCGGGATTTGGGTCTAACTACCTGGAGGCCGACGCTTCCTTCAGAACCGTCACTTCATTTATTGTATCTGCTATTCAAGTCTTTTCTTCAAGCTTTTGGTATACAACGGTCGCCAAAATGAAAATATCCACAATTGCACACATACTGACCAACTCGAATTGTGGCTCGAACTGTGGCTTAATGGTTTCCGCCATTCTCCGAGTCTCACTGGAGTAAACGCGAATGCCTTCCGTCAACTCGCCGCATGTCGTGAATATCTATGATTTGAGGCGCGTAGCGCAGCGGCGTCTCCCCCAAGTTGTTTTCGATTATCTGGACGGCGGCGCGGAGGGCGAAGTCACTCTGCGAGAAAATTGCCGCGTTTTTGATGATGTAACCTTTCGTCCCCGTCACGCGGTGGCCTTTGCGAATTGCGATTTGCGCGCCACGGTGCTGGGACATGAGCTTTCATTGCCGGCCATGCTCGCTCCCGTTGGTTATAGCCGGCTGATGCATCCAGGTGGCGAAGTCGCCGCCGCACGCGCCGCAGGGAAGGCCGGCACCGGTTATATTCTCTCCACCATTTCAGGACACAAACTCGAAAATGTGAAAGCGGGCTCCGCCGGACCGGTCTTTTACCAGCTTTATCTGATGGGCGGGCGCGCTGCGGCGGAAGCCTCTATCGATCGTGCGCGGCGCGCCGGATTTGCCGCGCTGGTGATCACCATCGACACGCCTGTCAGCGGAATTCGCGAGCGCGATCCTCGCAACGGCATGGTTGAACTGCTGAACCCCGGACTCCTCCAGAAAATTCCTTATGCCGAACAATTCTTAACGCATCCGGGCTGGCTATTTTCCTTCTTGAAAGATGGTGGCGTTCCTCCCCTCTACAATGTGGTTCTGCCCGGAAAGGGCCCCATGCCCCTCACCGATATTGGACGCGCCCTCGCTGCTTCCACCGTGACCTGGAAGGATCTGACCTGGATCAGAGAACACTGGAACGGTCCAATCGTCGTTAAGGGTGTGCTCACCGGGGATGACGGCCGCAGGGCCGTCGATGAAGGGGCTGCAGCCATCGTCGTTTCGAATCACGGTGGCCGCCAGCTTGATTGTGTTTCCGCAACGCTGCGTGTGTTGCCTGAAGTGGTCGCCGCCGTCAACGGCCGAATAGAAGTCTTAATGGATGGAGGCGTGCGCCGCGGCACCGATATCGTAAAAGCATTGTGCCTGGGCGCCCGCGCCGTCCTCTGTGGACGCGCCTATGCGTACGGATTGGCGGCCGCCGGTGAAGCAGGAGTCACTCGCGCCATCGAAATCTTGCGCGAAGACGTCAAACGCACCCTGGTCTTGCTTGGCTGTCCCAGCGTCGCGGCCCTCGATTCTTCTTACGTGCGCATCCCCAAAGATTGGGCCGCCAATTAAGTTAAAGCTTCATTTCCACTAACCATGGTCGAAAGCGATCAGTGCACGAACTTCAGTGCACAAAGTTCAATCCGTGCGGTATAAATTGCGGAAAAACGTAAGCGTACAGCATCACAATCACGCCAATAATCGCCGCCAGCGCCACCGAATGCCAAAATACAAACCGGAAAATCGAGCCTTCATTGCCCACCTGATTGGTTGCTGCGGTAGCGATGCAGATCGATTGCGCATCGATCATTTTGCCCATCACGCCGCCGGCGCTGTTCGTGGCGCACATTAAGATTGGACTCAGATTCAGTTGCTGCGCTGTAATGCGCTGCAGGCCGCCAAATAACGCGTTCGACGCCGTATCGCTCCCAGTCAGCGCCACTCCCAGCCAGCCAATATACGCACCGAAGAATGGAAAGAACCACTTCGTCCGCGTAAACGCCAATCCCAATACCGCATCCATCCCTGAGTACCGCGTCACATATCCCAGGCCCAGCATGCACACCATGGCAATGATTGCGAAACGCAACCGGTACATCGTGCCGCCAAATATCTTGAATATTCTCCCTGGTTTTAAACCAAGCAGAAGCCCGGCAATAACTGCAGCAAAGAAGCAGCCCGTCCCAGTCGCAGTCAACCAGTTAAGATCGAACTTCGCGTTTTCCGCTGCGGGCTTCATCACTACCGGTTGTGCCCGAAATACTGCCTGATGCAAATAGGGCACCGCCCATCCGCCCGTCTTAAACGCCGGAGTCGTGTACTTGCCCATAGCTGTCTTGACGACTGGCAAGCCCCAAAGCAAAACAAATAGAGATAGCAGCGCAAAC
>Ga0182024_10017210_pt1 | contig 13608 bp, 13 predicted proteins | sample P32metaG_FD_120480 | JGI IMG/M metagenome (GOLD analysis project Ga0182024, IMG submission 120480) | Permafrost microbial communities from Stordalen Mire, Sweden - P3-2 metaG (Illumina Assembly) | ecosystem: Environmental > Terrestrial > Soil > Wetlands > Permafrost | place: Sweden: Stordalen...
AGGACGTCGCGAACTTGCCGTCCTCGACCCAGCGCGCTTGCTTAACCCAATTTACCTTCGGCCCCTGACTTTGCACCCACGCGAACGACCGCTTGTTGGTGGTCGCGCGCATGCCATCGATCAATCCCGCACATGCGAGCAGCGCCGCGCCCGTGCATACTGACGTGACCAGCTCGGCTTGCGCGGCGCGGGCGCGCAGCCATGAGACGAGTGACGTCCTATAGACCTCGCGCCGGGTGCCGATGCCGCCGGGAACGAGCATCAGATCGAGCCGTGGACAATTTTCGAAGCCGAACTCGGCGACCACTCGCGGACCCTGCGCGCTGGCGATCGGGCCGGCCTTTTCGGCAACCATCGCGATGCGAAAGGCGCCGTCCAGATCGTGTATTCCATAGGCCTCGCATGGCCCGAATACATCGAGCAATTCGAATCCTTCGAACAATAGAACCCCAAGTGTTCGTGACGACGACGACATATCATTCTCCGAGCATGCGCGAGCTATTTTGCAGCAGTCCGAAAAATCTGGTCACGACCGTTGGGCCGCTCGGTAGTTATTGAAAAAAGCCCGCATTCTAAACAAAAGGGAAGTTTGAAACCTCGTGAGGTTTCAATGTCTGAAAACACTAAAGGTTTTGCGTTCTTGATCCACCCTTCTTTAACACTCCAAGTGTTTGTGGTGACGACGACATATCATTCTCCGCGGTTGTGGGAGCCTTTTGCATCAATTCGCGCGCCTCGTCGCTATAGATGCCCGGTCGATCGTAGAGCATCAACGGTGGCTCGACTATCACCTCGATGCCACCGCCTTTGCGCGCTTCGACCAGGATCGTAGTCGCAGGAGCGCCGTCGTGCGGATGCACGAACCTGATGCGTTTCGGTTCGAGCGAATTCGCGGAGAGGCATCCGAGCAGTTCTGCGCTGCGGGCCGCGTCGAAGACGAAAGCCGCCTTCGCGCCGTTGGTGGCGTAACGCTTCGCTGCGTCGACGAACTGAGCGAGCGTCGCGGCGCCCTCACTGCGGGCGATCCGGCGTCCTGCATTCGGGCTCTCACGTCCGCTGAGCAACGGTCGATACGGCGGATTGGCGACTACCAAGTCGAACGATGCGGGAGTCAACCCGCCGATGGGCAGCGCGCGCAAGTCAGCTTGAATCACGCGCATTGAAGGAAGTCGATTGAACGTGGCGTTACGCTCCGCGATCGCGGCGAGCTCGGGCTGGATTTCGATCGCGACAATTTCGCGCGGACGCCACAGCGCGGCGAGCATCACCGATACCACACCGCATCCAGTGCCAAGGTCGAGCACCCGATCGCGCACGCGCACCCGCACAAACCGTGCGAGCAGGATCGCATCGATCGAAAAACGATAACCATCGCGTGGCTGGACGAGCGTCAGCGCGCCGCCTAGGATCGAATCAACGGTTTCGGTTGCGGGTTTCATGACTCCGGCAGAAAAAGGTCAGCGTTATTCTAAGGTCTTTCGTAAGGCCGGCAATCTCCTTTCCAAGGGCAAGATAGCGCGCGCTATCGAAGTCCTGAAAGAAGGCGAAGTGCTGGCGACGCAGATGGGCGATCTCGGAATGGCGCGACAGTTTGCCGCGGAAGTCGAGCGTGCACAAAAAGACGCCGAACCCGCCGGCTGAATCAACTCGACCGCGAAGGTCTTCGTTCCATCCATTCCTAGCGGGCGCATCGCATCACGTGGTTTATTCTTACTCTGGTAGTGTGCCGTTCTTGTGCATGTCAAATGTGTGACCACCGTGCTTACTCGTTCACGGAAGGTATATCATCGGTAGTAGTCGAAAGACCGATCACCTCTTGTCCGCAATCGATAGTGCAGTCCCAAAGGCCAGCCCAAGACTGTTCGGCTACTGGTCAATGACCAAGAGATTTTCTTGAGGGCGCAGCCGTATCTTTACAAAAGGAAGTATGAAACCTCGTGAGGTTTCAGTGTCTTAAAAAACTAAAGTTTTGCGTTCTTGAACCACCCTTCCTTTTTTCTCGACCGAGGCGGTGCTTGACGGCGCGAGAATCGTACTTATGTTTTCTCCAGAGGCGGCGCGACGAAAGTTACGGAGAGTAGGAAAAGAGCGCGGACCTGAATCAATCAAATTTCCGGCGTAAGCCGGCAGGAGGCTTGGAATGGAACTCAGATATGAAAACGGTTTGGCGGGCGGTGGTTGGCTGTTCGATCGTGTGAATGGAATGTTCCATGAAATCGATCATACGAGCCGTCAGATGGCGCCGGCGGCCGATGTGGTTGAGGACAAAGACAACTATCACTTTTACTTCGAGATGCCGGGACTGACGAGCGAATCAATCAACGTGCAGGTCGAAGAGGGCCGGCTGATGGTGACCGCAGATCGCAAGCGGCCGGAGTGGTCGAAGGAGACCGCGGTTCACGTGTCCGAGCGCAGCTATGGCCCGATCCGGCGTGCGTTTCAACTGCCGAAGGATGCGAGCCCGGAGAATATCCACGCGGCCTATAAGGACGGTGTACTCGACGTGACCGTGCAGAAGCGCCCGGAGACCAAACCGGTCAAGATCCACATCAACTAACCTACCGTGCGGGAGGCCGGCGGATGATTCCGCGGCCTCCTGCGCATACTATCGAAGCGCCAAGTCTGGCGCACCCCAACAGAGTTAACTCGCGCGCTTGGAGCCGTTGGCCATTAATTCCCGCGACCGAATGCAAATTCGGAACAAGGCAGTGCTTTTAATATGACGGCGGTGGTTCTAATCGTTCTGGTGGTTATCGCGGTTTACCTGGTGAGCGTTTTCAACTCGCTCGTGCGGGTGCGCAACGAAGTCGATAACTCGTGGCGGCAAATCGACGTTCAACTCAAACGGCGGCACGACCTGATTCCAAATCTGATCGAAGCGGTAAAAGGCTACATGCAGTTCGAGCGCGATACCCTGACGCAGGTGGTTGAGGCGCGCGGGCGGGCGATTGCCGCACCCGATCCGGCGTCGCGGCTGGCGGCGGAGAATCAGCTCACCGCGGGTCTCGGCCGGTTGCTCGCCGTGATGGAGAATTACCCACAGCTCAAGTCCGATCAGAATGTGATGCAGCTTCAGGAGCAGTTGACTACGACCGAGAATCAGATCGCGTTTTCGCGCCAGGCCTATAACGACGCGGTGCTGAGTCTGAACAATCGCATCCAGATTTTCCCGTCGAATATCATCGCGAATAATTTTGGCTTCAAGCCGGCCGAATACTTCAAGGTAGCCCCGGAAGACCAGGAGCTGCCCAAAGTCAACTTGTCGCTCGGAGCCCCGCGCGCGTAACGCGCCTCGCGCCGCCGTATTAAAAAGGCGACGGATTTCGCGCGCACGTATCGAGGCCCTCGCATGGCCGAGCCGCACGACAGCTTCTGGGAACTCGAGCGCAAGAATCGGCGCGAGACTGCGCTGCTGGTCATCGTGTTCATGATTCTGTTTACGGCTTTGGGATGCGGGCTTGATTTCGTCTTCGGCAATCTGCGCGTGATCGGCGGCCATCTTAGCGGCGTGCCGATCTTGACGACGATCGCACTGATAATCGGATCGATCCAATCAATCCTGTCGTACTTCGGCGGCGCGGCGCTGGTGCTCGCTTCCGTGCATGCAAAGCCGCTGCTGCCGGATTCACCGAAGCAGCAAATTGTGCTCGACGTTATCGGCGAGATGGCGCTGGCCGCAAAGATGCCGGTGCCGCGCGCATACATTATCGATGATGTGGCGCCCAACGCGTTCGCGACCGGACGCGACCCGGCGCATTCGGTGATCTGCGTGACGCGCGGACTGGTTGATGAGATGGATCGCGAGGAGTTGCAGGGCGTGCTCGGCCACGAGATGGCACACGTGCGCGACTACGACATCCGCACCATGATGATGATCGCGGTGCTGGTCGGCGGTATCGCGATGCTCGCGGATTTCGTGTACCGATGGGCGTGGTTTGGCGGCTTCGGTGCACGCGATGGCAGCGACCGCAATCAATCCGGCGAGAGCGGCAACGCGGGCGCACTGATCGCGGTCGCGGTCTTTGTATTGGCAGCGCTCGCACCGATCTTTTCGCAGCTGCTGGCGATGGCAATATCGCGCCAGCGTGAATATCTCGCCGATGCGTCGTCAGTCGAATTCACGCGCAATCCGCGAGCCTTGCTGCGGGCACTCGAGCTTATCGCGCAGACCGAATCGCCACTCAAGCGCGCATCGCGCGGAGTCGCGCACCTCTTCATCGTGAATCCGCTCGAGGCTGTTGGCGACGACCGTGAAGGCTTCTTCGCGGATTTGTTTTCGACTCATCCGCCGCTGAGTAAGCGCATCGCGCGACTGCGTGCGCTGGCCGGCGAGGATGCTCCGAGTAACGCCTCGAGCACCGCCTCATGAGAGGCTCGTGGTCTTCATACACCGCCCGCTCGAGGTCCGGCAGCACTCCCGCCTGATGCCAAATGAAGCATTTCACCCGCTTGTGTGTTAAAATTAATCGTACGGAAAACAAATAGTAGTATTTAGCTACTAGTGGCAGGCTTGCGTGACGACGGCGCGGCGGCTTCGCCGCACGGCTGGTTAGCGGTTGCGGCTCTTCAGCGCCCGCTCCATTTCGCGCCGCGAGGTCTTGGTCGCGATGGCGGCGCGCTTGTCGTACAGATGTTTGCCCTTGGCCAGTCCAATCTCGACTTTGGCACGCCCCTTGAGGAAATAGATTCGCAACGGCACTAGCGAGTAGCCTTTTTCGCGCACGCGGCCCCAGAAGCGATCGATCTCCCGCCGATGCATCAGGAGCTTGCGGCTACGCGTTTCCTTGTGGCTGAACTGGCCCGCAGGCGCATATGCGCCGATGTGGACGCCCTGGAGAAACGCCTCACCGTCTTTGATGCGCGCGTAGCTATCGCGCAAGTTGGCCTTGTGCGCGCGCAGCGATTTCACTTCGGTGCCGGTCAGCGCGAGACCGGCCTCGACGGTCTCCTCGATGAAGAAGTCGTGACGCGCCTTGCGATTTTCGACGACCAGATCGTAGCCGTCCGGGACCTTCTTTTGCGGTTTCTTGTCCTGCGCCATCTATTGAGAGTTTATCGGTATGCGAGCGATTCTTATAGGGAGAGTTGTCGGGGAACTCAAAACTGTGATTTTTCAGGAAACTGAAACCTCACCGAGGTTTCAGACTTCCCTTTTTGTTAAAGCTGCGGGCTACGCCCTGAAAAAACCTGATCCATGATTGGCGGAGCGTCTTTTCGTGATCGCCAGTCGCGACGACGTTCGATGCTGACGGTGCGATACGCCGGACGCCAACGCCCGCATGATGCAGGCGTTGGCGCATCTTTGTGACGGATGAGCTGAGCGCAAGCGGAACCGAGATCTGCGCGCGATTACCATAAGCGCGACGATGCGATGCGTGCACCCTCCGCCATCGACTTGAGCTTCGCCCACGCGATTTCCCCGTCCACGCGCGAGACGCCCGCGATGGTGCCGAAGCCGCAGTCGGTGCCCGCGATGACATTCTCGCGCCCCACCACGCCCGCGAGATTCTCGAGACGCTGCGCGACCAGTTCCGGATGCTCGACGAAATTGGTCACCGAATCGATCACGCCCGGTATCAGCACTTTGCCGTCGGGCAACTTGACGTCCTTGAACACGGCCCATTCATGCTCGTGGCGCGGATTGGAGGCCTCGTACGACAGCCCTTGCGGGCGCGCCTTGAAGACGATGTCGAGGATATCGCGCAAGGCTACGTCGTGATGGTGAGGGCCTTCGTAGTTGCCCCAGCACAGATGCAGCCGCGAGCGGTCCGGCGGAACGTCGGCGAGTGCGTGATTGAGCGCGTCGATATGCATTTCGATGGTTTTGCGGAATTCCGGGAGGCTCAGATCCTTGAACTGGATATGGCGGCTCATCGCAAGGTCGGGGCAATCGACCTGCAGGATAAATCCGGCCGCAACGATCGCGTCGTACTCGGTCTTCATCGCGTCGGCGATCGCGCGAATGTAACGCTCGTGATTGTTGTAATAGTTGTCGCTGAGAAAAAACGAAACGACGCCGGGCGACGCCGCACTGACGAAGGCTTCCTCGACCTTGACGCCGGTGAGTGCCGTCCGCAGATTGTCGTTGTCGATGCGCGCCGCGTTTATATCCCGATAGGTGATCGGGCCCGTGCACGACGGCCGCTTGATCACGGTCACCCCGGTCTCGCGCCCGCCGCGCTTGGCGAAGCTCTGGAAGTCGGCGAGGTCTGCGGCTCGTAGCCCGGCACTCTTTTCACCCGCGAAGCCCGCAAGGCGGTCCTTGACGTAAGTTGCATAGGACGGCTTGCTCATCTCGCCGTCGTTGACGATATCGACGCCCGCCGCGGCCTGCATTTTGACCGCTTCGGCGACCGCCGATTTGACTTGCGACGCGAACGCGGCGGCGTCGAAAGCTTCGCCCGCTTCCTTCGCGCGCAGTAGCGGCATCAGGGCGTCGGGACGTGGCAGGCTGCCGGTATGGGTGGTCAGGATTCGTTGGCTGCTGCGTTTCATCGATTATCCTCCTCTGGTGGAGCCCCGTTGCTGAGAATTTATTAGCGTTAGATCTCTCCGACCGCCGTGCGGCTTCGCTCGATGGCAGTGTGGCATCGCGAATGGCCGTGCGGTTTACGCTGGTGGTTAACCAGCGGGCAAGTGAAGCGGCTTGCCATCGATTTACGTTGGCGCAGTCAGGCTGGCGGCTGCACCGCTCTCAGTCCCTTTATCCGGTTGTAAAGCAGAAGTCCCGCGCCGATTACAATCAGAAGTCCGATCGCGTCGTCGAACCGATGAAAGTACGGGCCGAGTTCGTTCCAATGTTGCCCGAGCTTCATCCCGGCATAGGCGAGAATGAGACACCAGAGATAGGAGCCGATCAGCGTATAGATGGTGAAAGGCAGGATGCGCATCCGCGCGACGCCGGCCGGGAACGCGATAAACGTGCGCACTACCGGCAGCAGCCGGCTAAAAAATACCGCCGCCGAACCCCAGCGATCGAAGAACCAATCGGCGACTTCGAGTTCGTGCGGGGCAATCAGGACCCAGCGCCCGTAGCGCTCCAGGAACCGGCGTCCGCCCGTAGCGCCGACGAAATAGGCGATATAGGAGCCCAGCAGGCATCCGATCGCTCCTGCAATCGCGACCAGGTTCAAGTTCAACTGTCCGCCCGCCACCAGATAGCCCGAGAATGGCATGATCACCTCGGAAGGCAGCGGGATGCAGGCGCTTTCAATCGCCATCATCAGGACAATGCCGCCGTAGCCGAGGGTCGAGATGGCCGTGATTATCAGGCCCGAGATGCCGGTTAGAATTCGGTCGATCATGCGAAGGTCTCAAGATCCTCCCGTGCGGGTTGCGCACGACGTTACGCGCAAACTTGTCATGCGGGCGGCGAAGTTGCGAGACTCCGGCGAAGTCGCGCGCGGTCCCTGTCGTTGATCAGGAAGGCGGTTCGCCGGCGATGAATTCGAGCCGAAATCAATTGGCTTCGTGATTGGTCTTTGCAGTAGAGTAACCGGCGTTTGCATCTTGAGCGCAAAATGTTTTAGAAAGAAGTAGACTGTATATATGTTGATCGCTGAATAGCGCTGCCCAATGACGGGTTTACGGCGCGGTTGGCGGCGGCGCCTCCAGCAAGCCAGATGAGGGAGACCAATGGCAAAGAACACGCTTACGATTACCGACAACCGCACCGGCAAACAGTACGAAATTCCGATCGAAGAGGGTGGCGTGGTCCGTGCCACGCATTTGCGCGATATCAAGGCTTCCGCCGATGACTTTGGCCTGATGTCCTACGACCCGGCCTTCACCAATACTGCGTCGTGCCGCAGCCGCATCACCTTTATCGATGGCGACGTGGGGATCCTTCGCTACCGCGGTTATCCGATCGAGGAACTCGCCGAGAAGAGCAACTACCTCGAGGTCGCGTACCTGATCGTCAAGGGTGAATTGCCCGATCGCATGCATTACTCGGCGTGGGAAGACAATATCAAGCTGCACACGATGGTCCATGAGAACATCAAGAAGTTCATGGAGGGCTTTCGCTATGACGCTCATCCGATGGGCATGCTGGTGGGCACGATCGGCGCACTCTCGACGTTTTACCCCGAAGCGAACAATATCACCGACCTGGAATCACGCCGTCTGCAGACCCGCCGCCTGATCGGAAAGTTGCCGACGATTGCGGCCTTTGCCTACCGGCATTCCCGGGGTCTGCCGTACGTTTATCCCGACAACGAACTCAGCTACACCGGGAACTTCCTCTCGATGCTGTTCCGAATGGCGGAGCGCGACTACAAGCCCAATCCGATCCTGGAGCGCGCGCTCGACGTGCTTTTCATTTTGCACGCCGACCACGAGCAGAATTGTTCAACCAACGCGATGCGATCGGTTGGCAGTTCGCAGGTCGATCCCTATTCGGCCGTCGCCGCGGCGACCGCTGCGCTCTACGGCCCGTTGCATGGCGGCGCCAACGAAGCGGTGATACGGATGTTGATGGAAATTGGATCGCCGAAGAACGTGCCGGCATTCATTAAACGCGTCAAAGCTGGCGAAGGGCGGCTAATGGGCTTCGGCCATCGCGTCTACAAGAACTACGACCCGCGGGCAAAAATTGTAAAGCGGATCGCTTATGAAGTATTCGAAGTAACTGGGCGCAACCCGCTTATCGATATCTCGCTCGAACTTGAGAAAATCGCGCTCGAGGACGATTACTTCGTCTCGCGCAAGCTCTACCCGAACGTCGACTTCTATACCGGTGTGACTTACCAAGCGATGGGCTTCCCGATGACGATGTTCCCAGTGCTCTTTGCGATTCCGCGGACGTCCGGGTGGATGGCGCAGTGGGCCGAGATGGTGCGAGATCCGGAGCAGAAAATCGCGCGCCCGCGCCAGGTTTACATCGGCGAGGCGACGCGCAATTGGAAGCCGATCGAGCAGCGGCCGGAACCGACCACGCGCGAGGATGCCGTCAGCGATCAGATCTGAGCACCGGTCGTGCAGAGTGGTTGCTGGTGACTGCCGCGACCGGTCGATGAGCCAGCCATCGAAGCCTCCGTCAAGAAAGAAAAAGGAGAGTGGATCAAGAACGCAAGACCTTGAGTTTTTTCAGACGCACTGAAACCTCACGAGGTTTCAAGCAGCCCAACAGTCTTGACCTGACTTTTCGGCCTGAACTTCCCATTTGTGAAGATGCGGGCTGCGCCCTGAGAAAACGTTGTCATGGTTGACGAGCAGCGCAATGGTCTTGGGCGAGCCTTTGGGACTGCACTTTCGATTGCGTCCAGAAGTCAATTCGGTCTTGCGACGATTATCGATGAGACCTTCCGTGAGCGATTAAGCACCGGGCCTACAGATTTGACGTGCGCAAGAACGCCCACTACTCATCACTGGTAGGTTCAGATGATGCTTGGGGCAAGCAAATTTTGCGATCATTTTGTGGAGAAAGACTACCAGAGCATTTCTTAATCGACAGATATGCCTGACTACGCGGTTTTAAGCCGTGATTCGTTGCGTAGCGTAACGCCTTTTATTTCGGGCGTTTTTTCGTTTGTTTATGCCTTGACTCCGTCGATGGGGCAGCCGACGCTTATACTACGACGTTAAAGGTGCTGCGACGGTAAATAATAGCATGGCTGATCTACACGGGTCGCCCCAGATGATTGGCGCTCGGGACGATATCTTCACCATCCGAGAACTCTCCGAGCATTTGCGGGTCCATCCCACCACGATCTATCGCCTTCTACGGCAGGGACGTCTCCCGGGTTTTCGGGTCGGCAGTAACTGGCGCTTTAACCGCACCGCGATTGAGCAATGGGAGCACACCCAACTTGCCGGCTTCGAATCGGCGACGGCTCGCGGCCGGCGCAAGCGCCACAGTAATTGACGCGTCCATTGCACCGAGCGAGTTCTACGCGCGCCTAAGCTCTTCGCGCGGGCCAACCGACCAACTGCCCCTTCCCGCTCAATAACATTAGGCGATCACACGCAGGCCCCAGCTATACCTGCGCGGGTATAGCGGAAAATCACCGCGCGGCGATTAGCGCGTATCGCATGTTTGACAATTGGCGGCCAAACCGAATACCTAACGGGCATCATCGATTGCGGAGTGTTGGGCCGAGATGCCGACCAAGTACGCCGACGTGCGTGGCTACGCCACTTATTATTACTACGCAGGGAAGACTACTTTGCCTGACGTGGTGCCCGATTTTTCACGCGGGCGAAAACTGATCTTCCTCCACGCGGCCGGCTCGAACGGTCACGCGTGGCATTACCAGTACGAAGCGCTCGGCAGTGCGCATAGTCCGATTGCCCCGGATTTGCCGGGACATGGGCGGACGTCGGGCGTTGAAGCCTTGCCGACGATCGCGGATTACGCCGATTTTGCAATGGCCTTCGCTGACGCGTTGAAGATCGAGTCCGCGGTTTTCGTCGGGCGTTCGATGGGTGGTGCGATCGCGATGGAGCTTGCGGCGCGCTATCCGCGGCGCGTCCAGGGCCTCGTGCTAATGGCGACGGCGGCGAAGTTCAACGTGCCCAGGGAGCGCGTCGAGCAGTGGCGCGCCGTGACCATGGGGCGCAGCGGCCAACCCTTCACCAATGACGGTTACTCGCCCAGGACCATCGCTGAGAAGCGTGAAGTGATCCAGGAAGGGTGGGGCGAGCAGATCCGCACCGATCCGCGCACGCGATGGGGTGACCTGGTCGCCTGCACCAACGCGGATCTGCGCGGTCAACTCGGCGCGATTACCGCCCCGACGTTGATTCTTGCGGGCGCCGACGATCAGGTGACGCCGCGGTCCGACGCCGAAGCGATCAAGAGCGGTATCAAGGGTGCGCGCCTCGAAGTGATCGCCGATGCCGCTCATAACCTGACCACCGAGCGGCCCACCGAGGTCAATGCCGCGGTGGAGAAGTTTCTTGCCGACCTGAGATAGGGAGCGTCCGCATGAGTTTAAGCCGTAAATGCGCCGTCGCCGGCGTCTATGAGCATCCGACCCGTTTCGCGCCAGACAAGACTATGTATCAGATTATGGCCGAGAGCATCCGCGGTGCGCTCGACGATTGCGGCCTCACGATCAAGGACGTCGACGGTCTTCTTACGGCGGGGATGGGCATGGGGGCGATGGCGATTGTAGGATTTTGCGACTATTTAAATCTGACGCCCAACTTCGTCGATTCGACCAATATCGGTGGGTCGTCCTTCGTCGCGCATACGGCGCACGCGGCTGCCGCGATCAATGCGGGCTTGTGCGAAGTCGCAGTGGTGGTCTACGGATCGACCGCGGCATCAGCGCGCTTCGCCATCGGCACGGGCGGCGGCGGTGGCGGAGGCGATCCATGCGACCAGTATGAATTTCCGTATGGACCGACCACGGTCGGCGCCTATGCGATGATCGCGCAGCGCCACATGCACGACTACGGAACCACGCCCGAGCAACTCGCGGAAATCGCGGTGACGATGCGCCTGCACGCTTCGATGAATCCGGTGGCGAAGTACCGCGATCCAATCACCGTTGAAGATGTGCTGGCGTCGCGCGTAATCTCGTCGCCGTTGCATCTGCTCGACTGCTGCATCATCAGCGATGGCGGCGGCGCATTGGTGATCACCTCGGCCGAACGCGCACGCGACCTCAAGAAAAAGCCGGCATACATTTTGGGCGTCGGTGAGACCGTACGCCACGCGGCGCGCGGCCAGCGCGACTTTCTGGAGATTGCCGCGGCGCAATCGGGCCGCCTGGCTTTCGAGCGTTCCGGCGTCGCGCACAAGGACATCGACATGGCGATGATCTACGATTCGTTCACGATCACCGTCCTGGCGACGCTCGAGAACCTCGGCTTCTGCAAACGCGGCGAGGGCGGGGCATTTGTCAGCGGCGGACGCCTGCGATTCGATGGGAAATTTCCGATCAATACGGATGGCGGCGGGCTCTCGTCGAACCATCCGGGGATGCGCGGAATGTTCCTGGTAATCGAGGCGGTCAAGCAACTGCGCGGCGAATGTGGTCCGCGCCAGGTCGCAGACTGCAAAATCGCGCTCGCGCACGGCACTGGCGGCGCGCTCGGCACCCGTCATTCCGGGGCGACCCTGATTCTTGCGAACCAGTAACTTCCAATCAGTGACTTGCCATTATCAGTGAGCGCGAAACATGCCGCAGGATAAAAGCCAGAGAGCCTATCGCAAGCCGCTGCCCCATATCGACGAGGAGAGTCGTCCGTGGTGGGAGGCGACCCAGCGTCACGAACTCTATATTCAGAAATGCCGTGATTGCGGTGACCTCCGCTTTCATCCGCGAGCGCTTTGCACCAATTGCATGTCGTCGCGCACCGAATGGGTCCGCTGCAAAGGCACCGGGAAAATTTACACTTTCACCGTCACCAATCAGAATCAGGCCGCGGGCTTTCGCGATTCGCTACCATATGTGATGGCATGGGTGGAGGTCGACGAAGGTCTCAAGATGCTCACAAACATTGTCGACTGCCCCCCGGAACAGGTTAAGATAGGCATGCCCGTCGAGGCCGTCTTCGATGACGTCACCGCCGAGGTGACGCTCGTGAAATTTCGCCCGGCGAGGTGAGGTCCCTGCCGAGTGAGCACAACCCTTGACCTGCACAGCCATAGCGAAGCCTCCGAGGATAGCCGCGCGCCGCTAGAGGCATATCTCAACTGGCTGAAACTCCGAAGTGCGGAACGCCCGGTCGATGGCATCGTGCTGACCGAGCATCGCCAATTCAATCAGGACGCCGACTATCGCGCACTCGAGGATAAGTTCGGCATGCTGGTGCTGAAGGCCTCTGAGGTCGAGACCGACTACGGCCACGTGCTGCTCTTTGGCGTCACCGAAGAGATGACGCAGCGCTTCGATTTCGCCAACGTCCATCTGCCCGCGCAGGAGGTGATTGACGAGGTTGCACGAATGGGCGGGGTCGCCGTGCCATGTCATCCTGGGCGTCCCAATGTCGGCCTGTGCGAGCATTATACGGAGAAGCCGCCGCTGCAGAACGTGATCGCAGTCGAAGTCTTGAATGGCGGATCGCGCAAGGGCGAGGATGAACGCAGCGAGGCCTTGGTACGGCAATATGGTTATCGCGCGATCGGCGGCTCCGACAGCCATCTGGTGAGCCTGATCGGGCTTTGTGCGACGCGCTTTGATGCCGAAATCCGCACGACCGCCGATCTGGTGCGGGAACTGCGCACCGGCGCTTATGAACCAGTTGACTTTCGCCCGCGCCGGAAGCCGGTTCCGCAAGCGGTCGCCGTTGAGGTTAAATAATCATGGCAGTCGATTACGATCCGGCAATCATTGGCCGCGTTTTTGAAACCACCGATCCGATACCCGTCACGAGCGAGATGGTGACGAAGTTCTGTAGCGCGATCGGCGAGTCCAATCCGATCCACACCAATGCGGAATCGGCGAAAAAGGGCCCCTACGGCGAGCTTACCGCACCGCCGTCATTTGCCGTGACCTTCCGCAACGGCCAGCACTTCTTCCAGCACGTGCCGCGCTACGGCAAGCAGGGCTTCGACGCCGGCAAGGATGTCGAATTTGTCGGCCCGATTCGTCCCGGCGACGCGATCTCGCTGAGTTCGCACGTCAAGGATATCTACGAGAAGACCGGACGCACCGG
>Ga0182024_10017211_pt1 | contig 13607 bp, 17 predicted proteins | sample P32metaG_FD_120480 | JGI IMG/M metagenome (GOLD analysis project Ga0182024, IMG submission 120480) | Permafrost microbial communities from Stordalen Mire, Sweden - P3-2 metaG (Illumina Assembly) | ecosystem: Environmental > Terrestrial > Soil > Wetlands > Permafrost | place: Sweden: Stordalen...
CTCTACACCATCGACCGCGACCGCATCACCTGCACCGGCGGCATCGCACCGCTCGATCTGATGCTGACGCTGATCCGGGCGCGCCTGGGCAACATGATTGCCGATCGCATCGCAACGCAGTTCATCGTCGAGCGGGGCCGGCGGGCCAGTGAACGCCAGCCGCTGTCGCCGGCGATCTCCCCCGGCGCCGCGCACGAACGGCTCGAGGTCGCGGTGCGGCTGATTCAGAGCAAGCTCGACGAGCGGCTGCGCATCGGCGCCATCGCCGGCGAAGCCGGGCTGTCGACCCGCCAGCTCGAGCGCCTGTTCAAACGTCATTTCGGTCAGACACCGGCGGCGCTCTGGAAGCGCTGGCGACTCGAGCGGGCGCGCACGCTGCTGACGCAGACCGCCATGCCGATCACCGACGTCAGCATCGCCTGCGGCTTCAGCACCGCTGCGCACTTTTCCACCGCCTACCGGCACCAGTTCGGTCGCACGCCCAGCACCGAGCGCACGGTCTCATGATCGCGCCAACAGAGAGGACAGCATGAAGAAGGTTGCACGCGTGGTGGTTATCGGGGGCGGCGTGGTCGGCGTCGGAACGCTCTACCACCTGGTCCGCAAGGGATGGTCGGACGTGGTGCTGATCGAACGCAAGGAGCTGACCTCCGGATCCACCTGGCACGCCGCGGGGCTGCTGCCGCTGTTCAACGTCAGCTACTCGATCGGCCAGCTGCACAAGTACTCGGTCAAGCTCTACAAATCGCTGCAGGCCGAAACCGGACAGGATGTCGGCTTCCGGCAGGTGAGCAACATCCGGCTCGCTTGCTCCAGGGATCGGCTCGATGAATTCAAGTACTACGCCGGGGTCGCCTCGACGATCGGCGTCGAGGTCAATTTCCTGACGCCGACGCAGCTCAAGGAGATCTGGCCGCTGTGCAACGTCGAAGGCGTGATCGGCGCGATCCAGCATCCGGATGATGGCTACATCCAGCCGGCCGATCTGACCCAGGCGTTCGCCAAGGGTGCCCGCGCCAGCGGCGCCGAAATTTATCGCAACACCGCCGTGACCGGCATCGAGCAGCGTCGGAGTGGCGAATGGCTGGTGAAGACCGACAAGGGCGATATCGTCTGTGAGCACGTCGTCTCGGCGACCGGCAATTTCGCGCGCCGCACCGGGGCGATGGTCGGGCTCGATGTGCCGGTGATCCCGGTCGAGCACCAGTATCTGGTCACCGAGCCGCATCCGGCGATCCAGCAGCGCAAGCGCCAGGGCCTGCCCGAGATGGGCGTGCTGCGCGAGTCCGACGCCTCTTATTATATGCGCGAGGAAGCGGGCGGCCTGTTGCTCGGTCCCTACGAGAAGGGCGCTCCCTGCTGCTATGTCGATGGACCGTCGGCTGAGTCCGAGTACGAACTGTTCCCCGAGGATCTCGATCGGCTGGCACCGCATATCGACGCCGCCATTCATCGCGTCCCCGCCTTTGCCGAGGTCGGCATCAAGAAGATCTACAACGGCGCGATTGCCTACACACCGGATGGCGGACCGATCGTCGGGCCGGCCTGGGACTTGAGAAATTTCTGGCTCAATGAAGGCCACAGCTTCGGTGTGACGGCGGCCGGCGGCGCCGGCTGGCAGCTTGCGGAGTGGATCGTGGAGGGCGAGCCCAGCATCGACATGATGGGCGCCGATCCGCGCCGCTTCGGCCCGTATGCCTCGCGCGGCTATCTGCGCCGGAAAAATGAGGAAGCCTACGCTGCGGTCTTCACGGTGCACTACCCCGATGAAGAGCGTCCTGGCGCGCGACCGCTGAAGCAGTCGCCGTGCTATGACCGCATGAAAGCCAAGGGAGCGGTGTTCGGCACCGTCTATGGCTGGGAACGTCCGGGCTGGTTCGCGCCCGAAGGCTACGGGCTCGATGACCAGGCGCTCGGCAAACCGGATGTGTTACTGAACGAAAATCACGCGCCGGCCGCGCCCGGTGCGCGTCCGCGCGAGCGCTGGAGCTTTCGCCGTTCCAACTATTTCGAATATGTCGGCAATGAGTGCCGGCATGTCCGCGATGCGGTCGGTCTGCTCGACATGACCGCGTTCGCCAAGTTCGAGGTCAGCGGCGCCGGCGCCGAACAGTGGCTCGACTGGATATTCGCCAACCGCATGCCCAAGAAGATCGGCGGCCTGGCGCTCTGCCACCTGCTGACCGCGCAGGGTGGCGTACGCACCGAAGCCACCGTGCTGCGCGAAGGGCCGCAGCAGTTCTACCTGGTGTCCGCCGGCGCGTTCGAGCGCCACGATTGGGACTATTTCCAGAAGCTGCTGCCGACCGACGGCTCGGTGCGCATGGCAAAGGTCACGACGCAGTACGGCGTGTTCGTGCTGGCCGGGCCGCGTGCGCGCGAGCTGCTGCAAACACTGACCGACACGGATCTTTCCAACGGCGCCTTTCCGTGGCTGACCGGCAAGCCGATCAGCGTCGGGGCAGCGCAGGCGCGCGCGCTGCGCGTGAACTTCGTCGGCGAACTGGGCTGGGAGCTGCATCACCCGATCGAGATGCAGAACTACCTGTTCGACCTGCTGTTCGCCGCAGGCGAGCCGTTCAATCTGAAACCTTTCGGCATCAAGGCGATGGATTCGCTGCGACTGGAGAAGTCGTATCGCCTGATCCCACGGGAGATGTCGATCGAGTATGCAATCCTCGAATCCGGACTGGACCGGTTCGCGCGCCTGGACAAGGGCAATTTCCTGGGCCGCGATGGCCTGATGGCATGGCAGCGCCGCGGCTTTCGCAATCGCTTCGTGACGCTCGAGGTGCACGGCATCAGCGACGCCGATGCGCGCGGGTCCGAACCGATTCATCACGCCGGCGCCCTGGTGGGACGCACCACCTCGGGCGGCTACGGCTGGCGCCTCGGCAAATCGCTGGCGTTGGGAATGGTGTCCCCGGAACTGGCCGGGCTGGGTACCGAACTGGAGGTCACGATCCTGGGCGAACGCCACGCGGCCACCGTGATCGAAGAGTCGCCGTTCGATCCGAAGAACGAGCGGCTGCGCGCGTAACGCGCCGGCCATGTCGCGGCTCGCCCACAGTTCCGGTGTTGTTATTCTCTGCAGCGCGGCGGCGGTACTGCAGCTGGCCCCCGCGAGCGCGCTCACCAGTTCCACAGTGAAGCCCCCGACGGGGTCGGGCCGCATGCCGGCACGTTCTCAGCCCATGACGGGCATTGGTCAATGCACGCGACCAACGGCTACAGCGATGAAGGCACCTACAGCGTGCAATCGCCCGATAGCTGGACCGCCGCCGGGCACCGCGGTACCGGCACCTGGCGGCATCTTCGGAGCGGGAATTAGCGTGGTGCGGACGGTGGTAGGAATCTGCGTGGTCGGCATCCTGGCCGCCATCGCCGGCCTGCATCTCTATTGGGCGCTGGGTGGCACGGTCGCCAAGACATCCGCAGTGCCTGAAATCGACGGCCGGCGCGCTTTTTCCCCGTCACGCGCAGGAACATTCGCGGTTGCGCTGGCGCTGCTATTCGCCGCTGTCATCGTGGCGATGGCCGGTCACTTGATAGGAAGTCCCGTTCCAATGGCGCTGGTGGGTCTGCTCGCCTTTGGCCTCGCGATCACAATGATCGCCAGAGCGGCAGGAGACTTTCGACTGGTGGGCTTCTTCAAGCGCGTACGGGGTACGAGGTTTGGCCGCCTCGATACTTGCGTTTATACGCCTCTTTGCCTGGGACTCGGGCTGGCGATCTCCTATATCGCATACCATGCATTTTGAATCAGGTGTCAGCCTTTTCTGCGCATATTTCGACGCGATTTCCGTCGGGGTCAAGAGTGACCGCCTCATAGAAACCGTCGCCGGTACGCCGTGGCCCATCGAGAATCGGAACACCATCATCGCTGAGTCTCCGCGCTAGTTCATCGACGCGTTGGTCAGATCCCACAGAGATTGCAAGGTGCGTCAGGCCAAAGGGTTGTGTTCCTGCGATCGGGACCGAAAGCGGTAACGAGGCTGTCTTCATAACCTCTAAACGAGCACCGTCCGCGAATGTGAGGAAGCAGGACTCAAAGCCTTTGGCCGCATTTACGTAGTGAGGTGCGGCCTTTGCGCCAAAGTAGCAGCCGTAGAAGCGCTTTATTCTATCGAGATCATTTGTCCAGAGTGCCACATGGTCGATACGCATGAATCACAGCCACCTTGTGATCAGGAATAGAAACACCTGGCCAAGGAGAGCAGCAATCGCGCAGCCACGATCGGGGCCACCAAGGCAACCAGTAGCGCAACAAGCATCACCATACCGGCACCCGGGATGTGCCTGATGTCGAAGATCGCCAGCCAAATCGCAAGGCAGGAAATTGATGCAGTTCGCAACGACCCCTTAGCCATCCTCAGGTTTAGGCTGCCGCACCAATCGCTGCGAGCAGTATGAAGAACACCCAACCTCCTCTCGGATGCCTGACGACTGAAGTTGAGCGGGCCGCCACCGCGTCACCACTGGCACCTTATCAGCGGCGCGTCCGCTCCAACGCATGTTAGACGTCCGTGCCGTGAGGAACTTCTGCCAGGGCAGCCGACGCAAGAGCTAGCCATAAGTGACTGGACTGCGACTGAAATGATCCGCCCCAATAGGCCTTGAGCACGCACTCGAGTCTTCTCTGCACGAGCGAGTTGATGCTGTTGGGTTGAAAGGCATCTAACTTTAGACAATAGTCTCGATGAGACATCACAGTCAGCGGCGTCGAGAAATGATGCAGCCTGGAGAAGGCCTCGTCAGTGAAACCGTACCTCGACAATTCCTCCAGCAGTCGTACGGATCGCGTCGGGTCGAGATAGTCTTGAGGCATAGCGTAACCCTCGACTGATTCAGGACGTCTAACGCCTGAGTTGAGCGAACGCACGCGGACGAATGAACCCTGCCACGTTATGGATCACGTCCGCTGCACCGATAGTTACACGGCCGACGGCCAACGATAACGGCGAATGAGCTCGCCGCACGCAAGGTTCACGCGCGGACGTACAGTCTGCTCGTATAGCTGCCGCGAGGCGTCCTCTCGAACCAATGCGTTCGGATTCCAATGACTTCGAACATCCCCGAGCGGGAACGCGTCGGTCTCCGAGTCAACGCCGAGAAACACCACGAAAGAGTCTTCCCGTTGCGCCAATAAGTCTAAAGCCAATTCGCTGAGGACTCGCGCCCCTGCCGTGACGCACACGCGGCCTTCCAAGATTGCCGTCGCGGTCTCGACCACGCGGCGACGCAGCTCGAGAATGTGCGGTGCATTGAGATCACGCTGTCGCATGGACGCTGTCGTCTAACGACTAAGTTGAGCGGCGAGCTGATGAGCCAGTACTCATGGCTGGCATGATGGACCGATGAGGTCTTGACGTCAAAATGACGTCCAAAGCAATCTAGCGTCTGAGTTGAGCAGCCGGCTGTCGACGCATCAGCCCATAAATCAGGCCGCTGAAAGCGCGCTGACCATGACGTGTAACTCATCTTCGGCCGGTTCTAGTTATGATATCGGCATGGCAGCACGGACCGGCAGCGCGAATCTCCCTCTGCACGGCGGACGTGTGCCCGCCTGGCTCGCCACAAGGATGGCGGCACTGGCGCGTGTGATCGCCGAAGCGATCGTCCATCACTATGGCCGCCAGGAACTACTGCGCCGTCTGGCCAATCCGTTCTGGTTTCAATCCTTCGGCGCCGTGATGGGCATGGATTGGCATTCCTCGGGCATCACGACCAGCGTCATCGGCGCGATGAAACGCGGGCTGGCGCCCATCCAAGGCGAACTCGGTGTCTTTGTATGCGGCGGCCGGGGCGCGCATTCGCGCCGCACGCCGGCGGAGCTAGACGCAATCGGCGACCGCACGGGCCTCAACGCGACACCCCTGATCCGGGCCAGCCGGCTGATCGCCAAGATTGACAGCGCGCTGGTGCAGGATGGCTATGACCTCTACCTGCACGGATTCTTAGCGACTGCGGATGGTGATTGGTGCGTGGTCCAGCAGGGGATGAACCCCGCACAGCGCGAAGCACGACGCTACCATTGGGGCTCGGACACGGTGGCCGGCTTCCTTGATTCGCCGCACAAGGCCATCGAGGGTCGCAATATGGGCTCGATCCTCAACCTCGCGGACTGCGAAGCGGCGGCGAATCGCGCCGCCGGTCTGACCTTGGTGCGCCAGGGACCCCATGCCGTGATCTCGGTGCTGCAGGACATGCGCACACGCCGCCCCGGCACGCTGGACTTGTTCAGAGACGATGCGCTTCCGGCAAAGTTACTCTTTGGTCCACACCTGCAGATGCCCGCTCACCACGACGTGCGCGCGGCGGACGTCGACCTGAAGCGATTGCATGCAACACTGGCGGCCGCCGCGGAGCGCGAACCGCAGGATTTCACGGAACTGTTGCTGCTGCCTGGAATCGGCGCCCGGACCGTCGCCTCAGTCGCCTTTGTGGCTGAAGTCCTGCACGGCGCGCCCTGCCGCTTCCGCGACCCTGCACGTTTTTCGCTTACCCATGGTGGAAAAGACGGACACCCCTTTCCGGTACCGCTGAAGGTCTACGATGAAACCATCGCAGTACTCAAGCGTGCGGTGAGCAATGCCCGACTCGGCCGGCGTGAAGAACTCGATGCAATTCGGCGTCTGGACGAACAGGCCCGCCGCATCGATGTGCTACAGGGACCTTCATTCGCCGAATACGTCGTCATCGAACGTGCACACTCGCGCGGCTATGGCGGTCGCACGGTATGATCGGGCGAAGCGGCTCGGACGAGCCTCTCATAGAGAAGGGCTGACTCAGCTACAACCAGTGGCCCGCAAGCTTCATAAATGAAGCGCCACCCAACCACTCGCGGGACTGGCACTTTATGGTTCACGGTCCGCTCCAACGCAAGTTAGGCATCATAGCCACCTTGAGATCATGAATAGAAGCGCCTGGCCAAGGAGAGCGGCGATCGCGCACCCAAATATGAGCCAGTTCAGTGGTATCCGAGGCTGTCGAACTAACGCGGCGCCGGCAATCCCCATCGCCACGATCGGAGCCACCAAGGCAACTACGAACGCGCTCAGCATGACCGGGCCGATACCTGGAATGACCCGAATATCGAACGATGAGAGGCGCATCAATAGAAACAATAGCCAGATCGCCGCCCAAATCGCAAGGCAGTAGATTGAGGCGGCTCGCAACGACGTCTTCGCCATCTCAGCCTTGATGCCTAACGTGGAGTTCAGCGGCGCGCTTCCGCATCACGACAAGCACTTTATTCATAGCGCGTCCGCTCCAACGGGTGTTAGGTGCCACGACACTCTTTCGCTCCCAAGGTTCCAGTCCGCCTGACACGATTCTGAACAGCGGATGTGGCTGGAATGCAGCGACGCGTCCCCGGATGCGATATAGTTGTGGATTACGCGCCCGAAGCTTGCGTAATAGATGCTGCCTTTCAAAGGCCAACTGACCCTGCGTGACGGTCAGCCTAATCCCCCGGCGCATCGGACCTATCTTTCTTCGGTCGAACCTATATCCGCGAGCCTCTGCTTCGACTAAGACTATCCCAAGGTATGCGTTTATCGCGGCGATAGGCGACGGATGCGCGCGGAAGCGTACGAGTTGCGGATGATGGCGATACCCCTTGGTTTCGTGCTTGAGTACTGCGCGCGCAAGCAAACCTTCTCGCCAGAGCGCCACCAGTCCTCGGGGGTCGAGATACTTGGGATGGAGTGTCCAGAGGCGCACGACGTGGCACCTAACGCTGAAGTTGAGCGGCGCGGCACCGCATCACGACTGGCACTTTAATGATGGCGCGTCCGATCCAACGACAGTTAGGCAGCACGATAATATTCCAGGTACCAGTAATGCTCCGAAGCAGCGTATTTAATGTTCTCCGCCCGAGCACTGAGCTGTGCATACAGCTCCCCCTCAGTCGGGAAATTCTTCAGCACTTCATGACTAGACCCGTCCGATAGTCTTCGGATCTGAAACGTGTCTCCCTCCGGGCTACGGCGTGATATTGGCGTGCTACTCCCCTCTACGTATAGATTGTCGAGCAGTACCACACGAGCACTTTGAGTGAGGCGCGCGTGCAGCGAATCGAGGAATCTGGCGATCGACGCGCGCGCGACATGTGACCACCAGAAACCGCAGAACGCGGAGTCAAATTGCCCGAGGCTATCCGGAAGCGCAATTGCATCTGCCGTTATGAAGCGCACACGATTTTTGTCCAGCCCTTTGGCCTTAGCGACGGCGAGAGCTTCTTCCGACAAATCGGTGGCGCATATAGTTTTAGCCGATTGCGCGATGTACTGTGTCCAATATCCAGTACCGCATGCAACCTCCAGCACTGATTTGTCTGCAAACAGCTCGGAGATTGTCGCCTGCAATGCCTGCAGTTCGTCCTGCCGTTCCGGCTTGGAATATATGCGCTCATACTCGTGTGCCCGCGCTGAGTAATACGCCAAATCAGAGTGCTGCATAACGTCCAGTTGAGCGGATATCCCCGCGCTCGCCGAGCTCTCTACCGCCCTTCACGGTCCGCTCGAATGAGTGTTGGGTAGCGACCTCAACATAATCGACGCGGCTTGAAGGAGGAGGAATCGGTGTGCCGTCTTCTCGCATTCCGTCAAGATGGAATTCCAGCGCATCACGAATATTCTGTTCAACCTCCTCTGCGGTCGGGCCAGTAGCAACGCAGCCCGGTAAATCTGGCACATAGGCCGAAAAGTTGGGACCCGCGTTCTCAATAACAACGGCGTATTTCACAAAATATCCCATACTTCTTGAGACCGGCTTGCTTCAGGATACTGCTGAGCGTTCCAGGGGCCAAATCATCGCTTGGCTTTACCGCTACGGTAACCGAAGGATCTCCGAGACTTTCATCGAAGCAGCCCACCACGGCCAATCATCGCGATGATCTCAAGCAGACTGGCTGTCTAACGTTGAAGTTGAGCGGCGCGCTGATAAGCCATAACCCCCGGCACCTTCATTCTTCCGAGTCCGCTCTAACGCCTAGTTAGACGGCTCATCTGTAGATGTCCTTTCTTTGGCCAACCTTAAAGATCGTCACGACGCTGGCATCATCGTCAATGAGGTAGACGATCCGATAGTTACCCGGCCGCACGCGATACCGGTCGTCATAACCCGCGAGCTTCTCCGCGCCGTGGGGTCTAGGATTAATCGCCAGCCCTTGAATGTGGCCAACAAGCTTTTGGCGAACAGATTGCGAATCAACCGCGGCAAGCTCCTTGCCTGCGGAGGTTTTGATCAGAACCTTATATGAGGCCACGACGCTTCATGCCCTGCACGAAGCTATCAAATGACTCGCTACGCTCCCGCTTCCTCTTGTCAATGGCAGACAGATCCGCTGCGTCTTCAGCCAGGGATACGCGAACGGCCTCATTGACTATGTCGGATATCGACCGGTCGTTTGCAGCCGCCCGAAGCCGGAGAGCCTTATGGATCTCCGGCTCAAAATATACCGTGGCACGCTTGGGAGTAGTCATGGCCGGCATGACGGGCCCGATGACGTCTTAACGTCAAGATGACGTCAAGCGCCGTCTAACATTGGAGTTGGGCGGCCGGCTGACGACATGTGAGCCCGCGCGGCTTACCAATGGATAACCGAAAGTAGTAGTGGAAACGCGCGCTCGGCACTTTATCCCTCACGGTCCGCTCCAACGAGTGTTAGACAGCATGCTTGCGGGTCTTAGGAGGTGGCTTTTCTAACAGCTCGGCCATGCGAGTCTGCCACCCAGGTCCGGTTGCTCGCCACGTGGCAATGACTTCCGGGCGCAGCCGAAGAGACAGGAGCTGTTTGGCCTTCTCTAGCTTCGGCCGGCCTCTGCGCAGCAGCTTTCCGCCCCGACGTAAATCCGCCTCAGCAATCCAGGACTCTGTAATTTCCGGTGCCTCATCCCTGTTCAGTGAGATGCGGGAGGAGCCTTTTCGCTTCGCGCTCATGACAGTGCCTCATACTAATAATCCGCCTGGCAGTTCCACGCGGTGTCCAAACAAACACGACCAACCTCAAGTCGAGCCAGCCTACGGTGACGTATCGAGGCTCTCCGTAATCGAACCGATCATCAACCCGGGTCAAGTGAAGCCCAGCGAAGATTTCTCCGGCCCGGTGCATGTCGAGGCCTCGCTCCAGCAGCGTGCGCTGCCGCTTGGCGGGGTCGCAGGTAATGCGCATGCATTAAGTGTAGCTACGTTTAATAGCAACGTCAAAGCACGCGCGCCGGGCCGCGGGCATGCTGTCTAACGTCCAGAGTTGAGCGGCCGACCGCTGCGCTCACTGGCGTCGCACAACGTTCTCGCGCTCGCCGAGTCTGGCACTTTATCCCTCACGGTCCGCTCCAACGAGTGTTAGATCGTACTCACTTGTCCCCGCCCCACCGCCAGCGCGGGGGCTCACCCTTCCAATAGCAGATTGCGATGAGCACGCAGCTCATCCCGATCACGAAGGCCACCTGTATCACTGGACTCCGGCGCAGCCCAATCATCCAAATACCCAAGAACACGGCACCAAACCACGCGATCGTTACCACCCAGCCCTGCCACGTCGTCGGCGGACCCCAGCCCCAACCATAGCGCTTTGCAGGAAACCAGTAGCGATTGTCGCGGTCCATGCGTTGCACCGACAGTCCGATCTAACGTCCAGAGTTGAGCGGCCGACCACGACCGCATCCAGCGAGGCGCAGGCGATAATTCCGGTCGCCTTCGCTGAGCTTTGCACTTTGTCCCTCACGGTCCGCTCTAACGTGAGTTAGAGGGCGGACGAGCAGAGCCCTCATTTCTGTAATACGACAATCAAGAGAGCCAAGAGTACGCATATGATGATCCCGAGGATGATTAGCCTTGGAGAGAGCTTAATTGAGCCGTCGGCTGCCGCACCCTGTTGAATAAGAATGTCGTTGGCCCTTCGCTGATCGCTGTCATTACGAATGTAGATGGAGACGGTAAAACTCGATCCCCCTGGCAATACACCACCGGTCCGGTAGCAGTCAACGCCAGCACGCGTCATAGCTTCAATGACGGAGTCGGCAAAGTCGGAGTCATCTGTTTCGTAAACCAACATAGACGGAAAACCTAGAGCACATAGCAGGTCGTTGGCACGGCGGCCAACACCCGCTCTCTAACAATATCTAGACTTCATTTGTGCGGTAAATAATTGCCGCAATTCCACCATATATGCGGGTTGCTGGATGTGAGGCGGATTTTTACTGTAAATCCACTCAAGGCGGTTCCGCAAACGCCGCAATCCTACCGCCGCATGAATCCAGACGCCAAGCCACGCTTGCTTGACAGGGTGCGCCAGCGGTTGAGACTGAAGCACTACAGCTATCGCACCGAGCCGCAATATGTCCTTTGGATCCGGCGCTTCGTGCTGTTTCACGACAAGCGCCATCCCGAGAGCATGGGGCCGGTGGAGGTCGAGGCGTTTCTGAACGACCTGGCGGTCCGCCTGAGGGTGTCGGCGGCCACCCAGAATCAGGCGCTGGCGGCCATTCTGTTCCTCTACAGGCACGTGCTTGATCGCGATCTTCCCTGGCTGGACCATTTGATACGCGCCAAGAAACCGCAACGCCTGCCTGTTGTTTTGAGCGCGCAGGAGACCCGCGCAGTGCTGTCGCAGCTCGATGGAGTCTACTGGCTCATTGGCAACCTGCTGTACGGAAGTGGCATGCGGCTGATGGAGTGCCTGCAGCTGCGTGTTCAGGCTCTGGACTTCGAATATCAGCAGATCCTGGTGCGCAACGGTAAAGGCGGCAAGGACCGCGTGACCGTACTGCCACGGATGTTGATCGCGCCGTTGCAATCCCATCTGGCCGTGGTGCGCGCTCGACATGACCTGGCGCTGAGGGACGGTTATGCAGGTGTCGAATTGCCCGATGCCATCGCGCGGAAGTTCCCGAATGCTGCGCTCGAACTGCCTTGGCAGTATGTGTTTCCGGCCACCAGGCCCTCGATGGATCCGCGCAGTGGCGCGTATCGGCGTCATCATATCTACGAGGACTCGGTGCAGCGTCAGATGAAAATCGCCGTACGCCGTGCGGGCGTTGAAAAAATGGCTTCCTGTCATACCTTGCGTCACTGCTTCGCGACGCACCTGCTCGAGCGCGGTTATGACATCCGCACGGTGCAGGAGCTACCGGGACACAAGGACCTCTCGACGATGCAGGTCTACATCCATGTCATGCGGCGAGGGGCCAGCGCCGTCTCCAGCCCCGCGGCCGACTAACCCTTTGTGGCGCGCCGCCGAAGCTACGGTCGCGCCGTCTTCCCGGCCAGCGCGCGCACGATCTCATTCTCATCGCAGACTCCGCTGATCACACCGTCGTCCTCGAGCAGCACCGGGTGACCACTCGACTGACGCAGTTGAATCAGCCGATGCAGCGACAATGATATCGGGGCGATCACCAGGCCGCTCGAGACTGCGGCAGCGCCGTCAATATCCTCGTGCCACCTGAAGGTCGATTCGGCTCCGTCCACGCGCACGGCGCAGCAGGCGCCGCGTGAATCGAGCGTGACCCGGTAGCGGCGTGCGGTGTCGAGCCAGAGGTATTCGCCCTCGCGGGAGAGCTCCTGGTGCGCGCGCATCACCATGCCGCCGGTGAGCACGGTCAGCGGATTCATGTGGCGCACGAACTCGGCCACGTAGTCGTTGATCGGTCGCAGCACGATATCCTGGGCCGTCCCGGTCTGCACGATGCGGCCGCTCTCGAGTATCGAAATGCGGTTGCCGAGCTTCAGGGCCTCGTCGAGATCGTGACTGACGAACAGAATGGTCTTCCTGACCTGCCGCTGCAGCATCAGCAGTTCGTCCTGCAGCTTGGTGCGGATCAGTGGATCGAGCGCCGAGAACGGCTCGTCCATCAGCAGGATGTCCGCCTCGGTCGCAAAGGCGCGCGCCAGTCCGACACGCTGCTGCATGCCGCCGGAAAGCTCGCTGGCGTAGCGGTTCGCCCACTCCGTGAGTCCGACCAGCGCCAGCTTCTCATCGACGATGCGCCCTCGCTCCGCGGGCGCGATGCCACGCAGTTCCAGTCCGAGGCCGACGTTTTCGCGCACCGTGCGCCACGGCAGCAGCGCGAACTGCTGGAACACCATGGCGATGCGTTGCCGTCGCACTTCCCGCAGGCGTGCCCGATTACAGGCCGCCACGTCGAGGGCATCGCCGGCGGACCCGCCCACCATCACCTGCCCACGCGTGACCGGATTGAGGCCATTGGCGGCCCGGAGCAGGGTCGACTTACCGGAACCCGACAGGCCCATCATCACCGAGATCTCGCCGGGTTCGACGCTCAGGCAGGCATCGGCTACCCCCACCACGATGCCGGTGCGTTCGGCGATCTGCATGCGCGGCATGCCGCCGTCGAGCAGCTCGAGCGCAAGGCGCATGGACTCGCGCTGGCTCCGGCCGGCGTGCGCCGCTGGGAACAGAATATCGACGTGGCGAAACTCGAGAGCAGCTGTCATGAATGCCGCGAGCGCGTCGGCGGTCGCATCACGCGATCGAGGATCACCGCCAGCAGCACGATCGCAATGCCGGCCTCGAAGCCCATGCCGATCTGCACCGTGTTGAGCGCGCGCACCACCGGCACGCCCAGCCCGCCGGCGCC
>Ga0182024_10017212_pt1 | contig 13607 bp, 8 predicted proteins | sample P32metaG_FD_120480 | JGI IMG/M metagenome (GOLD analysis project Ga0182024, IMG submission 120480) | Permafrost microbial communities from Stordalen Mire, Sweden - P3-2 metaG (Illumina Assembly) | ecosystem: Environmental > Terrestrial > Soil > Wetlands > Permafrost | place: Sweden: Stordalen...
CGATCCCGAGGGCGTGCGCGTATCGTGCGACGGACAGCACTACTACGTCAGCGACGAATATGGTCCTGGTGTGTTCGAATTCAGCGCTCGCACGGGCCGCCGGACACGGGCTTTCGCTCTGCCGCCTCGCTTTGCCGTCGCCCACCCCGCGGCGACCGGCGCGGCGGAACTGACCGGCAACGCCAGCGGTCGGCAAGCCAATCATGGGCTGGAAGGGTTGGCCATCTCGCCCGACGGAAAGAATCTGGTGGTGATCCTGCAGGCGCCGCTGATGCAAGATACGGCCGCCGGACAGCGCGGCCATCGAGTCGGCATTAATGTGCGGCTGTTGACGATCAACATTGCGACTGGCCAGACGCATGAATTTCTGTATCAACTTGCCGATGCCCAAACGCACGGCGTCAGTGAGATTGTGGCGGTCAACAGCCACGAATTCCTGGTTTTGGAGCGCGATGCCAAGGCGGGCAAGGACGCGGAGTGCAAGAAGTTGTTTCTGATCGACATCGACGGCGCCACGGACGTCAGCCACGTCGACGCTTTGCCGCAGGCCGCGGTTCCGGCGGACGTGCGTCCCGTCGCCAAGCGACTGTTTCTCGACCTGCTCGATCGCCGTCTTGGGTTGGCCGGTCCCGAACTGGCGGCCAAGTTCGAAGGCCTGGCGTTTGGTCCCGACCTGGCCGACGGTCGCCATTTGCTATTGGTCAGCACCGACAACGATTTCCGTCCCGGGCAGCCGAGCCGGCTATTCGCTTTCGCCATCGAACGTTCGGCGTTGCCCAGCTACGAGCCGCAGCAATTCGTGATGCCCACGACGGCGAAGGACGCGAAACCAGCGAAGATCGCCCCTTCCACACCGGGCGCGGCCGGCACCCGGTCGTCAAACGGCGCCCTGCGTGAATCCGAGAGTTCGCCGGCAGATCGATGAGCAAGGCCCGACATTCTTACCTCCCGGTTCACGCTGGGCCAAGCGCAAGCTACGATAGGGGGATGAACCGCGAACGCCTGGAGCATCTTGCCCGCCAATTGCTCGCTGGGCGGCTCGACCTGCCCGACTTCTTGCACGAGGCAGCCCAGCCGGCCACGGCCGACCTCAACGAAGCCCAGATCGATCTCGACCGTCGCCGACGCTGTGGCTATCCCGAAGTCGTCTTCGGCGAAGGGAAGACGGTGGGGACTTTGGAGCGGATTTTCCAGGCTCTGTTGGCCACCCGTGCCGATGTGCTGGCCACGCGGATCTCGGCCGAACAAGCCGCACATTTGCAGACGCGGTTCCCCCAAGGCCACTACAACGCGATCGGCCGCACCTTGCGCATCGCCGCAACGGATCCATCCGCGGAGCCGGCGCCGACCGGCCATGTGGTTGTTGTCACCGCTGGCACGAGCGATTTGCCGGTGGCTGAAGAAGCCCGCGAGACGCTGCTCTGGATGGGGGCCAGCGTGACGACGGTGCTCGATGTCGGCGTTGCGGGTCCCCACCGACTGCGTGAGCATCTTGGCGAGCTTGACGGCGCCGACGCGATCGTCGTGATTGCAGGCATGGAGGGCGCGCTCCCGAGCGTCGTGGGGGGGTATGTGGCCTGCCCGGTAATCGCCGTTCCGACCAGCGTTGGGTATGGGGCGAGTTTGGGAGGTTTCGCCGCGCTGTTGAGCATGCTCAACAGTTGCGCCGCTAACGTGTCGGTGGTCAACATCGATGCCGGCTTCAAAGGCGGCTACGTGGCGGGGCTGATCGCCCAGGCGGCGGCCCGCCGGCGCGGGCCGGTTTAGCGATCGCGCGCGGGCGCGACGGCCTCCAATGGTCGAGTGAATGATCGACCTGCCGCATCAGGGCGGTTCTGCAATGGCACGGACCTGAAGTGCCGCGGGAGCTTTGGATCGCGAGTGCTCCTCTCATCACGTCGCATCACGACGAAGGGCTGTCCTTTGACCTGCGGTTGAAGTGGCGGCGGCCGGATGTCAAGATGAAATGACTGGCCTCACGCGGATCCTCTCGGCGGCGCGGTAATCACAATCATGTCTGGAGCGTTGATCCAATCGCAGGCTTCCACCCAGCGCGGTTCCGAGGGCCGAGCAGAGACCTGGCGGGCGATTGCCGTGTGCGGACTGCTGGTCCTGGCCATCCTCATCTTGTTCGGCCGCACACTCCAGCAGGGTTTTTCCGACTACGACGATGACATTTTCGTTTACAACGAGCCGCACATCTCAGGTGGCTTATCGTGGTCGGCGATCGTCTGGGCTTTCACCAAGGGACCACAAGGCTGGTGGTATCCGCTTTCGGTGGTATCCCACATGCTCGACTGTCAGCTCTATGGCTTACACCCCGCCGGGCACCACTTAACAAACCTTTTGCTGCACGCTGCTTCGGCGGTGGTGCTGTTTTTGGTTCTGTGGCGGATGACGAGGGGCCTTTGGCCCAGTGCGATGGTGGCGGCTTTGTTCGCCCTTCATCCCTTGCATGTCGAACCGGTCGCCTGGGTGGCTTCGCGGCGCGACGTGCTGAGTGGCTTCTTTTTTGTACTCGCCTTGGGGGCCTACGGCGAGTATGTCCGTCATCCTCGTTCGCTGTGGCGTTATCTGGCCGTGGTCGCATTCTTCGCCCTGGGTCTCATGGCCAAGTCGATGCTGCTGACCCTTCCGCCACTGCTGTTGCTGCTCGACTATTGGCCCTTGGGAAGATTTGGCCGGACGCAGTCGTACGCGGTCACACCGAATGCGCCTCCGGCGCCGCTGCCTTGGCGGATTGTCCTGGAAAAGCTGCCGCTTCTGGCACTTTCCATCGCCATGGCCTGTACGACCATGCGCACGCACGACGTGCGCCCCGACACGATGACATTGGCCGAGCGATCGGCAAACGCGGCCGTCTCATGCGTCGCCTATATAGGTCAGCTCTTCGTGCCGATGAGATTGTCGGTTTTCTATTCTCACCCCGAGGCGGGCCGGCCGGCATGGCAGGTTGCCGCGGCCGCCGCGTTGTTGTTGGCGATCACGGTGGCCGCGGTGATTGGCCGGCGATCGTATCCTTACTTCTTCGTCGGTTGGTTCTGGTATATCGGCATGCTGGTTCCGGTGCTCGGGATCGTCTTTGTGGGTCCGCAGTCCCGGGCCGACCGCTACACCTACCTTTCGCAGATCGGGCTTTACATTGCGCTGGTTTGGGGAGCGATGCGGCTGGGCGCTTCGTGGCCGAGTCGGCGCTGGGTGTTCGGCATCAGCTCGGCATTGATATTAGTGGTTCTGATGGCTTGCAGTTGGCGGCAGATGGACTTTTGGCGGAACGATCGGGCCCTGTGGGAGCATGCATTGGCATGCGATCCGAAAAACGTCAAAGCACACTTCATGCTCGGACTTGTCCTGGAAGAAACGGACGAGACCAGCGCGGCGGCGCAATATCGGCAGGCCCTGGAAATGGGCCCAAACGAGCAGAACATCTATCTCTGGTTCCGGACGCAGGCCCACAACGGCCTGGGTAATATCGCGGATCGGAAGGGAGATTATGACGCCGCTCTCGACCAGTACGGGCAGGCTTTGAAATTGGATCCCAGCTTCCAGCCAGCCGAGATCAACACGGGACGAATCCTCGTCACACAAGGAAAGCTCGACGAGGCGATGGTCCATTTCCAGCGGAGTGCCGAACTGGTGCCCGACGACGCGATCGCCGTATGTTGCATGGCCGTCGCGCAGGCTCAGCAAGGAAAGACGGACGAGGCGATTGCCAATTACCGCAAGACCCTCCAGATCGATCCCCAGGCAGGGGTTGCGCGTTCGAACCTCGCCACGCTACTTGCCGAATGCGGCGACGTCGACGGAGCGATCGTGCAGGTTCGTCGATTGATTGAAACCGACCCTGATGCCGCGATTCCCTACTACCAAATGGCTCAAATGCTTCGTAGGCAAGGTAAATCGAGCGAGGCGGCCGGTTATGACGAGCGAGGCAGGCAAGCCAACCGTCGTTACGCCGAAACCCAGAACAAGCGAGGCACCGAACTGGCCCAACAAGGCCAGACGAACGAGGCGATTAACCAATTTCAGACGGCCATCGCCGCCGCTCCCGACTATGCCCAGGCTCACTGTAATCTGGCCGACGCTTTGGCTTTGCAGGGCAACTTCGATGGCGCAATTGCGCATTACCACCGGGCGCTGGAAATTGATCCGAGTCTTTCATCGGCAAAGCAAAGTCTCGATAAATTATCGCATCGCTAGTATAGTGTTTCGGCAGGAGTCAATATGCGCCTGGTGTCTCTCCGCCTTCCCGAGAGCGATTGAGCCGATGGTTCAGAGCGAAACAGCGCTTCCCACACTTCCTCGCCGTTCTCCCGATAGTTACAAGAACAACTTCGGCCACGCCCTGTTGGTGGGCGGATCGACGGGGTTCGCCGGATCGATCAGTCTGTCGGCCCTGGCGGCTTTGCGCTGTGGCGCCGGACTCGTTACCGTTGCCACACCCCACTCCTGCCAGGGAATCGTCGCCGGCTTCGAGCCCTCGTACATGACCCTCGCCTTGCCCGACGCCGAGGGTCAGATCTCGGGTGCCGCCCGCGAGTCCCTCGCTACCGCCGCACAGAAGGCCAGCGTATTGGCCTATGGGCCGGGCCTCGGACGGTCCGCGGAATTGACCGAGTTGATTGCCTGGCTCTATCAAACGCTCGACCAGCCGGCGGTGGTCGACGCCGACGCCCTCAACGCATTGGCCGAGCGGCAGGACGCACTTTGCCGACCCGGCGGTCCGCGCATTCTCACGCCCCATCCCGGCGAATTCGCCCGGCTCGCCAAAATCGATCGCGTCCCCGACGACCAGCGCCAAGATTTGGCCAGGGAGCTCGCCCGCCGTACCGGCGCCGTCGTGCTTCTCAAGGGACATCGGACCGTGATTGCCGACGGCGACCGATTGGCGATCAACACCACGGGCAACCCGGGCATGGCCAGCGGCGGCAGCGGCGACGTGCTGACGGGCGTGATTACCGCACTGGTCTGCCAACATCTTTCGCCGTTCGACGCCGCGCGGCTCGGCGCACATGTCCACGGTCTGGCAGGCGATCTGGCGGCAGCGGCGATCGGACCGGTCGGCATCATCGCAAGCGACCTGGTGCACTATTTGCCGCAAGCGCTGGCCACGTGTCTGTCGTGACGGTTTGCCGCAGCGCGATCTTTAGCCTGTTGAAAGATTGGGACAGGCACCAGCGCGACCACCGTTTCTCGCGGAGTTGACGCGATGCGGATCGGAGGCGAGTCCCATTTTTCAATGGCCTGTCAGAGCCCTGGCGACCAATCGTGCTCGGCAGTCCCTTGTGGCTTGGCTGTGCCATACGGATGGCCGTTATCGTTGGCCTGGCGGTCGGTCGATTCGCGATCGTCCGAAGATTCTCCCTCCCAATCGATCTTCAAACGGGTGTCGAATACTTTTTCGAACAACTCGGCCCGGCGGCGGGCACCCCAAATATCGAGATCGGGATAATGCGTTGACTTGGCGCGGATTTCGGTCGTGCCCCCCTTATTCGTCACGGTGAGGCCGCGAACCTGCTGCGTGTGACTCCGGTCGAGCCCACCCGCGACGCGTAGGATGGCGGCCAATTGTCGTACCCGCTCTTGATCGCGGGAACTGAGCCGGCGAAAGTTGCCATGTTTTCGTTTCGGATTCGCGCCACGGTGGTAGCGGGCCACATTGGCGATCAGTTCCAATTCGGAGGCCGAAAAGCCGGCCAGGCGGCTATTGAGGATGAGCTGGTAGCTGTGTTTGTGGTGCTCTTCGTAGTCGATCAAATAGCCCACGTCTTGCAGCCGCGCGGCGGTCTCAAGCAAAGCTTGATCGGCCGGATCGAGTTCGAACACGTCGATCAATTGCGAGAAAATCAAGCCCGCCATTCTGGCGACGTGCCGGCCGTGTTCGATTTCGCCGCCGGCGCTGGTCGAGAGACGTTCGATCGCCGCGGCGCGATCGGGCTGGCCGACTCCGCTCGTCGCGCCCAGTGTCTGATCGATCATGGTCAACAACAACCCGTCGCGCACGCCACGATTGTGGACTTGCAACAGGTTGACTTGCAGGCGATCCATCACGCGGTCGACGATCGCCAGGCCCGCGACAATGATATCGACTCGGTCGGAACTCAATCCCGCGATGGCACTCCGATCGCGCAGCGGCAGCTTGCGGATTCTCTCGAGCAGGTGCCTGACTTCGGCTCGGGTGACCTGGTAGCCGCGCGCCGGCTGGCTGCCCTGATGTTTGCCGGCCATGACCATCGAAGCCAGGCTGGTGAACGTGCCGCCGGAACCGAACAGCATGTGAGGGATGAAGATGGGATTCTTCGTGTGCTTGCGGAGATGACGGTCGATATAGTCGACCATTTTCAGAAAATCGTCGCCGGCCATGCCTGGTCCGTTGCCGAACATCTCGCTCAATCGGACCGCGCCGAGCTGCGTGGTGTAGATTGCTTCGACCAGATTGCCGTAGGCCAGCACGATTTCCGTACTGCCGCCGCCGATGTCGGCCACGGCGGCGTGCTTGTCGGTCAGATCGAACGCCCGTTGCACGCTGAAGAAGGCCAGCAGCGCCTCCTGTTCGGCGCTGATCACTTCGATGTCGATTCCCAATTCGTCGTGTGCCCGGCGACAGAACTCTTCGCCGTTCGACGCCTCGCGCACGGCACAGGTGGCGATGGTCCGGGTCTGAGTGACCTGGAATCCCTCGGCGATCTGTTTCATGCGTCGCAGCGCGGCGAGCGACTTTTCGATTGCCAGGGGATCGAGCCGGCCGGTCTTGCTCAGGCTGACGCCCAACCGGGTCGATTCCTTCTCTTCGTCCAAGATGCGGTAATTGCCGCCGCGCAAGGGTTCGGCAACGATCAGCCGCATGCTGTTGGTCCCGATATCGATGGCCGCCAATCGGCCCGCGATCTCGGGAGACAAAAAGATTTGCTTTTCTCTTTCTTCCATCGATGGGTCGCACTGCGTGAAGGCAGATTTCACGCCCAAGGATACCACACACCACCCGAGAAGTGTCAGGCTCCCCGCGCGGTCATGGCTGGCCCAAGCGGCAAGACCGGCGGTTGACCGGCAAATCCCGGCCCCCCATAATTTTCGATTAAGGCATTGATTCTTCCCGCTCCGAGTATGGTCCCCCGTGCATTTGTGAAACTTTTCCACGACCTGGCCACGTTTCCTGTCCCCCTCCGCTCGGGCGCCTTGGCGATCGGCAACTTTGACGGCGTCCATCTCGGCCATGCCCGAATCGTCGAGCGGCTGCTGGCTCGCGCCCGGCAGGTGGGTGGGCCGGCCGTCGTCTTCACGTTTGACCCGCACCCGGTGCGACTGTTGCGGCCCGACGCGGCGCCGCCTCCTTTGACGTGGACGAATCGCAAGGCCGAACTGCTGGCCCGCTTGGGCGTCGACGCCGTGCTGGCCTATCCCACCGACGAGGCGCTGCTGGCCTTGGGGCCGGCAGAGTTCTTTGCCGAAATCATTTGCAAACAACTCGATGCCCGATCGCTCGTCGAAGGACCGAATTTCCGGTTCGGCCGCGGTCGTGCCGGCACGATCGAACTGCTCGGCAAGTTAGCCGCGGCGGCGGGCATCCTGGTCGAGGTCGTCGAACCGGTCGTCGTGGCCGACGAAATCGTCTCCAGTTCGCGCGTGCGCCGGTTGGTGGCCGACGGCCGGGTGGGCGAGGCCCGGCGTTTGTTGACCGAACCCTACCGGGTGCGCGGAATGGTCGTTCACGGTGCCGGCCGGGGGGCGAAGATTGGCTTTGCCACGGCGAACGTCGACGCGATCGATACGATTTTGCCCGCCCATGGCGTTTATGCGGGCCGCGCGTTGGTGGCCGACCGATTATGGCCGGCCGCGATCAACGTTGGTTCCAATCCGACCTTTGGCGAGCAGACGCCAAAGGTCGAGGCCCATCTGATCGGCTGGCACGACCCGCTCTACGGGAGTGCGGTCGAACTCGATTTTCTCGAGCGTTTGCGCGGTGTCGAGCGATTCGCCGGCGTCGCCGAGCTGCGCGATCAACTGGCTCGCGACGTGGCCGACGCCGAGCGGATCGTGGCGCAATATCCCACCTAGTCCTGGGCAGCCGCGCCCAGGCAGGCGATTGCCGCGCACCCGAGCCAGAATCGGGCCCCCTATTCGTTACGGCCGTTACGATCGGCCCGGCAATGCGTCCGCGGGGGGCCGGGGAGTCTTCCCATCTCGATCGCGGCTGCGACCTATGGTTTGAAGGGAGCCCTTGCGCGCCGGGAGCGCGCGAGAGACCGCGGAGCGCGTCGCTTCTGCCCGATTCTCAAACCGCAAAGCAGCCACCTTTTATGTCGTTTGCCACGCATCCACTCATCCCGGCGGCCGGGCAGCACGAGCCACGACCCTCGTCGGTCCAGACCGTACGCGTGCTGCACTTGATTAACGGCGAGCACTATTCGGGCGCCGAGCGCGTCCAAGATCTGTTGGCGCTTGGGCTGCCGGAGTTTGGCTTCGAGGCGGCATTCGCCTGCCTGAAAACCGGCCGTTTCGTCGAGTGTCGCCGATCCCAAGAAACACCCCTCTGGGATGTCGGCATGCGATCGCGATTCGATCTGGGAGCCACCCGCCGCATCGCGCGGCTGGTCAAACGAGAGGCTTACCAACTCATCCACAGTCACACGCCGCGGGCTGCTCTCGTCGGACGAATCGCCGCCAGTTTGGCCGGCGTGCCGCTGGTTCATCACCTGCACAGTCCGACGGCCGTCGATTCGACGCGTCGGCTGCGCAATCGACTGAACGCGGCGCTGGAACACTGGAGCCTGACGAATGCCGCCGCGGTCATTACCGTTTCGCACAGCTTGGCGGAATATGCGCGTCAGCAGGGCATCGCGCCGGGCCGACTCCACGTAGTGCCCAACGGAGTGCCGGTGGTCGGGCGTTTGTCGCCACGGACCGTGCCGACCGACCTTTGGACGCTGGGCGTCGTGGCCTTGTTCCGTCCGCGCAAAGGCTTGGAGGTGTTGCTCGAAGCGCTTTCGCTGGCACGGGCCGAGGGTCTGCCGATCCGCCTGCGAGCGATCGGCGGATTCGAAACGTCGGCCTACGAGAGCGACATTCGGGCACAGGTCAAGCGGCTCCAGTTGTCCGACGCGATCGACTGGACCGGATTCACACGCGACGTTTCGGCGCAGCTCGGCAAGCTCGATCTGTTGGTCCTCCCCAGCCTGTTCGGCGAGGGGTTGCCAATGGTGGTGCTCGAAGCGATGGCAGCCGGCGTGCCGGTGATCGCCACCCGCGTGGAAGGCGTCCCCGAAGCGATTCGCGACGGTGTCGACGGTCTGATTGTCGCGCCCGACGATCCCGCGGCGCTGGCCGACGCCATCGGTTGTTGCGTGCGCGGCGGAGTCGATTGGGCTGCCTTGCGGGTCGCGGCCCATCGTCGACAGGCTGCCTTGTTTTCGGATCGAGCGATGGCCGAGGGAGTCGCCCATGTCTATCGCGAGGTGCTCGCGCCATGACCACACGCGTGCGACTCGCCGGTCTTTCGATCGATTCGGTAACCATGAACCAGGCAGTGCAGCAGCTTCTGGCCTGGGCCAATGAGCCGGGGGGAAATTGCCGTTACGTGGTGACGCCGAACGTCGACCACGCCGTGTTGTTTCAAAGCAGTGCCGCTTTGCGCGCGGCCTATGACGACGCCGCGTTGATCTTGGCCGACGGCATGCCACTGGTCTGGACGTCGCACCTGCTGCGGCGCTCGCTGCCCGAGCGGGTGACCGGTAGCGACCTGGTGCCCGCCCTCTTCGCGGCGGTCCCTGGCGGTCGGTCCCTGCGCGTTTATTTATTGGGTGCGGCACCCGGAGTCGCCGAGCGGGCGGCGGCCAACATAGTGCGGCGTTGGCCGGCCATTGAAGTGGCGGGGACGTACAGCCCGGCGCTCGGTTTCGAGCACGACACGGCCGAGAACGCGGCCATCCTCGAGCGAATTGCCCTGGCTCGGCCCGACGTGCTGGTGATCGGCCTGGGGGCTCCGAAACAGGAGTTGTGGGTACACGCACATCGCGACCAGATCGCGGCGCCGATCGCTCTGTGCGTCGGAGCGACGATCGATTTTCTGGCCGAGCACATCGCGCGGGCGCCGGTTTGGATGCAAACGAGCGGCCTGGAATGGCTGCATCGTTTAGGTAGTCAGCCCCGGCGGCTCGCCATGCGCTATGCACGCGATGCCTGGATCTTCCCGCAGTTGGTGCTGCGCGACCTGTTTGCGGCCAAAGTCTGATTGTCCGCGAAGCGATCGCAAGCCGCCGATCATCGGCTGGCGGGCCGTTGGCAGTGCCGCCATCGAGCCTCTACAATCCCGGACGCCATGAACTCGTGTCATACCCGCACGCAAAACCACTTTTCGGGCGGAGGCGGCCGAGGCACCACACTGGCTGAAGGGGGCGTCGAAATTCCATGGCGGAAATGCGGAACGTCATCTGCGTGGTCATCGATGGGCTGCAGCCAGCGTTTTTGGGCGCTTACGGCAACACCTGGATCGCCACGCCGGCCCTCGATCGGCTGGCGTCCGAATCGTTCGTCTGCGACACCGCGCTGGCCGACACGCTCGATTTGGCGCGGATCTATCGCGGCTTTTGGCACGGTTTGCCGGCGATTTGGCCGGATGCTGAACCAGCCGATTCTCCGTCGCTCATCGATCGCGCTGCCCAGGCCGGCTGGCATACCGCTCTGTTGACCGACGATCGTCAGGTGGCCGAACTGCCGGCGGCAGCCAATTTTTCGCAGCGCACGTTGCTGGCCGTCGACGATCCGTCGCGGCCGGGACCGTCGCGGCCGGGACCGTCGCGGCCGGGAGCGTCGCAACCGGCTGCCGAAGTTGACGAGACCGCGGCGGTGCGGTTCATGGCCGAGGCGAGTCGGTTGCTGAACGAGGTGCGGCAACCCTTCTTTTTGTGGATGCACACGCGTGGTCTGTTTGGTCCGTGGGATGCTCCTTACGCGTTGCGCGCACAGTATGCCGACGAGGAAGATCCGCCCCCCCCTGCCTGGCTCACTCCCGACTGGCGCGAGTTGGGCGCCGACCTCGATCCGGATGAATTGCTGGGGCTGATGCATGCGTATGCCGGCCAGGTTTCGCTCTGGGACGAGTGTTTGGGAACCTGGTTGGAACAATTCCGTTCACATCCGGCAGCTCGTAATACGCTGGTGGTCTTTCTTTCGCCGCGCGGATATCCCTTGGGCGAACATCGCCAGGTGGGCCGGATCGTGCCAGACCTCTACGGCGAGAGTGTGCAGTTGGCGTGGTGGTGGCGCTTTCCCGACGGCTTGGGAGCACCCGCCCGTACTCCGGCGCTGGTCTTGCCGGCCGATCTTTCGCCGACAATCTCCGAGTGGCTCGACTGGCCTGTCGCGGCACGGCCGACCGGCGGCCACAGCCTGCTACCACTGGCGCGTTGGGAGCAATTCGCCGTCCGCGAAGCGGCCGTGTTGACCACCGGCCCGGACCAGTGGGCGCTGCGGACGCCGGCCTGGCATCTGGTTGCCAGCGGCGCAGGGGATGCACAGAGCGTCGAACTGTACGCCAAACCAGGGGATCGCTACGAGGTGAACGACGTTTTCATCCGCGCGCCAGAGATCGCCGCGGGGTTAGCACAAGAATTGCAGCGAGCACGCTCGACTGCGACCGCGGAGCTCAGCGGATTGGAACCGGCGCTGGTAACTGTGGTCGATTGAAAGGCTGCACCTGCTAGCGTTGCTCTCCAAACTGCCGAGAGCGCCGCGGCCTCGCCCCTGCCCCATTCCCAGCGATTAACCGGCATGGATTGCAGTTGGGCTCCTCTCTATAATCCGCCCCCTCGCGCGCGGCCGTGGGCATGCATCCAGCGATGCAACCGCAACCGCGGCGCAAGTTGAAGAATCGTTTCGGGCACGTGCCGCTTGGGCCGTTCCGCGCACCGCCAGGATGCGGCGCTTCCGAACAGCAAATCTCATTCGTCTACAGCACAAAATCTACACTGCGGGGCGACGATGATCGGACATGGACGTCCGACGCCGTGGCGTGGTCCTTTGGTCCATGCCACTCTGCTGGGCACCTGCCCGGAGGTGCGCGCCGACAGTCTGCCCCGAGCGCTCGGCTGGGCGCTCGCTACCGCGCTTTTGCTGTGGACCGCTGCCGCCAATGCCGCGGTTCCCGCCGGCGAAACGACGTTGCGGCTGCGCATCGCTTGGGGCGGAGGGCCCGAACGGCAATGGCAGGGCACGATCGAACTCGAACATGGCACGCTTAGCGAGTCGGCCCCCCTGGGCATCGAAGCCGACGAACCGGGCTCGATCTGGCTCGAGGATCGCCGCGTGATGGTTCGCCAGCGCAGCCTCCGCGCCTACGACGGCGTCGACGTACTGGCCACCGCCGAACTGAGCGATAAACTCATCGTCCGGCTGTGGCCCGTCGGCAACGAAAAGGAGAAACGCCGCATCGAGATCGCGCTGGCCGAGTTGGTCACCGGCTCGGCGAAAAATCTCCTTGATGAGCAAGGGAATCAGGTGCTGGTTTCGCGTTCCCCGGGAGACAAACTGCGAGTCTCGTTTGAGCGCAAGTCCCTGGTCTTTGCCCCCGGCGAGATGTTCGAGCCCGCGCTCGAGCCCCATCAACTCGGATTGCCCGCCGGCACACCGCTGAAAATCAAGGTCCAATTCACGGCCGCGGGGGCACGGACCTGGTCAAAAGAGTACGACACGACCACGCCGGCCGAAGGAGCACCGGTCACGGCGATCCCCTTGGAGATCAAGCTTCCCGAGACCGAGGGAGTTTGCGAGTTGGCGATCTCGGCCGTCAACGCCAGCCTGCGCGAGCGGCTGGCCTGGAAAAAGCCGCTGGCCGAGCGGAACGTTCAGTTGATGGTCATCGGAGAAAAAGCGCCGCGCGCCCCCACGGCCGATACGCAGACGCTGGTAAAAGTGGCCGAAATCGATCCGGCCAGTCCCAAGGCGCGGGAATGGCCCGCCTATCGGATGGCCATCACGCGCAAAGAACCTCTCACCAGCGGTCAATCGGCCCTGTGGGAGCATCCGAACTCGAAGCTGGGGCAACTCATTCAACTCGGCTCGAAGCCGGAAGAAGCCGGCTGGGATGCCTATCCGTTGGCGATCAACGCTCCCGGTCAACCGCATGTGCTGGAAGTTGAATATCCCAGCGATGTGCCACAATCGCTCGGCATCAGTCTGTTGGAACCGAATGCCGCCGGAATGGTAATGCCGGTCGGTCTCGATTCGGGCGTGTACGTTTCGGACGAAGATGCCGATCGGCCCGCCGAACTGCTACGTCATCGGATCGTCTTCTGGCCCCGCGGCAAGACGCCCCTGGTGCTGATCACCAACCGACGGCAGAATTCGCGGGCGGTATATGGCAAGATTCGCGTGTTTGCGATCAACAATAACCCGCCGAACGCCTCGCGCATTCGCAACCTCGCCCGTCCCGATACCGGACCGGTCATGCTCAGTCGCACTGCGGCCAAAGATCCGCCGGCGGGCGGCCGAGTGCTGGCCGGCTATCTGGATCGGCCGCTATTTATCGAAAACTTCTCCGCTCCGGAGTCGCTCGACGCCTTCAGCCGCCGCAGCCTTGACGACTGGAACACGTTCTACGTCGGCGCCTTGCG
>Ga0182024_10017213_pt1 | contig 13606 bp, 12 predicted proteins | sample P32metaG_FD_120480 | JGI IMG/M metagenome (GOLD analysis project Ga0182024, IMG submission 120480) | Permafrost microbial communities from Stordalen Mire, Sweden - P3-2 metaG (Illumina Assembly) | ecosystem: Environmental > Terrestrial > Soil > Wetlands > Permafrost | place: Sweden: Stordalen...
CGTCAACTCCGGCGATCTGGACTTGAAATCGCCCTACACGCTGCCAACGGCAGCGGACGAGGGCGGGAGAACCGCCACTTCAAGTTCTACGCCAGGCGGGACAACCTCAGAAATCCGCTGGATGGCTCGATGGTCGAGGTGTTCTCATTGACCACGCAGTGAGCCGCGGTGAGCACCACGTTGGGAGCGATCACGGTCCCACTACAGCTCGATGTGCCGGCACTGGTCGTGTCCTGAATGAACGCCGCCGACGGCCACGCTCCTGGGGCTGCGGGCGTGCCGCCAATCATGTGCGGTCGGCTCGCGGCCGCCGGCGCCGCGAGCATCGCGATCGCGCCGTAGGCTCCCAGCAACTGTCGTATTCGCAGCCCCATGCGGCGTAATCATAAGAGCCGCCAGACCGCCATTGGGGCCATGTGGCGGCTCCGGCGAGAGTCGGCGAGTGGTACGGGTCGGGCGGCTTGGGATAAGCCGAGCCTCGGGGCCCCGCGTTTGGCCCTCGTCACTGGTCATTGCCGCGAGGTGAACCCCAAAGGCGATGCGCCGCGCACCCGTTGGCTCGCACGCAAGTACGTCTGCGCGCCAGCCGCCCGCGTCCCCGGGCCGCTGCGTGGCTTCGAGCGCGGCTGTCGAGCCGTGATTGCGGACAAGTCCTGCGACGGACGCCTTCAGCTGTCGGTGCAGGAGCGTCTCGCCATAAAGATCGCAGTCGAGCTGCCGGCGATCATGGGCGAAGCAGCGAAGCCCGCGCGCCGACACCTTCGCGTGCAGTGGCTGCCGGCACGCCCGGCAGAGAAGTTGCGGCCGCGGACGAACACGGTGCAGCCTGGCCCACAGCTCCTGCCTACAGGCAGTGGCATCGACCGGCTCGATCGGCAGTGAGCGGCATCGGAGCCGGTCTCCCATCCGCTCCGGCGTGAGCCGCTGGTTCTACCGCTTCCCTTCGCCATGTCGCCGTCCGGCTTGTAGCGCAACATCACCTGAGCAATGCTGACCGTGCTTGGAATCGCTGCTGGGCTCGCCACCGTTGGCGTGTTCGTCATGGCTGCGCTGGCCTACTACATCGAGCAGCGCCGCGTGCGCCCAATCGTCATCTGCCACGAGGCCAAGACGCGCCATTCCGTCCACGAACTCGACCAGGGATGGTGGGCAGCGTCGGTCTACCTCACCAACGAAAGCTCCGCGAGCGCTTTCAACATCCGCTTTGGCATCAACATGAAAGGGCGGCACATGGCCTGGCGGCACGATCCCGACGAGGACGAAAAGGCGAGCCGCATCAACGTGCTGCGCCCCAACCGCCGCGACCCGGACGGTGGCGCGCTCTACGACGTCCGCATTGACGATCGCGTGCTGTGGGATCTCAGCCAGGCTGACCGCGACGTTGATGAGGGCCGATCCTACTGGGCCTACTACCAGGGGCCTGCGGGCGACTGGTGGTACACGTCGAACCCCTTCGAGCGCAGCGCCGAACTGGAGGTCAGGCGCGTACGGAGTCGTCGCCTCGGTCCGATCACGCGCGGTAACCGTGCTCTGCTGAAGTCGATCGATCGCGGCCTTGCGATCCGCACGCAGTCAATCCGTGAGCTCAACGAGATGGCCGATGCGATGAAGGAGCGTCGCGAAGAAGAAGAGCGCAGCAAGCAGGCTGCTCAGACCGAGGCTACGCATCGGCATCCACCGACAGTGGCAGCAGAGGCGCGGCCACCAGCTGATCCGCCGGGAGATGATGACGGTGTACGCCCGCGGCGAATCAAGAAAAGGTGAAGGGCCTCTGCCACAGCCATCGCCCGGATCCCGTGACCCACATCGAATGCCGGGCTCTACAGACCGGGCGGAGTAACGGGCAACGCCAGGTCGCTCATAACGCAACGCCGAGGGCTCCGCCCGGCCTAGCCTCATCGAGATGCACGCCACAGCTGGAGCCAGCGGCTTGATCGATATATCGCTAACACTCGATAAGCACTGTTACGTCTAGCTCCACGTAGACCGTTACCGACGCTAGCGACCGCCTCTTGGACGCGAGCAGGTGCCGCCGGCATCGGCCGCCTTCCCTCCTCGGGCACCGATTCGCGGACGAAGGCGATCGTCGAGCTGGGGTCCGGAGAGCCGGTCGTCGCCGGATGCAGGGCGGACGCTCACAGCCGCGGAGTCGACCGATTGCGTCCGCAGCGCCTGCGCAGCCAGCCAGGCCGGTGTCGCAATCCGGCGCACTGCTCCGCTTCGTCCACGGCAGTGGCGACTGATCCTCCGGAAAGTCGCACCACGATAGTCATCGAGTGTCGCAGCCTCTTCGCCATCCCAAGTTATCGTTCAACAGGATGGCCGACGTCGGCGAACGTCCGGGCAGATGCTGGTACTGCGTCGAAGCCCGACTACGTGCGGATGATCCGCACGAGCACATCATTCCCGAGGCCATGGGCGACAAGCTTACGACCCGTCACGTCTGCCGGGCTTGCAACCAGCGTGCCGGAAGCCAAATCGACAACCCGGTCATGCAGGACTGGTTGATCGCTGTGGATCGGGCTCTTACTCACCGCACGACGACCGGCTGCGGCCACGGGTAGCAGCGCAGCTAGAGGATGGCACGAAAGTAGATCTGGAGACGCGACGGGGCCCGTGGCGTGCGCAGGTGCGGGCGTCCATCGAGTGGAGGCGTCAGGTTCGGATACGCGCTTCCAGCAGGAGTACGAGAAGCTTCTTGCCCGGGTGCGCCGTGACGCTGAAGCCATCGGGAGGACTGTCAGTGAGCGAGGGCAACGCCACACCTAGTCGACCCAGTAAGAAAGGGGCAGCGCTTGGACTGCGCCGTTCGCGGTCGCGAACCCGTCGAAGTCCGGGAACAGGGTCTGCTCTGTGAGCCCGAGAACGTCCTCCCATCGCGACCGCATGTACAGCTTGAGTTCAGGGGAGACTGCGATTGCCGCGAAACGGTCGTCGAGTTGGGACGTGTTGGCCGGCATTGGAGCGGCTCCGGTCGGTTCCCCAAGCGAAGTCCATGCACATCCTTCTCTGACCTCAGACCAGAGGAAGAAACCAGCCTGAGCTGGTATGCGGGGAGACAACGCCGAGGGCCGCCAGGACATCATGTTTCCGTTGGCACGTCCGAGCAGGTCGGGCAGCGGCGTCTTCAGCGTCTTGTCGTCCGCCACTCGTTCAACACCGTCGAGCTTGACGCCAAACACCATCCCCCACTCTTGTGGGTAGGCACGGCATGCGAACCAAAGGCCAGCGAACGCGTTGCTCGTGAAGTCGACGAGACGTGTCGCACCCCCATGGTGCTGCAGCTTCGCGAGCAGTTCGAGGTCTGAGAGCTCACGTCCCACGTAACCATGGCCAGCGAGCCGCGCGACGTTCAATAGGCGCCTCTCATACTCGCGCATGACGTCCTCGGTCACGGCGACGTTGTCGAGAAGCCAGGAGCGAGAAGGTTCCATGATGCGTCGAAACGCTCCGCTGTGGAGGGGCCAGGCTTCAAGCGCCTGCCCTCGCCAGCCCGCGAGGTCGCCGGGACCCATCAACTCCCACTGCACGACAGAGCTGAACTCCGCAAGTGAGCTGGGCGCCCACGAGCGTCCGAATAGCGTCGTATCGACGACGTCCAGTTCGACCTGAACATCTGGGCTTCCGATGTCCACCAGCATTTCGGTTCCCGCAGGCGTGACGGCCACGGGCAGACCCTACCGGTTGACGGTTGCCGCGCGGACGGTCATCGACGCGTCTATCGAGCCGTTCATCGCGTCCCGCCTCTTGGGAGCCGTGGCGCAAGCGGGCTTGTCACGCGGGCGCCGCTCATGAGCCGTTTCTCAAGCGCCGCAGCAGTGCTTGTACTTACGCCCGGAACCGCACAGGCATGGCTCGTTACGTCCCACCTTGCTGCTTTGCAGTTGGCCCTGACCACCGCCTGCCGTGAACATTGCAGAGGGGCTCCGCTCGCTGTCTTGGTGCTTGGCGATGATGCTGAGGGCGTCCAGAGGGGAGTCAGCCCAGAGAGTCGGTACCGGAATGTCCATCGGCCCCGCGGGCCCGTCCTCGATGAAGGTGAACGGCTTGTCGCCGGCCAGCATGCTCACCACGTTCCGGCCGGTTTGCGTCGCCAGAGCCGCCACCATGCCGTGGTAGATGGCCGGGTAGGAGGAGTGGTTGAAGTCGCGCTTCTTGGGGTCAAAGCGCCACGCCGAGTACTCGGAGGGCGCGCCAGCGTGGTTGATGGGCACGGCACCGAGGACCTGACCGAACAGGACCACGTGGAGGATGGCTGCGTCTCCGACGTCGTCAATCCAGAGAATGTGCCTGGGCGGCAGGAAGGGCCACGTCTCGCCGAGGGGCGGGAAGTGCTCTCGTTGTTCGGCGAGCTTGGGGGGCTCGTCGGAACGCAAGTCAGCGCTCAGTTGGAGTGCGTGAGAGCCATCCATCCATGAGTCGCCGTATGCCTTGCGCCCGCAGGCGAGGGCCAGCTTGGCCATGAACCGGGACCAGGCCAGCGGCGGCGTGCGCTCAATCTGCCGGGCACGCGCGAGCTCGACTGGGTCATGAAGCTTCTCCCGCACGTCATCGCCGACGAGTTCGCGCAAGCGCTCCTGGTCCCGAGCGGACTCACCCTGGATGCCGAGCAAGGCGGCGACGACCGGCGAAGTGACGCCTTCCAGGTGGGTTCCCTCGCTCTCAAGCGTGACCTGGACGACCCCGCCCTCGTCGAGGGGCACCTCGAACCTGGGCGCGAGGGGTACGCGCTGGTTGCGGTCTCCGATTTGATAGGCAGCGCGGAGGAACCGGACGAGGAAGTCCTTGACGATGAGGTGGTCGGCTACCTGATTTGCTCGTTCCTGGCATGCATCGCATACCTGCCGGGTCTTCCACTCCCCGCCGAGCGCCGCTGGCATGACGTGCTCCACCGTCGTAAAGGACGTATCTGGCTTCGTCTCAAGGCAGTACGTACAGCGGCGACTCATCGTGACCTCATTCTGGACTGCGCCGCCGTCAGGTCGCCCCGCCAGGCGACCTCTCTGGCCCGTGGATCAGATTCCCTGGCGGCTTCTCGCTGTGGTGGGCGGTATCAGGCTCCGAACTCGAACGCCAGCGAAGGTCAGGACCCGTGGGTACTCGCCGCTGGAACTCGTGGAGTAAGGCTTCGCTGAATGCCATGAGCTGCTGGTCGTTGAAGCCTGGGCTGGGGGTCCAGATGAAGGACTGCTCGTACGGCCAGATGCGATGTGTGCCCGACCAGCCTCGAAGGCCGTTAAGGAGCGGCACGAGACTCGTCCCGAAGACTTGAAAGACGACAGGCCCGAAGAGAATCGTCGCGCCCCAGATATCGCGGGCGCCGCGGTCGGGCTCCCACTCGCGTGGGCCGGTCTCGTTCGTCTCCGCATCAAGTCCCCACATGCTTCCGACGGCGACCGCGTCCGTCCCGGTGTAGGCACCCATCCAGATGCGGACCCGTTCAGACGGCTCGCGATGCTCGAAGAGGTAGGCGTACTCCTGGTGGGGAATGATGCGGCGCTTGGAGCCGTGCAGGTGCTCGACCATCATCGCGGTCTTTAGAGCCCACGTTGCGAGGGTCGTAACGCCGGTTGCGTGCAAGGCCCGCCCGTGACCGTGCAGCATGGTTTCAAGGTATGGCTTCGCTCGCGACTCAAGGTCAGACATCCAGGTGTTGTTGCACCGTGCGCAGACGACTCCGACCGTCACCGAGTAGGCACCCTTCGAGTAACGCCGCTCCTCATCAGGGCGCCCTTCCTGCCTTATCTGGTGAAGGTGCGGGAGCGGCCCCGCGTCCGAGAGCATCGACGCAGCCCAATCTGGCCAGACATGCTCCTGGCTATCGGCCGGCGCGCCACAAAAGACGCAGGTGCGAGACATGGTTCGAGCGTAATGCCGCCGACGGCGGCTCTTGGTAGCCGCTGTCTCTCCTAGCCTTATCGTGATTCGCTCTGAGGCCCGGGCCTTCTGCGGACCGGTGAGTCGCACCCATCATTGGCATGTCTGAGGACCCAGCACCCAAACCACCCAAGCAAGCTCGGACCTACGATTTGCTCGGGATGCCTGACGCCGAGTTCGAGGCCATGTGCTATCGGCTCATCGGCCTAGAGCATCCGGATGCAATACGACCGAAGGCGCCTGGCGACGGCGGGGCCGACATCGTTCTCTCCGGCCCCGGGACCACTTATGCTCGGTGCTGGCAGGTCAAGCACTTCACAGGTGCCATCAACTGGACGCAGTGCCGTGAATCGCTGGACCGCGCAAAGCGCACCTGGAAACCGACGCAGTACACATTCTGCTTCCCGCGTGACCTCAGCTTCAAGGAGCAGGACACGTTCGACGGGCACTTCCGTGGACAAGAGGAAGGAGTCGAGGTCGACCACTGGAGCGGTGATGCGATTCTCGCCCGCCTACTCGGTTCTGGGGCGGGCGAACGTGTGGCTCGCACGTTCTTCAACGACCCGGAACTCGACATGACGAAGGTCATGAACGCAATCCGAGCCCAGGGACCGCTTGAAACCGCTGAAGATGCACTTGAGCGCTTGATTCCTGTCGGGGAGTTCCTTGCCAGGAGCGACGCGTACTTCGCCTATCCAGCCGCCACGCACGAGACCGGCCAACCGGGACACGCACCTCCGCCGGGGACCGCCATGAGCGTCTTCAAGGTCGATGCGATGGTCACAACCCGCATCGACGCGGTGCCGCGAGACGTCGAGGCGTTGGAACGCTACGGCCCGGAAGTGCGTATCGAGACAACTCCCGATGAGAAGGGGGTCCGCGCAGCGGAACTTCTCCAATCGGCGCTCCAGGCCGGACGAGCCGTGTCCATATCTGAGGGCGTCGATGTCGTCGTGACCCAGGCTCCGCCGGCGTTTGAAGGTCTGGTCGGCGAACGACTCAGCGGTGGGACGCTGAACATCGCGCCGGCAGACGCGCAAACGCCCCCGCAAGCTGCTCCGCCTCCGCCATACGAGGCCCGCTTCACGGTAGAGACCGGGTCTGGCCCCGTCGTCCTGGACCTCACGCTGCGACCCGCCGAGGTTCCGCCGGAGGGTTTCGACGGGGCATTGGTGGGCTCACTCGGCGGGCTTACTGCGTCAGCTATGTTCCGCCGGGTCGAAGGTGGCGGTCTGCTCAAGTGGAACTTCCACTTCGCGCCAGACGACTCCTCGCTGCGGGACCGCGTCGCCGCGCTACGTCTGCTGCGCGCTCTGAGCGATACCGGCCGTCTTGTCATCGCCGACCGAGGACCGACGAACCGGCCCGACGTGAGCGCTGAGATGGCGCCGGCTGAGCTTCACGGCGACTTCCGAGCACTCATCGCCTACCTGGAGGACCTCCTCGTCATCTCGGAATGGGCCAGCGTCGAGCTCGAAGTGCCTGAATCCATTGATGCCGAAGGAGTCGCCACCGTTGCCCGTGTGGCAAGCCTTATCCGCGAGCGTGGCTGGCTCGTGCGATGGAGCGACGTGCGGTTGCGCGTGGGCGCTGCCGAGATGGAGAAGTTAGCCGCCGGTGGAATGCAGCTCGCGGTCGTGCGCACGCTCGCAGCGAGAATTAACGGACGGGTCGTAGACCTCGGCTTCACGCACGTCGTTCTGACGGAGTACAAGCTCCGCGTTGTTACGGAACACGAGGATGGGACCTCTGAGGTCCGCATCGACCCGCCGAACGACACGGCCAACGAGGTCTTCGAACACCTGACCCGCCAAGAACCCAGGCCAGGAAAGAAGCGCCCGCCTCCACCGCCCCGCAAGCGGAGCGGTAAAGGCAAGCGGCGACCGAAGCGGCGGCGTTGACACGGCGCCCGCAGTTCAAGCTCAAGGAACGGATTCTCGAAGGGCCGGGTGTGGAGGCTCAAGTCGAGTTACTTGCGCTGCGCCAAGATTGTGTTGCGGTTACCTCGCATCACGAGGATCCCAATGATGATGGGGACGACCACCCCGATCAGCACCGCCACAACGATCTGCCACCAATCCGTGCTCGGGCTTGTCGGAACGTAGATCACGCGGGATAAAGCAAGATGCGCGTTGCCCGCGACCAGCTTGGCCGGAATGCCGGTTGAAAAGGTATCCCCGTCGCGCCGGTTGAAAAGTGACCCACCCTTGCGGAGTTTGGGGCGGTGGCTCTGCTCCCTCTTCGCGGCTGGTGTAGCCGGGTAGACGCAGGTCCCGCCAGGGGCCGGGCACACCCGGCGTCCGGGCTGAGTGAGCCGGACCCGCTTGACGGAGACTGGGATCTGGTTTTGTAGGTGGCCCTGAGGTGCAACGCCACGGTCGCCGACGACACGGCGCCTTACGGCGACAAGAACTGACCCTCGCGGAGCCGGACAGGATTGCTCCTCACAATCCACCTACCGCCGTCCGTGCCAACCGGCAAGAATCACGCCGTGTCCACGGAGCAGACCGAGATCCAAGGCCTGGAGGCCGTTAGATCCGCGTTCGCGGACCTCGGCTGGTTCCTAAAGGAAGCAGCAGGACCGGACTGGGGGATAGACCTCTTCGTCGAGACCGCCACGGAGGACGGTCACCCGAGCGGCCGGCTGCTCGGCGTTCAGGTTAAGTCAGGCCCGAGCTACGTGCTGGCGAATGGAGATGGCGTGATCTATCCAGAGCAGCGCCATGTCGACTATTGGCGCGGCTACTCACTCCCGGTCATCGTGACCGTCTATGACCCGACCGCACGGGCCTCGTATTGGCAGCTCGCGGCAGAGGAGAACTTCGAGGCGACTCCAACCGCGCGACGGATCGTCGTGCCAAAGGTTCAGAAGCTTGACCTCGGCGCCCAGAACCGACTCTTGACGATCGCGGCCGAAGGACCCGAGCCAGACAAGGCCGCGGGCGCGCTCAATCGGCTACGGTCCGATCTGAGCTGGATGGAGATACTCGATGCCGGAGGCTCCGTCACCCTCGTAGCCGAGGAGTGGATCAACAAGACCTCCGGCCGCGGCCGACTCGCCCTCGCGGCCGAACCGGCAGGTGGCGGAGAACGCGTTGAGCGTCAATCCATCGTCTTCCTCGGGCTCCGCGACTACGCCGACGCCTTGCCCGGGTTGTTTCCGTGGGCCGACCTCCACGTCGACGAAGACGCCGCTGACGATGCCGAATACGACGTCTGGATGGAGGAGACCGGCATTTGGGACAGCGCAGAAGGGGCCTACATCGGCAACTACGAGTCCTTCTCTGACTGGCGCGGTGACCGCTATCCCGCCGAGGAGCTCAGACCAGTTGGCGAATCCGCCGGCGAGGTGGCGCATTGGCGGCTTGTGCTCACCCTCAATGCTCTCGGCCGGGGAGTCGTAGCACTCGAGAAGTACGTGAACGGGTAGAAAGGCTTGGGCCAGAACGGACTGCTCCCGACTGAGCGGCCGCCCTCAGCGGAGCCGGCTACTCGCGCCTACACGACGAATAGTCCCGCTGGATCCAGTTCCCCGTTCATCGAGCGAGACGACCGTAGGGTCGTGTGCGGAGCGAGCTCGGCAAGTACCCGGTTCCCGCGTTAGTCCAGATCGGGCTCTTGCTCGCAACGGGGGATCGCGCACCCGACCCTCCAAGCGGTCCTCGGTCGCTGCCGGAGCGTCCGCGAGGACCCTGCGTATGCACCGGTCTGGCTCGACTCATCTGAGCCAGGCCCACAATCGGCAACCCCGGCAAGTGCGAGCCGGTCGGGCCTCGCGATCGCATTCGTCTCCCCTCCAGCCCCCACGCGGACGAGTCCTATGGCACGAACGCGATCGTCACCCGCGCAGTTGCGACACCCGGTGAGCGTCCGAACGCGCCGGGCATCACTATTTTCGGGGCGGCCAGCTCTGGCGCGCCGGGGAGTGTTCTGACGGACTCCGCCTATGCATCTGCTCGTGCGATTGGCGCATGACCTGGGCCCCGCATTCGGCGAGCCACATGGCCGCGGGGACGCGAGTTGCACAGACGCGGTGCCGTGTGAGACGGTTCGCCGCGACATGATGTGGGCTCAAGCGGCAAGCGTTAGCGAGAGATAGGTGGCTACAGGCGATCAAGCCGAACCGTCACCTCGCGCTGACGACGACGCAGTCGTTGATCCCTCGCCTTCAGGGGTCGCGACGACCGCAGCCCGAGCACTGGCGCTTGGCGCGGCTCTCACGGGCAGTGACGCGCTCCTCGGCATCGAGGAGGACTTGACCGAGGTGGGGATCGAACGACTCCCCCCATACTGGGGCGGATGGGAAGAGCGCGAGGCTCTGTTCGAGCGCTCCGACGCAATACTCGCGGCTCACGACGTACTCGCTGACGTGCGCAATCGAGAGCAACCCGACGGCCCGATTGCAATCGACGATGGCGCCGTGCCCGAGCGAGAACCGCGACGAGCCGTTTGGGCGCAGGTGGCGTCGCAGCCGACCCCAGAGAATGCTGTGGCATTTCTGCGGATGCTGATGACCGATAATGAGCCGGTCGCTTCTGCGGCAGCCGCGGCGGCTCTGTCGCACTGGCGTAACGATCGACGCTTCCGGCCGCCAGAGGCTCTCAGCCGGGCCAAACAATTGACGCGGGCGCATCTGGAGTCTCCGGCAGGTCTAGCGCGCGAGATTGCCTCCGCAGCGCTCGGCGACTGGGGTACGGCACCCGCCGATCTGTCGGTAGAGGCGCCAGGGGATCTGGACCGCGGGCCGGAGGACTCCTTGTCAACAATGGTTCACGGCACGCACGGATACATCGGGGATTGGTGGTATCCCGGCGGGGATTTCCACACGCACGTGAAGGGACATCTAAGACCGGACCTGTATTCCGGGGGTCAAGCCTATTCCTGGAGCGGGCGGTACAAGGGGAAGGATCGCGCTGTCGCTGCTAAGAGGCTGGCGAGGTGGGCCGAGGGGGCTCAGCCCGGAGGCCTGAATGCGGTCTTCGCGCATAGCTATGGCGGCGTCATCGCTCTGCATGCCACGACGTTCGGCCTCCGTATGGAAGATGCTGTCTTGCTCAGCGTTCCAGCTGAATCTGTCCCGATCGAGTGGCGCAACGTCAAACGCGCGACATCGCTTCGCATCCATTTCGACCTCGTGCTGCTCGCCGCCCGGCGGCGTCAGCGGTTTACGGAGAACGTCGAGGAGTACTACCTTCCCAAATGGTTCCGCGAGCACGCCGACTCGCACACCCCGGCCGTGTGGCGCGAGTTTAAATCGGCCGAGCTGTTGCGGCTCTGACTCGTTGCGGTGGCATCGCAGGAGCTTGAGCTACGCCCAAGGCAAATCCACAAAAGGGCGACGCTCCGACGACATCCCTCTCGGCGAAAACGGTGCCGCTTGCGAGAATGCGCGGAAATGAAGACGGCGCCTTTGACCCCACCGCTCACCGTCGCGTCTGAGGGCTGGCTCGGTGATCGGCTGCGGCAGTTCGATGAGATGGTGCGCGGCGAGGCTGTCGCAGCGAAGGTGTTGGCCGCACGCGAGTTAGCTGAAGCCACTTCTACGCAACAGGGTGTGCTGGACTTGATCGGCTATTTGCGCGACGCCAATCCGGATGGTGATTGGTCTACCTATCAGCGCCTGGTTCAACGCGTCGGTGACGCCCCTGACGAGGTCGTGGCCATGTTCGGGCTCGGCGGTGAGTGGGCAGCGTCCGGTGCCGCTGAGCGGGGCGCGGGTATAGCGCTGCAACTCGCCTGCGCTCAAGTCTTCGACGGCTCCGATGCAGTCGTCTCGGCTTGGGCAGATCCCGCGTCACTTGAGTCCGCCACCGGCTTCCTTGACGAGGTGGGCGACGGAGTACGAATAGTCCTCAGTACAGCCTATGCCAGAACTCAAGAGTTCTTGGCTCCGGTCGACGGCCTCATCGCGTACCGAGGCGTCGGGAGCTGCCACGTTGACGCCGACGGGCGCCCTTCGCTCCTGCCTCTGTCGTCGTGGTCCTTGAATCCGGCGGTCGCCGCAGAGTTTCCCTTCACGCTCGGCCGATCACGCGCTCGGCGCCTCCTGATGGCGTTTGTGCCTCGTTCCCGGGTATTCGGCGTTCCACAGACAGGTTTCGCCAGCTTGGGCGAGCAAGAAATCGCGGTCATCACCGCACGAGGAGTCGAAGACCGAGTGCTCGTGTTCGAAAGTCCCCCGACTGACGCTCTAGGAATCTCGCAGAGTGCATGTTGGGCCGCGGCGCGATCGGAGCCACCCGCCGGCTTGACTTCAGTCGAGTGAGGCGAGCGCGGAGATCCCAATGGCCTGCACTCACCGCCGCCGGGCGAGCGCTTAGCCGCGGGCTCGGTCGAAATCCGGCAATTTGGCGACGAGGCTCTCGGCAAAGTCCAATCGCACTCAAGCGGCAACGCCCGCTGGGGCACGAGGGCCTTCGACCCGCCTCTGCATATCCACGCAGTCCGATTTCGCACGCCTCAGCGTGAACCTGTCACTTGGCTGGGAAGGTGTCAGGAAGCTGACACGCTCGCTTGACACCCGGCCGTCCTTCATCGAAACGGACAGCAGGAGCCCGGGTGCCGAGATCCGGACACCTTCGCCCGCCCAAATCCGAGCGCCGTTTCGCCGGGGCGCACACGAGGACGCTGAGTGTCGCTGCATAGGCACCGCACTCCGCGGGACGCGAGTTCGCGGGCCCCGCAATCGGCGACCTGGAGGGCCTCGGCGGTGCGAGGCCTCGTTTGCCATCGCGGTCTCGGCGACTCTTGATGGGTGAAAGCGATCACCAGCGGTCTGCGGCATACGCGCGGATCGGAGCTAAATGCGCTTGCAATGTGTGAGAGGTGGGCTCCGGCGCGTGGAGTTAGGCGATCAAGAGGTCGCCGCAGGACTACCCTGCTCGCCTGCGGCCCGGGCGCGGCGTCGATGTCGAGACGCGCCCGTTTGCGGGTGTGGGAGGTCGGTTCGTGTCAGGCGCGGCGATCAAGGTTGCGCTCGCTGCATGCCGGGGATGCGTCAGTTCGAGTGCGGGGTTAATGGGCTTGCATAGTCGGCTCGGCTTCGTCACACTCAACTTCAGCGTTGATCGATGCGCGGGTCGATAGCGCACATTCAGAGGGGGCAGACGGAGCATGCGTATCTCGGCGAGGTCGGGCGCGATCAGATGGTTGTTTCTGCTGATGATGGTGGCGTTGCTGTCTGGCTGCGCCTCGGCGGGATCTTCGACCTCCACCGGTTCGTCAACTACGGCGGCCGCCGTTTCGGCTCCGCCGGCCTCATCCCAGTCTTCCAGCAGCGCGACCGCGAGCCCGGCCCCGCGGAAGGCTTCGCTTGGACCTCTTCAGACAGTCGAGCACTACTGGCATGCCATTGCGAGTCAGAACTTCAAAGCCGCCTACCGCGAGCTCGCGCACGGATCAGTCTCCCAAGGCGAAACCACATTTGTCTCGCAGGAGCAGCAGGCCCGGATCGAGAGCGCGACCTTCAGCGGCAGCTTGACGTCTGCATCGAAAACGGCAGCCATCGTGGCCGTCGACTCCTTGACGACTACGGACGGTCAGTATGGCTGCCGCACGTGGAGCGGGAGCTATCAGCTGACCCACCTCGGCGGTCGATGGCAGATCGCGCGGGCGAGCATTTCCCCATCTCCGTGTCAGGGATCTCCAGGGGGAACCTCGCCTTCTTCCACAGCAGCTCAGGGCAACACGGGCAACACCGGCAACACCGGCAACACGGGCAACACCGGGA
>Ga0182024_10017214_pt1 | contig 13605 bp, 11 predicted proteins | sample P32metaG_FD_120480 | JGI IMG/M metagenome (GOLD analysis project Ga0182024, IMG submission 120480) | Permafrost microbial communities from Stordalen Mire, Sweden - P3-2 metaG (Illumina Assembly) | ecosystem: Environmental > Terrestrial > Soil > Wetlands > Permafrost | place: Sweden: Stordalen...
GCTTTTCCACGCGCAACGTCTGCATCATCACGTTCTTGAATTCGTTGTAGATCAGGTAGACGGAATCCGCGCCGCCCGCCTCGTAAATTTTCATCACTTCCGCCGCAATTTCACCGGCTTTACCCAAATCGGCTTTCGACGTCACGTCCACGTACTCGCCGGCGATTTTCCAGGAGCGTTTGCGGAAAGCGTCGCGGCTTTTTTTCGCGAGGGTGATGACTTCGACGGATTTCCCGGCCTTTTCATTCAGGAATTCAAACGCGCGGCGCAACACGTTCGCATTGAACGCGCCGCACAAGCCGCGCTCGCCCGCAGTCACCAGCACGAGCACACGTTCTTCGGGGCGCTGCGTCAGCAAAGGAAATTGTTCGGGATTCTCGATGCGCGACATCGCCGAGCGCAGAATTTCGCGGATGCCCGAGGCGTACGGGCGCAGCGAAACCGCCGTCTCCTGCGCCCGCCGCAGCCTCGCCGCCGCGATAAATTTCATCGCCCGGGTAATCTGCTGCGTATTCTTCACCGAACGAATCCGCCGCCGGAAATCGAGAAGTGTTGGCATCGAATGAGTTCCGTTACCGGATTACGCGCGGACCGCCGCCACGCTGGCCTGGAACTGCTCCTTGTATTCGCCGATCGCGCGCTTCAGTTCCGGACGCGCCTCGTCGGTAATCTGTTTTTTCTGGACAATTTGCGTGAGCAGGGAGCTGAAACAGGTTCGCACGTACTCGATCAGCCCCTTCTCGAAGCGCTGGATATCGGCAACGGCCACATCGTCGGTCATGCCGCTCGTGCCCGCGAAAATGACGAGCACTTGCTCTTCGACCGCGAGTGGCGAAAATTGTCCCTGCTTCAGAATTTCGGTCAGCCGCTGCCCGCGCGCAAGCTGCGCCTGCGTCGCCTTGTCGAGCTGGTCGGAACCGAACTGCGCGAAGGCCGCCAACTCGCGGTATTGCGCGAGGTCGAGCCGCAACGAGCCGGCCACTTGCCGCACCGCTTTAATCTGCGCGTTGCCGCCGACGCGGCTCACCGAAAGGCCCACGTTGATTGCGGGGCGGATGCCGCTGTTGAACAAATCGGCTTCGAGATAGATCTGTCCGTCGGTAATCGAAATCACGTTGGTCGGAATGTACGCCGAGACGTCGCCTGCCTGCGTTTCGATCACGGGCAGCGCCGTCAGAGAGCCCGCGCCCAGCTTATCATTCAGTTTCGCGGCGCGTTCCAGCAATCGCGAGTGGAGATAGAACACGTCGCCGGGGAACGCTTCGCGGCCGGGAGGGCGCCGCAAAAGCAGCGAAATTTCGCGGTAAGCCTGAGCGTGCTTGGAAAGGTCATCGTAGAAGCAGACGGCGTGCCGCTTGGAGTCGCGGAAATACTCGCCCATCGCGCAAGCCGCGTAAGGGGCGATGTACTGCAGGGTTGCGGGCTCAGTAGCCGACGCCGCGACGACGATCGTGTAATCCATCGCGCCCGCATCGGTCAGAACTTTTACCATCTGCGCGATGGTCGATCGCTTCTGGCCGATCGCGCAGTAGATGCAGATTACGTCGCCGCCCTTCTGGTTCAGGATCGTATCCAGAATGATGGCGGTTTTCCCCGTCTGGCGGTCGCCGATGATCAGCTCGCGCTGTCCGCGGCCAATCGGGATCATTGAGTCGATGGCCTTGATGCCCGTCTGCAACGGCTCGCGGACCGGCTGCCGGTCCACGACGCCGGGCGCGATGCGCTCGATCGGAATGCGCTGGCTCGTGGAGATGGGACCCTTGCCGTCGAGCGGGACTCCGAGCGGATTGACCACCCGGCCTACCATCGCTTCGCCCACCGGCGCGGACATGATGGTGCCCGTGCGCTTGACGATGTCGCCTTCCTGCACCAGCGTGTATTCGCCGAGAAGCACGGCGCCGACCTGGTCCTCTTCAAGGTTCAGAGCGATGCCGAATACGTCGTGCGGGAACGCCAGCATCTCGCCGGACATGGCTTTTTCCAGGCCGTACACGCGCGCGATGCCGTCCCCCACCGAAATGACCGTGCCGACTTCCTCGACGGCCACGGCCTGCTCGTAGTTGGCGATCTGCGCCTTCAGTATCTTTGTAATTTCATCCGCTTTGATCGAAGCCATTCCCCACTCCTATTCCGAAATCATCCGGGCGCGCATGCGTTCGAGTTGCGTGCGTACCGAACCGTCGTAGATCGTCGAGCCGATTCGCACGACGGCGCCGCCGATCAGGGCCGCATCCGTCGTGTATTGCGCCTGCACTTTTTCTCCGGTCAGTTTCGCGAGGGCCGCGCCCAGTTCGGCGCGCTCTTGCGCGGTCAATTCCGTTGCCGAAGTTACCGTCGCTTGGGTGATCCCCTGGCGTGCATCGAGCAGCCGGCTGAACGCTTCCTGAATTTCGATCAGCATCCCGGCGTGCCGATGGTCGACAATGACGAACAGATAATTGCGCAGCGTACGGCTCGCACCCATCCGGGCGACGATCGCTTCGATCGCTGAGTGCTTGGCCGCCCGCGCAATCGAGGGATTCGAGAGAAACGCATGCAAGTCCGGCGACTCGTGAATAAGGGCCGCGAAAGCCGCGAGTTCCTGCTTGACCTGATCGGCCTGATTGTTCGAGAGCGCAACGTCGACCAGCGCGCCCGCATACCGCTCCGCCAGCGCCTTCAATTCGCGCCCCTTCCGAGTTCGCTGAGAAATGACTGGAACATTCTGGCGCGAATCTCCGCATTCATCATGGAACTCACGAGGGTTGCCGCGCGCTCCACCGCCAGGGACGCCGCAATCTCGCGCACCTGCTGCTGGGCGGCGCGCTCGGACGCGGCCAGCTCTTCCCGGGCCGCGTGGGCGATCTTTTCGATCTCAGCCTGGCCGGAAGCGCGGAGCCGTTCGGATTCCGTGGCCCAATTTTGCTGTGCTTCCTTGCGCATTTCCGCCACATCCTGATCAAGGCGCTCGATCTTCACTTCGACTTCATGCAACTCGCGGTCGGCTTCCGTTTTGGCGGCCGTGGCTTCCACGATGCTCGCCGCGATCTGCTTCGCATTGCCGCGGAAGAATGTGCCGCCATACTTCGCGGCGAGGTAGGCAATGCCGCCGACAACGATCAGGAAGTTGAGCCAGCGAAAAATCAAGCCTGTGGGAGATTCGGCTGGATCGGGCTTGGCACCCTCCTCGGCAAGCGCAGGAAGGGCCGTGAAAAAGAAAATCAGGACCGCGCCCGAAGCGATCTCGAGGAAGCGGCGGAAAGTTTTCATCGCGCCCCCCTGTCCTGGGAACTGCCTGGTCCCGAGGGGCGCCCCGCGAGGATCGCTTCGGCAATATCATTCGCCAGAGTATCCTTGGATTGCTCCAATTCCGCCCGCGCCGCCTTCACATCCGCCTCGATGCCTTTTTTGGCTTCCTGCAGAGCGCTCTGAGCCGTCGCTCGAGCTGCATTGATTGTGGCCTGGCGTTCGTCCAAAGTGCGCCGCCGTTTGGATTCCTGCTCGGCAAAAATCTCGGATCGGGCTTTCTTCACAGATTCGCCATAGGTGCGGAGTTTTTCCTGTACGGCCACGCGGCTGGCTTCCGCCTCGGTCCGCGCGCCTTGCGCGCGCTTGTACCGCTCGGACAAGACGCGTGCCATGGGGCTAAAAAAGCTCCAGCGAAGGAACAAATAGAAAAGAAAAACGATAATGACCGTGGGAACAGCCGCCAGGAACAACTCACCGAGTTGGTTAACGATCTCCACTGATTATGCTAAGGCACCCGACAATGCCCGCCAAATTTCATCTCCGGAAAACCTGAGGTGCACACCCACCCCTACGGACAATCCTGCCCGGATAAAGGAGTGATTTTATAGCATCCGAGGGAGCTTAGCGCAAGGCCCAGTGCTCCCCAATCGCGCCGCATTGAGGAAATTTGGATGGCGATGACCCGCCAAGCGCTACCTGTTGAGATTGACAGCCGCTGCGGGGCAGTTCGCCACCGTTGCAACCGGCGAAAAATCAGGGCCTACCGCCAGCGGAATGACAGCGATGTTATCGCCAAAGGTTTTCGGAAGTACGCAGTGAAATTGCGGCGAAGCCAGCGGCAAATCCCGGGCGAGTGTGGGGTTCCAACCTGATTGGAAGACCCAGACCCTGTCTCCAGACATGATGCGTTGGGCGTGCGCGAGTTTTCCGAACTGTGAAACGAAAAATGGGGCTTGCATTCCCCATGTCTGGAAAGAGGCAATCGTATATCCATTACATTTAACTCTGGAACCCGGGAGATTGAACGTCCCGACGGGGAGGATGAGTTCCGGGCCACAGAGGTAATACACCAGCAGGAGGGCGCTCTCATAGTCCGTCATGATCAGGCCGCCGGTTGGAATTGTCTGCTGGATATCTTTCACGGCGGCCTTCATCAATGCCCGGCTCTGATTTTCTTTGGTGATGTAGGGATCAAACATTTGACCTGAAGTATTCGACGCTCCCACCAGCAGAACTGCCATCACTATGGCCGCCCAAAGTTTCTGTCGATTCACGGTGGCGAGCAGGTAGGAAAGCGCCGCTATGACGAACGGGGCCAGAAAAACCGTGTGACGGCTGCCCACATACGGGTAGTAACCCGCGATCCCGGCGCCAAAAACCGCGAGAAATGGGAGCAGCAGAAGAATTATCGTAAAGCGTACAGAAAGTTCATTCGGGCGGAATACTAATTCCCTTACAAGGAGAAGACTGACGGCCGCGATCCAGGCCAGAAGCAGCGCGGAGGCGACGGCATGGTTTTCAAACAGGAATGTGAAAATATCCAGGGTCCGTTCGCGGGCAAAAGTGAAGAGATGCTCATGGCCCGAGTGGGAATAAACCGTATCGAAAGACACTTCCCACATCGAAATCGTTGTTTTGAGTTTGGAGATGTGGGTTACGTAGAGAAATCCATAGATCGCCAGCGCTCCCGCCTGCCCGGCAGCCCAGCCAGCGGCAACGTCCCGCGGAAGCCGGCCCTGAACGATTCGCGCCAGGGCGTAAATGCCCAAGGCCAGGACAAAGAATATCGCGGAGTAATGGGAAAGAATCGCCAGGTAGAGAAAGATGGAGAAGCGCCACATTTTGCGGACTGACTTTTCGTCGAGGGCGGCCTCGGCAAAATACAGGGCCGCTGTTTCAAAGAAGAGCAAGAGGGCGTAAGACCGCACTTCCGCGGAAAGCGCGATCGCAGCCGGTGAAAACGCGATGAGGATCAGGCCAATCACGCCGGCCGCCTTGCCAAAAATGCTCCCGATCCATTTGTACGCAGCCCAGCAGACGCCCGTCCCAGCAAGCACCGAAGGAAAGCGAAGCCATAATTCGGAGCGCCCGAAAAATTTCCAGTAGTAAAGAAGCAGATAAATCAGCGGAGGATGTGCGTTGGTCAGGCTGACCTTATACGCCCAAAGCGCGGAACGCTGATTGAGGATGATGTAATGCAGCGCCTCGTCCGGATTTAGAAAACTTCTGCCTGCGGCGTAGACCCTCAAGAGGAAAGCGGCGGCAATAACTCCGAAGACGAAATGATTCAGGCGCGCGTCGAGCCAGGCCTCCATCGAGCCGTCCCAGCAGGTTGCGCCGCGCTGGGGCAGTCCGAGTCCGGGTTCCTGGGAAGACTCCGGCACCGCATCGATAACGACTCCCGAGCTCACGCGCTTATGGAAATCCTTTCGCTGAGGATCTCGACGCCAGGTTCGAGCAGCCTTCCCGGCTGGAATAACCATTGAACTTGCCGGAATTGAAGCCCGTCCATAGATCGTTCGTTTAGGTTGTCCGACCTGTTATCATCCAAGAAGAGCGCCAAGCCAGACGATTAAAAGCGCGATCTGCGCAGAGTTGCTGGCACGGAAGAGGGAGCGCTAAAATGATCCGCGCGGCGGGACCAGCCATTCACATTGAAATCGAACTCGCTCCGCGATTCATTTCTCACATGCGACACACGATAAGGAGTGTTTGATGCCCGCGTTTCCCGGTGTCGATTACCTCGACTTTGATTCCCTGCTCAATGATGAAGAGCTGCTGGCGCGGAAGACGGCTCGGCAGTTTGTCGACGAGCACGTCATCCCGATCATCGAGAAACACAATCGCGAAGCGACCTTCCCGCTGCATCTCGTGCCGAAGCTGGCGGAGCTTGGATTTTTTGGCGCCAGCCTCGAAGGGTACGGCTGCGCCGGAATGTCCAACGTTGCCTACGGCCTGGTGACGCAGGAGCTCGAACGCGGCGACTCCGGCCTGCGCAGCTTCGTTTCCGTGCAGAGCGCCCTGGTGATGTACCCCATCCACTCATACGGTTCGCCGGAGCAAAAAGAGAAATGGCTGCCGGGCCTGCAAAGTGGAAAAGCCGTGGGGTGCTTCGGCCTCACCGAGCCGCAATTCGGCTCGAATCCCGGCGGCATGCTGACGCGCGCCGTGAAAAACGGCGATCGCTACATCCTCAACGGCGAAAAAATGTGGATCACCAACGGATCGATCGCCGACGTCGCGCTCATCTGGGCGAAATGCGAAGACGACAAAATTCGCGGCTTCCTCGTGGAAAAAGGCACGAAAGGTTTTAAAGCCTGGGACGTGCACGGAAAACTTTCGCTCCGCGCTTCCATCACTTCGGGGCTGGCGATGAACGATTGCGAAATTCCCGCGGAGAATGTCCTTCCCGGCGTGGCGGGCTTGAAAGGCCCGCTCAGTTGCCTGACGCAAGCTCGGTACGGCATCGGCTGGGGAGCGATCGGCGCGGCAATGGCGTGCTATGACACGGCGCTGCAATACGCAAAAACGCGAAAGCAATTTCAGAACAAGCCCATCGCGTCGCACCAGCTCGTGCAGGACAAGCTCGTCTTCATGATCACGGAAATTTCAAAGGCGCAGCTCCTGGCGCTGCACATCGGCCGGCGTAAAGACGAAAACAAAGTGGACCCGGCCCACATTTCCATGCTGAAAATGAACAACGTGTGGATGGCCATGGAAACGGCCCGCAAGGCGCGCGACATTCTGGGCGCCAACGGCATCGTTGACGATTACTGCATCATGCGCCACATGAACAATCTCGAATCGGTCTACACCTACGAAGGCACGCATGACATTCATCGCCTGGTGATCGGCGAGCGCATTACCGGCATTCCCGCGTACTTTTGAATTTGAGGAGGACCTGATGTTTCGCAACAGCGGCAGCTCCGCGCACGTCCTTCCGTTTCTCTCTCACGCCATTTTCCTGGCGGCTTTCCTGATTGCGGCGGTTGCCGTTCCCGCGTCGGCCCAGGAAAAACCAAAAATCCGCACGATCACCGCGTTCATTCGCCTGGATCCTGGCCAATACACGCAGCAGGTTGCGGATACCCTGACGATGCTGCGCAACGCCAAAGCCCGTTTCGGACTCGCCGGCTACGAAGTGCAAACCATACGCATCACCACGCAACCATTTACGGAATACACAAAGGGCATGTCAAAACAGGCGGCGCTCTCATTTTTTCACGATTTGGACGCACTCGCGAAAAAAGAGGGCGTGTCAATCAGCATCGGCCCCGCCCTGATGAACGAGAAGGATGATCCCGGACAAGCGCAGCTTCTCGAAGAAATTTTGGGGCAGACCAGCAACCTGTACGGCAGCGTGATCGTGGCCGGAAGCGACGGCGTCCACTGGAAGTCGGCGCATGCGGCGGCGGAAATCATGAAATATCTCGAGGATCACGGCGACAGGGGCCTCGGAAATTTTCGATTCGCGGCAATTGCCAATGTGCAGGCTTACACGCCGTTTTATCCCGCTTCGTATCACCAGGGCCTGGGACACCAATTCGCGATCGCTCTCGAATCCGCGAACGTGGTCGCCGGCGTGATGGCCGTGCAGCGCGATCCGGAAGCTACGCGCCAGGCATTGATCTCTGAACTCGGGATGCATGCATTCGCGATTGAAGACATTGCGAGCAAGATCGATCAGGAAACCGGTTGGGCGTACATGGGCCTCGATCTCTCTCCCGCGCCGATGAAATATGCTTCGATTGGATCGGCCACAGCTGGATTTACGGGCGGCCGGTTCGGCACGAGCGGAACATTAACGGCTGTGGGCACAATCACATCCGCGTTGCGCGATATTTCCGTGAAAAAAGTGGGATATAACGGCGTGATGATGCCCGTCATGGAGGACACCCGCCTCGCCCAACTCTGGGGCGAAGGCGTGCTTACCATGGACCAAATCCTTGCGTATTCCGCCGTGTGCGGCACAGGGCTCGACACGATTCCCCTGCCCGGAGATGTCACCGTGCAGCAGCTCGAGCGCATCATCGGCGACGTCGCCACGCTCTCTGTGAAATTAACGAAGCCGCTCAGCGCCCGCCTACTCCCGGTTGCAGGCGCAAAGCCCAGTGATCAGACTTCGTTCGATGATCCCAACCTGGTGAACACGGTTATCCAGCCGCTGCCGTGACGACGTAGCCTCGTTCAGTTTTTCGGTGACTTACAAGAACGATCGATTGCCGGACACCGCGCAAGCCATGAAAGAACATACGATAGGGTGACCGGTGGGTCGGAAATTGCGGTTACGGAAAGCAGCACCCCCATCTGCCGGGTCGACAATTCGGATGCTGCTAGACCTCGGCTTTCCTCGCACTCTGGCGGATCAAAGACCGGTCATTCGCTGCAGGTGTTCCGGATAGCGATCGCCCTCGACAGCGATTTTCGAGGCCGCGCTGTCGATTTCGCGCAGGTCGTTTGTCGTGAGTTGGATTTCGACCGACCCGATGTTCTCGTCGAGGCGAGACAACTTGGTCGTGCCCGGGATCGGAACAATCCACGGCTTCTGAGCAAGCAGCCACGCGAGCGCGATCTGAGCAGGGGTCGCCCCTTTCTGCTTGGCGATCCTGGCGAGCAGATCGATTACAGCCTGGTTCGCCTTCAGCGCCTCTGGCGCGAAGCGAGGCAACTTGCTGCGAAAATCGGAGCTCTCGAATTTCGCGTTTTCGCCGATCTTGCCCGTTAGGAAGCCCTTCCCAAGCGGGCTATACGGCACGAAGCCAATCCCGAGTTCCTCGAGTGTGGGTATCACTTCCTGCTCCGGCTTCCTCCACCACAGCGAATATTCGCTTTGGAGCGCTGTCACCGGCTGAACGGCGTGCGCGCGACGTATGGTTTGAACTCCTGCTTCCGAAAGGCCGAAGTGCTTTACCTTGCCCTGCTGAATCAGTGCCTTCACCGCGCCCGCCACGTCTTCAATCGGCACGTTCGGATCAACGCGGTGCTGATACAACAGATCGATGGCATCAACCTTCAACCGCTTGAGCGACCCTTCAACAGCCTGTTGGATGTGTTCGGGCCGGCTATTCACGCCTGCCGCTCCCGGCCGATTATCGCTGCCACTCAAATCGAACCCGAATTTGGTGGCGATCACTACTTTTCCATGGAAAGGTGCAAGGGCCTCGCCCACGAGTTCTTCGTTCAGGAACGGGCCATACACCTCCGCTGTGTCAAAGAACGTGACCCCACGCTCGACAGCGGCGTGGAGAAGCTCGGTCATCTCCTTTTTATCTTTGGGCGGCCCATAAGAAAAACTCATCCCCATGCAGCCGAGGCCAAGAGGCGAGACTTCCAGATTGCTTTTTCCAAGTTTGCGCTTTTCCATTATTTCTCCTTCCGAATCGTTTCTGTCATCCCAAGAATAGGATCAAACGCCGTGGAAGCGGTAGCCCGATCCTTCCGATTTATTGGCATTCCCATTGTCGGTGAATGAATCATTGGCGCATGCAGGAAGCAGCAACTAGCGGGAGCGTGGAGAATCCAGCACAGATGGATTCACTACGTTGATCGGCATGCCGGCACAGTAAGCCGCAATTTGGTCGAAGATCTCGGCGAATTGAACTTCGTATTCGTCCCGCGTGACGTAGCCGATATGCGGCGTGCACACCACGTTTTTCATGCCGAGCAGCGCGTTACTCGTGTCCACGACCGGCTCCTGCTCAAAAACATCCACCGCCGCCATCCCCGGGCGCCCAATCTGCAAAGCACGCACGAGAGCTCCCGGTTCGATGAGCGGCGCGCGGCTGGTATTTACGATGAGTGCTGTCGGCTTCATCAGCGCCAGGTCCCCCGCGGTCACGATTCCGCGTGTCGCGCTGTACAGGCGCAGGTGCAGCGAGATTACATCGCACTCCTCGAAAAACGTCGCTTTGCTGCTCGCCGAGCCATAGCCGTCGGCCCGTGCCCGCTCCCTTGATGCTTCGTTTGACCACACCAGCACCTTCATGCCGAACGACTTGCCATAGCTCGCGACCTCGCTCCCAATGCGGCCGTAACCAAAAATTCCGAGTGTCTTTCCGCGCAGGGTTTCGCCGACTCCGATTTGCCAGTTTCCCGCCTTAAGCGAGGCCATCTGCTGCGGGATCTGGCGCACGGCGGCAAGAATCAGCCCCCAGGTCAATTCTGCGGCCGCGTAACAGGGTGTCCCGGCATGCTGGCTCGAAGAAACAATCACGCCAAGCCTTGTGCAAGCCTCGATATCGATGTGGGGATAAACGCTGCGCTGGCTGATGAGTTTCAGTTTGTTCAGGCGCTCGAGCAGAGGAGCCTGAATCTTGGTCCGCTCTCGAATCAGCACCAATACTTCCGTATCTCTCAGCCGCTCGGCCAACTTATCTACATCCCGCACATGATCGTTCCAGACTTGTACGTCATGTTCTTTTAGTTTCTGGAAGCAGGCCAGCGTTCGCAAAGTATTGAAGTAATCGTCAAGAATTGTGATTTTCAATTTGAACTCGCCGTCATGATGAGGTTCCCAACTTCCAAAAACTCACGCTGTCCATGAAGCGCTGCCGCAAGGTTATCGGTCATCAATATTTCTTCCTGCGTCTTCCCTCAATATAACTTAACTGTGGCGTTTGAGGGCCATCGCGGCTCTCAGTTTCCGAATAAAGAATCCTTGAACACAATTTGCAGACCGTTGCACTAGAAGCGCGCCGCCTGTTGGTTTAGGATAGGCTAGGTTCTAGCCAGAAAGCGCGTGGGTGCATTGTTCGATTGCGCGCTTGATCCAAAAAATTAGATCGAGTGGGAGCTCTGATGGAAATTGAACTGAGTCTGGAATTTTTGCGCGTCGTTGAACAAGCGGCCATTGAATCGGCCAAGACCATGGGCAGGGGAGACGCCCACATGGCCGACCAGGCCGCGGTCGCTTCCATGCGCAAGGTGATGGACGAAGTGCCCATGGACGGCACGATCGTCATCGGCGAGGGCGAGCGGGACGAAGCACCCATGCTTTTCATCGGCGAACGAATCGGCGCCGCTCTGCACGTCCGTGGATTTAATTTCCCGGCCGTGGACATCGCGGTCGATCCTCTGGAAGGCACGAACCTGTGCGCAACGGGAGCGCCGGGCTCGATCACCGTGCTCGCCGCAAGCGAAAAAGGCGGCCTCCTTCACGCGCCCGATCTGTACATGGAAAAAATCATCGTGGGACCATCCTGTAAGGGCGCCGTCGATCTGGATTCGCCGGTCGCCGATAATCTGGGTGCGGTCGCCAAGCGGCTCGATCGCGACGTCGAAGATTTGGTCGTGGTTGTGCTCGACCGGCCTCGTCATGAAAAACTTATCGCGGATATTCGCGCCACAGGAGCGCGCATCCGCCTGATCGGCGACGGAGACCTCTCCGCCGGCATCTCCGCCGCCGTCATCGGCACTGGGGTCCATGTGGTGATGGGCGTCGGCGGCGCTCCCGAAGGCGTGCTGACCGCCGCCGCGCTTCGCTGCCTGAACGGAGAAATCCAGGCGCGCCTGGTGGTCTCCAAGCCCGAACATGAAGAGCGCCTCGCGAAAATGGGAATCAAGGACGGCAAACGCATCTATCGCACCGAAGACCTCGCCCCCGGCAAGAAAATCATTTTCGCGTGCACCGGCGTGACGGACGGAAACCTGTTGCGCGGCGTCCGGTTTTTCGGTGAAGGCATTCGGACGCAGTCGCTGGTCGTCACTCTGGACGAGCGCCAGGTGCGTTTCGTCGACACGGTCACCCTCGACAAGCGCCCTGACGTAAAAGTGCGCTTCGCGTAAATTGGGGCTCGTTTCACACTGATCCCATTGGCAAGTTCCTTCGGTCGAAATCTAGGCCAAGTCGTCGCGCCAACGGCGCGGGGGTAAATAGCCCGGGGCAACGCCCCGGGTATCGCACCAAGAATCATCGGCCGCCCTGAAAGGGCGGGGGCCTCTGTGCCCTTTCAGGGCGCACAACATATCGATGGGTTCCGAAACCCAGGGCGTTGTCCTGGGCTAGCATCCGCCCGCGCTTTCAGCGCCGGAGGACACGGATTTGATTGACCCCTCGAAGGTTCGCCCTACAAATATTTTCGTTTCATCTGCGTTTACACATTTGTGAGATGGCTTCCAGTTTCATGACCGCTCCGCACGAACTGCGGACCGTCCGCCTGCTGCTTCGCTCCCTCGAGCGCGAAGACATCCCCGCCATTGTGCGTCTCGCCGGGGTTAGAGAAATCGCAGTTACGACTTTGCGGATTCCGCACCCCTATGCAGAGGACGATGCCCGGAATTATCTTGCCAAGGCCGGCGAAGATTTCCTCGCAGGGCGTTCCGTCTCATTTGCGATATCGATCTCGCCCAGTCGCGAACTCTGCGGTGCCGTAGGTCTCCACATCGCGGAGGCGCACAAGCACGCGGAACTCGGTTACTGGATCGGTGTGCCATATTGGGGCAGAGGATACGCCACGGAAGCTGCAAGCGCCGCAGTCGCATTTGGTTTCGAGACGCTGCACCTGAACAGGATCTACGCTCATCATTTCGCCGAGAACACGGCATCCGGGCGCGTGCTCGAAAAAATCGGCATGCGCCACGAGGGGCGTTCGCGGCAACACATCCGGAAATGGGATCGGTTCGTCGATCTGGAAAATTACGGCCTACTGGCGGAGGAATTTCGCGGCGGCGAAACCGCTCGCGGCGGCAATGGTTTTCGCGAAGGCGAGTAAAAACGTAACGGCGCGAACTCCCCGGAATGAAAGAGTTCGCGCCGTTCTGTAGGGACATCTTTTTAGCCGACTACCGGTGGCCCATCGCAGCTGGGTGCATCCGACGCGCCAGTTGTTCCACTCGAGAAGCCTGAGGCTGCGCTAACGGACGCACAATCCCATTGCCGCTGGAGACGTGGTCGCTGATCGCGGCCAGGCGCTTCAGAATCGATTGCCACTGTTCCCAGTCGAGCTGCCGGAGGAACGGCCGCAACCCCTGGATGAACGGATCTTCCAGGAGCGCTTCGCCATTCGTTTCCGGAACGAAGAAGCGGTTCAAGCCGACGCCAAGCGCTTCGGAAATCTTTTCGAGAGTTCCGAGGCTGGGCGTCATCTGCCCGCTTTCGATCCGTGACAGGTACGACCGGGACACGCGCGAGCGCGCCTGGAGTTGGCTCTGCGTCATCCCGCGCGACTCGCGCAACTGCCGGATGCGTTGACCAATATTCTCCACCGTCTCGCGGTTCGGCCATTTCTCGAAGAGCTGCCGGTCGTCGCCTGGAAGCTCCTGCGGCTCAGGAGGAGGAATTAGAAATTCCACCTTTGGCGGCAGCAAGCGCAGGCACCGGCGGCAATTCCCCGTGCGGGTGCGATATTGCACGAGCCCGCAGGTCTTGCAACGGATTAC
>Ga0182024_10017215_pt1 | contig 13605 bp, 12 predicted proteins | sample P32metaG_FD_120480 | JGI IMG/M metagenome (GOLD analysis project Ga0182024, IMG submission 120480) | Permafrost microbial communities from Stordalen Mire, Sweden - P3-2 metaG (Illumina Assembly) | ecosystem: Environmental > Terrestrial > Soil > Wetlands > Permafrost | place: Sweden: Stordalen...
AAAACCGTATCAGCCAATTCAAATCGTGGACACCCCCAAATCGTCAGAAACCATACTCAATACTGCACTTACAGCCCTCCACAAACAAACGAACCGGACACTAGTGCCCTGAGGTACGTCTTTCCCCATCGTTTGTGGCGAACTCTGCGCGGAAAGAGATGACTTCGCCCTGCAGCTTTCGAAAAGCGTACCTCAGCGGCTGAAGCCGTCAAGCGCGTAGGCCTTTTACGGCACGGCTGAACCCGTGCCCTTCGTTCGACAGTCTCTTCCCCAGCCTCTAAGGGTCAGTGAGGGCTTCATGTGCTGTCCAATTTGGCCAACTGAAAAAACTAATTTGGACAGGTCTGAAGTTCAGCCGTCCCTGCGGGACTAGATTCGTACATCCCCGGCCTACCCTGAAACCGAGGTTTTCAGCAGCCTCTAGAGCCGTCAAGCGCGTAGGCCATTTACGGCACGGCTGGAGCCGTGCCCTTCGTTGGACAGCCGCCCTTCGTGGGACAGTCATCCTCAGCCTCTTAGGGCAAGTGAATTTGGTCAAGTCCGTAAAGGGCAGACCCTCCGCGTTACGTCACTACGAGATCACTTTCAGGCCCTTGTACCTCTTAAACTGACGATCCGATCCGATAAGTGGAATATCCTCGGCGAGCGCAGTCGCGATCAGCATTCGGTCGAAAGGATCGCGGTGATGGCGTGGCAAGCCATACAGGCGCAGGGCATGATCCGAGTCAAAAGGAATCACCTGCAAACCCAGATCACGAATCGCTTGCCGCGCCTCAGCCGCCCCCATCTTCAGCTTGCCCGCGTCGTGCTTCATCGCAATTTCCATCATGGAAATAGCGCTGATGAGCGGCAGAGTCTCGGGACTGGAGAGTAACGCGTAGACCTTGCGCGATAGTGGGACGTCACCGATGTAGGCGTGGACCATAACCTGGGTGTCCAGAAGAACGCGCAAGCGTCACTACCGCCCTTCGAGGAAAGCGTCTGCCTCTTCATCGGTCATTGCATCCAGCGCCCGGGGGTCGATGAGCATGGCTTTGCCTTCGCCGGTGCCGAACCTGCGTTGAGCCTTTTCCGCGATGGGCGGTGGCACGAGTTCGGCCATCGGCGTGTTATATCGCGAAATGACGATGCGCTCTCCTCGGGCCACGCGCGCCAGCAGCTCCGCGAGGTGGGCCTTGGCGTATGCGATCTTAACGTCTGTCATAGATGTAGTATAACAAATGTAGATCATCATTTATAGAACACGCCAACCTACTGGCGCACCGGCGCAACCCAGGCGACATAGGAAAAAGTCGCGCCGGCTATTTCGGCTATTGCAGATTAACGGCCTAAAGCATAGGCCACGATGTCACGCAGGGCGAAGTTCTTTCCGGCCTTTCCGATGGTTGGCACCCACGCGGGGTCGGCGCTGAGGAACGAGTCGTTGTCGCCAAATAGCATGCCGAGAAAGACCTCGGCGACGATGCGTCCGCCGACCGGGCCGAGTTGCGGCGTGCTGATCTTCATGGCCGGTTGCACGGGAATGGAAACAGCGGTTCGCGTGTTGCCGGCCTCAGCGAGGATGTAGGTCCAGAGTGGGCACTTTCCCAGGAAGGCGGAGAGTTGCGGAAGATCGGAGAGTTTGCCGAGGACGTCGTCTCCCGATGGCGCATCCACGGCTTTGCCAATGATGATTTCTTCGTCCTTCAGCGGCGTGACGCCCATAGCCCTGGCGACGGATTGGCCGGTGGGAAGGCCCAGCTCGAATCCGCGGAGGAGGTTGCGCTGCGGGAGAGAAGGCGGCGGATCGGACGCCACGGAACTGGGCAGCACCGAAAGCGGAGTGACCACCGAAGTGTCAAGGCGATAGGCAAACTGCAACCGCTTCTTCATGGCCGCATTGGGTGGATTGACGTTGTCGGGATCGTCGCCGTAAGCCCGCACGTCGCCGGCCAGATCGATGAAGCGACCCCAATCGATGCCGCGGTTTTTGGCCATGGCCTGGAAGCCGGTGAGACCGTTCAGGATGCCGGCTGGTATTCCGTCGATGGTGTTGGGCGGGATGGGGAAGATGGGCAGCAGCGTGGAGTCGTCGTCGTTGAGGCGGTAGCCGGGGCGGATCATCGAGTGGCCAAGGCGGTAGGCGGCGACGGAAAACTCAACGGGCATGAATGGATCATTCTTCCAGTGGAAGAATTTCAGGTTCTTCTTCTCATACTGCCCGTTCGTTTTTAACCCGTCGAGGACCGGGGCCGAGACGATCCTGGTCAGGAAGTCGTAGACGATGACCCACTGATAGTGCCAGCGCACGACTTTCTGCAGTGACGGAAAATCGAGGCCGGGATTGTCGTCGACCACACGATTGTGAAAGCGCAGCATCAGGGCCTGGAACTGGGAGACGATGCTGTTTTCGTCGTTGCGCGGATCACCAATGAGCGCGCGGGCGGGATTCGCGTTGTTGCGCGCAAGGTCGGGAGCGCCGTTGTCGAGCGGGGTTCCGAGCAGAAATTTGGGTCCGCCGTTGTCATACATGTAGGGCTGGTCGCCGGGGCCGCGGCCGTAGACGTTGTCGAGATCGAGCGCCGGTGTGCGGAAGTCGGTGAGGGCGTCGGGGTCGCTGTGCTGGATCAGCGTGGTCATGGGATCGAAGGTGATGTCGTGATCGATGAACTGGCCGAAGTAGGTATAGAGCGCGGGGATGCCACTCTCTTCGCCGTCAAAGCCGTCTTTGGGAGCGTCGAAGGACGAGGTCATGGCGGCGCCGAGCGTCATCAGGGCGGCACGACTCTGAGCGTCGGTGGCGCCGTAGGTGGCAGCGGGCAGGGAGCGGAACATGCGGCCGAAGCGGCCCTGAAAGGAGGGCGACTTCGCGGTGGACATGAGGCCGCGAAGCGGTTTGCCGTGATGGGCAAAGGCGGAGAAGATAGCGCGCATGCTCTCGGGGTAGCGGGACGGAGGTGCGGGTGGCTGTTGGTCATTCTGGTTCATCGGTCTTAGCTCCTGGTGTGGGATGGGTTGCGAGTGCAATCCTGAACGAGTGTCATTGGCGGCTCTCGTCGGCAAGACGAAATGCCGGTGATACTGCTACACAAGGTCAGCCCGAGCCGCGCTTGACGTAAGAGCAGTTCGTCACCTTGGCGAACTCGTCGCGTTCTTTCTTTCCCCCAAAGCCGGGCGCCATTCGGAAACACGGGACAACTGGGAAGGTAGTGTCCGCGGAGGTCCAACCGTTTCAAGAAGGCCACGAAGAACTTAAAGGTGGGCTCTCTCGCCCGCAACGCAGGGCTTAAAGCCCCGGCCTTCGAAAGATCGGCGTTGATGCCGGCGATGTATCGTGAAAGTGGGGGCTCAGAATGAAGACATGGGAGCTGGTCAGCATCGTTTTGTCGGCTCTCACGGCTGGAATGTTCCATGGACCGTGGATTGCATTGAGTAGGTCGATGAAGACCTTTGCGCCTGAAGTCTTTCTCGCGATCGTAGATCGAATGAACAGTAACATGGCGCCAGTGATGACCGTGCTGATGCCGGGCACCATGTTGTCGATCATCCCCGTTTTGCTGCTTTCTTACCACGCGCGGCCGATGGTTTTCTATTTTAGTGCAGCCGCATTGTTGCTCTTTCTGGTGGCGCTACTCGTCACGGTGGTGGTGGAAGTTCCCATCGTCCAGCAAATCGTGACGTGGACGCCCTCGACACTACCGGAAAACTGGAGTCAGCTCCGCGATCGCTGGATGAGGTTCCATGTCATTCGAGTGATTGCGGGGGTTGCGAGCCTTATCTTTCTGGTGGTCGCGGCGATCTTCTTCTGAATGACCGCGGAGTAAATCGGACTGATTTTGAAGAACTCGGCTCGCCACAAATCTCTAAGGGGACGGATGTTCGGGATGAGCACATTCCGGAAAGGCCGCGAGGTAGGTGTTGCCGACGTATTCCATGTCCTTGTGTATGCCCGTCGCGGAAGTATAGTAGCCGTTGACCGTCATCTGTTTCAGCAATACGAAGAACCGTTCCAGATCGGTCTTGGGGTACTTTTCAGCAAAAGCGATGGTTGGGCCGCGCCCATCTTTTTCGGCCCACGTCCGCTCAGGCGAACGTGGGGCACCCGTCCAGTTTCCTTTGGAAGTTGTTAGAGCATTTGGATTGGTTGCAGGGATCCCAGGTCTCAAGAGCGAGAGCTGGGATCCCTTCTGTTTGTTATCGACGCAGCGAGGCTCAGGCGAGATCGTAGCGATCGAGATTCATCACCTTGTTCCAGGCAGCCACGAAGTCCTTCACAAACGTCTCCTTCGAGTCGTCACATGCATAGACTTCAGCGACGGCTCGAAGCTGGGAGTTGGAACCGAAGACGAGATCGACTACGGTGCCTTTCCACTTCAGATTGCCGGTTGCCCGATCCGTCCCCTCCAACACACCTTCCGAGGTAGCGGACTTCTGCCACTTCGTGTTCATGTCGAGGAGATTCACGAAGAAGTCGTTGGTCAATGCACCAGGCTGCTTGGTGAAAACACCATATTCCGACTGCCCGACGTTGGCATTCAGCGCGCGCAGGCCACCGATCAGAACCGTCATCTCGGGAGCTGTCATCTTCAACAGGTTCGCCCGATCCAACAGCAGTTCAGCCGCCGCCCGGTGGTGTCCCTTCCGAATGTAGTTGCGGAACCCGTCTGCGGCCGGCTCCAGTACGGCGAACGAATTCACATCGGTCTGTTCCTGCGACGCATCCGTGCGCCCTGGCGAGAAGGGGACCTTCACGTCATGGCCGGCCTTCTTCGCAGCTGCCTCGACGGCTGCGCAGCCGCCCAGGACGATCAGGTCAGCGAGCGAAACCTTCTTTGCACCGGAGTTGAAATCCTTCTGAATCGCCTCCAGCTTCGGAAGGACCTTCGCCAGTTCCTCCGGCTGATTGACTTCCCAATACTTCTGCGGGGTGAGGCGAATGCGCGCCCCGTTCGCTCCGCCACGCTTGTCACTGCCGCGGAAGGTGGAGGCCGACGCCCAGGCCGTCGAGACCAGTTGGGGGATGGAAAGTCCGGACGCGAGGATCTTGGTTTTTAGAGTAGCGATATCCTGCTCCCCGATGAGTTCATGATCCACCGCAGGAACAGGGTCCTGCCAAAGCAACGTCTCCTTAGGAACGAGCGAACCAAGGTAGCGCGCAATCGGGCCCATGTCGCGGTGCGTGAGCTTAAACCAAGCCCGGGCAAACTCGTCTGCGAACGCCTCCGGATTCTCGTGGAAGCGCTTGGCGATCTTCGCGTAGACCGGATCCACCTTCAACGCAAGGTCCGTCGTGAACATCATGGGGGCGTGTCTTTTCGACGGGTCGTGAGCATCGGGCACAGTGCCTGCTGCCGATTTGTCCTTGGGAGTCCATTGGTTAGCGCCGGCGGGGCTCTTCGTGAGCTCCCATTCATAGCCGAACAGGTTGTCGAAGAAGTTGTTGTCCCACCTGACGGGGTTGCTGGTCCATGCGCCCTCCAGGCCACTGGTGATGGCATGCGGGCCGGCACCGGTGCCAAAGGTATTGATCCAGCCGAGGCCTTGAGCTTCGAGAGCGGCGCCCTCGGGTTCGGGACCCATATATGTGCTTGGTTCGGCAGCGCCGTGGGCTTTGCCGAAGGTGTGTCCGCCGGCGATGAGGGCAACGGTTTCCTCGTCATTCATCGCCATGCGGCCGAAGGTCTCGCGGATATCCCTGGCGGCAGCGACTGGGTCCGGATTGCTGTTGGGCCCTTCCGGGTTCACATAGATGAGGCCCATCTGCACAGCGCCGAGAGGATTGTCGAGTTGGCGGTCACCGCGGTAGCGCTCGTCTCCCAGCCAGGTGCTCTCCGGTCCCCAGTAGATGTCTTCTTCCGGCTCCCAGATATCCGGGCGCCCACCGGCGAAACCGAAGGTCTTGAATCCCATCGACTCCAGGGCCACGTTGCCGGTAAGAATCATCAGGTCGGCCCAGGAGATTTTCTTTCCGTACTTTTGCTTGATGGGCCAGAGCAGCCGGCGGGCCTTGTCGAGGCTCACGTTATCGGGCCAGCTGTTGAGGGGCGCGAATCGCTGCGATCCGGAGCCCGCGCCGCCGCGGCCATCCGCGATACGGTACGTGCCCGCGCTGTGCCACGCCATGCGAATGAACAATGGCCCGTAGTGGCCGTAATCAGCGGGCCACCAGCTCTGCGAGGTGGTCATTAAGGCATGCAAATCCTTGATCACGGCATCCAGGTCCAGGGTCTTGAACTCCTCGGCGTAGTCGAACGCCTCACCCATCGGATCGGAGAGCTCGGAGTGCTGGTGCAGGATCTTGACGTTCAGTTGATTGGGCCACCAGTCTTCGTTGGCTCGGGTTCCGGTGACTGCGTGTTTGCGAGCGCCGCCCGTGAAAGGACACTTGGCTCCGTTGGTCCCGTTTTGCTCCTTACTATCGTGGACAGGCTCACCCACTGCTGTGACGAATTGTTCTTCCATATTCCCTTCTCCTTCAAATGAGTTAAAAAACTGTTACGAACTATGAGTGGATGCGGTTTCGCGATCGAGGTTTTCTAATCGGAAACCGCAGCCAGCCGCATACGCTGACTTGCGGCATTCATCCGTTATTCACACGCTGACGAGACTTGACTGTACCGTGCCTGGGAGCGCACTTTGTGCAAAGCCCCCGGAAAATGAGTTCACATTCGCGAACGATCCGCTTGCCCAGGGCGCGCGTAGCGGGCCGAGGCACGTCATACCACTCGATGTCTTCCACATTGCCGCAGCGGTCGCAAATGAAGTGATGATGCAGCAAGCCTTTTGCATCAAATCGCGCGGCGCGGCCCTCGACCGCCACTTCCCGCACCAGGCCCGCCTGTACCAGGTCCCGCAGATTGTTATAAGTAGTGGCCCTGGAAGAGCGCGGATCCATGCGATTGACGGCTTCGAAGATTTCGACAGCCGTGGGATGCCGGTTCTGTTCCATCAGGAAAGCCATTACGGCGTAGCGCTGCGGAGTGCACCGCAACCCGCTGCTTTCCAATGACCGTTTGATCGCCTCGGTGTCCACGAAAGATTAGACTATGTCTAATTTGATATTTTGGCAAGAAGGGGCTACCCGGGTGCTGTGGAAAAGGGAAAGGGCCCTAGTGCTTTCGTTTTGAGTTCAGTTCCGTGTGTCCATCAGCTCCCAGCCGGACTCTTTCCCGGGCCAAAGGAGGCATTGATCTGTTTGGCATATTCCGCCGCCTTGGCCAGGATCGCGGGCTCGTCGAGGGTGAGCATGCGTCGATCTTCCATCACCACTTTGCCGCCAACGACGGTCGTCCTCACATCAGAGGACTTCAGCGCATAGACGATGGCCGAATAGACGTCATACATTGGAGTGGCGTGCGGAGCGCTGGTGTCCACGACGATGAGGTCGGCCTTCTTGCCCACTTCCAGGGAACCGACTTGCCGCTCAAGATGTAGAGCGCGTGCGCCGGTGATGGTAGCCATCTCTACGATCTGTGCCGCCGAGAGCGCCTTAGGATCCATGCGTGCGAACTTTTGCTCTTTGCCGGCCAGGTCCATCTCCTCGAACATGTCCTGGTTGTTATTGCTCGCAGCGCCGTCGGTTCCGATACCGACGGCGACTCCCGCCGAGAGCAACTCAACGGCCGGCATTAAACCGGCAGCAGTTTTCATGTTGCTGGAAGGGTTGTAGGAGCAGCCTACACCGAAGTGAGCCAGCGTCTGCACGTCCGCCTGATCTAACCAGATGCAATGCGCGCCGAGGACATTCGGTCCCAGCAGGCCGATCCGCGAGAGATATTGGACGGTGGTGAGGCCATGGTCGTGGCGGCTTTTCTCGATCTCAAAAGGGGCTTCGGCCACATGGATCAGAAGCGGCGCGTGGGCGCGCTGGGCTAGCGCCGCAGCATCCTTGAGCAATGTCTCCGAGCAGGTATAAATGGAGTGCGGCGCAACCGCAGGGGTGATCAGTGGGTCATCCTTCCAGTGCTTCAGGAATGACTCGGTATAGGTGAGCGCAGCGGCCGGGGTTGCACTGTCGGGAGAAGGAAATCCGATCAGGGTTTCTCCCAGCACACCCCGCATTCCGGCGGCTTTCGTTGCCTCCGCCACTTCCTCTTCGAAGTAATACATGTCGGCGACGGTGGTTGTGCCGCCGCGTAACATCTCCAGCAGGCTGAGCCGTGTCGCCCAGTTAACGAAATCTTTGGTGACGTAGCGATGCTCAGCCGGGAAAATATATTTGTTCAGCCAATCATCCAGGGAGAGATCATCCGCCAGGCCGCGGAACAAGCTCATGCTCATATGTGTATGGGCGTTGATCAATCCCGGTAGAATGAGCCCGCCGCGGGCATCAATGACCTTACCCGATTCATACAGGGCGTCGATATTTGCTGTTGCGTCGATGGCGGCAATGGCATCTCCCTGAACCGCGATCGCGCCATCTTCCAGGATGCGGCGCTTTCCGTCCATCGTCACCACGATGCCGTGAACCGCGATCAGATCGACTCGCTGCTTGGCGAGCACCGGCGTCGCAGGGATGGCGGCCGCAAGGCAGCACATCAAGAGCACATAAAGGCTTTGGCGACAACTGGAGAAGCGAGCGCGAGGAATGGGTCCACGGCAGCTTGAAAAGCTCAGTGCTGTTTTGAAGGGCGGACTGGGCAAATCGTCCGACACCAGACTAAGCGCCATAGTAGACCGTCAATCGGAGTTCAGGTGAGCGGGGCAGGAGCCGGTTTCAAAGCAACTCGTATTATGCCTTTCGAGCTTCGGGAAGTCACGCTTCCCTTCTGCCGGCCTGGTGAGGGATTCCGAGGAAATATGGGCGCTTCCCCAAAAGGCTCTGGCTGCGGCTACCCGTGACACCGCTCGCTGGATACGGGGGCGGGGGATATCCTAAGACCCCAAAGATGCAACTACGGTGACCGTATTCCGCAGCGTATTTCACGTAGCGTGCGGTTTTCGCGCATCACGCTCGTCAGACGTTGATTCACATATGGCGATGGTTGTAGCTCACCGGTTTGGTGCGAGAAAGTACGCATACGCCAGAAGCGCCGCGCCGATCAACAGCGGAATGAGACCGACGAGATAGGCTGGATTGCCCCGGTCGACCGACTTAATGAAAACCATCATGCCAATGCCGGCGGCGACGGTGATCAGGCCGCCCAATTTCTGCCCCTCTCGGAGTCGCCGTGCAGCGCTCTTCTCTTCCTCGCGTAGGAAATCGATCGCGGAACTACTTCCGGCTCCCTGGGTGTCGGCGAGTTTCTTGAGCGTCTCGCTTCTATAGTAGGCTTCCCTTTCACGCCGCCGCTCTTGCGACCACACGGCAACGGCTATGAACGAAAACAGTGCAATGCTTGCGACGCTCAGGAATAGGAATACGGGCAGGAACTGATTCATATTATTCATGTCATCCACCTCGATACGGTTTTTTCGCTGCATCCTGTGGGACATGGCAGAAGGATGCTCGGTTGCATTTTTTTAGTAGCCGCACGTCCCTGAAAGAAAATGCAACCATCCTGAGCGTCGGTCGGTCGTACTTGAAAAGGAGTAGCGTGAGCGCCACCGAGGATCAGGCCGCCGTAGAGAAGGTACTTGCTGGGGACACCTCCGCCTTCGAGGGTATCGTCCGCCGCTGGCAAGGACCGCTCGTGAACCTGGCCTATCGGTTCAGCAGAGATCGCAGTCGGTCGGAGGAAATGGCTCAGGAGGCCTTTCTACGAGCATATCGCTCGCTTGACCGCTGGCGCCGGGAGGCGGCTTTTTCCACATGGCTCTTTGCTCTGGCCACGAATCTGTACTGTTCGGAACTCCGGCGGATTCCGGTGAAAACAGTACCACTCGATGAAGCCGTTGAGCCAAGGGACCATCGGCCTATGGACGGCGGACTTGAGGATGAAGATCAGAATCGCGCCGTGCGACGCGCTGTTTTTGCACTTCCGGCGAAGTATCGGGAGACCCTGATTCTTTTCTACTTCCACGACATGGACGTCGCCTCAACGGCACGTAGCCTCTCTCTACCGGAGGGCACAGTAAAGGCCAGATTGTCTCGCGGGCGGGAGATGCTGCGCAATAAACTCTCGCGGCAACTCGTAGAGCCGCACCTGAAGGAGGGGGTTTGATGAGACACGAAGATTTAGATTACGTTCTGTCCAGAGAACAGGAGATTATTCCATCGTCAGGTTTTGTGGATTCGGTCATGGATGCAGTACGACGGGAGACATCGGCGCCGCCACCGATTCCGTTTCCGTGGAAACGAGCACTGCCAGGAGTGTTCGCCGCATCCTGCGTGCTCGTGTCAACCTTCGTGATAGACGTCGAGCGGTTCACTCGGGGAACTGAGGCTCAACTTCCCGTGCAGTTATTGCCTGCGTTCGCCTTGGTTCTTCAAGTTTGGAAGACTATCGACGCCAGTTGGATCGCCCTGGCGTTGGTCTTAAGCCTAGCTTTGGTGAAATTCTCGACGATTTTCACTTCTCTCCAAAAGGTGATGGTAGATAAGCCCGATACGCGTGGTAGCAATCTATAACGGCAAAGGCGTTCCGAAACCGTCTTCTTATCGCAAGAGGAGGTGTGGCGATGGGCCGCGCTCGACCTGCTCTGCTGGCGAACTGACTCACAGGAAACCGACCTTTGTGTAGGCGGAGAAAGCCCGGACGAGAAAACCCTACGGTTGCTCTTTTAGGCATGTGCGCGGTTCATTTGGGTATTGTTCGCGGTCCCCCCGATTTATGTCTGGAAAGAGCTTGAAACTTCCGAGTAACTAGCCGGCGCTTTAGCGTGGTTGCATAGCTGTCTAGTTTGACACTGTGCTCTAAAGGCTGCCAGTCCTCCGGCATCCCCGGCTTTTCAAGCAGAAAATCCTGATACACCCAGATCGCGGCTTGATCGTAGAGACTGGCCAGCGGTTCTTTCGTTGCTCCCTGCTTGTCCCAGGGTTGAAGATCGGAATCGGCCTCGCAGAAAGCAAAGCGGTCAACACCATCCCTCTTAAGCATCTCGGCCTTCACGAGGATCGATGCGAGAATTGCTTGGTCGAATGGTTGTAGGCCGAGGTGGGAAAGGCCGGCACATTTTTCCAACATATCCTCAGTCATCTTGAAAATCTCTACTCCGCTCTCGTTCCGGAGGTTTTCCAAGGAACCGTTTAGCTGTTCCAAATCGCGTTTCACCAGACTTTCCATTTGATCTAGAGTGCGTCGAACGATTTCGTCGACCGCGTCATCAACGATGTTCTCCTCCTTGGCCCAGAGGAGAAACCTCCGCACTCGGTCAGCCTCGAGCCTGACCTGAAACTTTTCTCGAATCGGCCGGCGACACTCCGAAACACACACTGATGGGAGATAGAGCCGTACTTCACCTCGGTTCGCTTTCTTCAGGAGGTCAACTGCTGCGTAGAGTTTTTGGTGTGCGGGCGCTCCATATCCGACGAGCCAATTCGTCTCGACAAATACATGTCGCACGTTTGCCCTCTTTACCTCGTAAGCCTGGGACCTGCCGCATGGATTTCACCACTCATGAGACTAGGCACCACGAATTCGCGTAGCGCCTCCGTAGTCTCACGCGGCATGTCTGCTTCTCCAGCATCCTTACTCAGCTTCTCTAGCCAGCTCTGCACACGTGTTTCGAACTCGGTGCCCGATTTGCTTCGCGCAAAAACGCTCCAACTGCTTGGTGAAGCAAATTCACCGAGCTTTTTAATGGAATCGTCCGAGTATCCGGTGAACCAATTGCGATAAAGGACAATAATCCGTGGCGACACGAAGAGACCAATGGGGCAGCTCATCTCCCACATATACCGCTTTAGTTGGGGCTCAGAGAGCGACGAGGATGCGTTCGTTTTTGCCTCGACGATTAGCAACACGCGCGAGGAGCCCGGTTCGGTGACGACTATGTCGGGATTGAACGGCATGTCGGGCTCCTGTCCAATTGTAGCCCCATCGATATCGTGTCCCCCGCGATACCCCAAATTCGATGCCTTGCACCCATCCGATACCAGGAATCAGCCCTGCCGTGAGTCCCAGAAATGGAACCCGGGGCGTTGGCGGCGGAGGCAGAAGGGACGGCAGGGCGGGGACGGCAGGGATCGGCGTCAAGTTTGGTTGCCGCGGCATGGCTTTCTGCGAAGCCGACGTGACGGTTTGCGGGACGGAGTAGACACCCTGCAGCTATTCATCACGAAGGGCCACGACCGGATCGACGCGAGAAGCGCGGCGCGCCGGTAAGTACCCTGACGCGATCCCAGCGAACAGCAGAAGTCCGATCGCTGCCGACAGGCTGAACGGATCGGTTCCGCTTAGCCCATAAAGCATGTTGCGCACCAGCCGAATTCCGGAAAGGGTCAGTGGCAGGCCGACGACGATTCCACCCAGCATCAGGAGCCCGATTTCGCGCATCACCTGCCAGGCCACTCCCGAGCGCTTGGCGCCGAGAGCCATGCGAATGCCAATCTCTCCTGTCCGGCGGCTCACGAGATAGGACATCAGCCCATACAGCCCGATGCACGACAGAAACACAGCAACCACTGCGAAGAACGCGGAGAGTTCGGCAATGATGGTCTCATTGGTGAAGGAGCGAGCTACCTGTTCATCGAGGGTGGTGATGTGCATGATCGGCAATCTGCGATCGACGGAGTGAATCGCCTGCTGCACGTCGCGGGCAACGGCGCCGAAGTCTCCCGAATACCGCACCTCGAAATCGCCAAAACGCCATTCCCTTTGCGCGTACGGAAGGTAATCGATATAAGCAAGCGGCTCTTCGAGATCACCGAACTTCACATCCCGAGCGACCCCGATCACTTGCTCCTGCAACGGAGGCTCCACGCCATCATCCGAGCCAATATAGTAAGTGCGCCCAATCGGCGAACCTGCCGGAAAGAGATGACGCGCCATTTGCTCGCTGATGATGGCCACGTGCTGCGATGTGGCTGTATCCTGCGGCCCGAAGCCGCGCCCCGCCAACAGAGGAATCTGCATCACCTTGAAATATGCGTCCCCGATCTCGTTGTGCTTTACATCCACGCTGTGATCGACGGGCATGCCAGGAACACGGATCACACCGTTCCAACTGCCCTCATCGAAGGTAAACGCAGAGAAGCTCGCGGCCCGCACTCCCGGCAGGCCGTTGACGCGCTGCTCGATTTGCTTGAACAACATCGTGAGGCGGGGATCGGCGTCCTTGTAGCCGGTGATGGTGGAGTCGATGTCTAGCCGCAGCACGTTTTCCTTGTTGAAGCCTGTGTCCACGCGGTTCAGGTTGACCAGCGTGCGCAGGAAGAGGCAGGCAGCCACCATCAGCATTAGTGAGAGCGCCACCTGGGAGACGACCAGGATCTTCGCCAGGGGCGAGCGGCCGGCGCCGGAGAAGCCTCCGCGGCCGCTCTTGAGGCTATCGGTCAGTTGCAGGCGCGTGGCGCGCAGAGCCGGCAGCGTTCCGAACAGCAACGCCGTGCCTACTGTCACGGCGAAGGTAAACGCGAGCAGCCGCAGGTTGAGGGATACGTCCAGCGGAACGCTGTCCGACCCGTTCGCAATCATGCGCAGCAGAACGCGGTTGGCGGCAGCAGCTAAACCAATGCCCAGCGCTCCTCCGGCCAGCGCCAGCAACAGGCTCTCCGTCAGCAACTGGCGGATAATACGCGCCCTG
>Ga0182024_10017216_pt1 | contig 13604 bp, 12 predicted proteins | sample P32metaG_FD_120480 | JGI IMG/M metagenome (GOLD analysis project Ga0182024, IMG submission 120480) | Permafrost microbial communities from Stordalen Mire, Sweden - P3-2 metaG (Illumina Assembly) | ecosystem: Environmental > Terrestrial > Soil > Wetlands > Permafrost | place: Sweden: Stordalen...
ACGGAGCGAATCACTTTGAGCCAACGAGAACGGGACCGCTTGAAAGTGTTGCACGAGGTAAAGCAGAAGCACCTTTCGCAGGTAGCAGCAGCCCAGCGGCTGAAGGTAACCGACCGCCAGGTGCGGCGCATGCTGCTTCGGATTCGCGAGCGCGGGGATGCTGCCCTGGTTCACGGACTACGTGGTCGGCCATCGAACCGCAAGCTGGCAGCCCGGTTGGAGCAGAAGATTTTGGCGCGGCTGCGCCAGCGTTATGCAGATTTCGGACCCACGCTGGCCGCCGAGCACCTGGCCCAGGAGGGTTAGTCGGTGAGCCGAGAGACGCTGCGGAAGTGGATGACCCAGGCGGCCTTGTGGCGTCCGCGCTGCCAGCGCGGAAGACCGTGCATGTGTGGCGCGAGCGCCGAGCCAGTTTCGGAGAACTGGTGATGCAGGACAGTTCTCCGTTCCGCTGGTTGGAGGACCGCGGTCCGGCATGCCAACTGATCGCCCTGATCGACGATGCCACCAGTCGCATCTGGGGACGGTTCACCGAGCACGACAGCACGGAAGAGAACATGCGGACTCTAGAGGGTTGGTTGCGGCGCTATGGACGTCCCTTGGCCCATTACACCGATAAAGCCAGCATTTTTCGAACGGCCGGGCCGCAGCCACTCCCCGAACAACTCCGGGGAGATCCGCTGCGAACGCAGTTCGGGCGAGCGTTGAACGAACTGGGGATCGAATGGATCGCGGCCCACAGTCCGCAAGCGAAAGGGCGTATCGAGAGGCTGTTTGAAACTTTACAGGACCGTCTGGTGAAGGAGCTGCGGTTGGCGGGAATCGACAGCCTTCAGGGAGCCAATCATTTCCTGGAGATGCGCTTTCTCCCCGAGTGGGAGCAGCGTTTTACCGTGGCCGCGCGAAATCCACGGAATGTCCATCGGCGACTGGGGCACGAACAACACCTGCAGGAAATCTTGAGTGTGCGTGTGGCCCGCAAAGTGGCACAGGACCACACGGTAAGCTGGGACGGAAATCGCTGGGGGTTAGTGCGGGGAGAAGTTTGTGCGGGGCTTCGTGGAGCGGCGGTAGAGATCGAACGGCGATTGGACGGAAGCCATTGGCTGCGCTACCGAGGCCGCTATCTGCACCTGCGGGCCTGCCCAGAACTGGTGCGCATATCCGCAAGTCCTTCCGGCCTACGGCCTCCAGGACTCGCGGAACAGAAAGCCAGACCCAAAACCGAAAGCAAACCCAAATACCATGTGCCTGCAGAGCACCCTTGGAGAAGACCATGGAAGCGGACATTTCTATCTTGCGAAAAACCGGACATTTCTACTTTGCGTTGAATACCGCGCAACGATGGACTAAAGTACAGCCGCATGAGCGCCGCACATCGCAGGAAACCAAAAATGGAATCGCCAATCCTGGAGCACTACGGCAAGGAGTTTGCCGAACGTGACCGGCTGGAAAAATATGCGCAATTGGAGTTTTTTCGCACCAAAGAAATCATCTCCCGCCATCTTCCAAAGAAGCCGACGGTAGTCCTCGATATTGGCGGCGGGCCGGGCCACTATGCTCTGTGGCTTGCGAAGCTGGGGCATTCGGCGTGCCTGGTCGATCCGGTTCCGTTGCACGTGCGCCAGGCCGAGGATGCTTTTCGCTCCGCCGGTCAGAAACGAAAGGCCACCGCAACGGTGGGCGATGCGCGAAACTTGCAATTTGAGGACGCAACGGCAGGTGCGGTGCTGCTACTGGGGCCGCTCTATCACCTGGTGAAACGCGCTGATCGCGTAAAGGCGCTATCGGAGGCGTGGCGCGCCCTGAAGCCCGGTGGATGGTTATTTGCGGCCGTGATTTCGCGATTTGCATCCGCGTTTGATGGATTGTTCCGCAACTTCGCGCAGGATCCGGCATTTTTCCGAATCCTTCAGCAGGATTTACGAAACGGGCAGCATCGAAATCCGGCGAAGAATCCTCGCTATTTCACCACCGCGTTTTTTCATCACCCTGACGAGTTGCGAAATGAAGTGGAGGCCGCAGGTTTTGGGCCGCCGAAGCTATACGGACTCGAAGGACCAGGATGGCTGATGCCAGACTTAGGGGACGTTTGGAGCGACCGCGAGTCGCGCGAAAGGCTGCTCGCGATCGTGCGAGCAATGGAGCGCGAACCAACGCTGATCGGACAGAGCGCGCACATCCTGGCCGTTGCGCGGAAGCGCTAGCGCCCCGGGGCATTGCCGGATTGCGGGCGTTCAGGGCGAGAGCCGGCAGTCTACCAAGTAGCCGGCGAGGGCGAAAATCGAAAAGTAGAGTACGGCATTGACGCCGATGGCCACGCGCAGGAAGCCGCCGAACGTCGAACCGAGCGACTCGTGCTTTGCAGGGATGAGCATTTCCGCAACTTTCAGCCCGGGTGAAAAAATCGCGAGCAAAGTAGCAGGGAGAGTTGGTTCGTCTTGGACAGCGACTGCCAAGGCCAAGAAACCTAAGAGCGACCCGAGGACCGCGGGCAAGATCAGACGCAATAGCAATCGCCTTAGCATCAGCTAAATCTTAGCAAATCATTCCACGGGCCAATTCTTTCACTTAGGTTTCATTGTCCTGTTTAGAACATCCTCCTTGGAATGCAAGCTCGCAGCCTTGGCCGCGATTGCTTTCCGGGAGCCTTCGCGGTGGTCACCGATGTAATACGGCGCGGAGAGCGTGAAGATGCACTCGTTGCCTCTCACCAGGAGCATCCATTCCAGCAAACGTCCGCGCTGGTTGTGCAGGAAGTATTCGTACCAGCGATCCTCCACGAGCTCGGGAATCACAACCACGATATGGCGATTCGCGTTCTTCTCCGACAGTTCGAGAATGTATTGAACGAGCGGCACGATCACGAAGCGATAGGGTGAAGGCAGGAACACCAACTGCGGCGGTGACTCGCCGGACTCACGATAGGGGGCGAGCACATAGCGTTCCCAGTCTTCGCGGAGCAGTTCCGAGTGCTTTTCCGGGTCCACATGGATGGCAACGATTTCCGAGGTGAGCCTGGAAGCGAATTCCAGGCCGCGTTTGGTAATTTGGCTCCAACGATCGACAGGGACGACGACGATGGGCGAGGCGAGGCGGCCGCCGGGCACCACCGGCGCCGTACAGTAGGTGCTGACGGTGACGGTGTGATAGTGGCGGCGTACGGATACGAAGAAAACAATCACCAGCGGAATAAAAAGCATGGTTATCCAGGCGCCTTCGACAAACTTCGCGACCAGAACCACGATGACCGTGATGCCCGTCACGGAACCGCCGAGGCCGTTGACCATGGCGCTCTTCAACCAGTGCGGACCGCGCTTTTTCTTCCAGTGCGCAACCATGCCGAACTGAGATAGCGTGAACGCGAGAAACGCGCCGACGGCGTATAGGGGAATCAACTTGTCGGTGATCCCGCCGAACAGGATAAGCAGCGCACCCGTCAGAACGCCGAGGACCAGAATTCCGTAGGTGTAAACCAGGCGGCGCCCACGGAAGCCGAAAACGTGCGGCAAATAATTGTTTTGTGCGATGGCGCGGCAAAGGCGCGGAAAGTCGGCGAACGCGGTGTTCGCGGATAGCGAAAGCACCAGAAGAATCGAACCGATGGTCAAATAGTAGAACATACCCCTGCCGAAAACCGCGGCGGTCAACATCGAAAGAATGCTTTGGTAACCGGGGCGACCGGGATCGGTCGCGGTGATGCCGTACACTTTCACGAGATAAGAAATCCCCGCGAGGAGCACGGCCAGAATAGAAATGATCACCGTGAGGGTGCGCTGGGCGTTTTTCACCGCCGGCTCGCGGAAGGCCCTGACTCCGTTGCTTACGGCTTCCACGCCGGTCAGCGCCGTGCACCCGCTGGCGAACACCTTCAGCAACAACCAGTAGGTCACCGTCGCGGTAACCGGAGGCGGCGGAGGCAACGGCGTCAACGGCTGCGGATGGCCGCCGCTGAGAACCATGTGCAGCAAGCCTCCCGCAATCGTGATAAACAGCGTCCCAACGAAAAGATAGGTCGGCAGCATGAATGCGATGCCGGCCTCCCGGAGTCCGCGCAGGTTCATCAGCGTAATGATGATCAGAATGGCGACACACAAACTGACGGTGTGCGGCTCCAAACTCGGAACGGCGGAGATCAGGGCCCCCACTCCAGCTGAAATACCCACGGCAGCGGTAAGGATGTAGTCGGTTAGCAACGCGGCGGCAGCCAGTAGACCGGGGAATGGTCCAAGGTTGAACCGCGCGACCGTGTAAGAGCCCCCGCCCATGGGATACGCGGCAATGGTCTGGCGGTACGAGAAATAGACGATGACCAGTAAAATGATAATCGCCGTGCTAACCGGCAGGATGTACTGCAAGCCCAGCAGGCCAAGAGGAATTAGCAAGCTGAGGGCGGCTTCGGGACCGTAGCCCGCCGAACTTAGCGCGTCTAAACCGAAAATGGGGATGCCCTGGATAGGGCCGACCTGCTCGGCACGCTCGTCTGAGGTGGCGAGGGGCTTTCCGAGGAGAAGATCAAGAATATTCATGAGGAATGAGATTCATCGGGATCGGATTTGGAGAGACCATTTGTAACGAGAAGCTTGACAAAGTCAATGCCGGCCGCATCCTCGCGACGAACCAGCTGACTTTCAAATGAGGGAACCTCAAATTGACCTCCACTCCTTATGCCTCTACGATGAAATGGAGCCGCGAGGTACCTTGGCGCGAAGGGGACGGTCTACCGATGAATACAAAAGGAGCGTTGCGCTTTCCTCCGCGTCGGATATGGGTTGGCAGCGTCGTTTCAACTTTCTTGCTTCTTTGCTTCTGCACGTCTTCCCTTTCGGCGCAAACCGTCACCCAGATCGTCGCGAAGGTATTCGTGGCCCGGGGCGGGCTCGCCAGGATCCGTGCGATCAAGTCGGAACGCGTTTCGGGCACCATCTCGTTCGGTTCTGAAGCATCCGGGCCCTTCGCCGTCGAGCTAAAGCGCCCGCTGAAGATGCACATGACGTTAACCGTGCAGAACAAAACCATGGTGCGTTTCTTCGACGGTACGCAGGGATGGGCCAACAATCCTTTCGCCGGAAAAGTGAACCCGGATACCATGTCCGATGAAGATTTGAAGAATATTTCCGAAGAAGCTGATTTCGACGGGCCCCTGGTCGACTACGCGAAAAAGGGCAACAAGGTTGAGCTGGTGGGGAAAGACAAGGTCGAAGACAAGGAGGTCTGGCGGGTGAAACTTACCACCAAGAACGGGGACATCCGCTACTACCTGTTCGATGCGCAAACATTTCTGCTGCTTAAGTGGGAAGGCAAACGCCACGCCGAAGGCAAGGAGTTCCCGGTGGAATCGTACTTTCGTGACTACCGCGATGTGGATGGAGTCAAGTTCGCGTTCCAGATCGATTCGGGGAGCTCCGCCACCGACCTGACCCAAGAGTTAGTCATCGACAAAATTGAAGTGAACACGCCAATCGCCGATTCGGAATTCACCAAGCCCGCGACTCCTGAGGCGGCGCCACCCCAGCCGGCATCGACACCCTGATGGCAATATCGGTGCGCGAGTATCCGCATGAAAGGTAACGACAAACCGGAGCAACGCCGGACGAATGCCGGGTTGTGCGCGAATTGCGCGCACTCGCGCAACATCGAATCAGCCCGCGGCTCCCTTTTCGTGCTCTGCCAGCTCTCCTCCAGCGATCCTCGTTTCCCAAAGTACCCGCACCTCCCGGTGTTTTCCTGCGACGGACACGCAGAGCTTTCGAATTCCTGAATTGTGTGAACCATATTCTATAACGACATCATCGTGATGAAAGACGCTCGAGTTTCCCTGCACCGTCCGCTTCGAATAATCCCTCCGGCTACAAAATAATGGTGCCCGTCGCGGCAATGCACCCGATTGCGACGGTGGAACCGCTGTGCTAGCATCCGCTCGTTGGAGAACGTACCAGGGAAAGTTTCGTTACACCTTCGCCCTCGCTTCGTGCGGGGACCCAGGTAGAGGCCACGCTCTCCTCCCTCAGTTCTATCGAAGTAGCATAGGCGCAGGCCCGCGCCTTCAGCCCCACAGGGCGGACCTTCGCCAGTCGACCCCGGCCTCGACGCCGGATCACAGGAAAATGGAGGTCTACATGAAGAGCTATCTCACCAAGGACATTCGAAACGTGGGCATTGTCGGCCACGGCGGCACCGGTAAGACGCAACTGGTGTCGTCGTTACTCTTCACCGCGGGGATGACGCCGCGCTGGGGGAAAGTTGCGGAAGGAACCACCACGACGGATTGGGACGAAGAAGAAATCGGGCGAAAACTTTCGATTCAAACTGGGCTCGCGTACGCGGAATGGCCTTGCACGCTGTGCTCCGGCGGAAATGTAAAAATTAATTTCATTGATTTGCCGGGCTACTCGACATTTATTACCGAGGCGAAAGCCTCGCTGATCGGCGCCGATGCGGCATTGATTACGGTGGACGCGCACGTGGGAGCGCAGGTCACCACCGAGAAAGTCTGGGACTATTGCACCGAGTACGACATCCCCCGCGCATTCGTGCTCACCTGGATGGATCGTGAGCTTTCCAGTTTCGAACGCGCTATGGAGTCGCTAGAGCAGGTTTTTGGGCGCAACGTGGTCGCACTGCAACTCCCGATCGGCACGGAACGCGGCTTTCGCGGCGTGATCGATCTAGTGAGCATGAAGGCGCACATGTACAAACCCGATGGTGACGGGAAACCTTCAATCGAGGAGATCCCCGCTGCGCTGGTCGACGAAGCCAAAGAAGCGCATGAAAAGCTGGTGGAAATGATCGCCGAGGGCGACGACGAATTGATGGAAGAGTTTTTCCGTGAAGGCACAATCCCGATTCAGGATCTGATCCCGGGCGTTCGTAAAGCAATCGTCGCTGAGAAAATCTTTCCAGTGCTGATGGTCTCATCGCTGCATAACATTGGCACCGCGAGCCTGCTAACCTTTATAGCGGATGTATTTCCGCATCCTGACGAGCATTCGCAGGTTGGCTTTAAAGATGCCGGTGGCAAAGGGGACCGCATCGAACGGAAGTACGAGGACAACCAACCGGTTTCACTGTTTGTGTTCAAGACCTTGGCCGATCCTTTTGCGGGTCGCATCAACTATTTCAAAGTAAAGAGTGGCGTTTTGAAAAACGACGCCACGCTGGTTAATTTCAACCGCTCGATGCCGGAGCGCCTTCAGCACACCTTGGTCGTCCAAGGGAAGCAGCTCAACGAAATCTCCGAACTCCACGCGGGCGACATTGGCGCCATCGCGAAGCTAAAGGAAACGACCACCGGCGAAACCCTGGGCGACAAGGCTGCGCCAATTTTTTACAGCCCGGCGCACATTCCAGAACCTTCGATCACTTTCGCAATCGAGCCAAAGACACGTGCGGATGAAGACAAAATCGGCGTCTCCATCCACAAGATTCTGGAAGAAGATGCCGCGCTGCGTTTCTCTCGCGATCCTCAGACGAAAGAATTTCTCCTCGCAGGGTCCGGTCAGCAACACATTGAAGTTGTCGTAGCGAAGTTGCACAAGCGATATCACGTCGATTTGACACTCAAGCCTCCTAAAGTGGCCTATCGCGAAACGATCCGTGGCAAAGCCGACGCGGAAGGCAAACACAAAAAGCAATCGGGCGGGCACGGGCAGTTCGGTGTGTGTCGGATTAAGATGGAACCCGTCGAGCGCGGCAAGGGCGTCGAGTTTGTTGACGATGTTTTCGGCGGTGCCATACCTCGCAACTGGATTCCCTCCGTAGAACGGGGAATACGCGAAGCGGCGGCTCGCGGTTATCTGGCGGGCTTTCCGGTTGTCGATTTCCGCGCCATTTTATACGACGGCAAATATCACGACGTCGATTCCTCCGACATCGCATTCAAGATTGCCGGCTCGTTGGCCTTCAAAGAAGCCATGAAGCAGGCCAAGCCGGCTCTGCTGGAGCCGGTAATGCACGTCGAGGTCTACGCTCCGGATCAATACTCGGGCGATTTAATGGGAGACCTCAGCGGACGCCGCGGACGAATCGCCGGGAGCGAGGCCCGCGGCCACAACGTCATCATCAAGGCGCAAGTGCCGTTTTCCGAGATGTTAACCTACGCGAACGATCTCATTTCCAAGACGCAAGGTCGCGCCACCTACTCCATGGAGTTTTCACACTACGATTACGTGCCCAACGAACTGGCTGAAAAAGTGATCGCAGCGCACAAAGCAGCTCATGGCGACCTGGTGCACGCTGAAGAAGAGGCGTAGGTACTCTGCCGAAGAGTTGATGGCAATCTTCTGCCGACGTTATCAGTTCGGCTAGCTTGCGGACATAGACGCGATCGTTCTTGTTTCCAGCTTTCAACGGGGCGTTCTTGCGCGAATCACCGACCAACGCCCCCGTGACGTGGGGCTTGAGAAGATCATGGAACCAGGCGGCGCTGGTTCCTTCAACAAAGGTCACATGCAAACCGCCGCGCAGGCCGCGAATGAACTGCAAATCGTTTCGGCTTTCGTTTTCATCACCAGCTCGCTGGCAGCATCCTGAACGGCCGCCGAGATCGTTGCTTGATGAACATCCAGCCCAATATACTTGGCATCATTTTCCTGAGGACGCTCTTGGTTGTAGGTGTTGATGCGAACGACCAAAACTGCTCCACAAACGGGCGCCCTTTTATAATGCGTTTATCAACGCTGCTCCGGATTGCCGATTTAGAATCGCGCTGGTACTCTGAACGAGCTATTCCCTCACTTCGCATTTGGTTAAAGACTCAGATATTGTGATGTATCGGTCCCTCGTGTCGCGTGGCTACGCCATGAAATCCCTCTTGGGAATCGTGCTCGGGCTGTTGCTCGGCGTATGGACTCTCTCCGCAATGATCCAAAGCCGCGCGCGCGTTGTTCTTCTGGAGACCCTGGGAGCAGACCCTGCATTCAGTGCGGTGCCAGCCGCAACCGAGCCGGTATTGCGCTACGTGGCTGGCTCTACCATTAAGGTTGAGCAGATCCTCGGTGAAGAGGACAAACAATTGCATCAACCGACGCTCAGCCGAACCGTCACGCGATACGGGATCGAAGGCACTGACTTGGGTAATTCCTTCGAACACGGAGGTCGCGTATATTTTCTGTTCGGTGACACTGTGGGGCGTTTGCGTCGCGCGCTCGACACGATCGCCTCAACCGATGCGGTCGATCCTGAGGGCGGCATTCGTTTGGATTTCCTCAAGTCAGGAAATGATTATTTAACCATTCAGCCGCCGGGCGTCAGCATGGGCGCGTTCGAGGTGCCGGTAGCCGGCATTAGCCTCGCCGGCCAAGTGTATGTGGTCGTCTCAACAAATCACTCTGAGGATCGTGCGACGGATCGTTCCGTGCTCACGAGATTCACACTCGCGGAAACTTTTCAACCGTTGCGGACGATGTCCCAACTTCCCGAAGGACATTTTGTGAAGATGTCATTGCACATCGAACCCAGCTCCATCGGCGGACTGCCCCCGGGGGGACCGTTTGTATTTGTCTGGGGCACCGGCCCCTACCGGAAGAGCGACGCGCATTTGTCCATCGTACCGGCTGCACAATTTGAAAGTGGCAAGGGGACGCGGTATTTTGCGGGATTGGACGTGGGGAATGCTCCGATCTGGAGCGAGAAGGAAGCGGACGTCAGGGCTATCGTGCAAAACGGCACGATGGGCGATCTGTCTGTAACGTGGTGCAAGGATGTTGGCTTGTGGCTGATGACTTACGACAGTCGAGAGCCCGCGCCGCGGGGTATCTTGTTCTCGTATTCGCGTACGCCGTGGGGGCCGTGGAGCGAGCCACAAATCATATTCAACGCAGCGCGAGATGGCGCCGTTGGCAAATTCATTCACAATCCCCAGGCAGTCCCGGACGATGGGCTCGCAGGACCAGTGATCGGAAAAGGTCAAGCAAATCCCGGTGCCGTCCATGGGGGCGCCTATGCGCCGTACGTCATCGAGCGATGGACGAAGGCGACAGGTCCGGAGCTGTACATCTACTACGTGCTGTCTACGTGGAATCCTTACGTCGTCGTACTGATGAAGTCACAGCTGCACATCGAGTAGCGCTTCTGGCGGATAGTAGGTTGCTTCAACAGGACGCTGATTCGACAGCAGTTACGGCGACCGTTTTGAAAGGGTTTTTGGCGGACGTAACAGCGGTCCGTCGGATCGTACCCTCTCCCAATCCGAGCTGCTCACCGATCTTCGCCCATGACGTCCTTGCGCGGGGCCGCAATCCTCGCGACGTCCACGGCCACGCGCGGGCGCCCGAGCGTCTTCCCCTTTGACCAGGCGGCCTCAATGCCGGATTTGACAACTCCCAATCCTCAAATGGCGGCTCGACATCGTAACTCGGCTCAACGTAGCTGCGGACAAACTGCGCCGCCCTCCGACACGCCATGGCAGCGTTTGTGGGTCTTCCGTGCTCGTCAGATCGGCGAATCATCCACGGCGGAAAGTAAACCCAGGCCCAACGCACTTCCAACTCGGACGACATGAATCTCTGGTGACGCTGCCGGATTCGAAACAAACTAACGAATGGTTTCTAAGAGCTTTACCCTCCTGACACTTAGACCTCGGGCCAGCTTCGCGATATTGAGCAAACTAACGTTCCGTTCCCCACGCTCGATTCCGCCCACGTAGTTGCGACGCAATTCCGCCAACTCCGCGAGCTTCTCCTGCGAGAGCTTACGCTCCATTCGCAGCTGGCGGACGCGCTTTCCGAACACGATTCGCGGGTCAGGATTCGACACCCCGCCATCTTGGGAACGTGACCACTATGAGTCTACACACGATGAATATGGCGGACGTGACCGGGATCGAACCGGAGACCCCTGTGCAAATACAGAAACCCCAGTTGGATGGGACGAAACCGGGTCAGAAGGAATAGTCCGGCAGCGGGAAGTCCTGCAAAAAGCCGAGATTTGCCTTGTCCGGTTCCCGCGTTCATCGGGTGTCGGCATTTTCGACGGATTCGCAGAGACCGATCTCAAGCGCAATTGAGCGAGACCTGCGTGCCGAGCACTTGAATTGTGACAGTGCCTGAGTTGTCCGGCTCGAGGAAGGGAGGTTACGGGGACGTACCGCGCACCCCGAGATCCTTTCCATTTTTATTTTTTGGGGGGGGAGACCGGGGAATCAGTGTCAATGGCGGACCAGATCGAGATTGAATCCTCCGGTCCTAGGGTCCGGTAACGACTAGTCGGGAGCTATTTTAATCCAGCCCCAAACGATTATTCTGAAGTGTGACTGAAAATCTAGACATACCCCCCAAGACCCCGCCTCGGAAAGGCACTCTCCGACCCTTCGTTCGATGGTTTCTGACCGGAGTGGTGCTTCTTTGGTCGCTTGCGGTGCTCATCCTTGTGGCTGTCCGGTGGATCGACGCACCGACCACAGCGGTGCACATGGAGCGCCGTTTGCAGGCATGGATTCACCACGCGCCGTATCATGAACGATACGAATTCGTTTCGCTGAGCCAAATCTCGCCCGATTTCCAGCATGCTGTCATCGCCGCGGAAGACGCGCGCTTCTACCAGCATCATGGATTCGATTGGCACGCGATGCAAATCGCTGCTGAAGACGATATGGAAGGCGGCCGCATTCGCGGAGGGTCCACCCTCACGCAGCAACTGGTAAAAAACCTCTTCTTCGGAACCGGCCGCTCCATCCTCCGCAAGGCCGCCGAGTTCACGCTTGTCCCGGTGGCCGAGTTGGTCCTCGGCAAGCGGCGCATTCTGGAACTCTATCTCAACGTGGTCGAATGGGGCCCTGGTGTTTATGGTGCGGAGTCGGCGTGCCGTTACTACTACCGAACCTCGGCCCGGAGTATCGAGCGGGAACAAGCGGCCCAACTCGCCGCAATTCTGCCGTTGCCCCTGAAGCGACGGCCCGATCATATGAATGGCTATAGCGGACTGATCCTAGAGCGAATGCGCCAAATGGGTTGGTAATCGCGCATCGCTAACCGATCATGTCCGGTTATGCGACTCACCTAGGTTCGAGTTGAGCTAAGTGGATGCGGCGTGGACTTTGGTGCCGTAGTCGAGGTTGGCGTACCAGTTGCCGCGGCCTTGCGGGGTAAGGTCCATGAAGTGCCAGATGGGAGCGAGCAGGTCGATGCCGCGCTCGGGGATGTTGGCGGCCATCCGAGGGTGCGCGGTGTAGAAGTGGCGCAGAGTGCCGTCGTCGTCGCGGGTGAAAACGGAAACGGTGGAGTCCTGATGCCCATTGCGGTCTTCGCTGCCGAAGTCGTACTTGAAGGTGTTGTTGCCGGCACTGAGGAGGCGCAGCTTGTCCCAGCTGCGGGCGCGAGCGTGAGCGCGCAGAGCGGGGAGATCGGCGGCGGCAACCGCGGCGAAGTCGAGATTCTGAGCGAGGTGATGGGCGACGCCGTTGGCGCCGTCGAGCCATGCGGTGCACATGGGGCAGGGTTTGGTCTGCTGCTTGCCGTGCATCAGGTGATAGATGACGAGCGAGCGATTGGGCTTGGTAAAGAGTTCACTGAGACGCGTGGTGCGCACAGGCGAGTCGCCAGCGTTGAGGTCGCGCGGGCCTTCTTCAAACGGATAGTCTTGAACAGTAGCGCCCTGCGGGAGATGACGGCGCAGATCGGCGACGCGTTCACGCTGGCGCATGAGCTCGATTTCGGCGAGGCGAAGTTCCTCGCGCTTGGCTAGATACGCGGAAGATTCGTTGGTCAAATTGGTTTGGCGAAACGTTCCGTCAACGGTTGTGTGTACCATCGGTGGTTATCTCCAAGGGTCATTCTCTCTCCGGCAGTGAGGAGACGCAATCGGCGTGCTGCCCGGCCTGGCTGACCTTAAAATCATGTGCGTACCGCGTCTAGGTTCGGAGCATCAACTCGCGTCCGGCCCAGCCCGTCCCAATTTCCGGAACATGCCTGACTAACGCGGTTATTGAAAAAGTGAAAATCGGCCAAAAAACCAGATGATTGCATAACAATGTCGGCTCCTCGACCCGAGTAGACTGTGGTTTATCGACGACCAAAGGCTCGGGAGAAAGGAGCCGAACATGATGATTATAGGCGTAGATTACCACCCGAGCTCTCAGCAGATTGCATTTTTGATTGAAGAGACTGGTGAGTGTGGTGAACAGGAATTGAACCACAGTGATGGACAAGCAGAGAAATTCTATCGAGACCTGAAGCAGCGAGGAATCTGCGTGCGCTTAGGAATGGAGGCTACCGGATATTCACGCTGGTTCGAGCGGCTACTGGCTGAATTAGGTTTCGAGCTGTGGATCGGCGATCCAGCGGAGATCAAGACCAAGCGAGTCGAGAAGCTGAAGAACGACCGCGAGGATGCTCGACTCCTACGGCGGCTGATGCTGGAAAATAACTTTCCTCGAATCTGGGTGCCAGATCCGGAGAATCGGGATCTGCGACAACTGTTGTGGCACCGGCATCGGTTGGTGCAGATGCGCACGCGGATCATGAATCAGCTGCAGGCGCTGGCGATGAACGAGGGCTATCGCTGGAAGAAAAGGCTGTTCAGCGAACAGGGACGAGCGCAGTTAGAGAAGCTCTCGTTAGCTCCCTGGGCCAGTCGGCGCCGGCAAGAGTTGTTGGAGCTGTTGGACC
>Ga0182024_10017217_pt1 | contig 13603 bp, 11 predicted proteins | sample P32metaG_FD_120480 | JGI IMG/M metagenome (GOLD analysis project Ga0182024, IMG submission 120480) | Permafrost microbial communities from Stordalen Mire, Sweden - P3-2 metaG (Illumina Assembly) | ecosystem: Environmental > Terrestrial > Soil > Wetlands > Permafrost | place: Sweden: Stordalen...
AAACGTCCCCCGGCGTCCCCGCGGCGTCCCCACGCGTCCCGCGGTTCACAGCCCTGCTCCACGCCGGGTGAGGCTGGCCCATGGCTCTACGAGGTGAGCTGGCGTTAGCCGGAGCAGCTCCCAAGCGACTCCGTCCAGATGAAGTGCGTGGCCTCCAGGGGTGTTGGCTATCTCGCCAGGAGAGAGGACGCGCTGGCGCTGGATCGAGATGGTTTGACTGTGCTGCGGCGCCCAGGAGCCGCGTGGGCGGGTCCGCGTGGTCGAGAGGACTTGGCGGTCGTAGTCCCCGAGCGCGACCGAGATTGCCTCTAGCGTCCGCTGGTCAGCTACGCCTGGCAGGATCAGTTTTGTGCCGAACAGAGTCAGGAAACCATCTGCCAAGGAGCCCCAGCGGGCGCGGGCCTGGCTCAGGTCTTGAAGCGCTGCTACCAGTTGGAGGCCTTGGCCGCCGCCTTCTGAGGCGATCGCCGGCAGCTCCGCGAGCGGAGCGATGTTTGCCACTTCGTCTAACGCGAACAGCACCCGACTGGTCAGCTCTTCCCGTGCATGGGCGCGGTAGGTGGCTTGGCGGATCTCGGCTAGCAGGCCGCACACGAGGGGTGCGGCGAGATGCTGGCGCTCAGCGGGCGCGTCTATGTAGATCGTGTCGCTGGACTTGATGAAGCTGTCGGGGTCGAAGTTGGGCTCGCGAGCGGCTGCGAGCGCCGCGATGCTTGTGTACGCATCGATAGCGTCGGCGGCCGACGAGAAGATCGAAGAGCGCTCTCTTGCCTCGGTGTGGGCGATCCCGACCATCACGCCAGCCGCCAGCCCGGCGTCGCCGGCGACGAGGATTCGGCCGGGTTGATCGACCTCATGCCCGAGCACCCACTCGACCACCTGATCCATCTCGCTTCCGTTCAGAGCGGCGGCGTGAAGTAGCGGTGCCAGGAGCGCCTGGGCTCGGCGTGACCAGTGGGTTTGGTCGCTGGTGCCGATCCCGACGCCTGCTCCGGTGACCATTGCCCGGGCCATCAAAAGCGCTCCGTCCCAGGAGGCGGAGCAGCTCAGAGGTGACCACCGCAACGGCTGAACCTGGTCGGAGTGGAGGCTGGTGCCGGTGGGGTCAAACTGCCAAACCCGGCCGGTCCGGCCGCGGGCGGCAACGGTGGCGCACAGGACGTCGGGCTTGGTCGAGGTGGAGATTGCTGGGCCGTCGTGTGCCAGGACGGCGGGGATGATCACGCTGGAGGTCTTGCCAGACCTTGGCGAGTAGGTGTCGAACTACTCATGTCGTGGATGTGTTGCCGGATCGGGTGCGGCTGGTGGCGGCGCCTGGAGATTTGCGTGATGTGGAGTTGCCGGTTCTTGGGTGGCGGACTGAGCGGGGCGAGACTGTCCTGGTCTGCTTGTTGGCTGATGGGAGCTCGGGGACGGTGCCGGCGCGGTGGACGGATCTCCCGCTTCGGGTTGCGCCGGGGCTGCCGTTCCGCGCGGTGGCGAGTCCTGGGGCCTGGCGGCTGTTCTGTGTTCGCGTTGAGGCGCTGAGAGCTCGGAGCCGTCCGCGTGGCGGCCCAGTCTCCGTGAAAAACGGAGGTGATGATGTCCGGGCAGCTGCTGTTGCAGGTCGGCACGGAGGTGGTGGTGGCGCCGGCAGTCGTGTGGGAGACGTTGCCGCCCGAGCGTCAGGTGCAGGTGACGCTGCGGCTCGCGCGGTTGCTCGCGATGTTGATCGAGGCCAGTCGTGATGAGTAGTTCTGCGAAGATCACCGAGCGTCACAGGCAGCGCCGAGCGATGGTGTATGTGCGCCAGTCGTCTCCGGGGCAGCTGGAGCGCAACCAGGAGTCCACCGCGCGTCAGTACGCATTGCGGGAGCGGGCGATCGCTTTGGGGTGGCCGGCGGCGTCGGTCGTGGTTGTCGATGAGGACACGGGCCGGTCGGGTGCGAGCACGCATGGGCGGCGCGGGTTCAAGGAGCTCGTCGCTGACGTTGGGTTGGGGAACGTTGGGCTGGTGCTGGCGTTGGAGGTCTCGCGGTTCGCGCGCTCCTCGGCGGACTGGCATCAGCTGTTGGATCTGTGCGCTCTGACCGGCACGCTGATCGCAGACTCGGACGGGATCTACGCGCCGGGGGATTTCAACGACCGGCTGCTGCTGGGGCTCAAGGGCACGATGTCCGAGGCCGAGCTGCACCTGATCCGCGCTCGCTTGGATGGCGGGCTGAGGCACAAGGCCGCGCGCGGCGAGCTGGTGATGAATCTCCCGATCGGGTTCGACCGCGACGAGGACGACCGGATCGTGCTGAGCGCTGATGAACAGGTCCGGCATGCGATCGAGCGTGTGTTTGAGCTCTGGCGTCGATGCGGATCGGCCCGGCAGGTCGTCGGTGAGTTGATCGTCGACGGGCAGCGCCTGCCGGCGCGATCGGCCGGCGAGCGGCGGATCAGGTGGGTCCGCCCGAGTTATCGCGCGGTCCACAAGCTGCTGACCAACCCGATCTATGCGGGAGCGTTCGTGTTCGGCCGCACCCGTCGCGAGAAGCGGCTCGACGCTGACGGGCAGCTGCGGTTCAGGACGCACGAGGTGCCGATCGACGAGTGGTCCGTCTGCCTGCCCGATCACCATCCCGGCTATGTCAGCTGGGAGGAGTACCTCGCTAACCGCAAGCGGTTGCGCGCGAACGTGAGACCTCGAGGCGAAGGTGGCGGGGCTGCTCGAGAGGGCCGTGCCCTGCTGCAAGGCGTGCTTCGATGCGGACGCTGCGGCCGGCGGATGCAAGTCGCGTATTCGGGCAGCGACGGCCGCCAGGTACGGTACCTCTGCGCGAGCGGCTTCTATCACTATGGCACCGGCAAGGCCTGCCAAGGTCTGGGTGGCGGCCGCTTGGACAACGCGGTCGCGGCCGCGTTCCTGGAAGCGGTCACACCCGCCGGTATCGCCGCGAGCACCAGCGCGATCACAGAACTGACCGCCCAGCACGACGCACGGCTCGCTGGTCAGCGGCTCGCGCTCGAGCGCGCCAAGTACGAAGCCGAGCGGGCGCGGCGGCAGTTCGACGCGTGCGAGCCCGAGCACCGGCTCGTCGCGCGGACGCTTGAGAGCAAGCTCGAAGCAGCGCTTGCCGTGGCCGCCCGCGAACAGCGAGCGCTCGAAGCGCTCGAGCTCGCCAGGCCGACGCCACTCACCCCTCCCGAACGAGAAGCGCTGAACCACCTCGCGCGCGATCTGCGCCGGCTATGGGCGGCGCCGACGACCAGCGATCGCGACCGCAAAGAGCTGCTGCGCGCGCTGGTCACCGAGATCGTCGTGACCGTCAGACGGCCCGAGAACATCGCCGAAGTCGAGATCCTCTGGGAAGGCGGCGCGCGCAGCGCGCTCACCATCAAGCTGCCCCGTCGCGGTCAGACCGTCCGCACCGACGAAGACACGATCGAGCTGATCGGCCGGCTGGCCGCTCACCACCCGGACCACCAGATCGCGGCGATCCTCAACCGACAACGCAGACGCACGGGAACAGGCAAACCGTTCACCGCAACCCGCGTCAAGAGCGTCCGCCAACGCAATCGAATTCCGGCAGCACCCCCGTCCGACCCGAACGCCGACACGATCACGATCGAACAAGCAGCCACGCAACTCAACGCGTCGCCAGCAACGATCCGCCGATGGCTGCGAAACGGCCTCCTCCCAGGGGACCAAGTCACCCCCAGCGCGCCGTGGCGGATCCTTCTCACCGACGAGATCCGGGCACAGTTCGTGCCCATCATCCCGGACGGGTACCTGCCACTCAACGATGCAGCCAAACGACTCGGCGTCGCCCGTCAAACCGTGTTACATCAGGTCCAACGCGGGCAGCGCCACGCGGTCCAAGTCACCGCGGGCCGCCGCAAAGGCCTGAGAATCCAGGTGCTCCCATCCGAAAATGGACTGTTTGCACAATGACGATCACGAATGGAGCAGTGTGAAACAGGATCGGGCGGACCGAGCAAGATCACGTTCTGTTTGCCGTGGAGGAAGTCGAGCTGCCCGAGGTGCTCGACCACTTGCTTCTTGACGGAGCGTTGGAAGGTGAAGTCGAACTCCTCCAATGTTTTGCGGGCGGGGAACCGGGCGGTCTTGATCCGCCCCTCACCGCCGTGACTCTCGCGGGCGGAGACCTCGGTCCCGAGCAGGATCTCGGCGAACCGCTCATAGCTCCACTGCTCCTCACGGGCACGGTCGGCGAGCACCGGCAACGCCCGCGCGGCCGCTGGCGCCTTGAGCGACCGGAACAGGTGCGCGAGCTCTGAGGCGGTCTTGGTCATGCTGGGATCAGCCGGTCGTATCTGGAGAGCGGTCGGATCTCGACGTCGACCTCGTGCCGCTGACGGCGACGGGCCCGTTGGCGCTCGAGCTGGGTCTGATGGGTCGGATCGGTGAACGTCAACCCGCCGGCGAAGACCCGCCGGTGGTCGGCGGCGAGTTCGCCGGTGTCCAACACCGTGGCGGTCACGTGCGTCTGCGAGACGCGCAGCTCGACCCGACGACCGGCGAACAGCGGGTCGATCGAATAGTCGTTGCGATCGACCCGGAGATAGGGCTGCTGCGGCACCCTGACGACGGTCCGCCGGTCCAGATCGGGCCGCCGGTCGGGCAGCGGTCGCATCCGTTCCCGCTCCTGGGCGAGCCGCTCGACCGGGACCGCTCGGATCGTGCGATGCACCCGCCGGTTGACCTTCTCGCACCAGCCGTCGAACTGATCCTGGAAATCGAGATGGTTCGCGAAGCGCCGGCCCGGCAGAAAGTTCGATCGCATGAACCGATGCGACCGCTCGAGGATCCCTTTCGCCTGCGGATCCGCCGCCTCCAAAATCACCCAGCCGACACCGAGCTGACCGCAGAACGCCATGAAGTCCGTGGTCGGGCGACCGTGACCGGCGATCGCGGCCTCCCGATCCCACACCAGCTTCTCCGGCAGCACCCCGATCCGCTCCAGGCACCGGCCGAGACCCCCCAAGATGTCCGGCGCCTCCTTCGAGAAGACCAGCGCGCCGGCGATCACCCGCGACCAGCACAGCTCCGCGGTAACCACATAGCCGCGGCGCTGCTGCCCGTGACCGACAGAGATCAGCTCCCGCGGCTCCCATAGATCGCACTGCACCAACTCCCCAGGCCGATAGATCGTCCGCTGAAACGTCCGACGAACCTGGAACCGCGGCCGAACCTCACGAACGTAGTCATCGAAGATCGACTTGCCGCCCTCATACCCAAGCTCGGTGGCGATCTCCCGCAACCGCAACGACGGGATCGACGGATCGCCCATCAGCTGCTCGCAGATCCACTCCTTGAACGGATCGACCTTCGACACCACCGAAGGCCGCTCATACCTCGGCGGCGCATCCGACCCCAGCGCCCGAGCGACCGTGTCACGCGCCAACCCCAGCGACTTCGCGACCTGCCGCTGCGACCGCTGCTCGACCAGCACCAACCGCCGGATCTCCGCCCACTGCTCCACGCCGACCACACACTCCTCCTCGCCCGATCCCACCGGATCAGACGAGCGTCAACGGCCGGCCGGACAACACCCGACCCCACGCCAAGTGGCCTAGTTTTCAACCGGCGCAGGTGGCCCAGTATTCAACCGGCGCCCACAGCCGCTGCGGCATATGCATCAGTCTCAATGTTCGATGCCTCCTCAAGAGCAAGGTCGCGCTCAGCGGAGGTCGGCGGGGGCTTGCTGTCACCGACGGAGAACTCGTTCACTGGTGTCGCCTCAGGGCCGACTCTGAGGGAAACGCGAAGCTCTTCGATACGCGTGGCTACTGGTCGCTCGTCGAGCAGCCGACCGTCCGGGGCGAGCAGTTGAACACCCCAATCGGTTCGGCGAGGGCCGCGGGGCACAGCGACGGTGAGCAGGCGCTGCTTCCAGTCCATGCTCCGGGGCTCGGCAGAACTCGTTCCGTCTGAATTCGGATAGTCGGAGATGCGGACGGCGCGGGTCGAGAGGGGGAGACCGTCGAGTTCGTGCCGGATCACCAACGTGCAGCTCAGCGGATCCACCTTCGACTCATCCCACGCAATGTGAATCTTCAACTGCTCAGCCTTGAAATCAGGCTCGACACGGACTATCCAAGCCGTGCTCTGAATCCTGCCGACGACAAACGCGGCTGGAGGCGGAACGGTGCTGGAGCCCGGCCAATCAACCCCGAGGAGTACCCGCGGCCAGTTCGCAAGAGAACGAAGTGGCGCAATCCGGCCAAGGTCTGGCCCCGGTCTCAGATAAGGCGGACTCGCCAGCTTCCAGATTCCCTCGGAATCCGGAATGCTTGGAACATCGAGGCCGGCTACAACGCCCATGACCGGACGACGGCTACCGACAACCGCGCCGGACGCCGTCGTCCCCGAATCCAAGCCGAGTAGCACTGTCGACGACCATCGATCAGTCCGCGTCCGCATCTCACCGGCGATTTGACCCACGTCGAGCTTGCCGTCCGCCAACAGAGCAATGACCCGGTCCCAGTCCGCCTCGGAAACAACCTGTCTTGCCGCACGCACGCCGGCGAAAGGCTCAGACACGAAGATTGGACCCAGGTCAAACCCTCTCATGCGTTCCTGCGCCCAGCTCCGTGGTTGCAGCTCTGACCAGCGGCACCAACTGGTGTACGCGACCTCAGCTGGGCCGGTCAGTAGCGAGCCCGACGCCATAACCCAGTGCTCCCCCTCGCGAAAGAGCAAAGCCGAAAGAACCGCTGCCTCGCCAGGCTGGGGTCGAAAGATGGGTGGGAAGTGCGGGGGTCATTGGCGGCTCGGCATCGGATGTCGTCGGCTCGACACCTACAGGCTGGCCTGAGACCAAGGTGCCGATCTCGCGCGAGGCTATTCAGCCGCCGGAGTAGGCAGCGCCGCCAAGACATCCTCATGAGCGACCCCGAGCTGCCAGTATCCGAGCCACACCTCTTCGAAGCATGGCGTCCGGTTGACCACCGCCTCGACGTCAGCAGAACCAGCCTCAATCCGCCAAGTCGGGAGGGTGCGAACGAGCTCCGACGCGGAGACGTTCGAATCAGGGGAACGGGCGAGCGCATGCAAGCACGCTCTCAGCAGCGCATGATCCGGGCCGACTGTGGACACGAGTGATTCCCAACTTGGCCGCGCGGGGGTCGCACGCCTGAACGAAGCCATGAGCTGCGCATGCGATTCGGCGAACTCGACCATGACCTCGAACGCTGCCCGGGCGTCTTCGGCGACCCGTCGACGCTTCTCCGGCGGGATCTGTGTCGCGGCAACTCCGGCTATTAGGAGGACGGGGCCGAGTATCCACGGTCCGGTTCTTCGAACGAGCCGCTTGATCCCGAGCACGAGTGCGGATGCAAGGGCGTTGGTCAACCCAGCTGCTGCCCTCAACATCCGCGAGAGTTGCTGCGCATCGCTGCACGCCTTGAGTATGTCAAGCCAGTGGCGATGCTCATCCAGATCGAGCCGATCGCCGTAAACAGCCGCGAGGGCGTGCTCGTCTTTCGAGAGGTAAAAGCCTCGAGCACCATCGCGAGCGCCGCCGATGGGATGTCATCGGGATCGATCGCGCGGAGTTCGTCGATCCGGGTTCGCTCGCCGGGGTCCAGAGCGACGACAAACTCCACACCATCGATGATCCGGATCAGCGGGAGGTACTCGTCCTCCCAGCGCTCCCGAAAAGCGTCCGCTGAAACCTCCGACTCCTGAGTCCAAAACCGATCGAACTGACAAGCGATGGGGCCGCTATGCGACCCAGCGTGCTTCGGGGAGCTCGTCCCTATAAGTGCCGGTCGCAAGATAGGTCCGCAGACGCCGGCCCTCCGCCAGGGGGCGTACCTTGGCCGTGGCCTCGCCCGGAGTCTTAGCTTCTGTCGCGAAGACCTCGCGGTAACCGGGTTGATCCGGATCCCGCTCGGGATCGGTCGCAAAGACCAGATATCCGCGTCGTGCGGCCTTTTCTTTGTTGGCCTTCTCGAGGCGTCTCCGCTCGGCATCAAGCTCCTCTGCCCATTGTGAGAGGTCGATCTGCGTGCCTTGCGATGTGGGGCTAGGTCTGGGCATTGGACTCATCTTGACGGTAGCGCCAGACGTCGCAGCTGGAGCGGAATGTCACACTTTTGATGCAGGCCCGCTCGCCTCGAGAAACCTCCGAAGGCCCTCGATGCTGTCGCCGTCAAATTTCTCAAACAGCTTCTGGGGGACCTTCTCATAGGCCCACTCGCGGCCGGAAAGCCTGGTTGCGTCCTCGCACCAGCGCCGAGCGCGACGGTCCTTGAGCGCGACATCGAGGTCCTCCTGGCCTTTGGTCTCGACGATCAGGCAGCTGTCGTCGGTCAGTCGCATCACGAAGTCGGGGTAGTAGTAGCGGAGCGCGCCCGCTTTGGACATGTACTCGAGCGCGAACCGGGAATTCATCGTCAACTTCGCCCAGGCCGTCACGTCGGTCGCCTTCTTGTCCAGGAACGTCGCGAAGCGGGCCTCAAGTGAGCTGTCGACCGGAGTCAGATTGAAGATCGTCTTCTTGCCGTCCACCGTTGCGCGAGACCACGGGAACGGTGGAGTGTCCGAGACGCGCAGCACGTTCTCCTCGATCGTCGGCTCGCGCTCGGTGATCGCCAGCGCGCGAATCGCGGTGAGGAACGCATGGGCAACGAGCGCTTGGGCGTCGTTCTCAGCGAGCCGGCGGAGGATGACCTTGTCGTCGAGCTCGACCGGGCGCTCGAACACGCGCTCTTTGAGGTAGTCACGGACCATCGGCGCGAGCGTCGCGAACGTGCCGGCGAGCCGCTCCACCCCGGCCTCCTTGGCGATCTGGCGGGTGTAGTAGGTGATCACCCCCGAGGGGTCCTCGGCGTATGGGACGTGGAACTCGTACTCCTCGATCACTCCCTCGTTAATTAGGTGCACCCCGCGGTAGTGGACGTACTCGTCGGGAGTGACGTCCGGCACCGCAAGACGCTTTTTGGGGTCGGGCACATCGGCGGGGTCGAGCTTGCTGAGCGGGCTATCGGCTCGGCTGAGCGCCCGGGTGAGCTGGGGGATCACGATGTCGTAGCGCCGCTTGCCCTCGTCGGGGAAGATCGTCACGGCGCCCGGCTCGATCTTGTCGACGTCCTCCTTCTCGACGATCAGGCCGCCGTCGAGCTCGGCGCTCCACAAGTTGCGAAACGCCTCGTGCTCGACCACCACCACGCGCTCGTCGAATCCCGATCCCGGTGGGGTCATGCGCCGCAGGCCGCGGCCGAGCGCTTGCTCGGGGAGGATCTTGTTCGCGGCGGTGAGCGGGCGGAGGGTGACGATCACGCAGACGTTGCGCACGTCCCAGCCCTCCCGGAGCATTAACACGCTGACGATGCAGCGGATCGGGCTGTCGGGCCCGTCGACGTCGCGGGCCGCTTTACGCGCCAGGTCGAGGTCGTCTTTGGTGATCTCCCCGCTTCGGTTGGTGTGGATCACCAGCAGCCGGTCGCCGGCGAAGTCCGGCAAGCGGCGCAGATAATCGCCGGCCTCATCGGCGGCCTGGGTGTTCTCGCACATGACGAACAGCACCGGGCGCTTTCCTGACGGCGAGAGCTTCTCGTCGAAAACTCGCCAGCGACCGACGGCGACGTCGAGCCATTGGCGATTGCGCTGGAAAGAAGTCGCGCCGAGCTCGACCTTCGCGCCCGTCACCTCGCCGATCACCGGTGTCTTGACGATCCCGTCCGCCACCGCCTGAGCCAGCGGATAGTCGACCACCGTGTGCCGGAACAGCCCGCCCTTCTCGTACTTCGGCGTCGCCGAGTAATCAAGCTGGGATATGACTCCCGCCTGCGGGTCATCTGCAGATCGGGATCGCAACGCGCCGTGCAGGCGCTCGATGGTCTGGTTCCACGCCAGCTTCTCGTCGTGTACATGGTGGGCCTCGTCGTTGAGCACCATCACCCGTCCACGCGCCGCCACCCGCTCGAACAGCTCCTCCGCCCCGGAAGCCACGGCATTGACGTTCACACGCGGACCGATCATTGCCTCAACCGGGTTGGGTGCCGCCTTCCCCTTGCCACTCGCCGGCGGCTCGTAGAGCCGCTGGACGTTCGTGAGATACAACACGCCGCGGCTCGTGGCCGGTGCCGGGTCGTCCTGCAGCAGGACTGTGAAATCGAAGTCGGGCTCCCACTCAGGCGGGATCAGCGGATCCCGCCGAAACGTCGCGCAGTCACCGAAGTCGCTCTTTAGGCGCTCGAACACGATCAGGTTGGGCGCGATGACCAGAAACGACGTCGCCATCGGTGAGCCGGTCTCGTAGAGCGCGTGGAAGTAGGACCAGACCACGCAGAGACTCATCGCCATTGTCTTCCCCGAGCCGGTCGCCATCTTGATTGCCAGCCGCTGGCGCTTCGTCTCCCCCGGCTGGATCGTCATCCCGTGTTCGGCGAACTCGAGCAGATCGGCGAGCTTGTGCACCGGCTCGATCTCGGTCAGGAAGATGACTGTCTCCGCCGCTTCGCGCTGGCAGAAGTAGAACCGGAACGGCGTCCCGTCCTCGGTGCGGTGCTCGTCGGCGAACCAGAACCCCAGCAGCCGCCGTGACGTCGGCGAAACGCTCGGATAGTTCTGTGCCCGCCACGCGTCGACTCGCGCGCGGACACCGTTGACTGCATAGGTCCCCTCGCTCGGCTTGCGGCGCTCCGGGACGGCGAACGGGTCCCTCGGCGCCGGAAGCTCGACCTCTGGGCTCACTTGATGCGTACCTCAGCGAGCTTCGTCGTGTCGTTGCCGAAGATGTCGATGATTTTGACCACGATCGCGTAGCGCCCCGGGCCCGGGTACTCGTGCCAGTCAGTCCGCGTAGCTAGCATCGGCTCCTCGCGGGTGCGGTACGCCTGCCATTGGTTGTGGAAGACGTCGTCGCTGAAGTCGAAGTCGACCGACCAATAATCGATCAGATCCGACCATGATCTGATCTGGTCGCGGATCTTCGCTGGGATCAGCTCTTCGCTTGGGATCAGGAAGTCCGTCAGCACCACGCAGGCCTCCCTCCCCTGCCGACGGATGTCAAGGTCAACGTGCGCGAGCTCGAAGAAACGCACCGCCTCCGCCTCCACGACCTGCCGCTCCATCACCTCGCGTGGGATCTGCCGCGGACGGAGATCCAGGCCTCGGCGACGGGCTGTCTCGGTGATCGTGTCGTGCAAACCCATCTCCCACTCCCAGCCGAGCAGGTCGCACGCCTCGATTCCGTTGTCCGCCATCTCGTCCATGACGTCCTCGGTCTCGTCGATCGTCACCGGCGCATCCGTTGCCCCAACGTGCACCATCCGCCCCGCCTTGCGCCCGTGAAGGTGGGCAAAGCCCTCGATGGACTCAGCGCGGTAGAAGGCGAGGATCGTGTCGAGATAGGCGCGCAGGACACCGTTGCCCGTTGCGACCTGCCACCGCTGGCGCTCGTAGGCACCAAGGTTCTTGATGTCGAACGGTCGGCAGTCAGGCATGCTCAGGAGGCGCTTGCGGGTCGTGTGGATCGCGAAGCGCCCCAAGTCGCACGCGAGCCAGCGTCGGCCGAGCCGCTCGGCAACCGCAACCGTCGTCCCTGAGCCGACGAACAGGTCCGCTACGAGATCCCCCTCGTTCGATGACGTCTCAACGATCCGCGTCAGAAGTGACTCAGGCTTCTGCGTTGGATATCCGAGGCGCTCGTGCCCGACGGGGTTGATGCGATCGAGATCCGTCCACATGTCTGAGACCGCTTTGCCCTTCAGCTCCTCTCGATACCGCTTGTACTGCGGCATCGTGCCCCGGGTTGGCCAGTAGATTCGCCCCTCCGCGTCGAGCTCGTCGAGCTTGTCGATCGTGAACTTCCAGTGCATCCCCTTCGCAGCCGGATCAATGCCACGCCAGGCCATTCCGGAGCGACCCGTTCGCGTACCAGCAGCGCAAAGGTCGGCGCGCCAGTAGAGCCGACCGTCGCCGTCGTCGAACCGGTAGTACTTGTCGAGATACGCCTGCTCGTAGTCCTCGCGTGGCCCGTTCCAAATGGGAGTCGGGCCCTTGGAGTAGTAGAGGATCGTGTCGTGGATGGGGCCGTAGCGGTTGGCGCTGGAGTGTGCGCTCGTTCGCTTCCAGGCGATCTCGTTCCGAAAGTTCTCGGGACCAAAGATCTCGTCGCACAGCAATCGCAGGGTGTGGCTCACCGTTGGCTCGCAGTGGAGGTAGAGCGAGCCGTCGTCGCCGAGGAGCTCGTGGATCAGCACGAGTCGCGGGTACATCATCGATAGATAGCTGGCGTAGCCACCCCCCCAAGTGTCGCGATACGCGTGCTCCTCGAGGATCGACGGCTGCTTTGTCACATCAGCTCCACCGACATCGACGCGCATCGCGAAATCAGCGCCCGTGTCAAAAGGAGGATCGATATATACGAGCTTGACCTGGCCGGCGTACTCGGCGAGTAGGCTGCTCATCACGAGCTTGTTGTCACCCCAGATCAGCTGGTTATGGCCGTCAGCATTCGAAGCAGCGCCGCCGAACAGTGCACCTGTGTCCCGCTCACGCGTCGCCCGGGACTCGTTGATCGTTTCCACCGTCTGAAAGGGCAGCGAAAGACGCTCGACGTGCGTCGGCTTGCCCTCCCATTCAAGACGAACTGCCAAGACCTCAGCTCCTATCCCGCTGACGCGTCGATCCTAGCCGTGGAGCGTATCCGCGGCCGCGGCGTCAGACCGCGGTGTTATCGGTGCTGTGGTCCCTACTTGCGAAGGCTCGCGCAACGAGCTCGGCATTCTCCTTACGGGACTCGATGTCTGGCATCGCAGCCCACCTGCCTACGCCGGTTCCAGGCTCTGACGACGCGGTGAGAGTCATCTGTCTGATGGATGGGGCGAGGAGTTGAGACCCGGTTCGATCAGTAATGTCACCGTTTCGTCGGGAAAGACGGCAACGAGCTCGAGTTGGCCGCCGAGGGCGGCAACTTTGTCACCGACGGCTGCCAACCAGAGGGTCATGTCCTCATCCACAGGCGCGCCGATGGCTTCCCCGACCCAGCTCATCTCTCCACTATTGCGCTGCCGCCAAAGATCGTAGAGACGTTGCTCGACACCGTATAGCCGTTGGTATCCAGCAGAACGCTTCGGATCGACCCTCAGATCGGCAGCAGTCTGAGCTTGTCCCGCCACATCCTTGTTGTCCTTCTTGGCCTTCTTCTTGTTCCCCATGACGCACAGATTCCTCGTCCGGGGAGCGAATGTCCACCCCGCCGCCGTCGACGGCGGGGACGTGCCCTAATCCATCTCGTCGGCCCGGCGAGGTCTAGGGTCGAGCTAGTCCCAAGTCAGCTGACCACGACAGCGTCTTGCCCACGAGCCATGCCGGTCCTCATCGCGCGCCCCACGGAGTGATGTGCGAGGTGGTTAGTCGTCTTGGCTTTGGCGGCACCAAGAAAACTCGGCGCTTCCAAATTGCTTCCATACCGAGCACGCTGGTCTGGTTTGCGTCTTCCGCAATCTCGGCTGATGGCCGAGTTTGCAGGACCTTTGCAGCGGAGAGGGCGGGATTCGAACCCGCGAAGGAGGTTTCCCCCCTTACTCGCTTAGCAGGCGAGTGCCTTCAGCCACTCGGCCACCTCTCCGTGGGCGCGGGCCCACGTCAGGCGGGCGCGCT
>Ga0182024_10017218_pt1 | contig 13603 bp, 12 predicted proteins | sample P32metaG_FD_120480 | JGI IMG/M metagenome (GOLD analysis project Ga0182024, IMG submission 120480) | Permafrost microbial communities from Stordalen Mire, Sweden - P3-2 metaG (Illumina Assembly) | ecosystem: Environmental > Terrestrial > Soil > Wetlands > Permafrost | place: Sweden: Stordalen...
AATGAACTGCTTCTATTGAAGGCTAGGGCTCGCAAAGAGAAAGGACAGATCGCGGTATTTTTTATCGACGACAATTTCGCCATCAACGTGAAGCGGACCAAATCATTACTGCGCGATATTATCGCCGCCAAAGCTCAGGTGCACTGGGTGGCACAGATCAGCGCTAACTTGTTGCGTGACGAAGAACTCGTCGACTTGATTGCCGCTTCCGGGGGGAAGTGGGTCTTCATCGGCATGGAATCCATCGACCCGGCCAATCTGAAAGATGTGAACAAGGGATTCAATAAACCGGGTGAGTATGCCGCCGTACTCGAACGCCTCGCGGAACGCAACGTGTACGCGATCACGTCGTTCATCTTCGGAATGGATAACGACACGACCGGGGTGGCGGAGCGCACGCTTGCGCAAGTCCGGACCTGGCCTCCAGGTCTGCCGATTTTTGGCCTGCTCACGCCCTTGCCCGCAACTCCGCTCTACAAGCGCCTGGAAGCGTCGGGCAGACTGACGCGTCCAAAGCACTGGCGGGAGTTCATCCCATTTGCGATGGCCCATACGCCGCTCAAGATGACGATCGAAGAGGCGCATGCTGAGGTGAAATACGGCTGGGAGCAGGCTTACAGTCCGAAGGCTTTGGCCCGCGCCGTTGACGCGCTCGATGACGAGCCTCTTGGTTATCGCCTCAACATCTTCGTCGCGCGCCTTTGCTTCCGCGGCATATATTTCCCCATGATGGGGAAGATAGCATGGTTAAAGATTGTCGCGCAAAACCGCCAAACCATTTTTAAACTGGTGCGAGAAGCCATGTTTGGCCGGCGAACGCGATCGACGAACACGGACGCGCACGATCCATATGAACGAGATGCGTCTGAACAAGACGAAGCGGTGAAGGCACTGGATGTCGCCAGCGAAGTGAACGCATAATTTGTCGGGCGCGGATACTTCGCACGGGACACCCGCCGGAAATCTTGCGCTTATGCCGCTTGCAGCACACTAACTGGCAGCGACAAAGTTATCACCGCTCCGCCACCTGGACGATCGGAGACCCGCGTGGCACCGCCGTGGGCTTGGGCAACCGCATCCACAAAGGCAAGTCCAAGACCGTGACCAGGGGAATGTTTTCCCTTTACGAATCGGTTGAAAACCTGGCTGCCGATATCAGGTGGGAATCCGGGGCCATCATCCTCAATCACTAATTCCGCAGAGCCTTTTTGCGAGCGGAGCCGGATGGTCACATGGCATCCTGCCGGCAAATGGGTCAATTCGTTTTCAAGCAAATTGCTTACTACGCGATTCAGCAGGTTCACGTCGGCATTCACGACGACATGCTCTTCGAGTTCGGTCATCATCTCGTGATGGTGCTCGGCCATGGCTGGCTGATAAACATCAACCAGTTGTCTCACGATATTGGAGAAGTCAACTGGCCCGCGATCGATGTGAAGAGCACCCGCTTCTGCTTCCGCGAGGTCCAGCGTAGTGTTCAGCAACTGCAGCAGCCTGTCTAGGTCTTCGACGGCTTCTCCAACCGAGTCACGCCACTTGTCATTTCCTTCATTGCATAATGCGGATTCCAGCGTTCCACGAATCAACGTAACGGGGCTTTTGAGGTCGTGCGCGATACCGCCAGTCACGGTGCGAAGTTGGTTGACCGATGCTTGGAGCCGCTCCAGCATGTGATTGAAGGTCTTCGCCAATCGCGAGATTTCGTCCGAATTTACAGGTTCAGGCAGTCGTTCATTCAGATCCTGAGTTCCAATGCGCGCGACGGTTTCGGTAATTCGTTCCACACGATGGAGGGTTCTACGCGCGCTCCAATAGGAGATTACGAAGCCGAGCAGGAACATGCCGCACCAAAGCCCGAGTAAACGCCGCGCCAATGTGTGCAGCACATGTCTGGCGCCATGATCGGATAGTCCGAGGTAAACGGTTCTTCCGTCTTGTGCCTTCTCGACTACTCGAAACGTCTGTCGATATCCTTCCACAGTTATGGACGTCGGGGGTCCGGGAGCCATCTTCGCCCGTTGGATCGCCATGACAAAAGCATCTTTGGAACCCGGCCCTACCCACAAGGGTACGTCACCGTTATTGGGATCGGTGCCCAGGAAGAATACTGAATTCAGCCTTTCGCCGCGAGCGTTACGCTGGTCCGGCACCTCCTGAGTCGCAAGCTCCGCCACCTCTTTAACGATGCGCTTGTATAGGTGATCGCTCGGAGTGTTAGCCGAGACTTGCGCTAAGACGTCAGCCTCGCCGCTAAGCCAAGTGTCACTGCGCTCGCGCATTCCCTGAGCGACAAGACAATAAACTATGATGAATACTCCGGCGGTTCCGATCGCGAAGGCCAGCGTTGTCCAAATCGAAATCCGCCAGGCGGCGGTACTGCGCAAATTTTCAGGCATGTCTGAGAACATAGCCAACGCCGCGAATGGTGTGAATCAGCGGGCGCGGCGTGTCATGATCCACTTTGCTGCGCAGACGATAAATATGGACATCCACGACATTGGTTGCGGGGTCAATCCTCATCCGCCACACGTGATCCAGGATCATAGTACGCGTCACTACGCGTCCCTCATTGCGGCAAAGATATTCCAGGAGAGAAAACTCTTGTGGCGTCAGTTGCAGCAAGTGATCGCCGCGTCGCGCCTCACGACGCAACAAATCGAGCTGCAGGTCGGCGGTTTGCAGACGTGCTGATTCACTCTGTGAAAGCGTCGTTCTGCGCAAAAGGTTTCTCAATCTCGCCAGTAGTTCCGGAAGGGCAAACGGTTTCGTGAGGTAATCGTCGCCACCCTGTTCAAGCCCTCGAACCCGCTCGTCCACAGAACGGCGAGCTGACAAGATTAGAACCGGCGCCGCATTGCCTTGAGCACGGCAACGCGCAATTAAGTCCAATCCATCCAGGTCTGGAAGGCCAAGATCGATGATGAGTGCATCGTGAATGCCTTCCAGCGCCACGGTTTCCCCCTCTTTCGCTGTACTGGCCGCATCCACTTGATATCCAGCCTCTGTGAGCGCGCGTTTGAGAAACCGCTGAATCGATAAATCGTCTTCAACCACCAACAATCGCATCGGAGATGCCTGCCCGTCCAAGACTTTACACCTCCTTATGGGATGCGGGAAAGTCAGATGAGGAAACTTTAACCGCAAGCTCGTGGCTCGCCAGCCGTTCATTCTGCGAACAAAGGAGCCTCAACCGTTCTTCGCAAGGCCGGATAAAGAATTTGCTCCGGGTCATTGCCTCATTGCGGATGCCATATCATGTCCACTCGCACCGGAATGTCGTTCCTAACTGGCATGGTTAAGAGAGACGGCGGATCGATTTTGAAATCGGGTAGCGTAGCCGGTATGGTCCCCGTTATGCGAGTCTCACCGCCTCGCGATTCCACCTTGAAAGGGACCTGTTTGTACTGGGCAGTATGGCCAGCGAACTGAATTTCCAGGTCGGCCATAATGGTCGCCGATGCGGCAGCCGATTCAGGCAGGCGAGTGCGCACGGTAACCAAGGGAAACTCTGCACCGCGTGTAACCTGAAGCATGTGAAGGTCGCGGTTGCTATCTCCGGAATCAAACGACTTCACCGGTACCGCGATCAAGAACTCGCATTGACCTGCGTGGCAAACACCTTTCCCTTTCGCCCCATGGCTGACACCTTCAGTCTGATGCAGTGGGTGCGACACGTGGTAAGTGAGAGTGCTTTGTTTGAGGATCCATTGGCTATCGGCTCCAGCCACTAGGGGGAGTGCCACGAGCAAGAAGGCAATCAGTATTTTCTTGTTCATAAACTTGCTTAGAACTTAACCGAAACCGACAGAAGGGCAGCCCCAAACGCGCCCGCCGTAACGATGGCTACCGGCCCATGTGCGGAGGCGATGCCATGAACCTTTTCGCCTTTGTTTTTTTGATCGAAAGCCATAATTCCCAAGATGGGCGTCAGAATCATTCCGGGACCGTGTATCCAAGCCATGGCCTTGTGGAAACGGATCGGACCGCGGGTTTCGGTTCCAGGCACCCTGGGCGCGCGAATTGCATAGTACGCTGTGATGCCATACAAATCTCCCGTCAGCCCGCCGAGAGCCGTATGCAGATCGCGAGAGGCGGTGCTGGTGCTCTTGCCCCCGGCGTTGAGGGAGGTGGCAACGGTGACAATCAACGGAATGGTTGTGATCAAACCCATCCGTTGATGGACCTTTAGCATATGTGTCCGTTTATCGAGTAGCGCTTGTTCGCGGGCGTTTCCCTGGGCTTGCTCCGGAGAAAGGCCAAGATCCGAAAGCGAAGGTGCTGTCGTACTGCTAGACGGGGCATTGGGCAAATTGTCCTGTGTTGCCGGCATCGATTTGCCATTGCTTTGTTCCCCCACCTCCAGCTTCTCGTCCAGAACCGCTGTCTCGGTCGCACCAACCCTTGCGGATGGAATCTCGATCGCCTTGAAGCTTGCGGCCTCAAACTTCACCCGGTAGTTGCCCGTTGGCACCCCCTCAAACTTATAAGAGCCATCCATCCCCGTCGTTGCGGTTCGCGTCTCGCCAGTGTCTACGCTCGTCGTCGTCACGGTGGCGTTCGCAACCACGCCGCCGGACGCATCGGTAACCCTACCCGTCAATACACCCGTTCCAGCCGTCTGAGCCATCAGAGACGGAGCTATTGCAACCGACAGACAAACAACAACGACGACAGGGACGCAACTATGCAGGTTGCGAAAGACCTTCCTCAACATCCTCAACCTCACCCGCTCCGATGGCGTGACGGACTCGTGTCACTACAGGAGTACCAAAATACGATATGTCAGCAACATTACCGCGCCCTTTCTGGAAGATGACAATTTGTTCATCCACGAGCTAATCGCCGCAGTCCCCGCCGAGCGCACTACGTCTCCCAACAGTGCGCGGTCTTGCTCGCGAACGCTGGCGTGAAACGACCGCGGATCCCAATGATGCAATAACCCCGGGATCCAGCGGCTGACGCCGATTCAACTCTTGATCGCTCCAAAAACATCGCGAGTGGTAAGGTGGATTCGGAACCTCGCGGCCTTTTCCCTAACACTTTCAGGGTGAGTTTCCAGCGGTCTGTGAGCCCGTGGGGCGTTGGCCCACCTTTGCACCCCACGACTTGGGCTGGGGGCGGCGCCGCCACTTTGGCTCCCTCATGCTTCGCGGTTTTCGAAGGGGAGCAATCACGGACGATGGCATCAGGCGAGCTTTTTACCCGCAATTCGGGCAGGTGGTCCTCATCTCCGCAGGGGTCGCGCTATGGGGCTATAAATTCGCGCCGGTCGGGACGAAACGAGATTCAATTTCAGGTCGCGTAAAGCCGAAACAATGGTGTCGACAGGTCGCAAGGCCAGCTCCGGAAAAGCGTGAGAAGTGGCGCATCGCGGGTTATTCCAATCGAGACTGAAAGCCAAACCCGCATGTTCAAGCCTAGTGATGTACTTCGTCGTCCAAACTTAACGGGCAACTCACGATCAGTAGTTCGGAAGTAATTACCGCCATTGCAGTGGACAATGCACAAATCAGCGCACCTTCCGCCGCTAGTTACTCCTGCCACGTGGCGGGACCACCAGAACCGGTAGTGTGCTCAGTCTTCGACGACGGCTACACGAATATGGAGGGACCATCGAACGCCATCTTTGTTTCAGGTCGAACGAAAGATAACGAGCAGGGTAAGTCTTGCATTCCTGGCGGTCAATTCGGCCATTGTCACAAATGGTTTGGCCGATGTTCCACGGTTAACACTGGCCAGCCGGTTTTGTTCAACGTCTTCGATGATGGCTATACCAACGTGGCGGGTCCCACCGATGCAATCTTCATTTCTGCTAACACCGACAGCAAGGCATGCATACCAGATGGAACCACTGCCGGCACATGCCGGAAGTGGTTTGGCAGAGGAACCACGAGCGATGGTCGAGTCATCACTTGCGACGTTTTTGATGATGGATTTAGCAACCCGACCGGTCTCTCCGATGCAGTTTTTATCCCGAACCCGATACCCGGACCTGGCGAGGCTTGCATCCCCGGAGGAGCGAACGGCCTGTGTCATCGATGGTTTGGCCAGTGCCAAGCCAACTAGAGTTGGTCGTACTTTTTTGGGGGAGTAACTCAAGCACTCAGACGTTCCTGATCTCTGTGATCCAAGCTTACGCGCCGTCAGTAACTGGCTACCTTTTTCGGATGGCTTCGACGAATGTCCGGTGAGATAAACAGAAGAACACTCTTGCGCCCCTTTCTTAAGAAGAATATTGATAACGTTGAAAAATACTCGTAACAGGGAATTGAATTCCCTGTTACACCCGGTAATTCCCAGTTCCGTTCCAGACGAGTCAGAGCATTTTCCCGTCCAGAATCTGTGACTTGCACTGCGGGGTCTCCCATTTGCAGGGTAGAAATGCGCAACACAATGCGATCAGAATCGATGGGGTGCCGAATTCGACTTGACTTTAGGGCCGAAGATGGTGATTGTCTCTCTGTGTCGGGATGATTTTGTTGTGCAAGGAGGGAGATTGGCTCTACCCTGAAGTGCGATGAAAAAGAAGATTGGATTTTCCGCAGCAATGGCGCTGGTTGGACTGGTACTTTTATCCACTCGCTATTACATGGTTGACTTGCCGGTTTGGCGTTCGTTTGGCGGCGGCAAAGGTCCGGATCCCACCACCCTGCACCTGCAGGGGGAATTCGTGGAGAGCAATCTGGGCACGGCGGAAGGCCCGGCCGGATCGCTTACAGTGCGCATGATTGCGCAGCAATTTGTTTTCGTGCCTCAGTGCATCGTAGTCCCAATGGGTGTTCCCATCACGTTTCGAATTACGAGCGCCGATGTCGTGCACATGCTGAGTTTTCTGGGAACGAACTCCGGTATCAAAGCTGTGCCTGGGTCGGTCACCGAAGGGACTTTTACGTTTGCTAAGGAGGGCGAATTCAAGATCCCCTGCCATGAGTTTTGCGGAGCCGGCCACCATGCGATGAGAGGCCAACTGAATGTTGTTCCAGGGGATCACTTTGCCTCCTTGCTTCCGGGCGAAAGGCGGACTTGTGAGCTTCGCTAGTCTGGCTGCGCGGCTGCATCTTCTGCGTATAGGGGTAGGATGGCCTGGAGCGTTAGTCGCTCTCTTGGCCATTACTTTCCTGTTGTCGCGAAGTGATTCCTCCGCGCAGCCGCAGAATTCTGAACCTTCGGTGCGGGTGCCTTCGAACGTGGCCTGGACGGAAGAAACGCTTGAAATTATTTCTGGTGGAGATCCCTTTCGCGGGCTGATTCTTTCGCGCCGTTGCAGTCATTGCCATGGGCAGGAGGGATTCAGCTCCGTTCCTACCTTCCCTAACCTGGCTGGTGAAGATCGGTTATCGTTTTGGAAACAGATGCAGGATTTTCGATCCGCGAAGCGTACATCACCGGTAATGCAGGGCATTGCTGACGGACTTTCTGCGCGCGACTCGTCCGATTTAGCGGCGTATTACGAAATGCTGCCTAGAGCGAGCGATCCGCAAGACAATCGAGCATTTCCACAAGCGATGCCGGATCCCGCTCGTGCCCCAATGGCCATTCGCATCATTGTTTTCGGAGATGCACGGCGTGGCATACCACCGTGCCAGTCGTGCCATGGTCCGGTGAGCTACGTGAGAGGAGCACCTCCACTTTCTACCCAGAACGGCAGCTATCTGGAGCAGCAACTCGAGCATTTTTCGAACGGCTATCGAACCAACGACATTAACGTTCGGATGCGTAGTATCGCGAGACAGCTAACTCCAGAAGAGAAGACGGCAGTCGCGGAATATTATGGCGCCGGATTGGGTCCCTGAGAGCGGCCTGCGCCGGAGCAATGAAAAATCCTAGTAAGAGACGCTGGTTGATATCCGAAAACTGCTTCAATTTGCCTCTCCTTCTCCAAAGGCTTCGGTAGATGCAGTCGGCCCTCCACGGAAGGCTGAGGCTGTGTTTTTCGGGATTTTTACTAGTTGGTTATGATACCCCCACCCTAGTCTTTGAAAACAAATGACTTAGGAGAATCCGCTCGCTTTGTTCGGAATTTCGGCGGCGGGCTTCCACGATTTGGCTGTGGTCAGGGTTACGCCTGCTAATGGCCTCAGCTATGTAGTCCATGTATCGAGAAGCTCGGGGGAGGCGGGATGGGCGTGGTCTAATTCACGGGTTCCCAGCCCTCTGGCAGCATATCGAATGCCAGCGTGTCACGGTAGGCGTACTGATTGCCTTCCAGTACTGCCACTGGCGTCAACATATGCCAGACGCGATCATCGTCGAAGACGTAACACTCGCCCGATTCGCGCATCGTGAAGCGATCCATTTCGTGTTTGTCATTGTCGGTTATGATGACTTCGCCACCGGCAGCGCCGCAGCGGCCTAGTAGATGCGTGGCGATGTACTTTTCCCCGTCTTTATGTAAGCCCGCTGGGCTTGTGTCGCAGGGTCGGCCCGGCGTAGCCGTGAACCTTATTAGATGGCTGTTGACCAAATACTTCGTACCCACCGCCGAGAGCGGCAGGTAATGAAGGTGCTGAGCAATCAGCTTGCGAACGCCTATGGAACCGGCGATTGCCGGGGGCAGCGGAGCGTACTCTCGCGGCTGGCCGCCTAGTGTCGTGTTGTATTTCTTCAGCTGCACATAGGGCGTGCTCTCTTCGCTCAACCAAACTTTTACACCGCCCTCAACAATCTCGGCCCGGAGACGATTTAAGGAACGATACCTGTCGCCCCCATCATAGTATTTGTCCTTTGGAATGGACCAGGCTGCATGGGATAACGCTTCCAGCGAGCGCGCTATGTCTACATCAACTCTGAGCGGCTGACGACTAAACCCGCGCTCGACGAGGTCGTTTCGCGACCTGGCATTGGTTGCAACCGGAATAAAGCTATCTTGACCCATGATTGCTCCTGATAAATGCTTGAAGATTGCATGACGGCGCAGATGCCCCTATCTCTCGCTGGCAGCGAATCGACACACACCAAGTGCCCATCAACCGGAATCTCCCCTTTCACTTCAGAACGCTGGCGATCATACACCCATCTCGCCGTTCACGGTTTTCCGGTACAGGATGCGATAACGGAGTGCACGCGGTTGCCTGTCGAAATTTCTTTGTCTCACCATTCCTTTCATTCGGGCAGTTTTCTATTCTGCGGGTGCATATCTCTCGTCATCGGTGAGCCAGTCCAAGTCGCAATCTGCATCTGAGCCCTCGAAACTAGTACCCACGTCCCCGGCGCCCGGTCAGTAGTTGTTGAAACATCGCCTCTCTAACAATGTCGGCAGTGTCAAATACTTTTTGAGCGTACTAGTCCCTGCACTCCGAATGGCGCGCCATTTCGCTCTTGTTGAAAGAACTGTCCTACCAACCAAGGCTCGCTCGTAATCGGTTTCAGGTCAGAAACTCAGTTCGACCCATGCATCTCTTCGGTCACAACTTCGATCATGATTACTAGTTCGAACTCCCCCGCGAAAGGGGAGCGGGATACCCAATCAATTGCTCGGTGTTCTACTGCACACCATGGCGATGTCCGGGTTGTCCCGCGTGCGAACCGAACTTTTTCAACTGCTCGTAATCCCATCCTTTGCGCCACATCCAGTACATGCAAACCGCAACTGCAATATTGGCTAGACGGAAAAGCGCTCCATCGTCTTAGTCCCAATACCTGAACCACCGCAGATATGCAGGCGGTAGGAATTTGCTCAGCAGTCGCCACTCCCGCTACACTATCGACACAACCACAATTTGGTCATCTAACTTTCAGGAAATCCTAATGGGGTATTTATGAAACAACTAGTCCGTGGCATGAAATTGTTCCTGTGGATATCACTTTTGCTTTCTGCTCTCATTCTGCCCGCCCGAATGCACGCCGGAAACGAAGTGATGGCAGAAATTCAGTTTGAGGGAAAGTCGCATGTCGAAAAAACCTCTGGAGTGTGGGTTGACGGACAGTACTTAGGCTACCTAAAGGAACTCAAAGGATCGAAAAAAGTTCTTCTTTTGCCCGGCGAACACGTCATTACGGTTCGACAAAGCGGCTATCAGGATTTCACACAAACAATCATTGCCCGTCCCGGACAAACCGAAGTCTTGCACGTCGCTATGCACAAGGGGGTCACTGGTCCGATGCCGAGTGTTACCGCCTCGGTAAAGATCGCCGTCAACCCAGCGAGAGCGGCAGTGTTTATGGACGGAGTTTTCGTGGGGCACGTCGGAGAATTTGAGGGCCTCGGTCGAGCCATGCTCATTGCCCCGGGACCACATAAGATAAGGATCGCCCTTCCGGGATATCAAACCTTTGAGACAGAAATCAATGTAATCGCCAATCAGAAGCTCGAAATTAAAACCGACCTAGCAAAGAACGACTCTTCCACGGCAATCTCGGACACCGGAGCTGCCACTCAGCCCGAACAACGCTCCCCCACTTCGATTCCCCCACCGCCACCGCAGCACTAACCGCTCGTCGCTACTCCTAACGCTCGTAACTGACCGTTAGTGCAAACGCCTGTGGGTGTTGAAAAAATCCATTTTTCTCAAAACAGCCGAAATTTGGGGGATAGAAAATGTCTACCCAAACCGAGAAAGTCGTTCGTAGGGCTTCCTGACGCGATTTTATTTTCGCGAATTTCGTGAGAAGGAGTTTTTCGACAGCCACGCCTGATTTCAACAATCCCCCGCTCAATCGGGTAAACTGTCATCGCTATGTTCCAAGAGATTGCGTCTCAGCCAGCGCCGCCAAGCCAGCGCGGAGCGATAGGGGCTTTTGCCGTTACTTTGCATCTTTTTTGATCGGTTCAGTAATCGGCTGGTTTCGCTGGTCGGGGCATCCACTGTCAGTGAGCCGCAAAATTGCCGTGGGGGAATTCATTTTCGGCTTGTTGGTTTCTGGGATGTTTCTCCTGACCGCGAAGGCAGCTACACCGGAAGATAATCGAAAGCGCCTGTGGGCTTTGTTCTGCGCCATTATGATTATTCAGGTGATCATCGACGTTCTTCAATAGTAAAGGTGACTTGGGACAACTGGCGCAACATCGCCATTGCACTAACAACCCGGATGGGTGGTGTAAATCTGGCCTTCGAGAATTAGGTGTTAGTTGACGAGTTTTTCCGCGTAATTCAGCGACTTGGAATCAGCGACCTGCAGGCGCGACCGGAGAGACCTTTTCTGAACGCGACTGGACACCCCCACATCAGTTCCTTCCTAAACTCAGTTTTGGTCTAATTTCCTCTCTTGCGGAGGGTTCGCCGTCTCCGAGCATGGACCGCCACCAGCGGCCACGCACGAGCAGCCGGAACCACTGTTATACCGGCACTGATCCCCCTGATGGCCAGATTGGTCACAAACTGGATTGCCACATCCGGGGTACTTGGGGACCTTCATGCATGCAGAGTTTTGGGAAAATTTGTGTGATTGTTCCCACAAACCGATTTCCGGAGCTTCGAATCGCAATTCTTCATGACTCAGCACATGAAGCTCGACCCCTTGGGGGGTTTTCACCTCCTTCACGCCTCCGTTCACATCTAAGGAATACGGGCCTGAAATCGTAATTCGCGTGTCGTCTGATTTCGCTTTGCCTGGAGCGAAGTTGATTGACACTGCGGTCTTGCCGTCCGCCGCTCTTCTGACCGAGATATCACCTGCTGTGACGATCGTTACAGTTGCGCTACTGTCCTGTTTCAATGTCTCCTGAGGTAGCGCGATGTTTACCATGAGCAGTGTGCATATAGTGATTGTGAAACTCCATCTCAGCCGTGTTTTCATTAGACCCCTTAGGTACGTGTCCTAATTTGAAATCCTTATCGTTGAAGTGTGGCATGAATCGTGCTCCGAATCCATTTTGATAGCGCTGCCGAGTTTTGTCTGTAAAGGGGACGAACTCGCACTCGATTTCGACCAGTGGCATTTGGTGGCCGTAAACAACTTCCGATCCGAGTTAACGGCTGACAAGCTTTTCATGCCTGACGCCATCAGTGGGAGTCTTCCGGAACTGGCACGCGTGGGATCAAAGCACTGGACAGACGATGCGGTGCGCAAATCTACCGAATGGCAAGCCATCCGTGCCCTTGCCGCTGCCGCGCTTTCGTCTTTCGGCTGGCCCATAGAAGTCCCTCCCAGCCACGCAGACGAGTATGTAGGGTCAGAGGCATTGCGTGATCGGGACCGCGATATTGGGTAGTTGGCGTAACATCGCGATTTCACAAACTGGCCCAGCTGTCAGTTTCCCTGCAACTGGTCACGACTTGAAATTTGCGTTCTCGGTTTTGTACTTCGCCACCTTGTTATCCCAAACGCTACTCCGCCATAGAGCAGCGCATTCAAGATGGGAACGAGCCACCACCCCCACCAATCGAATAGACGATGCGCGGAATTATGGGCCTATGCCGCCAGCGCGAATCGGCTGCTGGCATACGCCAGAAGGGCCATCATTTCCTGGAGCGAAGGTATGTAGAATTCTGCGATTGATTTGGCACGTTCCAATCTGCTCCTGACCGATTTGGAGGGATTAAATAGCAGGAACCGGCTGTCGTGTTCTCGCGCCGATCGTTGAAGAGATACGAGCATTACAAGACCACGTCCTCCGAAGGCGCTCACCTCCGAAAGTTCAAGGACAACTATTTGAGCATCTCTTTGCGAGATCACGGCTTCGCGCACCTTATAAGCGGAATGGGTCTCTACAATTCCGCCCGCGCACTCAACCACTGCTAATTCACCTATGTTTTCCACGGTTACATTCAGCATCGTTCCTCCCGTCGTGGTTCTAATACTCGCGGCTCTGTCTAAACTCCTGCACGGGCGGCTCCACTCTTTTGTTGTGTGCAAGATAGGCGATTGTTTGCGCGCGAAACGAGCACATTTGGCGTGCAGCAGCGGCAAAATCTTCACTACACAATCCCGCCGTACAATGTGCGTTAGAGTTCGGGCTTTCAGAACACGCTTGCTCTAACTGGAGAGTTTGGATTGGAGGGTAGCCGCGAAGTTGTGCCGGGCAACGCGTTTTGAGACACCATCAACCCCAAGCTTTCGTTGACTTGAAAGTTTCGCCCACGTAAGATTCCCCGCACATGATCGGCCGGACTATCTCACACTACCGCATCATCGAAAAACTTGGCGGCGGCGGCATGGGGGTGGTCTACAAGGCAGAAGATACCCGCCTGCACCGCTTTGTCGCGCTCAAATTTCTTCCCGATGAAGTCGCGCGCGATCCGCAAGCGCTGAGCCGTTTCGAGCGCGAGGCGCAGGCCGCTTCCGCCCTCAACCATCCGAACATCTGCACGATTCACGATATCGGCGAGCAGGATGGAAAAGCCTTCATCGCCATGGAATATCTGGAAGGGTCGACGCTCAAGCACCAGATCGGCGTTCAGCCCCTCGAAATGGAGCTTCTGCTTTCACTCGCCATCGAGATTGCCGACGCTCTGGATGCCGCGCATGCCAAGGGAATCATCCATCGCGACATCAAGCCTGCGAACATCTTCGTCACCGAGCGCGGCCACGCCAAGATTCTTGATTTCGGATTGGCAAAAATCACGCCCTTTGCGGGCCGCTCGGAGCAGACGGCGGCAACCTCCGCGCTCACTGCGGTTGACGTTACCGTTAACAATAATGTTAACGATGAAAACCTTACCAG
>Ga0182024_10017219_pt1 | contig 13603 bp, 9 predicted proteins | sample P32metaG_FD_120480 | JGI IMG/M metagenome (GOLD analysis project Ga0182024, IMG submission 120480) | Permafrost microbial communities from Stordalen Mire, Sweden - P3-2 metaG (Illumina Assembly) | ecosystem: Environmental > Terrestrial > Soil > Wetlands > Permafrost | place: Sweden: Stordalen...
CCAAGGGCTCCCATCCCAGCTTGAATCAAATAAAGCAGTGAAATGAAAGCACCCGCCACCGCTCATCACCACGTGCCAGATACTGTGGGAATATGCCGATCGAGTTTTCACACAGTCTGTGCACCCTATTGCACCTTATTGCAATTTAAATATCGGCGCGGCAGGCGCAAGTGGTCAAAACGGGCCAAAACCAGTGGCAAGTGCCAAGTGGCAAGACTGGCCCCTAACCACCGTCCACTAAATCACTATTGCTTACGTAAGTCCTTGGTTTCCATGATAATTTCGCATAATTCCGGGTGTTTCTTGGCTGCCGAAAGGCCGAGCCAGTCCGGCTCAGTCCAAGCCAGTCCAAGTGCCGGTACGTTTAATGATCAACCTCTGGCCAGAGCACCGGACTTCTCACAAACAGTTCATGTCCAACCATTTGCGCATAAATGGCTGATTACCAAGGAAGCCTTTTGTAAGTGGCTGGTTTCCAAGATAATTTCATGTAATTCCGCACTCTTTTTTCAGGCATAGGCCGGCCTTTTTTCCTTGCCTTTAACGGGGTCTGGCGTATGGTTGTCATTGCCTGAACGCCGCGTGTGCGGCTGTTCGTTAAGGCTGAGAAACAAAAGTTAACGCTGAACCTAACCTTCAACCTCCGTTGCCAGGCAACGCGGTCAGGTAAGGCAATGGAGTCCTCGCCGGCCATCCCGTCCGGCTAAGTCTCCCGCACAGTTCGTTCGTTATTGCGCCAGTACTATTATTATTATGCTCACGATGGAAGAAGCCCTGAAGCAAAGCCCTGCTCGCTTTACCACAGGCCAGATTGTTAAAGGCACGGTCATTGAAGTTCGTCCCAAGGAAGTCCTCGTCGATATCGGTTACAAAAGTGAAGGGGTCATCCCTGCCAACGAGTTCGACGACATCAAAACCGTCAAGATCGGCGATGAAGTCGATGTCCTGATTGAAAAACTCGAAGACAAGGACGGCATGGTCGTCCTTTCCAAGGAAAAGGCCGAATTCAAAAAGAATTGGGACAAGATCCTCACCATTTGCAATGAAGGCGGCACCATCACCGGCAAGGTCAAGGCCGCAGTTAAAGGCGGCTTGCTGGTCAATATCGGCGTGGAGGCTTTTCTGCCATCATCCCAGATCGACATGGTCCCGCCCAAGAACCTGGCCCAGTTCATCGGGAACAGCTACGAATTTAAAGTCGTCAAGATCAACCAGGAGCGTCAGAACATCGTCCTTTCCCGTCGCGAATTGATCGAGCAGCAGCGCAATGACAAGCGCAGCAAGCTTTTGACCGAGATGACCCCCGGCGACATCCGCAAGGGCACTGTCAAGAATATCACCGACTTTGGCGCGTTCATTGACCTCAACGGCATCGACGGCCTCCTGCACATTACCGATATGAGCTGGGGCCGCGTCGGGCATCCGTCCGAAATCCTCAAAGTCGGCCAGGACATCGACGTGGTCGTGCTGGACATCAATCGCGAGAAGGAACGCGTGAGCCTGGGCCTCAAGCAGAAGCTGAGCAATCCGTGGGAGAACATCGACGCCAAGTATCAAGTGGGAGTGCGCGTCAAAGGCAAGGTGGTCAACCTGGTGCCTTACGGCGCCTTTGTGGAATTGGAACCGGGTGTGGAGGGATTGGTTCACGTCACCGAATTGTCCTGGACCAAGCGCATTGCCAAACCTTCGGACGTCCTCAAAGCGGACCAGGAGATCGAAGCGGTCGTGCTGGGAATCAACCGCGAGGAGCAGAAAATTTCCCTCGGCATTCGCCAACTCGAAGCCAATCCCTGGGACAAGGCGAGCGAGAAATATCCGTCCGGCACCAAGGTCAAAGGCAAGATTCGCAATTTGACCAGCTACGGCGCATTCATTGAATTGGAAGAGGGCCTGGACGGCATGATCCACGTTTCGGACATCTCCTGGACCCGCAAAATCAATCACCCGTCGGAAGTATTCAAGAAGAGCGATGAAGTTGAAGCCGTCGTGCTCGAAGTGGACAAGGCCAACCAACGCATTTCCGTTGGCATCAAACAATTGACCATCGATCCCTGGAGCAACATCGATCAATTCTACAAAGTGGGCGACCTTGTCACCGGCAACGTAACCAAGCTGGCCAGCTTCGGCGCATTTGTCGGGTTGAACCACGACATCGATGGATTGGTTCACATCTCGCAAGTCAGCGAGGAGCGGACCGACAAGATCAAGAATGTACTCAAAGTCGGCCAGGAAGTGACTGCTCGGGTCATTAAGATTGACAAGGGCGAGCGGCGCATCGGCCTCTCCATCAAAGCGGCGGCCTATTCCACCGAACAACTCAAAGCCGAGCAGGCCATCCTGGATTCTCTCAAGCCGGGCGAAGACCTGGTCGCGCTGCAACATGCTTTTGACGCCGCCGACGAATCGGCGCGGCAACAGCAGTGACCATAGGCGCCGGCTTTTGGCGCCGGTCTGTTCGCAGGGACAGGCGTCGCAGCCAAGATGAAAACGCTGCACCTATACCTGGCTCGCCAGATGTTGGCGACGCTGGGTATGACGGTGTTTGTTTTCACCTTGGTTTTGCTGCTGGGCAACGTTCTCAAGGAGATATTGGATCTATTGGTCAACCATCGGGCCACGCTCGGTGTGGCCTTGCACGGCATTGTGTTGCTGATTCCTTGGGTGCTGGCCTTCTCGCTACCCATTGGCATGCTCACGGCCGCGCTGCTCGTCTTCGGGAGGTTCAGCGCGGACCAGGAATTGACCGCCGCGCGCGCCAGCGGCATCAGTTTGTTGAGCCTCATCACGCCGATTTTGCTGTTGAGCGTGGCCGTCAGCGGCTTGTGCGCATGGCTGAACTTTGACATCGCTCCCGCCAGCCGCACCGCTTATCACGAGCTGCTTTACGCTGCGGAAACCAATCGTCCGGCCAACATGTTGCGCAGCAGTGAATCAGTGCCCTTTGGCGATTACAATGTCTGGGTGGGCAAGGTGCGTTCGGACGGCACGAATCTGGACCACGTCATCGTGGTGCAGTGGCTCCGCAACGGCGAACTCAAAAAATGGGCCGAAGGACCGACAGGTATTCTGCTGCGCGATCCCACCAATCATCAGATTACTCTTATTGTGAGTAATGCGACAGCGTGGGAAAACGGTCTGCCCCTCGCCGATGCCGATCTTCCGCTTACCGTTAGTCTTGACACGCAGGCAAAGCCATTTCTGACGGTGCAAGTCAGCGATATGACCTTCGCACAATTGCGGGAAAAATTGCATGAATTGGAGCGTCCGCTGGCCGCGCCCATCCATCACGACAAATCCGGCGGCGAGCAAGGCAAAGGCCGGCGCGCAATGCAAGTCATTGTCAAAGATATGTCGATGCCGGTAATGGTTTATTTGCACCGCGAAGTGGCATTTTCCTTTGCGTGCATTGGGTTCACTCTCATTGGCATACCGCTGGGGATTCGGGCGCATCGGCGGGAAACGAGCATCGGCGTGGCCACGGCGCTGGTACTGATGCTGATCTACTATAGTTTCATCGTATTGGCGCAGGCGTGGCAGAACCACCCGGAACGAGCGCCTTGCGTCATCGTCTGGATTCCGAATTTCATTTTCCAGGCCGTCGGCGCAGTCCTATTATGGCAGGCCAACCGCGGAACGGGGCGGTAAAACTGATTTGAGAAAAATCTTGTCTCTATGGCGCGAGGGTGACTATACATTTCAATGACGGAGCAAATTCTCATACTGGACTTCGGCGCGCAATACACGCAGGTCATCGCCAGGCGCGTGCGCGAATGCAAGGTCTATTCCACCATCGTGCCCTTCGACTTGCCTGCGAAGGAGATCGCCGCCCTCAAGCCCAAAGGTCTGATCTTTTCCGGCAGCCCCGCCAGCGTCTATTCGCCCAAGGCGCCATTGCCGGACCGCAGTGTCTTCAAACTTGGCCTGCCCATTCTTGGCATTTGCTACGGCGTGCAATTGATGGCGAACATGCTCGGCGGCAAGGTTGCGCGCGGCGAGAAACGCGAATTCGGCAAAGGCACCTTGCTCGTCACCGATCCCACCTCCGTCCTTTTCGCCAATCTGCCAGATTCCTTGCAGGTCTGGAATTCGCATGGCGACAAATTGATCGCGCCTCCAAACGGTTTTAAGGCCGTGGGCACGTCGGATAATTCGGAGTTCGCCGCGATTGAGGACCGGGACCGGAAATTCTTCGGCCTGCAATTTCATCCCGAGGTTGTCCACACGCCGCAGGGCCGGGAGATCATTGCCAATTTCGTGCATGGCGCCTGCGGTTGCGGCAAGGACTGGACCATGCGCCATTACATCGACCAGGCCGTGGAGCAGATCAAGAGCGAGGTCGGCCGCGAACGAGTCATTCTTGGTTTAAGCGGCGGAGTGGATTCCAGCGTGGCTGCCGCCCTGCTGCACAAAGCCATTGGCGACCAGCTCACCTGCATCTTTGTCAATAATGGTTTGCTCCGCGGGCGCGAAGCGCAAGTCGTGAGAGAAGTCTTTGGCCGCCACTTTCATATCAAGCTCCAATACGAGGATGCCTCCGCCCTGTTCCTGCGCCGCCTCAAGAGCGTGACCGATCCCGAACGGAAAAGAAAAGTCATCGGTCGAACGTTTATCGAAGTTTTCCAGTCAGCCACCAAGCGCGCCGGCGCCGCCAAATTTCTGGCCCAGGGAACGCTTTATCCCGACGTCATCGAATCAGTGCCCATCGGCGGCAATCCGGCCGCGCTGATCAAGAGCCATCACAATGTCGGCGGTTTGCCCAAGAACATGAAATTCAAGTTGATCGAGCCGTTGCGGTGCTTGTTCAAGGATGAAGTGCGGCAGCTTGGTTTGGAATTGGGCCTGCCCCATGAGATCGTCATGCGGCAGCCTTTTCCGGGCCCCGGCCTGGCCGTGCGCATCCTGGGTGAAGTGACGCCGAGACGTTGCGAGATTCTTCGGGCCGCCGATACGATCGTGGTCGAGGAGATGAAAGCCAGCGGTTGGTATTACAAGATCTGGCAGAGCTTTGCCGTCTTGCTGCCCGTCCGCAGCGTCGGCGTGATGGGCGACGAGCGCACCTATGATTTCACCGTGGCCATCCGCGCGGTGGAATCGCAGGACGGCATGACTGCGGACTGGGTGAAGCTGCCCTATGACCTGTTGGAAACGCTCTCCCGGCGCATCACCAACGAAGTCAAAGGGGTCAACCGCGTGTGCTTCGACATTTCCAGCAAACCGCCGGCTACGATTGAATGGGAATGAACGGCTTTGGCGATTCACTCATCCGACATGCACACAAACCGGCGAGAGTGCCCGTTGGCTGCACGCGGGGCGCGTACGTTCCTCAAAATTAAGACACTACTACATTTACTTCTTGCCCAAGAGATTAAGATTAGGATTACGATTAAGAGCCGAAAAACTCCGCAGCGTCACTGCGGGCGGGGCTGTTTGTGTTGTGCCAGCCAGCCGGGAAATTCGGCCAGCCATTCGGCGGCTTGACGGCGGAGAGTTTCGCGGTCGTGGCTGGTCAGGCCGCGCGGGTCGAATCGCAGGCGGCGGTGCATGAGAAAAATGCCGCCCAACGTTGGCGAGCCGGGGAACGCTTCTTCCAATCGTTGCTGCCAGAGGCTCAAGGGTTCGTCGGGCTGCCGGGAAAGTTGGATTTCGGCCAGGCGCCGATCAATCAGGAATAGCTCGGAATCCATCCCAGGCCAGGGCGGGGTCAAGCGGCCGCTCCAGGCGTCGGAATTGGATTGCTGGCGGCGTCGCGTGGAGAGAATCCGCCAGACCAGGTAAATGATCAGAGGGACCAGGGCCCATTGGCTAAAGCGCGAGAAGGAAGCCTTGCCCCAACGCCATTTGGAAAATTGATAATATAGGTTTGACAGGAAATCCCGCGCCGGTTCCCACCAGGCGGACCTGGCATCGACCATCTCGTCCCATGACGCGGGCGTGTTGTCCACCTGTTCCCATAGCCTGGTATCTTCATGATAGACCAGCGCCCAGGCGTGCCTGTGCCGTTCGCGGACCAAATAGGTGTCGCCACGGCGCGAGGCCTCGGGCACGGCGTAGCCCGTGATATAGCGCGCATGGAGTCCCGCCTGGCGCAGCAAAAGAACTGTGGCGGTGGCATAGTACTCGCAATGGCCGGCGCGGGTTTCCAGGAGGAATCTCGACAGAGCGGTCTCGTGCTTCGTTACTCCGCGGAAGCGTGGATTCAATGAATAACGGAAATGGTTGGTGGGATCTTGAAAGAAGCGGTCGATGGCGCGGATTTTCTGGCGATTATTGGAGATTTTGTTAAGACCCAATTGTTCCACCAGCTTCTGCAGGGCGGGCTTCTCATCCTCGGGCACGGCCAAATCCTCCGCCGGGCCGGGCGCGGCATCCAGGGACGCTCCGGCCCAATATTCGGCGTGGGTTTCAATCAGCCCCGGACCATCCGTTACGTTGGCGACCCCCAAACGATTGGTTTGCAGAACCACAGGAAAATCCGTGATTTCAAAGGCGCCATGAGGAAGCGGCACCAAACCTTTGCCCTCCGGGTAGTATGCGGAAATGTCCACCCTGGCGAATGGATTTTTGGGCGGCAGCAGGCGGATCGTGCCATTGGTGGTCAGGCTGGCCTGGGCAAATTCGTTGGTGCCGGTGGTCCAGGTGCCCAGGCGGTAAGCGTCATAGGCGCCTTCGCGCAGCAGAAATGGAACAATGTCGCCCGGAGGCACGTGAACGCGCAGAACAATTCTGCCTGAAAGAGTGATGGGCCCGCTCCGACCAATTTGGGTGATGTTTTCACGAGGATCCGCCTTGGACCGGAAAAAATCGGCGATGAGAGTTCCCAACGCCCTTTCCATCCTGTCCTGCAACTGCTTGAGTCCCTGATGACTGAACCGGCCGCCGACCAGCACCATGGCCGAAAGGACTATCCAAGCCTGCAACGAAACACGGTTGGGACGCACGCTGGCCAGCGCCAGCAGAACGAGCACAGAGATGCCCGGATAAAAGTATTCGTTGGCTTGTGTTGCAGCACTGGCGGCCAAAAGGCAGATGGCCAAATAACCGTAGGAGATGTTAAACGACGCTTGGGCAAGGGGACTGCTGGGGACCCGGCGCAATAACCACGAAAACGCGCTTAAGGGAATGGAGGGACGGTTGCCGTAAGATTGTGCCAGAACAATGGGGAAAAAGCAAAAGGGCATCCATTGCGCAAATTTGAAAATGACCACCATCCGGTCTTCGGTCGAATAGAGCAACATCCCCGCTCCTAAAAACAAGGCCAGGCAAAGATCACAAATCCGGTTCAGGTCCGTATCGGCCATTTCCCAACGCGCGCGGGTGAAATGTGAAGCTTCCAGCACCGCCGCCATGACCACCGCCCACGGCAAATGGCCCGTTTCCCAGCCCCAAAAGAGCAACGCTGCGCCCATTAACCAACGTGGCAGTTTCATAACAAGGCGAGTTTCTGGGCGATTTGGGAGCGAGGCAAAACGTGAAAATTTTCCGGCTGCCCTAGCATCACACCCATCGGTAATGGTCCATCGGATTCCGAAACGATGAGCACACGAAGCGGGACGCGCCGCGTCATCAAGCCTTTGACGAGGTCCTGCCGGGCCTGGTCCCATCCAAGAAAAACGCACACGCAACCGCTTAACTCCCTTGCGTGCGTGAACACCAGGTGCTGGAGCGATTCGAAACTTTTTTCCTGGCACATTTGCACCGAGGCCAGGATTTCCAGCATTTGTTCGATATGTCCCACGCCACGGCCACTGGTGAAGCAATAGGCTTCCGGTCCGACAAACATCAGGTCCAGCAGGGAATCCTGGTTTTGAATGGTCCAGGCCAGCGAAGCGGCGATGGAAACGGCGTCTTCGAATATTGGCTCATGGGCCGCGCCGCCGAAAGTATCGAGAATCAAGGCGTGACGGACAAAGAATTCGTCCTGGTATTCCTTGATGATGGGTTTGCCCAATTTGGCAAAGCTTTTCCAATGCATCCGCCGCAACGGATCGCCCGGACGATATTCCCGCAACGAAACAAATTCCTCCGACTCGCCCACGGACGAAGCCAGGGAGACCCCGCCCAATTGATATTTCATCGTTCCCGGTAATTCGAAGCTGGGCATGGGATGGCGCTTGGGCAGAATTAAAATCGAGGCCGGTTGGGGCACCGTTCGCAACGAACGAAAGAGGCCGAACGGATCAGGGCAAGCCACCGTGGTGCCGTTCAAGCGCAACAGGCCACGCCGCAGAGGGGTCACTTCGCAGGCCACGTCGCGCTGGCCGCCGGGCGGCAGATCAGGCGCGGGAACTTCCGGGACGTGGGCGCGAATGTTGCGCGTCAGCAGCCAACGCCAGCGATAATAACAATAAGTGCGGTCAAGCCAGTTGCGTTTTTCCTCACCTGGCTCGGGCGTTCTCACAAATTCCTCCAGCGTCGGGCGCGGGTCGGGCAGTTCCTCGATCAATTTAAGTGAATTCTGACGTGTGCGTCCCTCATTACGCACGCGGATGCAATAGTTCAAGGTTTTGCCAACCGATCCAAATTTGGGCAAAAGTCGCTCCAGAGCTAATTGTGGACGGCCCAGCGGCGTGCATAGCGCGCTGGTTAAAACCAGACAGCCTAGCAGTGCGAATGTTTGGTAACTGATGGAGGCATTGGTGTCCGCGCCTAACGCCGCCGCCGCTACTGTTCCGCCGAGCATGACCCAGCCAGTCAGAGTCAGACGACGCCTGAATCGGTGCGTGAGCGATGCAAAGGTCCAATAATTGTAATGAACGTAGCGTTTGAACCAACTGCCGTGTTTCTGGATGGCATCGGGTACCGGGGCATTCCAAAGATCCCGCCTGGCAAAAGAACTTGGCTGCGGCGCGGACATGAGGTCAATGGTCCAGCTAGGCCGGGACCGGTACGCGTTTAAGGATTTCGTGCATAATCTGCCGCGCCGTCATGCCGGAGAATTTGGCTTGCGGGTCTAATACCAGACGGTGGGCAATGACTGGCGTGGCCACTTCGCGAATATGCTCCGGGCTGACAAATTCATCGCCATCGAAGAGCGCCAAGGCCTGCGCTGCTTTGACCAAGGCAATCGACGCTCGCGGGCTGGCGCCCAATTGCACGCCGGGCGCTGTCCGCGTGGCTGTGACGAGTCGCACCACGTAGTGCTTCAATTCTTCGCTGATTCGCACATTCTGCACCCCTTCGCGCAGGCGCATAATGTCGTGCAGAGTTGCGCACGGCCTGACTTTTTCAACGGGATGGCCATCGTTTTGCGCCGTCAACACCGCCACTTCGTCCGCCTGGCTGATGTAGCCCAAATCAAATTGCATGGCGAACCGGTCCATTTGCGCCTCGGGCAACGGGTAGGTGCCGCGAAATTCAATGGGATTCTGCGTGGCGACGACGAAGAACAATGGGCCGAGCGAGCGACGCTGGCCGTCGATGCTCACTTGATTCTCCGCCATGGCTTCCAGCAAGGCCGATTGCGTGCGAGGCGAAGCGCGATTGATCTCATCGGCCAGGAGAATGTTGGCGAAAACCGGCCCTTCGTGAAATGAGAAGTTCTGTTCGCGCTGGTTAAAAACGGACACGCCCAGAATGTCCGAAGGGAGCAAATCAGGCGTAAACTGGATGCGTTTAAAATTGGCATCGATGGAGCGCGCCAGGGCCTTGGCCAAAGTCGTCTTGCCGGTCCCCGGATAATCCTCCAAGAGGACATGCCCTCCGCTGGCCAAGGCCGCCAATAGCCGGCGAACGGCGGCCGCTTGCCCGCGCATGACCGATTCGATGCTAGCCGTAACGGATTGATATACGGCGCGAGGTGATAGCGGATGGGGCTGAAGAGGGACGGCAAGTGGCGAGGGTCGAGAAGAAACGGTGGTTGGGCCGGTTTCTTCCAGCAAATCGGCCCCTTCCTGGGTTGTTTTATCCACAAATGTTGCCGCAGGCTTCACAATACCGACTCAAGGTTGCTCTGAATATTCCACCGAATCAACCGCCTTTTCAAGATTTTAATTCGATGTTGTTCATCGAACTTTCAACGGATTTGAAAACCAAGACGCATGTCAGCGGTCGTTCCGAACCAGCCAATTGTGGTCGCAAGATTTCACGGCCAAGCTGTGTTGCGACGTCGAGTTCTGGATTGAACGTCTGCCGAGATTGATCGGACTTCGTGTAATTACCGCCGCCGCCAATGCAATTGAAATTCCGAATTCCGGGCTTGACCCTGCTTTTGGCTAAATCAGTGAAGGCGTCTGTTTGTCTCAACTGCACCGCCTCCAACGACGGGTGGCCAAGCGCCGGACGATTGCCGCTTGGGTTTACTGCTCGACCGGCTCGGGGTAGAGCGTTGTTGGTGTTGGCGTTCAAGACGTTGAATCCGTTGCAATTCAAGTAAACGGCGAAATGCCCTAATGGTCATAGCTCTTTTTTGGGAACAGACTACATTAAGGGTCATTGGACGGAAAAATGAAAAGACACAGAACCCAACCGATTATGAACGCGATGGCTCAAGGAGGGAGTTTCCCTTCGGCTTCGCGGTTGTGAATCTTGTCAATCCCAGCGCCAATTATTGCAGGAGTAAATATTACAATGAGTATCGGTAATATGGGGTTCATTTTACGTTTGGAGGGGCTGGAACAATGACGGCCTTTGCAATGTCAAGCGTTCCAGTATAGACTTTTTCCGACACGCTAGAATCCGGCATGCTTTGTACGCGGTCTTTTTCGAGTGGCATAACCACGCACGCACCGCCTGTGAGACGCATTATTTCCAAACGCGGAGATGCAGAACCGCTTCCTTCCGAAAATTCCCAAGGTTGTGTCATTTGTTGCTTACCAATGTTTATGGTCGCAAGTACTTTCATATTTTCCTTTTCGTTGCTGCTCTCTTAGCGGGATAGGCAGACAGAAGCAAATCAATTTTATACCTGATTTGGCAGGATTGCGAGAGCCTTTGTCAATCAGGAGTCCAAAAAGGACGCTTGATGAAGGCTGCCAAAGCAGTCATAATGGGCATTGAAGTGTGCGGACGCGCGTTTAAGGCTTTGAAACGGGCCAGTCTGTAGAAACGAACGAAAAGCGCCCGATCTTGGAATATGAGCTGGCTCGGAAATCTATTGGTGAAAGGATCGAACAAGGTCGTCAACCTTGTGCCAGTGAATTTGCAACGATATGTTGCGGAAGCTGAATCCGGCGTCGCAAACGCGCAATTTGCTCTTGGATGTTTCTATGAACAAGCGCAGCACGGCCTCGTACAGGACTTTGCTGCGGCAGCCAGGTGGTATCGAGAAGCTGGCGTTCAAGGCCATAATGGAGCGCAACTCTATCTTGGGCTCTTATTGGTACAAGGCAAAGGGGTCGACCAAGATGTGATCGAGGCATACAAGTGGATTGAATTGGCGAAAGGCGGCAGCGCTCTGGATCGGGTCGCCGCGACGGAGACTCTGGGCCGACTTAGCAAGTGTATGACTTCGGAGCAGATTGCCGAGGGAAAGAGGCTTTCGGTGGAGTTCATTCCGACCCGGTCGCGTGACTTCCTTTCCAAACCATCCCGCCAATGGCGAATTTATTTCCTGAACCCAGAAGGCACTCGCGCCCTTTCAGTTCAGGACGTCCAGGCATTTTCACAACCCCAAGACCGTTCCGGCGCAGTCGCTGCTGTCTGGCTCTTATGGGAGGCGGGCGCGAAGCTGGACAGAGTGACCTATGGTGGAAGACCAATATCAAGGGTTCAACTCGAGAATCTAGTGGCCGACGGACACCTGCTGATGTCCCTCCGGTTGGCCGGCGAGAAGCGTGGCATTCCTTTTGAAACATTCGTTACCACGGAGCCGGATAAGGCCATCGTGAAGGCCGTCATCCAAGAGGTAATACAAAGGGCGGCGAAAACCTTAGCGATCACCGAGGAGTGCGCCGCTGATATTCTTGTGATGAGACGTTTACCTGTTGGGATAGGAGCAATTTGCAAACAGCAGACGCCCTGAAAAGGAAAGGCCACAGGGTCAAAAAACGGCACACCGCTCGCAATCTAGCCGAATTACCGGTTTCCGCAGCACAATCGCTAAATCCAATTAGTTTCGTTATCGAGAAATAAAAGGCTTGCATCAGCATTAAACTTATGCTAACGCTAGGAACATGGAACGAAATGAATTATTCAATCTTAAGAAATCCTTGGAAAAGGCTCTCCGCATCGTGGAGGGTGAACTGCAAAATGCCAGTCCCTCCGATACTAAATGCGATTCCAAGGGCTTTGCAAAACCACAAAAAATCTACGCTGGAGACGGGACCGTGGAAAGGGTGATCCTTAACAATTGGGACGAAATTCCAGAAAAATTCACAGTCGAACAGGTAAGAACAATAATAACAGAAAAATTCAAAAAGGAAAGCACATCGAGGGGGGGACATGTTGCATGGAGAAGGCTATGGTATCGTAGCCATGCAGCGTTTTCGGTTGTATTGTCCCGCTGGGTTGATGATGGATATTTAACGGTCATACGGGATTCGGGGCGGTATCCACACATCTACTCCAAAATGCGCAAAAATGGGCCGACTGTACCATGAAAGAAGAAAAGCGCACACCCTGTGCGCCAAGCATCCGGAGCGGAGTACAGGCCGTTCAAGCCTCCCCCGGTGGTGGCGGCATTGGCCCTAGTATTGCGAGGGTGGGTGTTTGCGCACGGTCATCCGCCCTCGTCATCCTCTGCCGCACACGGCTTTGGAGGACACCCGACTATGGCGCGACAGGTTGGCTTGGCCCTGGTCATTGCTACGCTCAAATCCCTAAGGGATTAAATCACTCAGCCCAGGGTTGGCCCGATTCACAGAGGGACTACCCTGGGAAACCCCGTTTTTGATGTCCTACCCCGAAGGGGTTGAATCAAAACGGTTCATGGGGACCAATTTCGGCATCACGAAATCGCCTTTGACGAGAGATATGTGTGGGATGGATTCAACGCCTTTCAGGGTTGATGGGGTCTTGTTGACATATACCCAGCGTAGCTCGTTCCTCGCAACGCTGGGCTGAATGATTTAATCCCTTTGGGATTGGGGACACGACACACCGGCGGTTCTGCGGTCGAAGGGTTCGCGTCCGAGGGACACGGATGTTGGGCCGGGAATAGTCCTTGAAATGCCCTTTTCCATTCCCTTGACAATCATTCCGCTGACAAATCCTCCCTAAATAAATGACATTGACGGGCACGCCCGGCCTCCATGTCTTGATGGCACCTTGGCGTTGTATTCCTCCCTTCTTGATCACTTCATACTTGCATTCCCACTTAATAGTGTTATAGTGCTCTCATGCAGCGCTTTTGCGCCCATGAGACAAGGTATGCGTCGTTCGAGGCCGGCCAAGGCCGGTCCTTTCCCGATCGTTCGACGGCCTTTTCTCACATGCCAGACCGGCCCGCACAGAATCGAAGCCGGGAACAGCCTCCCAACCAACCCAAAAAGACCCAAAACCAATCAAAAAGAACCCATGCCAGTACAAGTCAGTACAAGTGAATATACAGACTGTGTGAAAACTCGATCGGCATATTCCCACAGTATCTGGCACGTGGTGATGAGCGGTGGCGGGTGCTTTCATTTCACTGCTTTATTTGATTCAAGCTGGGATGGGAGCCCTTGGG
>Ga0182024_10017220_pt1 | contig 13602 bp, 10 predicted proteins | sample P32metaG_FD_120480 | JGI IMG/M metagenome (GOLD analysis project Ga0182024, IMG submission 120480) | Permafrost microbial communities from Stordalen Mire, Sweden - P3-2 metaG (Illumina Assembly) | ecosystem: Environmental > Terrestrial > Soil > Wetlands > Permafrost | place: Sweden: Stordalen...
CACAGCTTCGGCACGCAGATCATTCGCACCGCGGCAATCTTGCAGTTGCTGCTGGGCAATGTCGGCCGCGCAGGTGGCGGCGTTAATGCTCTTCGCGGCCACTCCAACATTCAGGGCGCAACCGATATGGGCGGGGTCTTCGATATCTGGCCCGGCTACCTGAAGTCCCCCAATCCCACCGATACCGACCTCGCTGCCTATTTGAAGCGGACCACGCCCACTTCGTCCAAGCCCGAGCCCTGGGATTCTTTCAATTACTGGTCGAACACGCCGAAGTTCGTCGTCTCCTCCTTAAAGACAATGTTCGGAGATGCGGCGACCAAAGAGAACGATTACGCCTTCAATTACATGCCGAAGGTCGATCGCAATTATTCCTGGACGCAGATCTGGGACAACATGTATCGCGGCACAGTAAAAGGCATGCTCGCCTTCGGCATGAACGGCGTCGCCATCGGTCCCGACTCGCAGAAAAACATCGAAGCGCTGAAGAAAGCCGATTTCCTGGTCGTAGGAGAAATTTATCCCGACGAGACCAGCGAATTCTGGCGCTCGCCCGGCATCACCGCGGATGAGATGAAAAACATTAAGACCACGGTCTATCGCCTGGCCTGCGCCGGCTTCGCCGAAAAAGATGGATCGATGACCAACTCGGCACGCTGGCTGCAATGGAAAAACGCCGCCGTTCCTCCGCCGGGCGAGGCGCGGATCGATCAAGACATCGTCGCTCAGATTTTTCTCAAGGTCCGCGAACTTTACCAGGCGCAGGGCGGCAAGTTCCCTGATCCCATCCTGAAGCTGACATGGCCGTACATCAATGCCCAGCATCCCGCGCTCGGCGATATTGCAAAAGAGCTGAACGGCAAAGCGCTCGCCGACATAACCGATCCCAAGACGCAGATCACGATCAAGAAGGGTCAGCAGCTTCCTGGATTCGCCTGGCTCAAAGACGACGGCACTACCGCCTGCGGCAACTGGATTTATTCCGGCTGCTGGACTGAAAACGGCAATCAAATGAGCCGCCGCGGCACCGACGATCCGGCCGGTCAGGGAATTTACCAGAACTGGGCGTGGTCGTGGCCGGCGAATCGCCGCGTGCTCTACAACCGCGCCTCGTGTGATCCCTCGGGCAAGCCCTACGACCCCACTCGCAAGCAAATCTGGTGGAACGAGTCGGCGCAGCTTTGGCAGGGCAACGATATTCCTGACTTTAAGCCGGACTCGAACCCGAAAGACCACATGGGCCCCTTCATCATGAATCCCGAAGGCATCGGCCGAATTTTCGGGCCTCTGGCCGCCTTCGCCGAAGGGCCGTTCCCCGAGCACTATGAGCCCATTGAAAGTCCGGTGCAAAATCCCTTGCACCCGAAACAGCAGAACAATCCGGTAGTCAAAAAATTCAAGACTCCGGCGGATCGATATGCCACGCTGGGCGACGGTTTCAACATCGTCTGCACCACTTACCGTCTCACCGAGCACTACCACTACTGGACCAAGAACAATCCGATGAACGTGCAGCTCATTCCCGAACCGTTCGTCGAAATTCCGGTCGAGCTTGCGCAAGAGTTGGGCATCAAAGGCAACGATAAAGTCAAAGTCACGAGCGCGCGAAGTTTCTACATCGCTAAAGCATTTGTGACCAAGCGCATCCGTCCCATGACCATCGACGGCAAAAAGGTCTACCAGATCGGCATTCCGATCCATCAGGGCTATCGCGGCATTCAAGAGGACGCGGGTCGTGACGCGCGAACCATCCTGAACCGGCTGACCCCAACGGTGGTCGATCCGAACGCGTACACCCCCGAATTCAAAGGCTTTATGGTGAAGCTTGAAAAAGCGTGAAGGAGATTGAGTAATTGGGCAATTTTGTAATTGAGCAATTGAAAATCTGAAATCATATAGCGCTCCGGTTTTCAAATTACCCAATTACTAAATTACTCAATTACCAAATGTTCTTATGAGCCAGGCGACATTAGCAATCCGACAAATCTCCGGCCACGCTGGAGTCGCTCCCGGTGAAGATGTCGAGCGCGACTATCAGGTCTGCAAACTCATCGACACCACGACCTGCATCGGCTGCAAGGCCTGCGAAGTCGCTTGCCTTGAATGGAACGGCTACACCTTTACCGAAACCGTTTTCGACAACAGCTACCAGACCATGCCCTCGACGGCATGGAATTACTGGAACCTGATCAAGTTCAATGAGCACGAGCGCGAGGATGGCAGCATCACGCTGCTCATGCGCAAGGATCAGTGCATGCACTGCGCCGATCCCGGCTGCCTCAAGGCTTGCCCCGCCGATGGCGCTATCGTGCAATACACCAACGGCATCGTTGATTTTCAGCAGCAGAATTGCATCGGCTGCGGATATTGCGTGAGCGGTTGCCCCTTCGACATTCCCAAATTCAATCCCACCACGAAAAAGATGTTTAAGTGCACCCTCTGCGTCGATCGCGTGGCCGAGGGATTGGAACCCGCCTGCATCAAATCCTGCCCCACGGGCTGTCTGCACTTCGGCACGAAAGATGACATGAAAGATCTCGCCGAAACTCGCGCCAAACAACTTCGCGAAAATTTTGGCATCGAGAAAGCCGGAGTCTACGATCCTGCCGGCGTGGGTGGCACCGGCGTCATCTACGTTCTGCACGACGTCAACAATCCCGAAGCCTACGGCGGCCTCCCCAAAGATCCGCACGTTCCCTGGGTCGTGCGCTTCTGGAAGGGCCCCGCGAAATGGATCGGCAATCTCGCCATGCTCGGCGGCATCCTTGGCGTAACCCTGCACTATCTGCGCTACGGTCCCAAGGAAGTGCATGAGCCGAAGAAGGAAAACGGAGGCCAGCCGTGAGCACTTCGCGTCTCATTTCCCCAACCCGCACCACGGGTGAGCCCGGCGGCAACATTCTCCGCTACACATTAAGCGAGAGGATTCATCACTGGATCGGCTTTTTCTTCTACCTTTATTGCCTCGTCACCGGGCTGGCCTTCTGGTCGCCCTATATGTACTGGCTCGCAACGCTGGTGGGCGGCGGCCCCACGGCGCGCTTCTGGCATCCCTGGTTCGGTTTGGGCTTCGCCGGGTCAATGCTTTGGATGTACAAAATGTGGTGGCGCGACATGCAAACCACCGAAGCCGACCGGCGCTGGAAAAAAGAGATCAAGCACTACATCGAAAATGATGACCAGAATCTGCCGCCGGAAGGCCGCTTCAACTATGGGCAGAAAATATATTTCTGGCTGATGTTCTACGGCGTAATTTTCTTGCTGATCTCCGGCATCGGCCTTTGGTTCGTGGAAGACATCCCGTGGAGCCTGCACTGGCTGCGCTATCTGGCGGTCACGCTGCACGTGGTCGCGGCGCTCGCCACCATCGGCGGCTTTATCATTCACGTTTATATGAGCACGGCCATGGTCCACGGCGGCTTCTCCTCCATCATTCGCGGTGAAGTCTCCACCCTCTGGGCCAAGACTCACCACCGCCTTTGGTATGAACAGGTCACCGGCGACCGAACCGACAGGCGGGACTTGCGCTAAGGCAGATCCGCTTTACTCGTTGGCAGTGGTGCAGCTTCGGAGTGCTCGTTGTTCTTTGCGAACGTTGTTCTTTGCGAACTTTGCGGAATTTCTTTGCGCCCTTTGCGGTCAAAAGCTTTAAAAACTCGTAACCGCCAAGCGCGCGAAGTTGTTCGCCAAGGGCTCAAATAAATAAACTCTGCCTCGTTTCGCGAATTGATCTGCTGCGAGCGTATTGAATCGCTTATTTTTTCTGCACTGTAACAAGCCGTCGCTGCATCAAAATTCTGGGTAGTCACCAAAACCAAACCACTTCACGAGGCTTCATGCGCTCTTTCTACTTGCTTCCCGCAGCCGCGGTCGCAGTCCTTCTTTTCTCCGTCGCATCGTTTTCCTCGAACGATCCTAATTTCCACAACGCTCCCGACTCTGCCCGCCAGATGAAAAATCCCTACGAGGGCCAGCCCGCCGCCATCGCCGTCGGCAAACAACTCTACGCCAAAAACTGCCTGTCGTGCCACGGAAGGCGCGGTGAAGGTACGGGAAACGTCCCGTCTCTGGTCGATGGCAAACTTGAATCGGCCACGCCGGGCGAAGTCTTCTGGTTCATCACCAAAGGCGATAAAGACAATGGCATGCCTTCGTGGGCGCAACTGCCGCAGAGTCAGCGCTGGCAAATCGTCAGCTATGTAAAGTCCATGGGATTGCCGCAACAGGTACACGCGGCGCTTACAGCCCCGCCAGATACCGGTGGATCAGCTTTTAAAGGCCCGCCTCCCACTCCACCCTTTGTCGACTTCCGCTACGAGAAGCCGGGAGCGGTTCACAAGATCACTGCCAAAGATCTGCCAAAACCCTATGCGACATCATCCTCAAACAATGGCCCGGACGTGGTGGCCCGTCCCGAGAACGTCTTTCCCGTCGCGCCTCAGGGATTCAAGGTCGAACTCTTCACCACCGGCCTCGAAAATCCTCGAACCCTGCGCACCGCGCCCAACGGCGACATTTTTCTTACCGAAAGCGATCCCGGACGCATTCGCATCTTTCGTGGGTTAACCTCTGACGGCAAACCCCAGTTATCCGCAGTCTATGCCACCGGCCTTAAGCATCCCTATGGTCTGGCCTTCTATCCTCCCGGGCCTGATCCGCAATGGCTCTACGTCGGCAGCACGGCCGAGCTTGTTCGCTTCGCTTATCACGACGGAGACCTGAAAGCGACCGGCTCTCCCGAGCACATTGCCGACCTGCCCGGCACTGGCGGCCACTGGACGCGCGCCGTAGCTTTCTCGCAGGACGGCAAGAAATTATTTGTCGCCGTCGGTTCGGGGTCGAACGTGGATGATCCCGACACCCATCCCGGCGAAAAAAATCGCGCGGATATTCTTGCGTGCGATCCCGCGAATTGCATGCTGAGCGTGTACGCCTCCGGTATTCGCAATGCCGGCGGCGGGATTGCCATCAATCCCCAGACGGGCGAGTTATGGTGTTCAGTCAACGAACGCGACGCGCTCGGCGACAACCTCGTTCCCGACTACATCACCCACGTTCAGGAAGGCGGCTTCTACGGCTGGCCGTGGTGGTACATCGGCGGCCATCAGGATCCACGGCACAACGGCAAGCACCCGGAATTGAAAGATAAAACGATCGTTCCCGATGTGCTCTTGCAGCCGCACAACGCGTCCCTCGAATTCACTTTCTATCAAGCCGATCAGTTCCCCGCCGAATACAAGGGAGACATTTTCGCCTCCGAGCACGGCTCCTGGAACAAAGCCATCCGCGTGGGCTACGAAGTGATTCGCGTGCCGCTGCATCAGCAGGCCGACGCCAGCGGCGAGTACCAAGACTTTCTCACCGGCTTCGTCCTCCCCGACGGCAACGTCTGGGGACGCCCAGTAGGCATCACGGTGACCCCCGACGGATCAATTCTAGTAAGCGATGATGGCTCAAACTCGATCTGGAGGGTCAGCTACACCGGGAAATAGCGTCCCGGACGTTAACAAACTTTACTTGCCTTTACCGACTCTTTACCCAAGATTAGTCTCCTGGTGTGTCTCATATAACAGATACCTATCTTCGGAGGCTTATGTGGTCAAACGATTATTTCCTGTTCTTCTCATCTGTCTTGTCGCCGCGCCGCTGCTGCTCGCACAAGATTCCGGCTCCAACAATTCTCAACCTGCAAACGCTGCCGGCGCTTGGCAGCTTTCTTGGCAGGGCCGGGGCGGCCAACAGCAAGGCACCCTTCAGTTCCAGCAAGATGGCTCGAACTTGAGTGGCACCTTTCAGGACTCGCAGGGTGCTTCTTCTTCACTAACGGGAAGCGTATCGGGAAACAACGTCGCTTTCACCGTCCAGATCCAGGGACGCATGACCCTGGCTTTCACGGGTACCATTACCGGCGATAAAATGGCTGGCACCTTTCAGCCGCAGGGCGGAGGCGGAGGACGCGGTGGCCACGGAGGTGGAGGCGGCCAGGGCAATCATTCCTGGACCGGCGTCCGCCAACAGGGCAGCTCCGGCCGCCAGAGTCAGCCTCAACAGAACGACGATGAAGACGACGAAGTCGGTCTCTGACCTTCCAGCGCCAGTCTAGAACCGCCTATGTCTTCCACCGTCTGGGATGGTACTCTGCGGTGTGTTCAGCGCTCGCCACAGTCCTTTCATTCAGAAAAACTGTGAATCCGATGGCACACCGCAGACAAGGCGAATCGATTGACGAAATCTTCTTGGAAGACAATAAGGTGGCTGGGAATCCTGGTCATCCTGATCCTCGGCTTATTACGCGCATGGATCGGCCGCTTCTCGATGGACCCCGACGGAATCTCGTACCTCGACCTCTCCGACGCCTTCCGCCGTCACGACTGGCATAATTTTCTCAACGCCTACTGGAGCCCGCTATATCCTGCGCTGCTCGGCATCGTTCGGTCGGTCCTTCCCATAGGCAAACTGCAAGAGTTGATCGCGGTCCACATCGCGAATTTTCTGATCTACGTAGCCGCACTCGCATGCTTCGAATTTTTCTACTCGGAACTGATCCCAGCGCTCGCATCGAAGCCCGCGCCCACGGATGATTCTCATGAACTACCCGACTGGGCACTTTGGTCCGTTGCCCATGCGCTCTTCTTGTGGGTTTCGCTCGACTTGATTACCGTCCGCGGTGTCTCTCCAGACCTCTGTGTTTCGGTATTCGTTTACGCCATCGCCGGTTTGCTGCTTCGTTTCCGTAGGCGGCCCAGCGCAGTCAACGCGTTCGCCTTGGGCATAGCGCTCGGGGCATCGTACTATGCGAAGGCGGTAATGTTCCCGCTGTCTTTCGCTTTCATGGTCATCGCTCTTTTATCTGTGAAGAACCGCTGGACCGCCGTGAAATGTGCAGTCCCTCTTCTATTAGGGTTCGCAATCGTTGCGGCTCCGCTGGTCGGCGCGTTATCTCTACAAAAACACCGCCTCACCTTCGGCGACACCGGACGAATCAACTACGCCATGTTCGTCGCTCCCGGCGGCGCCACGCGCAACTGGCAGGGAGAACCGCAATTCGGCATCACGGCAGTTCATCCCACGCGCAAAATCCTTTCGGATCCTCCCGCCTATGAGTTTTCCGAACCCATCGCCGGCACATTCCCGCCCTGGTACGATCCGTCTTATTGGCAGGAGGGCCGCGTCAGTCGCTTCAACCTGAAAGCCCAGCTCAGGATTATTACCCAGCATCTCGCCACCTATTTCGAACTTTTTCTGCACCAGGAGAACGCGCTTCTGGCTGCATTCCTGGCGTTGACCTTGATCGCAGGCCGAAAACTGTTCGCCTATCTCGCGGAATTGTGGCCGCTGCTGGCGATGTGTGCCGCCGCTCTGTCACTCTACATGCTGGTTCACGTCGAGACCCGTTTTCTCGGCGGCTACGTAGCTATCTTGTGGATCGCCCTTTTCGCCTCTCTTCGCGTACCCTCTGGCCTGCTTCGATTCAGCGGATACCTTCTGTTAGGCGTTTCGGCAGCACTGCTGATAACGGCCGTCGACGGTACCGCACGCGCCATCCGAGACCACGGCCCCTATTCTGCGCTGCCGGACGTCGCACTCTCCGACGCGATCGACCGAATGGATGTTCGCCCGGGGGCCCGAATCGCCATCATCGGGGGCGACGGCATCTACGCCGCGCGCTTGAGCCATCTCAAAATCATCGCCGAAGTTATGGGCGGGGATACGCCCCAGTTCTGGCGACTGACGCCGGAGGGCCGGCAAAGGGTTTATGAGCAGTTCCGGCAGTGCGGCGCAAGTTTTCTACTCGCCACCGATCCCGGACCAGCCGCCATTCTCGACCCCGTCTGGACCAAAGTCCCCGGAGCGTCGTTTTACCTGCGCAAGTTGCAGCCGTGAGATTTATGGCCTGAGACGAGTAGGCGTCAAAAACCAACCCCCTACGCAGGACCACGCCGAACGAAGGAATTGATGGAGTTGGTGGGCGCTATAGGATTCGAACCTATGACTTCCACCGTGTGAAGGTGGCACTCTACCGCTGAGTTAAGCGCCCAACCCTTTTCTATTCAAACATCAGTGCGCCGTTCCTGCAACTCCGGCAAATGCCGGCTAGAAACACTCAGCAAGTTCGCTCGCCCTCCACATCGCGATTTTGGATGAGCGATCCGGCCGTGGTAGCCTATCGGCGGCGAGGGCGTGGCTGATTTGCGGCGCCCGTGCCTATGCCCGAAGTAACCTTCATGCCGGACGAATCCAGACCACTGCGGCCTCCTGTATCCCCCTCACCGGCGGGGACTTCCGATAGTTTCAGCGAACGGCACGCCGAGCAACTTTCTAGCCACGACGGGGTTCATTCTAGTGTGAGCACCGCCGCCATGGACGGAATCGTTCTGATGGCCTCACTCGGATCTCGTCCATCGCCCGATCTTCAACCGGCGATGGCGGGCGCTGAGCCGTATACCGACGCCGAAGTCATGCTGCGGGTGAAGGCCGGCGACCAGGCCGCTTTCGACTTTCTGGTCCAGAAGTATCGCCGGCCGCTGGTGAGTTTTATGTACCGCATGGCGCGCAATACCGCGGCCGCTGAGGATCTGGCGCAAGAGGTTTTTCTGCGGGTCTACCGTTCTCGGCAGACTTACGAAGCCAGCGCCAAGTTCACTACATGGCTGTATCGCATTGCCACTAATTTGGCGGTCAATCATGCGCGCGATACCCGCAAGGATCGCCCTGAAGTGACCGTGAGCCTGGACGAACCGGATGAGGAAACCGGCACGACCATGGACGTCGCCGATTCCACGGTCTCGGCGGAAGAAGCCATGGTGCGCCGCGAGCGCATGCTGGCGATTCGCAGGAGAGTTGATGCCCTGCCCGAGCGGCAGCGTTTGGCCGTCATCATGCACAAGTATCAGCAGATGGATTACAAGCAGATCGCCGACGTGCTGAAGTTGAGCGAGTCGGCGACCAAATCGTTGTTGTTTCGCGCCTATCAGACTTTGCGGGAACAGTTAAAAGAATTTGTCTGAAGGCGATTCATAGGCAGTTGGATTTTATAGCAGTGAAAGTGGCGAAGAGAGATTGAGGAATACGGTTATGAAGTGCGAAGAAATTCACGAAATGATGCCAGACCTGGCATCCGGATTAATGGAAGCCACCCCTGAACTCCGCGGGCATCTTGCGGAGTGCGGCGGCTGTGCTGCCCTGTTGCAGGAATTCCGCCAGACCATGGCGTTGCTCGACGAATGGCAGGCGCCTGAGCCCTCGCCGTATTTTGACGTGCGCTTGCAGGCCCGCCTGCGGGAAGAAATGGCCAAGCCACAACCCGGCTGGTTTGCGTGGCTGCGGCGTCCCGCTCTGGCTGCGGCGCTGATGGTCCTGATGGCGATTGGCGTTGGGCTTTTCCTGAGTAAGAACGGCGGAATGTACCAGCGAGGAGATGACACGATTGCGACGGTCGATTCGCAAATGCCCTCCGCTGAGCCGGGCACGGCGGTGAGCGATCTGCAATCTCTGGAGAAAAATCACGATCTGTATTCCGATTTCGATCTGCTGGATGATCTCGAAGTCCAGCATGACGTGGTAGCGAATCCGTAATTTTGACGAAGTGGACGACGTGGATGTTCGAAGTGAACAGTACACGTTCCAACGAACTCAAGGGCGGGGAGAATGCGGCGGCAAAATTGGATGACGGGATGGGTGCCGGCGGCGTTGCTCGCCTTGGCAATGGCCGCGGCGTCCCCCTCTGTGGCGCAGCGTAATAACTATCGTCCGCCTCCGCCGAACCAAAATCATATGCAACCGCCTCAGGGTCAGGGCCATGCCGGCGACTGGCTGCGCCGCTATAAGAACGTGCCTCCCAGCGAACAGGAGCGCGCCCTGCAAAGCGACCCCGCGTTCCGCCGTTTGCCTCCCGACCGCCAGCAGATGTTGCGGCAGCGCTTGCAGCATTTCTCCAGCCTTCCCCCGCAACAGCAGCAGCGCATGCTGAACCGCATGGAGACCTGGGAGCATCTGACTCCGCAGCAGAAGCAGCAGGCTCGCCAGATTCATGGTGCCCTGCAGCAACTTCCTCCGGAGCGGCGGCGCATGGTATCGACCGCAGTCCGCGATTTGAGCGCCTTGCCTCCGGGCCAGCGCGAGCAAATCATCGATTCGCCTCGTTTCCGGTCCTTGTTTTCGCGGCAGGAACGCAACATCATGCGTGATGCCGCACGCCTGCCGCTGGCGCCCCCAGAGGCTCGGCGCGATTACGGCCCGCAGTAATTTTCGGTTTGGTCCCATTCATCGCTCTTGCTTACCTTAATTTTCTCCTTCCGTCTAAGTGCAACAGCACAGCGGTCAGGCGCGGGTACCCTCCAATCGTTTGCTCCAATTTTTGCGACTGATCCGCTGCATCGATCCCAAAGATTCAGGAGATTTTCCATGCACAAAACTCGCCTGCTTGTTTTGTTAGTCAGCTTTTTGTCGATCGCCGGATTTTGCCACGCCCAAACCGCCACTGGCGAAACCTTAATGCTCAACCTCCCCCGGCAGAGCCAGCACGCGCAGATTTCCCAGCGCATCGGCATTACCGACATCACCATCAACTATCACCGTCCATTAGCCAATGGCCGCCAAATCTGGGGCAAGGTCGTACCCTACGGGCAAGTCTGGCGCGCCGGGGCCAACGAAAACACCACCATCACTTTTACCGATCCGGTCTCGATCGAGGGTCAACCACTCGACAAGGGAACTTACGGCCTGCACATGATCCCCGGCGAAAACCAGTGGACGGTAATCTTCTCGAAGACCTCCGCCGCATGGGGAAGCTTCAGCTACAAGCAGGATGAGGACGCTTTGCGCGTGACTGTGAAGCCGCAACCTGCCGAACTTCACGATGCCCTGGCCTACGATTTCGACGACCTCAAACCCGACTCCGCTGTAGTGACGCTCCGCTGGGACAAAGTCGCCGTGCCCTTCAAAGTTACGGTCAACGTCAACGACATCGTCACCGCCAGCATTCACCATCAAATCCGCGGCCTCAACCAGTATTACTGGGAAGGCTGGGATGACGCCGCCGGCTATCTCCTCGCCAATAAAATTCACCTGGACGAGGCATTGACCGACGAAGAACAGTCCATTCAGGCGGAAGAGCGCTTCGATAATCTACTCAGTAAGTCGAAAATTCTTGAAGCCATGGGGCGCACGAATGACGCTACAACCGTCCGCACCCAGGCTTTGGAGAGGGGCAGCGCGCTGCAACTCTACTTCTATGGCCGCCAGTTGCAGGGAGAGAAGAAACAAGAAGAAGCATTTTCCGTCTATCGCTCCAATGCCAAAAAGTTTCCCGACTATTGGACGTCTCACGTAGGCATGGCCCGCGTGTATAGCAGCCAGGGAGATTTCGACCACGCCGTGAAAGAAATACAAACCGCGCTGACCACGGCTCCGGATTCGAATAAAGCGAACCTGCAAACCTATGTGAAACGGTTGCAATCGAAAGAAGACATCAACCGCTAATCGTTAGGATAGACGCATAAAAGAGAATAGGAAAATAGGCCGGCCTGAGCGTCGGCCTATTTTCTTATTACAGTTCCGGTTTCCACTTTTCTTAATCGCCACGACCGACGAGCTTCGCCCTCTGAGGGCTGCCGCCGCCATCGTCCTGAATCTCCACGAACGCGGTTTTTGCCCCCCTCCTGCGGGGCGCAAACGTAATCGCGATATTGCAGCTTGCGCCTGCGGGAACCTGCGTCCCGCAATCGTCGCTTTCGGAGAAGTCGGTGTAGTTTGTCCCATTGACAAAGATGGGCCAACTGAAGTTCAGCGCTGTGCTCCCAATGTTGGTAAGTCGAATCGTCTGTGGCGCGCTCCTAGTGCCTGCTTTTTGCAGGGGAAACTTAACATGCGGAGGCGAAAGATTCACCACCGTGCCGGTGCCGATCAACTGCACAACCTGAGGCTTCGAGGATGCACTGTCCCGAATGGCGAAAGTTCCCGCCGTCAGACCTTTCGCTTGTGCGGTGAAAGTCGCACTTATCTCACAATGAGCGCCGGGAGCCAGGCTGCCTTGGCACGTATTCTGGGTCATCTGGAACGGAGTACCGCTGCACGTTACCGAATCGATGTTCATGGCGGCATTGCCTGAGTTAGTGAGCGTTACGGTTGACGGGGGGCTAGTCTTTCCGACTACCTGATCGGAAAACTGCAGGGGCGAGGTCGGGGAGAACACGGCGGTGCCGGTATTGAGGAAAGTAACCATGTAGGCAAGATGTCGATCCAAGTCGACAACATCAAGTTTATGATCTCCATTGAAGTCACCTACAACCGCAGTGTCGGAGGACGCCGCTGCCGGGAATACCATCTGTGGCTGAAAAGTTCCGTCGCCATTGCCCAGAAGTATGCTCACTGTTCCCGACACATAGCCGTTGAACCCACTACTTGACACGATGAGATCCGGGTTGCCATCTCCATTAAAATCGGCGACCGCAGCCCAGTTCGAGTAGTAGGAGGTATAAGACGCGGGTGGCTGAAACGTGCCGTCGCCGTTCCCCAGAAAGACCTCGACGTTTAGGCTGAATGAGCCTGTCGCAACCAGGTCAAGGCGGCCGTCGCGGCGAAGATCTCCGACCGCTATGTAATAGCAATCCGGCGGGCCGGGGAAGCTGGTTCCTTGGCTAAAGGTTCCGTCGCCGTTGCCTAGAAAAACTCCAATGTACTGCGTGTCCGAAATTACCTCGGCAACGACAATGTCCAGCGTGCCATTCCGGTCAAAGTCTCCCACCGCAAATGTATCCGATGGATTTTCGAGCACGTTATTCACCGGCGCGCGGAATGTGCCATCGCCGTTGTTTAGAAAGATGCTGATGACTACCTTGTTAGTGGTGAGGTCGGTGTTCAGCAGCGCTATGTCCGGTTTTCCATCCCCATTAAAATCGCCCGCTTGAATGCACGAGGGTGAATTCATAGCGTTCAACGTCGTCGGCGGCTGAAAAGTGCCATCGCCATTGCCCATCAGAACGCTTATCGTTCCGCTCAGATAATTGGTAACCGCCAGGTCGAGCTTGCCGTCCCCATTGAAGTCGGCCACAGTCACCGAATTTGGATTTTCACCGACGGCGTAGTTGATCGGCGGCTGGAAGGTCCCGTCGCCGTTGCCCAGAAAAATCTGAACTTCCTTCTCGACCGCCACAACGTCCAGCTTGCCGTCGTGGTTAAAGTCCGCAACCGCCAGGCCGGCGTCGTCTGCGCTGAGCAGGAGTTGAGTTGTGATGCGCCTTTCCAGCTGCGCATGGACCGGCACGCATAAGCTCGCGGCGCAGGCTAAAACCGTCGCCACTATGCCGATCGGGCGGAATCGAAACATGGAACCCTCCAATAACTCGCCCCGAGGCACTCAGTGGGGGAATCCGCTCGGGCGATGTAAACAAACAGGGGGACTGTTTGCGTCGAACTACAGCCGATGGGCACTTTATCACGGATTTCTCACCGGCTGACATGCATTTTTGGGTGCGAATATGGCAGCGATCTTGTTACGAAATCCGAACAGAAATCTTGCAGCCTCTAGCAGAAAGGGCGGCCCGTCTGTGCAAACGCACCGCCCTCACCATCACTTCGGAGCTGCGGTCACCATACTCTGCA
>Ga0182024_10017221_pt1 | contig 13602 bp, 14 predicted proteins | sample P32metaG_FD_120480 | JGI IMG/M metagenome (GOLD analysis project Ga0182024, IMG submission 120480) | Permafrost microbial communities from Stordalen Mire, Sweden - P3-2 metaG (Illumina Assembly) | ecosystem: Environmental > Terrestrial > Soil > Wetlands > Permafrost | place: Sweden: Stordalen...
CTGGAGATACGGCGCCAGATGGCCGAGCACCGCCGCCGGGTCCTGGGTTGATGTCCTCCCGTCGTTTAGCCGGCCTCCCCAAAGCAAAGCGCCGTCCCAGACTCATGTTCGTGGCCGGCGAGACCTCCGGGGACCACCATGCCGCGGCCCTGATCACGGCCCTTGGCCGCCAGGCGGACTGCTTCGGCCTGGGCGGCCCGGCCATGCAAGCGGCGGGAATGCGGCTGGACATGGATCTGGCCAGCCGTTCGGTCATAGGTTTTGTCGAGGTCTTGCGCCACTTTTTTTATTTTCGTAGGGCCTTCGCCCTGGGCCGGCGCCTTTTGGTCGAGGAAAAACCCGACCTTTTGGTCTTGGTGGACTATCCAGGCTTTAACCTGCGCTTGGCGGCCCATGCCAAGGCCTTGGGCGTCCCGGTCGCCTACTACATCAGCCCGCAGGTCTGGGCCTGGAAGCGCGGACGGGTCAAGACCATGGCCAAAATTTTGAGAAAAATGCTGGTGATTTTTCCCTTTGAAAAAGACATCTACGACCGGGTCGGCCTGGATTGCGCCCTGGTGGGCCATCCCCTCCTGGACGCCATAGCTCCGGAGCTCCTGGTCCGCTCAGCCGCGGATCGATCGAGCGCCAAGGTCCAAAGTCTGCGTTCCCCGTTTCCCTGGAAAGGGAAAAGAAGCGTGGTGGGCCTGCTTCCCGGCAGCCGGGAGCAGGAAGTGGGAGGGCTCCTGGGGCCGATGCTGCAGGCCGCCGAACTGCTGGTCAAAACCAGGCCCGGCCTGCGTTTTGTGGTGGTGAAGCCCCCGGCGGCGCCGCAAGCTTGGTATGCGGAGGTTTTGAATGCCAAAGCGGGCGGCCTGGACGTGGAGCTCTTTGAAGGCCACGACCAATCCGAGGCCTATCGTGCACGCGCAAGTTTTGATGCCGCTTTGGTGGCTTCAGGCACCGCCACCTTGGAAACCGCCCTGCTGGGGACCCCTTTCTGCATCCTGTACCGTTTGAACCCTCTTACCTATGCCATCGGCAAGCGCTTTGTGAAGATCCATTCCATCGGCCTGGCCAATGTGGTGGCCGGCCGTCGCGTGGTCCCGGAATTCCTCCAGGACCTGGACCCCGAAGACATAGCCGTGGAACTGGGCCGCCTGCTTGACGATCCTGCGGCCCGCCTTATCCAGCGCCGAGGCCTACTGCCGGGCCTGCGGTCCTTAGGGCACCCCGGGGTTGCCCGCCGTGCGGCCAAAGAAGTCCTGGCCCTTGCAAAGGAAGTCCATGCGCCGTGACGCTTTGCTCATCGCCTGTCTGCTTCTGACCGGCCGCCTCGCGGCCTGGGGCGGCAGCACCGAGACCTGGCTGGACGGGACCCAGCCCTGGGATACCACCCCCATGAATGAAGTGGACCTGCAGGCTTTGGGATCAGGAATTGACGGCCATGGCCTGGTCGGAGCGGGCGCCCAGTGGGGCATCCTGGACGAACTGCAGGGCACTGGAAGCTACGAGCTGCCCGTGCACGGCGGGGATACCGCTTCTGAACTGGACCTGCGCCTGAGGGAGCCGGACTTCCCGGATTGGCGGCCCGCGTTTTCCGTTTACGGACGCGCGCCTCATGTCGACGGGGCCTGGACAGGGTGGGGCGGCGTGGCCGCGGACTGGGAGCCGTTGGAATCGGACCTGGCCTTGAATGCCGAAATGGGCGATGGGGGACGCTGGCGCCTGCGCCTGGGCCTCTGGACCCCCTACATCACTTACGCGCTCCGCTTGGGCGCCGAGGCTTCCTGGCTGGACGGCTCGGCCGAGGCCTTCACGCCCCAGCTGGCGTTCAACGCGCCGGGCGACCTCAGCCTCCAGGCCGGCCTGCGGATCTCCGCCCAAGGCGACGGCGAGCTATGGATCGTCCGTTTGAGTTATGAGCTGTTCCAGAACCCCTGAACTTAAGGCCCCATCCGCATGTTCCTCGGAATCTACAGCCTAGCCCTCAGCCTTGCCTGCCTTTGTCTTGCGCCCTTTTTGCCGCTTTTGCTGCTCTTCGGGCGCGTGCGCAAAGGCTTGGGCCAGCGCCTGGGCATATTGCCGCGGGAACTGCGCGACCAGGCCTTGCTCAGCGAGGGCAGCCTGTGGGTCCATGCCGCCAGCTTGGGGGAGGTCAACGCCGTGGCGCCCGTGGTGCGCGCATTGCTCCCCAAAATGCCGCGCCAGGCCCTGGTCTTCACCTGCACCACCCTGGCGGGAAGGGAGCAGGCCCGCCGCCTTTTTCCCCAGGCCGGCGCCTGCCTGCTGCTGCCCCTGGACCTGGCCTTTCTGCTGGCCCCTTGGATACGGCGCTTCAAGCCGCGTTTGCTGGTGCTGGCGGAAACGGAATTCTGGCCCAATTTCCTGCGCCAGGCCAAAGTCCACGGCGCGAACATCCTGGTGGCCAACGGCCGCCTGACCGAGCGTTCCCTGCGCCGCTACGGCCGTCTGGGCCGGGCCTTCACCGCGGTGCTGGAGAACGTGGACCTCTTCGCCATGCAGAGCGACGCGGATGCGGCGCGCGTCATCGCGCTGGGTGTGCGCCGCGCCCGCGTGGTCGCGGTCGGCAACACCAAATTCGACGTGTCCGGCGACCTGAGCGGCGCCCACGACGAGGCCGCCAAGCGGCGCCACGAACTCGGCTGGAAAACCGGGGCTCCGGTCATTGTGGCCGGCTCCACCCGGCCGGGCGAGGAGGCCGTCCTCCTCAAGGCCTTTGGCGAACTCAAAAAGTTCCTGCCCGCGGCGCGGCTCGTGCTGGCTCCGCGCCACTTGGAACGCCTGCCCGAGGTGGAAAGCGTCCTGGAACGCGGCAAGGGGTCCTGGGTGCGGCGCAGCGCGGCCGCCTTGGCCAAGGACGCCGACGTGCTCCTCTTGGATAGCCTCGGGGAGCTGCGCGGTTTTTATGCCCTGGCCTGCGGGTCCGGGGCCGCATGGATCGGCGGCAGCTTCAGGGACTTCGGCGGGCAGAACCCGCTCGAAGCGGCCGCCCTGGGCGTGCCCGTTTTTTTCGGCCCCTACATGCGCCATTTCGAGGAAGTGGCGAGCGCCCTGCTTGAAAGCGGCGGAGCGCGCCAGACAGGGGAGGCCGGACTGGCCCGTCAGACTGCGGACCTGCTCAAGGATACAGCCGCGCACCGCAAGGCCGCCGCGGCGGCCGAACAGTGCGTACGCTCCCGGGCCGGCGCGTCCCGCGCGACCGCCGAATTGGGCCTGAAGCTCCTGCTGGTCGCCCGCATGCGCCGGGACGGCCATCTGTGGAGGGACGAGGGCCTGGAGAGCTTCCGCAAGGTCAGCGAATTCGGGGCCGAAGTCGAGGCGCCGGAATGGCGCGATGAACGGCCCGAGCAGTACCGCTCCGGCAGGGAGTTCGGCATGCGTCTGGGGGACGGGGATGAGCAGCCCGACTGAACCCTGGCGCCGGCGTGGATTGTTTTGGACGCCCTTCCTTGCGGTCCTGGGCGCCCTGTACGGGCTGGGCTGGGCCTGCGCGCGCCTCTTCCAGCCGCGACGGCCGTGGCGGGCGGGCATACCCGTGCTTTCCGTGGGCAACCTGAGCGTGGGCGGCACGGGCAAGAGCGTGCTGGTGCGGGCCCTGGCCCAACGCGCCCTGCGCCGCAAAAAAAAGCCGGCGATACTTTTGCGCGGCTATGGCGCCGCGCCCGGGCCGCGGCCCCTGCTGGTGTCCGAAGGGAAGGGGCCCCGCGCGAACGCGCGTGAAGCCGGGGATGAGGCCGTGGAACATGCCCAGGACTGCGCCGGCGCGGTGTGGGTGGACGCGGACCGCGTCCGCGCCGCCCGGGCCGCGCGCGAACGGGGCGCGGACTGCCTGGTCCTTGACGACGGATTCCAGCGACGCCGGCGCTTGGGCCGCGACCTGGACCTGCTTTTGGCCGATTTCGAACAATTGGCGGACGGGGAGCGCCTGCTGCCCGCCGGCCCTTGGAGGGAGCCCTGGAGCCAGGCCGCGTTCGCCGACGCGGTATTGGTGAGCGGAGCGCCGCCGGGCTTGAAAGGCCGGGCCTTGCGGGCCAGGCTGCCCAAGGCCTGGCGGGCCGCCTCCCTCTTCCGTCTTGACCGTTCACCCCAAAGCCTGGAATCCTGGCCCGACGGCAAGGCCGTGCCCCTGTCCCGCCTGCGTGGACGCGCGGTGCTGGCTTTGAGCGGCTTGGGCCGGCCCGGGAACTTTGAAGCCCTGCTGCGCCGCCGAGGTGCGCGCGTCAAGTCCTGGCGCTTCAGGGACCACCACCGTTTCACGGCCGCGGAACTCGATGCGCCGCCCTCCAGGGCCGGCATCATCGTCACCACGGCCAAGGACGCGGTCCGCCTTCCAGCGGACTGGAAGCCCGCCTGCCCGGTCCTGGTCCTGCGGGTCAAAGCTGAGATCACACCGGCGCCCCCGTTTTGGCGGCTGGTCGACGCCGCGCTTGCCTCCAAGTCTTCCGTTGAGGGGCCGCAATGAAGGCCTGGAAAAACCTCCGCTATGCGCTGGAATACGGCCTGACCCTGGCCGCGGGCGGAGCCTTGCGAAAGGTCAGCCTGGAGCGGGCCCAGGCCTTCGGGCGTTTCCTGGGCCGCGGCGCCTTCGCCCTGGGTGTCGCCCGCGAGGCCGCCATGGAGAATCTGGCCCTGCGCCTGGGTGTGACGGACCCGGCCGAACGCCGCCGCATCGCCGGCGCGGCCTACGCCAATTTCGGGCAGACCATGGCCGAGCTGGCCTGGATGCCCGCGCTGAAGCCGGAGGAACTGGACAGCATCTTCAGCTTCGGTGGGCTGGACCAGCTCGAGACCGCCCGCGCCAGGGGCAAGGGCATCGTCTGCATGAGCGCCCATTACGGCAACTGGGAGTGGATGGGCGCCGCCCTGATACGGCACGGCTTTGCGGTGACCTTTTTGATCGGCACCCAATCCAATCCCCATGTGGACAAACTCTTCAACGAGTACCGCGCCAAGGTCGGCATCAAATTCGTCCGCATCCAAGCCATCCGCGACGCCCTGCGGGTCCTGAAGAAGAACGAGGTGGTGGCCCTGCTGGGGGACCAGGACGGCGACAAGTGGGGGACCTTTGTGCCCTTTTTCGGAGCGCCGGCCTCCACCCACAGCATCGGCGAACTCCTCGCCCGCCGCAGCGGGGCCGCCCTGGCCTTCGGCGTGCCCGTGCGCTTGGGTCCCCGCAGCCACCACTTGGATATCACGGTGATCCCTCCCCCTGATCCGGCTTTGAGCGAGATCCAGGCTTCGGCCTGGACTTTGGGCGAGGTCAACCGCTTGCTTGAAGCCGCGATCCGGGCCCACCCGGACCATTGGCTGTGGATGCACCACCGCTGGCGCTCCCAGCCCTACCAACGTCTCAGCGGGGAAGATAGACAACGCGCCGAAGCCGGGGCCATGGTCTTCGACATGCAAGAGCAGGTCTGGAAGGACAAGGCCGGCCTGGCGGTCCTTAACCCCGAAGGCTGGCATTGAAGCGCTTTTGGCGCCCGGGCCTTGCCCTTTTCAGCGGCCTCCTGCTATGGCTCAGCTTTCCCAACCCCTGGGCCCTGCACTTCGAGGCCTGGCCCGGCCACCTGGCCTGGGTGGCCCTGGTGCCCCTATTGGCCTTGCTTGAGGACTGCCCGGTCAAAGAAGGCTTCCAGCTGGGGTTTTTAACGGGAAGCGCTTTTTTTCTGCCGGGCCTGCTCTGGATCACCTATGTCCAGCCCCTGGGTGCGGCCGCTGTGCCGGCCTGGTGCGGCTTGGCGGCCTGGTGCGCCCTCTTTCCAGCCCTCTTCGGCGCCGTGGCAGCCTGGGGCCTTCACCAAGGATGGAGGGCACCGGTCCTATGGTTGCCGGCCTTGTGGACCCTTTTGGAGGCTTTGCGCGAGCACCTCTTCACGGGCTTTCCCTGGTTGAACATCGGTTCATCCCAGTTCGTGAACCCCCATGTCCTGCCCCTGGCGGCCTTGACCGGCCAAGTGGGCCTGGACTATGCCGTGGTCCTGGGCAATGCCGTGTTCTGCGCCCTCTTGGTCCGGCCCCACTGGCTCCTGTCCTGGAAAAAAACCCTTTCCGCCTGCGCCGTGATCCTGGCCTTGGCCCTGGGCGCGCGTTACGAGTCCATGGAACAGGCGCGCTGGGACGAGCAAGGTCCTCCCCCGGGCGTCGTTCCGGCGTCCACCGGCCTGAAGATGGCCGTGGTCCAGGGAGGCATTGACGAGAACCAGCCTTGGACCTTGGAGTACCGCACCGAGCTGCTCAAAACCTATTTCGAGCTCAGTTCAGCGGCCGTGGGCGAAGGCGCAAAACTGATCCTCTGGCCGGAAAGCACCTTCCCGGGTTTTTTCAATGAGGACGCGCCTGAAGCCGAGGCGGTCAAGGCCTACGCCCGCAGCCGCCATGTCAGCCTCCTCATCGGATCAACCCTGTCCACCGGAGAACTCTACACGAACAGCGCGGTCTTGGTCGGCCCGGACGGCGACACCCTGACCTATGCCAAGCGCCATCTGGTGCCCTTCGGGGAATACGTGCCCTTCCGCTCTTGGCTGCCCATCCTGGACCGCATCATGGACGGCTTCGGCATTGTCGGTTTCTCGGCCGGCACCGTGCCCGCGGTCTTCCAAGTGGGCGGCGCCTTGGTCGCGCCCCAGATCTGCTTTGAAAGCGTGTTCCCGGACCTGGCCCGGCAGGGCCAAGCCCCGGATTTGATCGCGGTCCTGACCGACGACACCTGGTATGGAGTGTCTCCGGGACCGATATGGCATGCCGGCCAGGCGGTCCTGCGTGCCGTTGAAAACGGCTGCTGGGTGGCCCAGGCCGCCTCCACCGGGGTCTCCCTGATCGCCTCGCCGGTCGGGCAGATACGCACCAGCATCGGCATAGGGGAGCTGGGGGTCCTGGTCCAGACCTTTGGACCGGCCAGGCCCACCCCCTGGCGGGCCCATGGCTTATGGTTCCTATGGGTCTGCGCCGGCCTTTTGCTGCTTTCTTGGTCATTTTGTTTCAAATCTGTAAAAAACCGCTGAGACCGGCTCTTTTCGCTTTTGCATGCCGATTTTTTAGCGGAAGATGAAAAAAGTAAGGGGCAATGGTGCCTCTTTTCGCCCCCCCTTTTACCGCGTTCTTGAAGTAGAGCCTTTCCGTGAGCAGTTCCACCCTGAAAATCTTTTTTGTTTCCGCGGAAGTGGCGCCTTTTGTCAGGACCGGCGGTCTGGCCGATGTGGTCGGCGAACTTCCACGCGCCCTGGCCGACCTGGGCCATGATGTGCGCGTGCTCACGCCGTGGTACCGCAAGGTGGCCCAGCAGGGAACCAAGGCCGGCCTGGTCAAGGAAAGCGTGCTTTTGGACGGATCCAGCCTGCCCGAGGATATGCCGACCACGTTCGCCTTGCGCCAGGGCCTGCTTCCCGAAAGCAAAATCCCGGTCTACTTCGTCGACCAGGCGGCCTACTTCGACCGAGACGGCCTCTACGGCGATGAGCAGGGCGACTACCGCGACAACGGCGACCGCTTCGTTTTCCTCGCCCGCGCCGCTTTTGCCACCTGCAAGGCCCTGGCCTTCAAACCCGACGTTTTACATCTAAACGATTGGCATAGCGGTTTAGTGCCGGTTTACCTCAAGAACGTCTTCCGTGAAGAGCCTCTATTCAAAAAGACGGGCACCCTCTTCACCGTGCACAACCTCGCTTATCAGGGCCTCTTTCCGGAATGGCAGTTCGCCCGCACGGGTTTGGAGGGCGATCTCTTCACCACCGAAGGCCTGGAATTCTACGGGCAGATGAACACCCTGAAGGGCGGACTGCTCTTCAGCGACAAGATCAACACCCTGAGCCCCCGATACGCAGAGGAGATCCGCAACCCTGAATACGGCTGCGGCCTAGAAGGTGTCATGCGCATCCGGGAGGCGGATCTCAGCGGCATCATCTGTGGCTTGGACACGCAGGAATGGAACCCCGCCAGTGACGTCCATTTGCCGGTGCGCTACGGGCCCGAAAGCCTGGAACGCAAGGCCGAGATCAAGCGCGAGTTGCGGAAGGAATTGGGCCTGCCCAACGACGACGTGCCCTTGGTGGCCATGGTCTCGCGCCTGGACACGATGAAGGGCCTCAGCTTGGTCGAGGAGATCGCCGACTACCTCATGCACCTCGACCTGCAGTTCGTGCTTCTGGGCACGGGCGACAAGCGCATAGAGGACAGCTTCCGGCGCCTGGCCGAGACCTATCCCGAAAAGGCGGCCGTGCGCCTGGCCTTTGATGTTCCCCTGGCCCACCGCATCGCGGGCGGCGCGGACCTCTCCCTCATGCCCAGCCGCTTCGAACCCAGCGGGCAGAACCAATTGATATCCCTCCGTTACGGCACGGTCCCGGTGGTGCGCTCGGTGGGCGGCTTGGCCGACACGGTCCAGGATTACGACGGGCGCACGGGCAAGGGCAACGGCTTCGCCTTCAGCGAATACAATTCCATGGCCCTCTTCAACGCCATCCAGCGCGCCCTTGAAGTCTACAAGGACAAAGAGGCGTGGAGCCGCCTGCAAAAGGCCGGCATGGCCGAGGACCACTCCTGGCTGGCCAGCGCCCGCAAATACGAGAAACTGTACCGGGAGATCGTGGCGCTGCACGCCTGATGCCCCAGCCGTCCGAAAGGCTTGCAAAGACGGCCCCGCGGCATTAGATTTCTTGACCCTGGCGCAAGCCGCCCACGACCCCATCGTCCAGTGGCCTAGGACACCGCCCTTTCACGGCGGTAACACGGGTTCAAATCCCGTTGGGGTCATAACTTAAGCCTCCACTCTCTATTGGGTGGAGGCTTGTTTTTTACTTGGTTATACAAATTTTTCCAGCCTTAAAGGTCCAAAAGACCCCGTTCAGGAAACCCAACGCGGGATGGCATTTTATAAACTTCGGGGAAATCTTGGGTCTCTGGCATTAGTAGCGGCATTATAGGTTTCTGCCGGAGACTGGGAGTGGACGCTGGCACTAGGTCTTGGCTACAATGGCGGGGTTCTGTGGCATGGGCTAAAGGGGATGGTTATGACCAGAGCGATTTTGGGCGTCTTATTGCTGGCTGCGTTTGTTATGACGGGATGTGCTGGACTTCCGGTTAATGGACTGAAAACCGGGTCGGTCTCGATTACGGTGGATGACCAAATAACCAGTGTCGAAGAAGCCAAAGAAGCAGTTGGGCTGCTGCGGGACAATCATGCTTTCCCGTATACAGGAATCGAAGATGTCGAGATTGGTGAACATACGGTAACTCTAAAAGGCTACAAATCGACAGTCGAACAGAGCGAGGGCGGTGGTTATATATTTAATGTGCCAAGGACAACCTTCGCATTAGCCAAATCGTTTGGATTCACAACCCTTAGTGAAACTCGGAATCAGGTTTCGATTTGGCTTTCAGACGTTCAGGCTGTGACTCTGGAACATGTTGAAGAATTTGCACAGCCCCAAGAAGAGAGTTCTGGCCTTGGAGACGAGGACATAGTCCGAGTCAGTGGCGATTTGACCCAAGTGAGCGGCGGCTACCTATGTCATCTTCGTTTGAAAGATAATGAAATCGTGTCCTTTTATTCTCCGGATGAAAGCTACATGAAACGGGTCGCTCTTGGTTTCGGTTTTTTGACAGGGAAGACTCCGGTTGAAGACGAGCTAAATAGCGTCGGGATTTTTTTGGGGACATCATTTACTCCTGGGTTGGATAGGTCCGCCGATTACATTCAACAAATTCGTATAAGTGGCCCTGCCGATAATGCGGGTGTGCCTTTGGGCGAAGCTGTGGCCGCAATTGATGGGGTGAACACGTCTGGGGATGAAGCTACGGACCAAACTTCGCTCGACCATTTGGGTTCCGGCTATCACACCATTAAAACTAGAGACATAGGTTCTTTGTGGGGTGGTCAGACTTGGACACTCGTAGTTCCTTGAAAGTGCGGATTTGAAGGGGATGATGATGACCAAAATAATTCAAAGCAGTTTGCTGCTGACGGCAATGGTTTGCATATTGTCCCTAAATGGTTGTGAACACACGTTGGATGGCATCGCTGGTTCAGCAGCCTCTAATGCGGGCTATAATCAGGTATTGAGGTCTTGGCTAGGTGCCCCTGAGCTTGACGTCATCCGCAGTTTTGGAGTGCCGACGCAGACATATGAAGTGAGCGGGCACAAGTTCCTCGTTTATGACCGCCAGATTTCTTGGCGAACCCCAGAGACCTACACCACTACCTTTGTCGGCAATACTGCATACACCGACAGTGATGGCGGTTACGTTCACATTTGGCAGTGCTCAACTACATTCGAGACCGATGGAAGCAAGGTGGTCAATTTTCAGTTTCAAGGAAACGCATGTGCGGCGACGGCAGTTCCTCCTGCGCCTGAGGCTCCCCCTGAACCCACACCAAGCAGTGATGGGCTCGTTCATATAAACGTTGTCCCATGAGACCAGACCTTTTCGTAAAGATGGGGAGACAGATGAAGACCAAAGCGACACTCGGTATCTTGGCGCTGGCGGGGCTGACGTTGGTTGGATGTGCCAATACATACTATGAAGTTATCCGCATTCCAGATACGCCAGACGCCCTTGCAGCATATAGGCAGTGCGCTACAGCACCACACTTTAGCGAGGTAGGGGCTTGTCTGGCTGGGATTCCTGATGTCACCAGTACAGGTTGGGTCAGTGATACTTCTAAAATTGCAGGTTCATCTCTATGCCGCCAGATTATAGGTGGGTCATATACCACCACTAATTTCTGGACCTTCCCCTTCCCAAGTGGTTACTACCATTACTCAGTCCAAGCATGTCCGACCCCTCCGCCTGTGCAGTAGAGGTTTTGTGGCTGCTACAGGGAGCTTGATGACCAAGGCGCTTTCAATCATCGTATTAGCCGTCCTACTTGTCGGTGGGGCTGTCGGCAACGTGGCGGCTCGAAGCGGTTGCTGCTCGCATCATCATGGCGTGGCTGACTGCGACGAGGCTACGGGCTACTGGCGCTGCAATGACGGAACTGACTCACCTTCGTGTCGGTGCAAGGACGGGCACCATGTGGGCAGTCCGATGAAGCATAAACGGCGGCACAAGAAGTTCGTGTTGGTGCAGTAGGACGGCGGCATAGTCGGGAGGAACTACGTGACTCGAAGTAGTCGTGTTTTTTTGGTTGCGGTCCTTTTGGTTATGGGCGGCGTTTGTTCTTTGAAGGCAAACGCATTCATTGACCAATTGAAGGCGCAAGACGCCAACCCCGATTTTGTAGTTTGGGCTGAGACCAATCAGATTCAGTCACCAGGCGATGCGTGGGAAAAACTTCAACGTCAAACCAGGAGGGTCCATCGCTTATGAAGTGATTTCCAGCTTCAACAGGGGGTCAAAAAGGTTCGGCGGGTCGTTTCACAATACGGAAAAATCCTTCACGATCTCGTGGAATCGTCCTTCACGATGGCGCGGATTCGGCCTTCACGATCCCGCGGAATCACCCTTCACGATGCCGCGGAATCCGCAGCTGTTCAGTTCGGACTGAATGCCTATTCCGTGAGAGGTTTCTCAGGGATGAAAGATTCCCTGCAAAAGGCGCTTGGTATTATGCATCTCAATAAATCTGCTTTCACTAAGTTCAAAGAAAAGGTTGAGGATTTCAATCTTTTCGCTAACCGTTATCTTTTATAGGCGGTGCAGTAACTTCCATCGAGCCCATTCCTTCAGGCAAAAATGGATTTAATTTTGAAGCCATTCTAATTTGTTCATGAACTCGGGAATGAACAGTCTGGTTGGATGAACAAGAATTTCGTTGAATGGTTCCGTGGTCAGCATATGAGGGCTGGGGAATAGACGGTGGCGCATAGGGCGTTGCCGATGATGATTGTGGAGGACAGTGAATGAAGATGGTATGGGCTGGGTAAAAAAAATCCAGGTGAAAGCAGTCCTGTGGGGATTGCTGGTTGACCTACTGGCGACTCAACTTTGCGGGGCGGTCTTTGCTGGTGTGTTTATTATTGAATCACCGACGCGTTACGCTGCCGCAATAAGATTACGAAGTTTGACGGTTGGGAATAGAGATATATGGTTCGTTTCAAGGATGCTAGTGTTATTAGTCTTTGTAGCCGTGGGTGGATATTTCGCAGGGAAAATGGCGAAAAAAGACCAATGGCTGCAGGGTGCATTGGTCGGAGCAGTGGTAGGACTTACAGGATTTATTATTCGTCCATTCCACCATAGCACGCTTCATGGTTCGGAAATATTTTGGTTAGCGGTCGGTGCGCTTATATGCCTGGTTCCTGTGGGTATACTAGGTGGCGTGCTTTCGGTGAAAAAAGGAACAAGTGACAACCCCGCACCAGACCCGCACCAAATTGCACCAGAGCCATTTTAAGCCGCCCTTGAACTGAACCCCGACTTTCCACCCAAGCGATTTGAAGCCAACCAGACCGGCTGCAGTAGGTGGCGGTTTTACCTGGTGGAACGGGGCTGACTGTAACCATCCCCTTGCAGTCGGAGGCGGAACGTGGCGTATAATGGAACTTAGATGAAGCGGCTAAGGCTCTACCTCGATACTACGGTCTGGAACTTCGCCTTTGCCGACGATGCTCCGATATATCAGAAGGCAACGGTCGAGTTCTTTGAACGGGTGAGGTCGGGAGCATTTGAGATTTTTGAATCAAGTGCGGTGGCTGAAGAAATAGACGGTGCACCCGAGAGGAGAGCCAAACAGATAGCGGCACTCATGGCGGAGGTCAGTCCAACTCGTCTGGCGCTCGTGCCCGAAATAGAGCGGTTGGCGGAACTTTACCTGAAGCGTAAAGCCTTGCCCAAGCGGAGTAGGGCAGACGCATTTCATGTCGCCTACGCCACTTTTTACCGAGTGGATATTCTGCTCAGCTGGAACTTCAAGCATTTGGCGAATGTCAACCGCCGAAGCAAATTGGTGGCGGTGAACTTGGAAGAAGGCTACGGGCAGGCTTTGGAAATCGTGACTCCCTTGGGGGTGTTAAACAGTGAAGAATCTACTTGAACCACAGAGCCTCCTTGATGTCCGCAAGTGGAAGGACAGGGCATCACGGGAGATTGAGAAGTATGGCATGGAAGCCGTAGGCAACAGGGCGTTGGCGAAGTTGGACCGTCTCAAGGCGTCCGAAGGCGGCAAAAAACGGGTGCGTCTTCAACGTGCCTAACGTTTCGTTGGAACCGCAGAGCCTCCTAGAAGTCAGGGAGTGGAAGCGGAAGGTATCCGAGGAAATCGAGCGGATTGGCTCCCGGGCATATACCGAAAAATGCCGTGTGAAATATGCCCCGTTCTTGGCTGAGATTGAGGCACGCCGAAAGAACAAGCCCCAAGCCGCATGAGTTGGGAATGAAGGAGGTTCTACGAACCTGAAACACACGAAAGCGGCTGAGCCCTTTTTCAAGAAGTTGCTTAAAGACCCTGAAGTGCGTATGCACTACCAGGAGGAGAAGGCGAAGTCCGACATCGCTATGGCGGTTTATACCGCTCGCAAGAACGCCAAGCAGCGGATACGCCTGCGCTGACGTAGGCGCTGACCGAGTTTTGATGACTCTGAAAAGACTTGGGATATAAAGGTAGTTCAGACATACCTTACGAAAAGGCAGTCTTTCACGGCGGTAACACGGGTTCAAATC
>Ga0182024_10017222_pt1 | contig 13601 bp, 13 predicted proteins | sample P32metaG_FD_120480 | JGI IMG/M metagenome (GOLD analysis project Ga0182024, IMG submission 120480) | Permafrost microbial communities from Stordalen Mire, Sweden - P3-2 metaG (Illumina Assembly) | ecosystem: Environmental > Terrestrial > Soil > Wetlands > Permafrost | place: Sweden: Stordalen...
CGTGCGCCTGGCCGCCGGCTTCTGGGTCTTCGCCACCGGCCTCATCCCGCTGCTTGCCGCCCGGGGCGGCTGGCGGCACGTCCGCCGGCACGCGCGGCTGCGGTACCGCGCGGACCTGTGGATCACCCTTCCGCTGGGCTGCTGGCACCCATGCCAGGGATCGGGCCGCGGGCCGGCGCCCGGACCAACCGCTGACGCACAGCGAACCGGCCGCCCAGCAGGCCCCCGCCACCAGTGACTACGGTCCCCAAGCCCTCAACACGAAGTGTGCCGGGTGGTCGCGGTTCCCACGAAAGCGTGGACACTGCGGGTCTGTCCCATCACCATCTCCGCGCCTTGGCCGTGACCCATTGCGGCCCCATCGGCGTGCCCCGTGTGGCGTGCTGTCGCGGCGAATGGACAGCCGGTACTGGCAGCTACCCGCCCATGCTGGCGCCACCTGTGTCCGCTATGGGCTCAATCAGTGCGGCGCTTCTAGGCTACCAGGCCAGTTTTTGCCGTCGCTGGCTGGCCGGAGGCTTTCCGGGTCTATCCGCCCTTTGATGAGATCCGCGGAGAGAGCACGCACCTTGCGGTTGGTGTTCTGAGACATCCGGCTCATCAGGCCGAAGGCCTGTTCAGGCGTGACGCCTAGCCTGGCGTGCAAGATCCCCTTGGCCTGCTCGATGACCGCCTGCGACTCCAGGGCAGTGTGCAGATTGTCGATCATTCGGCGGCTGGCCCGGTACAGGGCCGCATTGTGCACAGCAGTGCCGCCCTGGGCCGCGAACAGCATCGCGATGTCATGGGCGGCACCGGTGAAGACGTGCGGTTCCTTCCCGTAGAGCGCGACTGCGCCGGCTGGCTGACGGTCCGTGCGCAGCGGCAGCACCAGGCAGCTGCACAGTCCCGCCTGCGCCGCTGCCCGGCAAAAACGCGGCCAGCGGCGCTCGGCCGTGGCGTCATCTACCCGGCGCGGCTCGTTATGTAGCAGGGTCTCCACCACCGGGCCCTCCCCCGCGCCGAACTGGAGCTCATGCAGCTCATCAATCCGGGGATCCGACGCGGCGAATGTCATGGCCTGGCTGTTTCCGGCGATCGTCACTGCTGCGGCGGTGCCGCCGGGGACGAGCTCAACGCCCACGCCGGTGAGCCGGTGCAGCGCTTCCTCCGGCAACTCCGCCCTCTCCAGCAGCCGCGCAACCTCCGCAATGCGGTCAGCCAGTCCCCGGGTGACTGTCACCACGGTCGGCGCGCCCGTCCTGCCAGCGATGCTTGCATCGCGGCCCCTTTCATCCTGCGTCCGTAGACTGCCCGCCGCAGGCCCGGACATGCCTAAATGTTTCAGCGCGGCACAGTTTGGTAGATTCCCCGTGTCAGCGCGGTGGCCGCGCGGGCCGGGCTCTCGAATCACGCGGAGCCGGCTCCGGAAGCCCCAGGCGCGCTTTAGCCGCTGCATGGCGAGTTCAGAGAACTGTTTACGGCCTCATACCGGCGGGGTCTTTCTCGCCAGCATTCAGCGAGCCCGGCTCGCTTTCGTGCGGGCGAGCGCGACCCGCGGAGGCTAGACATGCGGACAGAACCGACTGGGCCACGCTGGCCGTTGCCCAGCGCCGGCACGCGATACCGGAGCCGCGAAGCGGCTGCTTGCTGCCGGGTGGCCAGTCATGGCCTACCGCTCGCACGGTAAGCGCGGATGGCGGACATTACTGAGTTGATCCTGGCTGACCACCGGCGGATCCGCAGGCTGATGGAGGGGCTAGGTGATTCCGCCCGCTACGGCGGCGGCCAGGACGAGGCATGCTCGCTGACCCTGGTGTGGCGCAGGCTAGCTGGGGTCCTCGACATTCATGCTGAGGCTGAGCAGGAGATCTGGTATCCGGCGCTGTTCGGGCACAGTCATGAGAAGGACGCGCAGGTTCGTGAAGCGATCGCCGACCACGACGACATCCGGGAGGCAGCGAGGGAGGCGGCGCTTCATCCTGTCGCCTCTGCAGCCTGGTCGCGGGCGGTCATCGCGCTGTTGCGGCTCACCACAGACCACATCGCGCGCGAAGAACGCGGCCCACTGGCCGTCTTCGCTCGCCGTGCCGCCCCGGAGCTGCGGAACGAGCTCGGCCGGCAGTGGGCCGCGTTCACTGCCGCCCGCGTCCGCGACACGCCAGCCGGGCGCTAGGCCAGGCCTGCCAGTGGTAACGAATCGTGAGGCGATAGGAGGCATTCGTGCGGGTATTGCTGGTTCACCCGAGCGGGCTGATGTACTCGGAGATCTTCCTGCGGCTCGAGCCGCTGGGCCTGGAACGGGTCGCAGGCGCCGCGCGCGCCGCCGGTCATCAGGTCCGGCTCCTCGACCTCCAGGTCTTCACCCGGGACGAGCTGTCCCGGGAACTGCGCGGCTTCGCGCCCGACGCGGTCGGTTTCAGCAGCTTCTTCTGGTGGAAGGTGCCCGAGACTCGCGGCAAGTCACTCGAGCAAATCGAGCAGGACGTGGGCGCCAGGCCGGCCGGTAGCGGCGAGGCCGCCTGATGGCCGGCGTTACGGGGCAGGAGACCGCCCCCTCACTCAGGGAGCCAGTTTCCTGGCCGGAGCGCAGGGGAGGAGAAGCGGTAGCTGATGACCCCGCAGACCGGGTCAGAGCCGTGACCAGCGACGCGCTGCGGGCCGGCTTCGCGGTGGCAGCCAGGATCGCCGGCGAATACGCTGAGGACGGGGAACACGGAGCGGGCAGCGCTCAGGAGGCCGCAGCGGCCCTCTCCCTGCTGAAGAGCGACGACTGGTGGCAGACGGCAACAGCGGCGCCGATCCTCCAGGCATGGGAGGCCGCGTGTGCCCGCGGCGCGGCACATCCGAAAGCCGGCAGAGCCCTTGAGATAATTCGGGCCGAGGTAATGGCACGCTACGAGGTGGATGCCCGCGATCCCGTGCCGGACCGGAAGGCTCTCCAGGCCGCGCTCGCCGAACGTGCGAAGATCGAGCGCGAAGCGGCCGCGCTTGACCTGGCGGATGCCGCCCAGGCCATGGCACGCGCGGATGTGGCAGCGCGGGAGGGCAGGCAGGACGAGGCTACGGTGTGCCGCGAACAGGGCGCTGATTTGTATGCCCGTGCCGGACGCCGCCGGCGCCTGGCCGACCGTATCGGCCCGCAGCGTGCAGTGCGCGGAAATGGTGCCGCACCGCAGGCATAGCGTGGCCAGTCTGCTCACGCCCAGCGGCGACTAGCCGTCGCGGACCTCGATCAAGGTCGCGGCCGCCTGGCCCGTCTGCTGGCACCGCAGCGCGGCCGGGCCGGGCAACGCCACCAGCAGGGTCGAGGTGCCGCCAAAAACATCGACCCGATGCGGGCGTTGTCGTGTAACAGTGTCCGAGTGCCGCAGGCTGGGGGTAGCGGCGGATGAGCATGGGCTGCCCGGATGGCGACACGCTGGCTCTGTTGATGCCGTCCTGGCGGATACAGGGTCGCCGGGCTCATCGCGGCGGCCGGGCGCTAACCGCCGGGGGTCCGCCTGGCGGAGGCGCCGTATTGGTCCGCCCGCCGGCCGGGACGCGGCCCGCTCACTCAGATCGATACCCCCGGCTCCTTCGCCCACTCGCGGATGTCATGGCTGCGCTGGCCGCTGTCCGCCTCCCCCGCCGCGGTAGCGCTCCGTCCCGGCGGGCTTGCTCGGTGTAAGGGCGCCAGCCGCTTACGGAGCCGCCTGGCGTTCTTTGCGCTCACGTCGATCTGGTACTCCGTGCCGTCCAGCCCGAACCGCACTGTCTCGTCCGCCGCGTCATCATCAAGATCATCCTCTACCCGGCGGCTTCCTTGCGCACCATCCCGTAAGCACGATGAACTGCCCGCATCGATTGGGCCGCCCCTTTCCCGGCAGATTAGATGATCTTCATGCCCCGGGCAGCACCTCTCTCCCAGGGGAGCGGCCGCTTCAGCTGCGGTCGAGGCGGCGGAAGGCAATTTCCTCGAGCAGCAGGCGGGTGCCAGCGGCCACGGGAATGGCTACCAGGGCACCGACGATCCCCAGCAGCGTGCCGCCGATCAGCACGGCTACCAAGGTGACGGTGGCCGGGACCTGCACCGTGCGGCCCATGATCCGGGGCACGATCAGGTAATCCTCAGCCAGCTTGTAGCAGATCATGAACGCGAGGGTGGCGATCGCCACCGGCAGCGACACGGTCAGCGCGACCAGCGTCACGGCTGCGCCGCCGATGTAGGAGCCGATGATGGGAATCAGGTCGATCAGCGCGACGAACAGTCCCAGCAGGATCGGATAGGGGATACCCAGTGCCAGCATCCACAGCGCCGTGCCGGTGCCAATGATCAGTGAAGTCAGCACGTTACCCAGCACGTATCCGCCGACCCTGCTGAAGATCTCGTCCCCGAGCAAGATCGCCCGGGGCCGCCGCGACTGGGGCACCAGCCGGTAGCCGAACCGTTTGATACCGGGCAGGCCGGCCAGGAAGTAGACACTGAGCACGGCCACGAGCAGCGCCGAGGAGACTGCGCTGAGCACCATTTTCCCGACGCTCAGCACTCCGCCGATGAGCCCGGACCCGTGACTGGAGATCAGCTTTGACAGCCGCTGCCCGATCTTGTACTTGGCGTTGAGCTTGCCGAGTTCCGAATTGTGGCTTTGCAGGCTGTGCTCGTAGTGCGGGAGCTGGTGGACCAGGGTTGCTGCTTCTCCCGTGACCCTTGGGATAGCCAGGGCGAGGAAGAGCGCCACGATCCCGAGGACGCCCGCGAGAACGATGATCACGCCAGCCCACCGTGGTACCCGGTGGCGGGTCAGCCAGCCGACGATCGGGTCCAGGCCGGCCGCGACGAAGAACGCCATGCCCACCAGGATCAGTACCGATCCTGCCTTGAGGATCAGCGCGATGAAGGCGGCGGTGATGGCAACCCCCGCCGCGGCCGTCATGCCGATGAAGAAAGGCGACCGCCGGTTGATGGGCCGGCCGGGCCGCCCCAGTCCGCCGGTCCCCGGGTCCATGCTGGCCGGGGGGCCGACCTCTTCCCTCGCCGGATCCCGGGCGTGCACGGTACCCGGTCCGCCGGGCCACTGGCCCGGCCCCTCAGAGGGCATCGCGTCCTGGTCCCGTCATGCTCGCATCGGAATATCCCTGTCGGTCCATCACGGTTATTATATCGCGTCACGATTTTTTTTTACACGCGAGTGCGGGCCAGGCTCATCGTCGCCGGGCTCGCACCCGCAGTGAATAGACAGGGACCATATTTGGAATGCTGGCGCCGTCGCCGGCTGCCCAGTGCCGCGCCGCTGGATTCGTGGCACATGTTCGAGCAGTCGGGCAGGTTGTTCGTGCCGAGCCGCCGCGCTTGCAGCTGGTAGGCGAACGCGGCCTCGTTGCTCGCCCGCCCGCTGGCGTAGAAAACCGCGCGGCGTGGATCTTCCAGCCGCTTCAGCCGGTCCGCGGTCAGCACGATCGCGTCGTCCCACGTAATCGGCGCATAGTGGGTGGCGGCGGGTGCCAGCTACACCGGCTCGGTGAGCCGGCCGTGGTGCTCGAGCCAGTGACTGTCCTGATCACGCAGTTCGGCGACGCTGTGGGCTCGGAAAAACGCGGCATTGACGCGTCTGCGGGTCGCTTCCCACGCGACGGCCTTGGCGCCGTTCTCGCAGAACTCCGCCGTCTTGCGGTGGCCGGGGTCCAGGTCGGCCCAGGCGCAGCTTGGGCAGTCGAAGCCGTCGACCTGGTTCAGCTTCGGCAGCGTCTGCAGGCTGCGTTTCGGTCCCATCTCGGCGAGCGCATACCGCACCGACTCCGCGATGCCGGGGAGGCCGACGCTCGACGTCTTCGGGTGACCGGCGCCTGGGTGTTTCCCACCTGGATGCTCGCCGTCTGATTGTGCTCGCGCGCTGGCGGTTGGTCAGCCGTATTTCCCTACGTGACCCAGTGGTATGCGACAGAGAAGTCCACCGCAACCGCGAAGGCCAGGTACATCAGCCAGCCGCCCGTCACCAGGTGGAAGAATCCGAGGGCCCGCTCGCCCAGCTTGATCCCGATGGCAGCGAAGAAGTCGCTGAAGTAGATGGCAAAGAGCCCGAGGAACAGCAGCCCGACCGGCCAGTCCGCAGCCTTGAAGAACACCAGCGCTCCCATGGCCGAGACGACCATGTAAGCCACGCACATCCCGGCGTTGGGCCGTGGGTCGTTGCCCCGGTAGCGGTTCCAGCCGATCGCGAACCAGTGGATGCCGTAGGCCGAGAAGGCCAGCGCTGCCATGTACAGCGGCGGCTGGGAAGTGAATACCTGGAACCACGTCAGCCCGACGAACAGGATGATCCCGCTGACGAGCTGGCACAGGCCGGGCATCCAGATTCCCCAGACCCCGGTCGCCCGGTCCACCGACTCGTCACGAGCCGGGAACCCGAACAATTCCTGAGGCCCGTAGATGAGGTAGCCCGTGCCCAGGCCGAAGAATCCGAGTGCGAGCGGCGGAAACGCTGATGCAGCGAATCTGACAGCCAAGCTCATCCTCCTCATCCCCCAACCGGCCCCCTCCGCATGTCCCTAAAGGCAGGCGACCTGTATGACTAAATTCTTATCGTATCACGATACAAAAACCTCCGGCTGACCGGGCCGCCATCCTGCTCAGCGCCAGCGAGGCAGCAGGCGAGCATGGCAGTGAACGTCAACGCTGGCGGGCTGCCGCCGCCGCGCCGCGACTATGCCGGCAGGCGGATTAGCGGCGGCTCCGGCACAGTTCGGCCGCCGCAAGTACCGGGCCGGGCGCCAGATGCGGTCCGTTATGCAGGGCGGTTGCGACGTGCGGGATATGCGGCACCCGCGCCGGGCAGCCCGAGCCTGTGCCGGGCGGCAGTCCGGCATCCCGGTGCGAACAAGGAACCGAGGTCGGCGCAGCGAGCGACGCGGCGATTGCAGTGCGATACATAATATCGCAGCACGATTTAATTAGCGGCCGGTCTGGCCGCGCATCGCGTCCCGGCCGCCTTCCCGGTGCTTCGCCGCTGCCGCCAGGCCGGCTGCTCCTGACAGGGAGAGTCCTGCCAACTCGGGCCGCGCACCCACGGCTGCCGGGCAGCTGTCTCGCTGTCTCGGTGCGGTGTCCCGGATGCGGGCGGCGACGAAGGCGATCCACTGGCGGGCGAGCGTATCGCGCACCGCCGGAGCGGCGCTGCGGCTTAAGGCGGTCAGGGCACGGTGCTCGGCGCCGGCAACATGATCACCGATGCCTCGCACCGCAGCGGCCGCGGCCCGCCACCATAGTGCCGAGCCTGGCACGTGCAGGCGGGTTTCCGCTACTGCCTCGCGGATGTCGCCGTGGTCGGCGATCGTATCGTGCCGCTGCCTGGCCGCATCCGGGCCCTGCCCGAACAGGACGATGTAGCAGATCTCTTCCTCGGCCCCGGCGTGCAGTTCGAAGAATCCGGTCAGTCTGTCCCAGGCCGGGCCCAGCACCCGCGGGTCACCCAGATTCGCGCTGTCATAACGGGCGGCGTCCTCCAGTGCTCCCACAAGCCGGCGGATCCGCTCGTGGTCAGCCACTATCAGCCTGACGATATCGGCCATGCGCCCGTCCCCTTACCGTGCCGGCCCTGCTGGCTGCTGGGCCTGTCCAGGCCGTTCAGCGTGCTACGGCCGCGGGGCAGCCCGCGCGCGGCAAGTTCGTCTCCGCCCAGTGTTGGTACTGTCACTTCCATAACTGCCTCCCGCGTGCTGAATTGGTCCCGGCGCGGCGACTGCCTGGACTTTCTCGCCGGACGTGTGTTAGCTGGACTGACAGCGAGCGTGTGAGCTGCGCTGTTTCGCGTCGGCCAAGTGCGCGGTGAAGAGGGTGCGCATGGTTGATAGCGTCGCGGGCGGGCAACGGGAAACCTGTCAGACCGCCGAGCTGCGCGTCGGGTTGGTGGTGGCGGCCCGGATTGCTGACGAGTGGGCGATCCTGGGGGCGCGCCAGCGTGGTCGACGACACCGAAGCAGCCGAGCTGGCGGGCGCATTCCGCAGAACCGAGTCTGGGGAGTGGTGGGATTGCGTGCCTGTCCCGGAATTGCTTACGGTCTACGAACGCAGCCGGGCCTGGTGTGCCATCGACGCGGCGGCACATGCCAGTCTCGACCCGATCCGCGCGCAGGTGCTTGCTCGTTACGGCGTGGATGTCCGGGAGCCGCGCGCTGATCCGGCGGCGGTGGCCGGTGCCCTGGCTGTCCGCGCTGGTATCGAGCGGGAAGCCGCGGTCCTGGACCTGGCCGAGGCCGCCCAGGCCATGGCGCATGCCGGCGCCGGAGGGGGCCGAGCCGAGGATGGGAACGCAGCAGCCCAGTTCCGGCGGGGCGAGCGGCTCTACCGGCGCGCCGATAGCCGGCGCGCAATGACTGAACGGCTCCATCCGGGAACGGTGCACGTGGTGCCCGAACCTCAGGCTGGCGGGAGCTGCGCGGCGCTAGCGGGCACGGAAGGGCTCGGCGTCGGCGGTGCGCAGGGTGAGCCCGTTGCCGGGCGTGGACGGGTCGGGGCGGATGGCTCCGCCGGCCGGGTCGAGGGTGCCGTCGAAGAGCATCGATTCGATCCGGACGTGGTCGTGGAACCATTCCAGGTGCCGCAGGTTGGGGGTGGCGGCGGCGACGTGGGCGTGCAGGTGCGGCCCGCAGTGCCCGGAGATGTCCAGTCCGAAGGAGGCGGCGACGGCGGCGACCCGTAGCCACTCGGTGATGCCGCCGCAGCGCGAGACGTCGGCCTGCAGGCAGTCCACCGCGCCAGCGGCGCACATGCGCCGGAAGTAGTACAGGTCATTTCCGTACTCCCCGGCGGTGACGTCCGGGTGCACCGCGTCGCGGATCTCGCGCAGGCCATCGAGGTCGTCGGAGCTGACGGGTTCCTCGTACCAGCGCACGTCCAGGTCGGCGGCCGCGCGCATGACACGGATGGCCTGCTTGCGGTCGTAACCGCCGTTGGCGTCGACGAACAGCTCCACGTCCTCGCCGAGGATCGTGCGGGCCTGGTGCATACGGTCGAGGTCGCGGGCCGGGTTGGTGCCCCACGACTCGCCGATCTTGATCTTTACCCGGGGGATGCGCTGCTCACCGGCCCAGCGGCCAAGCTGCTCGCGAAGCTGCCGCTCGTCATAGGCGGTGAACCCGCCGCTGCCGTAGACCGGCACCTCCTCGCGTACCGCGCCGAGCAGCCGGTGCAGCGGGAGGTTCAGCAGCCGGGCCTTGAGGTCCCACAGCGCCACGTCAACGGCGGAGATGGCGTAGCCGACGGCGCCGGGGCGGCCGGCGTTGCGGACCGCCTTGACCATGGTGTCGAACGAACCGCCGACGTCCATCGCGTCCCGCCCGGTGACGATGCTGGCCAGTTTGTCGCCGATCACGGTGGCGCAGGCGGTAGCCCCGTAGGTCCAGCCGGTGCCGACGGTGTCGCCGCTGCGCGCCTGGACCAGCACCATGGTGGTGGAATCCCAGCTGAGGGTGCCGTCGGCTTCGGGGGCGTCGGTGGGCACGGTGTAGACCATGACGTCCACAGACGTCACCGGGGTGTCAATCATGAGTGGTCCTTTGCATGTCGGCCGGCCGGCGCCGAGGCTGGGGGTGGGTGCTGCTGGTCGCCCTCGGTGAGCTCGTGCTGGATCTGCTCCAGGGTGCGATCCTTGGTTTCCGGCACCTTGGTGAGGAAGAACAGGAAGGCCAGTTGCCGCTGTGCTGCATGTCGGCTGGGAATCCGCTCACCGCCGGCTCCGTGCCGAGCCACCGGGCCCCCGTCTGCCCGGTGGCAGGGCTGCCGCGAGTACGTCGGCGAGGTGGGCGGGGGTGCGTCCGGTTCCTTGGCGGATCTGCTCGCGGCAGCTGAAGCCGTCGGCCACCAGGGTGGTCTGCGCGGAGGCGTTGCGCACGGCGGGCAGCAGGCCCTGCTCGCCGACGGCCTGGGCGATCTCGTAGTGCGCGGCCTCGAATCCGAACGCGCCGGCCATGCCGCAGCAGCCGGCTGAGGGCACGTCCAGCGATGCCCCGCTGCGCTGCAGCAGCCGCTGCTCGGCGGCGAAGTCGAGCACCGAGCGGTCATGGCAGTGCCCGTGTGCCAGCACCGAGCCGTCCAGTTCGGGAGGTTGCCAGTCCGGCCGGTGCTGGTCGAGAAATTCGGCCAGGGTGTAGGTCTGTGCTGCCAGGCGCGCGGCACGGCGGTCGCGGGGCAGCAGTTCGGTGAGTTCCTCGCGGAACACTGACGCGCAGCTGGGTTCCAGCACGACCACCGGGATACCGGCGTCGATCTGCGCGCCGATCACCTGCAGGGTGCGGGTGAGCAGCCGGCGGGCGTGGCCGAGCATTCCCCAGTCGTAGAGCGGCCGCCCGCAGCACACCCATCTGGATGGGAGCGAGACGGCGCAGCCGGCGTCCTCGAGTACCCGGACGGCGGCCACTCCGGTCTGCGGGTGGAAGTGGTCGGTGAAGGTGTCCGGCCACAGCAGCACCGGCATGCCGCCGGGGTTGCGCGGCCCGGGGCGCCGGGCCCAGGCACGGCGGAAGGTGGCGGGCGCGAAACGCGGGGCCTCCCGGGCCGGATGCACGCCGGCGAGCCGTTTGGCCAGCGTCGCGAGCCCGGGTGCGTGCGTCATAGCGTTGGCCAGCCCGGGCACGGCGGAGGCGAACCGGGCGCTGTGCATGAGCAGTCCCATCGAGTAGGCCGGGGCGGGGCGGAGCCGGCGTGCGTACCAGTGGGAGAGGAACTCGGCCTTGTAGCGGGCCATGTCGACGCCCACGGGGCAGTCGTGCTTGCAGCCCTTGCAGGACATGCACAGGTCCAGGGCGTCCTTGACGTGCGGGTCACGCCAGCCGCCGGTGAGCTCGTCGCCGTTGAGCAGCTCGAACAGCAGGTGCGCCCGGCCCCGGGTGGAGTGCTCTTCCTCGCGTGTGGCCTGGTAGCTCGGGCACATCACCGTGCCGCTGTGGGCGCGGCACGCGCCGACTCCGACGCAGCGCGAGACCGCCTGGGCAAAGTCGCCACCGTCCTCGGTGAACGCGAAATGAGTCTGGAGCTGCCGGGGACGGTAGTGCGGGCCCAGGCGCAGGTTGGCGTCGAGCGGGTCCGCGTCGACGACCTTGCGGGGGTTCATCATCGCGTCCGGGTCCCAGATCCGCTTGAACTCGGCGAAGGCAGTCACCAGCTCACTGCCGAACATGAGCGGCAGCAGTTCGGCGCGCGCCTGGCCGTCGCCGTGTTCTCCGGATAGCGAGCCGCCGTAGCGCACGCACAGCTGCGCGGCTTCGGTCATGAACGACCGGAACGTCGCGATGCCTTCGGTGCTGGCGAGGTCGGAGTCGATGCGGGTGTGCACGCAGCCCTGCCCGAAGTGCCCGTATAGCGCGGCGTGGTAACCGAACCGGTCGCACAGCGTGCGGAGCTCGCGCAGGTAGTCACCGAGCCTGGCCGGGGCGACCGCGGAGTCCTCCCAGCCGGGCCAGGTGGGTCGCTGGCCGGGGACGCGGGCGGTCGCGCCCAGGCCGGACTCGCGGATCGCCCACACCTGCGGCGCTTCGTCCTCGCCGAGCACCCGGGCGTGCTCGAAGTCGCCCGCCACGCGCTGCGCCGCAGCGTCGGCCTGCTCGGCGGTGCCGGCGCCGAGTTCTGCGAGCAGCCATCCTCCGCCGTCGGGCAGCAGGTCCCAGCCTTCACGGTGCAGGCCGAGGCTGCGGACGTCGTCCATCAGCACGCCGTCGAAACCTTCCAGCCCGATGGGCTGGTGCTTCATCACGGCGGGGACGGCGTCGGCAGCCGCCGGGCCGTCAGAGAAACCGATCACGACCGTGCGGCGCGCGGCGGGCTGCGGGACGAGCCTGACCCGTGCCTGCAGTATCAGGACACAGGTGCCCTCGGAGCCGGCGAGGGCGCGGGCGACGTGCATGCCCGTCTCGTGCATCAGTTCATCGAGGTTGTAGCCGGACACCCGGCGCGGGATGTCGGGGTACCGGTCGGTGACCTGCTGGGCGTACCGCTCGCGCAGGGCGTGCAGCGCGGCGTAGATCTCGCTCCGCGGCCCGCCGCCGGCGAGGATCTGTTCGAGCTGGTCCGGTGATGTCTCGCCGACCCACATCCGCTCGCCGCTGTAGGTGATGATCTCCAGCGCCTGCACGTTGTCCACCGTGCGCCCGGCCATGATCGAGTGCACGCCGCAGGAGTTGTTGCCGATCATGCCGCCGAGGGTGCAGCGGCTGTGCGTGGCCGGGTCTGGGCCGAACGTCAGGCCGTGTTTGGCGGCGGCCCCGCGCAGCTCGTCGAGCACTACCCCGGGCTCAACCGTCGCGGTCCGGCCCGCGGCGTCGATGCCGAGGATGCGGTTCATGTGCCGGGAAAAGTCCAGTACGACGGCGTTGTTGCAGCCCTGCCCGGCCAGGCTGGTTCCGCCGCCCCGCGCGAGCACAGGTATCCCTCGCTCACGGCACACCGCGAGGGTGGCCTGCACGTCCGCGGCGTCGCGTGGCCTGACCACGGCGACCGGCAGTTGCCGGTAGTTGGACGCGTCGGTGGCATACAGCGCCCGCGCGCCCGCGTCGATGCGCACCTGGCCGCGGACATGCGCGCGCAGTTGCCGGGCGAGTTCGCTAGCGTCCGTGGCCATCGCGCTGCCCATGGCTCAGCTGTCCTTATGGGGCAGGAACTCCTGGACCTTGGTCTTCACGCCCTCCTTGATCACGCCCCACCGGTCATCGTCGCCCTTGAGCATCGCCTCAGCAGCGTCTTTCATCTGCTCGAAGGTGGCATGGGGCGGGATCGGCGGCACGTTCGGGTCGGTGTGCACGTCGAGCAGGGTGGGCCGGTCCGCGGCGAGCGCCCGCTCCCAGGCCGGGCCTACCTCGTCGGGGCTGGTGACGGTGATCGCCTGCAGGCCGAGGCTGGAGGCGAAGCCAGCGAAGTCGACGTCGGGCAGTGTCTGGGATTTGGTGAACTTCGGGGAGCCTTCCATCGCCCGCAGTTCCCAGGTGACCTGGTTGAGGTCGTTGTTGTGCAGCACCGCGATGATCAGGCGCGGGTCGGCCCACTGCTGCCAGTAGTGCTTGATGGTGATCAGCTCGGCCATGCCGTTCATCTGCATCGCGCCGTCGCCGGCGAACACGATCACGGGACGGTCGGGGTTGCCGAACTTCGCGCCGATCCCGTACGGCACGCCCGGTCCCATGGTGGCCAGGTTCCCCGACAGCGAGCCGCGCATGTCGCCGCGGAACTTCAGCTGCCGGGCGTACCAGTTGGCCGACGAGCCGGAGTCGGCGGACACGATCGCGTTCTCGGGCAGCCGTGAGGACAGTTCGTAGAACAGCCGCATCGGGTTGATCGGATCGGCCTCGACCATGGCCTCGGCGTCCATCACCTGCCACCAGCGCTTGACGTTGGTCTCGATCGTTTCGCGCCAGGCCCGGTCGTCCTTGCGTGTGAGGTGCGGGATGAGGGCGCGCAGGGTCGCGGCGGCGTCGCCGACCAGATTCACCTCATACGGGTAGCGCATGCCGATGTACTTGCCGTCGATGTCGATCTGGACGGCGCGGGCCTGGCCGAAGGCGGGCAGGAACTGGGTGTAGGGGAAGCTGGAGCCGACGGTGAGCAGGGTGTCGCAGTCCATCATCATCTCGTAGCTGGGCCGGGTTCCCAGCAGCCC
>Ga0182024_10017224_pt1 | contig 13601 bp, 13 predicted proteins | sample P32metaG_FD_120480 | JGI IMG/M metagenome (GOLD analysis project Ga0182024, IMG submission 120480) | Permafrost microbial communities from Stordalen Mire, Sweden - P3-2 metaG (Illumina Assembly) | ecosystem: Environmental > Terrestrial > Soil > Wetlands > Permafrost | place: Sweden: Stordalen...
AGGACTAACAAATGCCGGGTGCCCTACATCTCGCTCGTTTTTCGCGAGATGTGGGATACCACCGCGCCCTCCCCTTGTCATCCCGGGCAGCAGACGGCACTCTGCATTTCCCCCTTTCGGCATGTAACCTAAAAGGACAACAATGTCGTTCGACTCCCAGATGCAACAAGCCATCGCCGCGCACCTGCAGTTCCTGCGCGATCTTGGTATCTACGACTTGTACCGTCGCGGCACGGATGCGATCGAGCCCGCCCCACAGGAGCCACTCATTCCCCTACGTAAGCCCATCCCTATGCAGCCGAGTGTCGGTTCGTTCGTAGCTCCGCCGAGCCGCGCCGAAGCGCTACGCGCGATCCAGTATGAAATCGGTGACTGTACCCGTTGCGCGCTAAGTGCCGGCCGGAACAAGATCGTCTTTGGCGACGGCGACCCCAATGCCCGCCTTATGTTTGTGGGCGAGGGGCCAGGAGCGGACGAGGACGCCCAGGGGCTCCCATTTGTCGGCCGTGCCGGCCAGCTGCTCAACAACATGATCGCCGCGACGGGGCTAAAGCGGGAGCAGGTCTACATCGCCAACATCGTAAAGTGCAGACCACCCCAGAACCGGGTACCCGAGCCGGAGGAGGCCAACACCTGTTCGCCCTTCCTCTTCCAGCAGATTGACGTCGTCCGGCCGGAGGTCATCGTAGCCCTGGGTTCGACGGCCGCGACTTACCTCCTTGGCGTCAAGTCCTCGCTAAGCGGCCTTCGCGGGCGCACCCACAACTGCCGCAACACCAAGCTCATCGTTACCTATCACCCGGCCTACCTGCTGCGCGACCCACGACAGAAAAAGGAAGCATGGCAGGATTTGAAGCTCGCCATGGCCGAGCTCGGATTGTCCATCCCCTCCCGCTGATGTCGATCTTCTGTGACGTGGTCCTGCCGGTACCGCTCGACCGGGCCTTTACTTACAAGCTAAAGGGAGACAACGACCCGCCGGTCGGTGGCCGCGTAGTCGTGCCCTTCCGCCAGGAAAAGATGGTTGGCGTGGTCACCCGCCTGCATGACGAACCTCCGCCTGTAGAGGCGCGACTGATTGAAGCGGTGCTTGACCAGGAACCGATCCTGAACCCCGAGCTCATGGAGCTGGCAGCCTGGATTGCGCAATACTACCTGGCGCCCCTGGGAGAAGTGCTGCGCAGCATGCTTCCCCTCATGGCTGAGGTTCGCCGCTCCACCAGTTATCGCATCAGCGAGACTGGCCAGGCCATCCTGTACGACGGCGCCCAGCAAGGTTCTTCGCGCCGCTCCCGCCGCACTCCGGACGAACAGAACATTGAGTACACGGTGTTGGATTATTTGTCCGACGGACAACCGGCGAAGAGCGCAACTCTACGCCATGCCACCGGTGCGACCGCGGAGCTGCTCACCAACATGCAGCGCAAGAAGTGGCTGCTGCGGGAAACCGAAGCCGCGCCCCGCGATGCCCGCCGGATGCTGCGCTACGCGGTGCTGGTGGCCGATGCGCGGCCCCCCAAACTGAATGAAAATCAGCTGGCCATCCTGGCCGAACTTGCCGGCGCGGGCGGGTCCCTGCCCGTCCCTGCTTTGCGCCGGATGGACGTTCCCGCCAGTACATTGCAAACTCTGGTTAAGCGTGGTTTGGTGACCATGGAAGAGCGCCCTGCGGCATTTCATCTTTCCGCAGCCGGACCCCAGCCTCAGCATGTGCTGAATCATGACCAGCAGGCAGCGCTCGGCCAAATTTTGGCCCACCTTGACAGCAATGCCTTTGGAGCCTGCCTGTTGCACGGCGTCACCGGTTCCGGCAAGACGGCAGTGTACCTGGCCGCCATGGAGCGCGCGCGCCTTGCCGGCCGCTCGGCAATTCTGCTGGTCCCCGAGATCGGCCTCACTCCGGCCATGGCCGCCCAGTTGTACGGGTCTTTTGGCGACAGTGTTGCCCTGTTGCACTCCGCGCTTACGCCAGACGAGCGTGCTGAGCAGTGGTATCGCATCCGCCGGGGCGAAGCACGCATTGTGGTCGGCACCCGCTCCGCCATCTTCGCCCCGGCGCTCAACCTGGGCCTCATCATCGTCGACGAAGAGCATGATTCGTCCTACAAGCAGGAGGAGATTCCCCGCTACCACGCCCGCGATGTCGCCGTCATGCGAGCCAAAATCGGCGGCGCCACCGTCGTTCTGGGTTCAGCCACCCCGTCCCTCGAGTCCTGGCGCAATGCCGAGACGGGAAAGTATGCCTTGATCGAGATGAAGGAGCGCGTCAACCAGCGCCCGTTACCAGTAGTGGATCTGGTGGACATGCGCCTTGAATTCCAACAGACGGGGCAGGAGAAAATATTTTCGCGTGAACTGCTCGAGCGGGCCAAGACCGCCTTGGATCGCGGTGAGCAAGCCATCATCCTGCTCAATCGCCGCGGCTATTCCTTTGCGGTACTATGCCGGGCCTGCGGGGAGAAGATGCAATGCGAGAACTGCGCCATCGCCCTGACCCACCATAAGCCCATTATTCCGGGAGATACGCTCGCCAGCCCTTCGGGCCAGCGGCTTAAATGTCACTATTGCGGATACATGAAAACCGTCCCCAAGCGATGCCCTAAGTGCGAGAGCGAGCACCTGTTTTACCTGGGGGCCGGCTCCCAGCAAGGCGAAGAGCGTTTGCAGGAACTCTTTCCCCAGGCCCGCATCGGCCGCATGGACCGCGACACCATCCGCAACCGCTTTGACATGGAGCATCTGCTCGCGCGGCTGCACAGCGGGCACATCAACCTGCTGGTCGGCACGCAGATGATTGCCAAGGGCCACGATATTCACGGTGTCACCTTTGTCGGCGTGGTGGGCGCGGATCATGCTCTCGGTCTCCCGGACTTCCGTGCCGCCGAGCGCGTCTTCCAGTTGCTCACCCAGGTCTCCGGCCGCGCCGGGCGCGGAGATCTGCCCGGCAACGTCTTGGTGCAAAGCTACTACCCGGAGCACTACGCCATCCAGTGCGCGGCTGCGCATGACTTCAGGGCTTTTGCCAAGAAGGAGATGCAATACCGCAAGTGGATGCATTACCCGCCCCATGCGGTGTTGGCCAACATCATCATCCAGAGCCCTCGGCTGGAGGAGGCTGCCGCCTGGGCCACCAGCCTGGGAAAGTGCTTCACCGCCATGCCGCTCGAACAAGTGCGTGTCTTGGGCCCGGCGAGTGCGCCGATCGTGCGCATCAAGCGCATCTATCGCTTTCATCTTCTGCTTAAGGCGGCCCAGCGTCAGGCTCTGGCTCGGACCCTGCGGGCCGGCCTGGCGCAGGCGGAGACGCTGGGCATTCCCCGCCGCAATTTAATAGTCGACGTCGATGCCGTAAACCTGATGTAAAACGTAGAAGTCCCCGAGGGACGGCCGAGACTCAAAGCTGTCCAAATTGGACGATGTGTGGATTCTCTGGTATTGATTCGACACTGCGGCATGACTGAAGGGTACCCGTCCATCGTGGTAAGGAAACGAAGGCCCTGATACAAAACCCCTAGCGAAACAAATCCAGCACGCTAGTCCCAACAAACGGAGCCGGCAGCAACGTCAGCACCAGAATCGCAAGCGCCACCACGCAAAGCCAGCGATGCCTATAGGGCATGAGCGGAAAATACGGAACATGGGGATGGCGCATTGCAGGCAGAAGCAGGATTACCCCCCACAATACCCATCCGGTCCACAGCGTTAACCCCATCACCAGCAGGACCAAGGGCACAAGAAACGTCATCCGGCGATGCCAGCGCGGCGAAATCGCATACAGAATATGACCGCCGTCCAGCTGACCTGCGGGGATAAGGTTCAGCGAAGTGACAAACAGTCCTACCCAGCTCGCTATCAGGATGGGGTGGGGAATCTGCGTATACATCGCAGGTACCGCGAGCAACCGGCCCAGCAGGGTGATGGTTAAAGGCCAGTGAAACTGCACCAGCGCCGGCGCTGTTGCGGGACCGGCGGGCCGCGAAAGCAGGATGCCCAGGATGGTGGTGGGTAGCGCCACCAGGTATCCGGCGATCGGCCCCGCGATGCCTACTTCGATCAGCGCCCGGCGCGAGGGAATGCGAGAACGGATGCGGATCACGGCTCCGGCCGTTCCGCTCAAGGTAGGTGCCGGCAGGACGTAGGGCCAGGAGGCGCGAATGCCATGGTGGCGGCAGAAAAAATAGTGCCCCGCCTCATGGGCCAGCAAGATCCCCAGCAGCACCAGCGAGAAGGACCAGCCGCTGGCCAGCGCCGCGGGATGTTGCCAAATCCAGTGCAGGGGGAAAAGATCACCCTCGTTGACCAGCGGCGGCTGGCCCAGGCGAAAATTCTGCATCAGGAGCGCACCTGTGCTCGCGGTCGTGAAAATGCTCACCACCAGCAGGCATAGCGGGAGCCAGGCAATGGATGGCCGTACCCTGGGGGGAAGATTCAGATCGCTGGAGCTAGGGAAAAGCGGACGATCGGCGGCCGGAATTTCTACGTCTGTCAAGGGAGGATGCTATGAATCCAGCAGATGAAGTTCCTTGCCCGGCTTGAAGCGAACAGCCTTGCCCGGAGTGATGGTGACTTCCGCACCGGTCCTTGGATTGCGGCCAATCCCCGTCTTGCGCGGGCGAACATTGAACACCCCGAAGCCTCGCAGTTCGATGCGGTCGCCCGAAGCGAGCGCTTTTTTCAGGCTCTCAAAAACCGTATCTACAGCCGCTTCCGCTTTGTTGCGCGGTAGTCCGGTCTTCGCGATCACTTGATGGATGATGTCCTGTTTAATCAATGCCTTTACCCCGAGGGATGAATAGGTAACTGCAATGGCCGGAGCTACGTCCTCATCGTATAGCATCCGGCAGTTCGGCGTGATGAAGATTGTCAAGGAACCCGGCCTACCGTAAGATGCAGTTTCCAGCAGAAGGATTATTACCCGCATCATCACCCCTAAGGAGTCGCATGTCTATTCAGTCCGACCGTTGGATTCGCGAGCAGTCGCAAAAAGGCATGATTGTTCCGTTCAGCGAAAAGCAGGTGCGGGAAGGTGTCATCTCCTATGGCCTTTCCTCTTACGGCTACGACCTTCGCGTTTCCGATGAGTTCAAGATCTTCACCAACGTAAACAGCGCCGTCATCGACCCCAAGGACTTTGACGAGCGGTCTTTCGTCACAGTCACTGCCCCCTCGGTCCTTATTCCTCCGAATTCCTTTGCTCTTGCCAGGTCAGTGGAATATTTTAAAATTCCCCGCGACGTGCTCACCATCTGTGTTGGGAAATCGACCTACGCCCGCTGCGGCATCATCGTCAACGTCACTCCGTTCGAACCGGAGTGGGAAGGCTTTGTGACTCTCGAAATTTCAAACACCACCCCACTGCCGGCCCGGGTCTATGCCAATGAGGGCCTCTGCCAGATTCTCTTCTTCCGTTCTGACGAGCCGTGCGAGATCAGCTACGCCGACCGCAAGGGTAAGTACCAAAAGCAACAAGGTATCGTACTTCCCAAACTGTGATGGCGGAGCTGGCGAAATCCCCTCCCCGCTTGCGCGTAGCGCTGCTCGAACCGGAGCCCATCCGCGTACAGGGCTTCGTCACCCTTTTTCAGGATCATCCCCGTATCGAATTCGTTGTGGCAGAGCTGGCAACATTCCTGGCCGATCAGGAGTTCAAGCTGGCCCTGGTCGGTCTTCACGGAGACGGGCTTCCGCTGCAGCTGGTCGGCACCATCCATGGATTGCGGCCCGATGTCCGGCTGGTCGTCATGGGCTCGGATGCAGACGACGAAGTCATCCTGCAGGCCATCAGCGCCGGCGCCAAAGCATATCTCGAAGCCAATGCCACGCCCCAACAGGTCGAACAGGCGATCATGACCGTAAGTCAGGGGTCGATCTGGGCGCCGCGCCGGGTGTTGTCCATCTTCGTCGATCGCGCGACCAAGCCGTCCCGGTCTCCAGCTCCCGCTTCAGCTCATTTCACTGCCCGCGAGACCGAGGTGCTCAAACTGCTGGTTGCCGCTCGGTCCAACCGTGAGATTGCTCGCACGCTGGGTATTGAAGAGCGGACTGTCAAAGCCCACGTAGCCAAGCTGATGCGCAAGGTGGGGGTGGAGAACCGGATTGCCCTCTCCATCTACGCGGTGACCAACTCGATCGTGGCTCCAAATAAGGAATAGAAACGTTACTTTTGTGCATAGTACCTTGGTGACATTGCTAGGTTACCTTACTTAGCCGAAAGTTACTTTAGAAACAACGCAGATCTGGGGACGGGGCTTCTGATTGCGAGGTTTGCAATCACCAGCCCCCTTTTTTTGGCGCCGTCCAGATCGCGTTGCTCGCCTTATTGCTATAGTCGTCCCAACTCCTGCTGATATTCCTGCATCTTAGCAACTGCGCACACCCTACCTTTTGCAAGTAGCGGCTTTGTGGAAAAGCTGCGCCAACCTCAGCGTATTCGGTTACCGTGGGGACACATGTCCTTCACTTGGAGACTTGAAAGACCATGAAACAGATTTTTGCAATACTTTGCGTTGTTGGGATTTCTCTTACGACATTGTCTGCCTACGCAGCGGATGACAAGCCCACTCTGGATGCGCGCATCCAGAGTGCGAAAGATGTCCTGGACGAGATCATGGCGACCCCGGACAAAGCGATTCCCAATCAGATCATGTCCCAGGCCACTTGCGTGGGCGTTGTCCCCAGCGTGAAGAAGGGCGCATTCCTGGTCGGCGCGGAATACGGCCAGGGCGTTGTCACCTGCCGCACCGGCCACGGCTGGAGCGCTCCCGCCTTCATCAGGATCGCGGGCGGAAGCTTCGGCTTTCAAATTGGCGGCCAGGCCACTGACCTGGTGCTTGTCGCGGTCAATGACAAGGGGTTTCAGGACCTGTTAAAGAGCAAATTCAAGATCGGTGGCGATGCCTCGGCTGCGGCAGGCCCGGTAGGCCGCGACTCCCAGGCTGCGACCGACTGGAAGCTGAACGCCGAGCTGCTTACCTATTCGCGCGCCAAGGGCCTGTTTGCCGGCGTCGACCTCACCGGAGCTGTGGTGGATGAAAATGTAGACGCGACGCGCACGTTCTACGGCGAGGCCCACCCCAGCGCACAGATCCTGAAGGGAGAAGTTGCCACCCCGCCGGACGCCCGGCCGTTCGTAAGCACGGTGGCGAAATACTTCTCCGAAGTTCGCAAGTAGCGCCATCTAATTGCTGTTCGAGACTGCCCGGCGATCGTTGCCGGGCAGTTTTGCGTGCGCGCACGATTTAGACTGCTGCCAAGGGACAGCTGTGCGGGCGGATGCGGCGACGATTGGAATTCATGCTGGTGTGGACGGTGGTGAAGCTTCTCGGCTGTCCGCCGAGAAGGGTCGCTCGCGGGATCGGCGCGCTGGTCGGCCGGATCGCATTGTTGCTCACCCCACGCTTGCGGCGGGCCGGTGATCTTAATCTTCGCCTGGCCTTTCCCCAGAAGACCGCAACCGAGCGGCGCCAGATTCTGCGCAAGCTCTACCGCAATCTCGGCTGGTTGCTGGCGGAGTTCTGCCAGATGCCGGGTTACACCGCGCAAGAGGCGCAGAGCTTCATTCGTTATGAGGGGCTGGAGCACTACCTGGCGGCTCGCGATCAGGGCAAAGGAGTCCTGATCCTGACCGGCCATCTGGGCGCGTGGGAGCTGTCGAGTTTCTACCACTCCCTGATGGGTTATCCAATGAGCATTGTGATCCGCCGCCTGGACAATCCGTTGGTCGACAACCTGGTCAACCACATCCGCTGCTTGCACGGCAATCAAGTGCTGCACAAAGACGACTTCGCCCGCGGCCTGCTGGGCTCCATGCGCCGGGGTGAGACGGTAGGCATTCTGATGGATACCAACATGACCCCTCCGCAAGGGGCGTTTGTCGATTTCTTTGGTCACCCCGCTTGTACCGGATCTGGCATGGCGCGGGTCGCCATGAAGACCGGGGCCAAGGTACTGCCCGGGTTTCTGCTCTGGGAAGAGGCAACGCAGCAATACGTACTGCGCTTCGGCGCCCCCCTCACCCTGCCAACCAGCGAAAATGGGGAGGCCGACGTGCTTGCCCATACCGCCTTGTTCACCAAGGTGATCGAGGACTACATTCGCCAGTACCCCGATCAGTGGCTTTGGGTGCATCGCCGCTGGAAGACCCGCCCGCAGGGCGAAGCTGCCATCTACACTTAAGTCATGCCCATGCCCATCCCTCTGAGTCAACTGGCTGAACGGCTTGGCGCGGAAGTCGATGGTCTCCCGTTCGACACCATGATTACTGGTGTATCCAGCATCGCGGGTGCGCATCCCGGGTGCCTGGTGTTTGCGGAGGAAGAGGCCTCGTTCGCGGCCGCGCTCGCCTCCGCAGCCGCCGCGGTTCTGGTGGGGCCGCAAATGACCGCTACGGTCTCTGGGAAGCCGGTTCTGCGTACTCCGCAGCCGCGGCTGGCGTTTGCCCGCGCCGCCGTGTTGCTGCGTGGCCCGCAGCCCGCTCCGTCCATCCACCCCACCGCCGTACTTGCGCCCGGGGTGCAAATTGGCAGTGGCGTCTCCATCGGCGCCCACACCTCGCTCGATGAAGGAGCGAGCATTGGCGCGGCGACGATCATCGGCAGTGGATCGGTAATCGGCGCCGGGGTCCGCATTGGCAGCAACTGCCGCATCTATCCCCGCGTCGTCATCTATCCAGGCGCGACCCTTGGGGACCGGGTGGTCGTCCACGCCGGGGCAGTCCTGGGAGCCGATGGCTTCGGCTACGTTCGCGACCGAACCACCGGGGAGTACACTCAGTTTCCTCAGCAGGGAACGTTGGTCATTGAGGATGACGTTGAGATCGGAGCTAACACCACCATCGACCGTGGGGCTCTTGAAGAAACCCGCATCGCACGTGGGACCAAGCTCGACAATTTGATTCACATCGGTCACAACTGCAGCATCGGGAGCAATGTCGTCATCGCCGCGCAAACCGGCATTTCAGGTTCGAGTACGATAGGGGACGGTGCCATCCTGGGCGGTCAAGTCGGCATGGGCGATCATGCGCTGGTCGGCCCCGGGGTCATCCTCGGGGGGCAAGCAGGAATTCTGCCCAAGAAAAAGCTCCTGGGCCCGGGAATTGTCTTCTGGGGAACGCCGGCCAAACCAGTCAGGCAGTACCTAAAGGAACTGGCGATGCTGGCCCGCCTAAAGAGGGAAGAGTAATGGCCGTCGTGGTGGTGGGTGGGCACTCGCGCAGCGTAGGAAAGACCTCGGTGGTGGCTAATCTGATCGCGCGGCTGCCGCAGCGCAACTGGACCGCCTGTAAGATCACCCAGTTTGGCCACGGGTTCTGTAGTGCGAACGGCGAGCCTTGCGACTGCCAGACGGACGAGCACACCATAGCCATCAGCGCCGAACGAGATCCAACCACCGGCACTGACAGCGCTCGTTTCCTCGCTGCGGGCGCCAGGCGGTCGCTCTGGGTACGTACCCGCATCGGCCGTCTCGCCGATGCCATGCCGCGTATCCGCCAGGAGATCGATGCCGCTGAAAACATGATTTTCGAGTCCAACAGCCTGCTGCAGTTTCTGCGCCCCGACCTGTATTTGACCGTTTTGGACCATGCCACGGCCGACTTCAAAGACTCCGCACGCCTGTTTTTGGACCGCGCCGATGCTGTGCTCCTGCGTGCTTCAGGCCGGGAACTTACGCCGCAATGGAACCATGTTTCCCTACGCCTGCTCGCCGGGAAGCCCCGCTTCTTAGTCACCCCGCCCGACCTGATCGGGGACGATCTGGTTGCTTTTGTGGAGCAGAAGCTGACTTAGGGCGCTTACGGCGCTTATGGCGCACACTTTCCCCGCGCCATCAATGTGTATCGGGATCAGTCCCGAAGGGACGGCTGAAAATAGCCCAGCACGCAGTGCTGGGTGTCCATTCCATTCCAGGCCAGTCCCGCAGGGACGACTGAGAATAACCCAGGACGGCAGTCCTGGGTGAGCCCGGACGCACGCAAATGCCGTCAGGCACTTCTCTACTTCAGCGGGAAAGGCTCGGGCTTGAGCGATCCATCGCGTTGCTTAAGCAAAATTTGAACCTTGCTTTCCGCGCTATCCAGCTCTTGTTTGCATTGCGCCGAGAGGCGCATGCCTTCCTCAAACATTTTGATCGAGTCTTCCAGCGGCAGATCACCGCGCTCAAGTTGAGCAACAATGCCCTCCAGCTGTTTTAGCGATTCCTCAAACGTTGCCAACGCGCGACCCTTCGGGTAGTACCGCTTCAAGAATTTCTACAGCGCCGGAATAACGCCCAAAAGGCGCGCTGACCTGCACCCCCTGGATCATCGGACGCGCCGCAGCCAGCATCTCTCGCGCGATTTGAATTCCCTCGGCCCGCGCTCGATCCGGAGTATCCGCCTTTTGCATGCGCACCATGATCTCGTCAGGCATGGAGACACGCAGATCGTTCTTCATGAATTCTGCATTGCGCAGGCTGGTCAGCGGCCAGATGCCCGCAATGACGGGAATGCGAAAACTCTCAATACGCTTGAGGAAAATCTCCAGCAGCTTCAGGTCAAATACCGGCTGGGTGATGGCATACTCGGCTCCCGCCTCGACTTTGTAAGCAAAACGGCGAACTTCGTTGTCCAGATCCGGCAAGCCCGGATTGGCGGCCACGCCAATGGTTAAGCCGCTGGAGACACCGACTGGATTACTTCCGAGATCCAATCCGTGGTTCAAACGGCGGACGATGTTCACCAGGCCAATGGCATCGACATCGAAAACTGCGGTGGCATCGGGGTAATTGCCAAGCTTGGGTGGGTCCCCGGTCAGGCAGAGGATATTCTTCAAGCCGATGGAAGAAGCTCCCAGCAAATCGGACTGGATGCTCAGCAGGTTGCGGTCGCGACAAGTGTAATGCAGCAAGGCTTCCATGCCCGTGTGCTGAATCTGGATACACAGGCTCTGCGCGCTCATGCGCGGTGCCGCCCGAGACAGGTCCGGGACATTGATAACGTGGACCCCATTTTGCAGCAGCATCCGCGCGCCCTCGAGCTCGCGCTCGCAGGTAATGCCCTTGGGTGGAACCATTTCCACCATGGTGACGAAGGTGCCCCCGGCAATCAGGCTGCCGAGGCGTGATCGCTCGCCCAGGGGCGCGGGCTGGATTTCGGACGCGGCCTGCGCGTGTTTCACGTGGGTGTGGGCGACCTCCTGCGCTCCCATGGCGCGCAGCGATGACTTCATGGAGCGGATATGAGCAGGAGTGGTGCCGCAGCAGCCGCCAACAAATTGCACGCCGGCCTTAACCAGCTTGCGGGCGAAGCTGGCCATGTACTCCGGCGAGCAGAGATAGATGTTCCGCCCATCCACGGCGCGCGGCATACCCGCATTGGGCATGGCGATCAAGGGCAGATTAGTGGCGTTCACCATGCACTCAATGGCGGTGAGTACGGTCGCCGGCCCTACGCTGCAGTTGCATCCGACGGCGTCCGCGCCCCACTCGGTCAATCGCGCGGCTGCCGTCTCTGGGGAAGAGCCGTCCAGGCAGTTGGCATCCTCGTCGACCGTCACCATCACCAAGACCGGCAGCGACGGGGCTACGGATCTGGCCGCAAGAATGGCCTGTTCGGCCTCATTCAACGCGGAAACCGTTTCGATCAGCAGCATATCGACGCCGCCCTCGACCAGGCCGCGAATCTGCTGTTCGAAGGCTGCGCGCGCCTCGTCCAGGCCGATCTTCCCCAGCGGCTCTAGACGCGCGCCCAGGGGCCCGATGGCGCCCGCTACCCAGGCTTTTCCACTTTGCTTATCGGCCCGCTGGTTCACCGCCTTACGTGCCACCTCGGCTCCGGCACGGTTGATCTCCAGCACCTTGTCGGCGAAACCATAGCGCTGCAAACGCAGGGAATTGGCGCCAAAGGTATTGGTCTCGATGATCTCTGCGCCTGCCTGCAGGTATTCCTCGTGGACGTTGCGCACCAGCTCCGGCTGGGAGAGATTTAGTTCGTCGTAGCAGCGGTTGATGAAGATGCCGCGGGCATACAGACTGGTGCCCATTGCCCCATCGCAGAGCACATTGCGTGTTCCGAAGATCTCTGTGAGCCGATTCGTCATAAGGTAAGTCTAATTATGCTAAGCCAGTCGGCGCGCGAATGCCAGCCGCCGCTTTGTTATACTTGGCCTTTCCCGCATGTCCGCCGCGTGGTGATTCAGGTGAGGTATTAGTTGAAGAAAAGAAGTCTCCGGTCCTTGTGTGCCCTCTCTGTGCCAGCTTGCTTTGTATTCCTTGTTCTGGCCGGATGCGGGCAGAGCTATTATTTTGGCGGCCGGGCTTTGCCCCCCAGCGGAATCCTCAACCGCGTATTGATTGCCGTCCAGAACCCCGGCCCTCTGACCAAGGGTTCGCTCCAGATCGTCGACGCCTACTACGATATCCGCCATAGCTTTAACAACAAAACTCCCGCTTTCAGCATTGCTGGATATGCGGGAGCCCAGCCGGAGACAATCCAGAACATGCCTGAAGAGCAGGCGGGTGCGGTCTACGGGTCGGGCGACGGGAGCTTTGCCCTACTGAGTTACGCAAGCGAAAAACAATCCAGTTCCGTCAGCTTGCCAGGTCAGTCCTCCAGCGTCTTTATCTCCCGCGACCAGAGGTATGTTTTTGCCGCCAACCAGACGGCTCACACGCTCACCGTGCAGGACCGCGTGCTGGGTTCGAGCTATGGGTTGAATGTGCCTAACGTCTATCGCGTGTCGATCAATCCCAGTGGGACGGCAGCGTTGGCTTTCGTGCAGGACAGCAATTCGGTCTACAGCGTTTACAAGCTGCAGGCGAATCAACCGACGCCTGCGAATGCTGTGGATTGCGAACCGCAAAACCTGCCTGTATATTGCGTCCTGCCTGTTCCGGGCAAGTTTGACCGGCCCACCAAGGCTGTCTTTTCGGCCGACGGCACCACGGCCTTTGTGCTGAACTGCGGTCCGGAGTGCGGCGGTGTTCAGGCCAGCGTCAGCTTCCTGCCCGTGGCTGGGATCATCATCCAGAGCGGCGCGCCGGTGCCGCCGGGGGCTCCGACCGCTGTGACCGCAACCGTCCCCGTTCCCGGCGGGGCTACCAACGCTATTCAAAATGGGAGTCTCCTGTACCTTGCCGGGCAGCAACTGCAACCCGATGGCTACTTCGCCGGCTTCCTTTCTATTCTCGACACCGGCGCCAAGCAGGTCACCGGCGCTTACTCCATCTCCGATGGAACCCATCTGAAAATGAGTTTCGCCGACGACAATACGCTGTGGGTCGGGTCCCAGCTCTGTACGCAAGGGGAACGCTACCATTTGGGCGCCACCACCAACCTGGGCTGCCTCACCATGTTCAATACATCCACCAACTCGGTGACCATGATTGATTCCTACAAAGGCGATGCGACCGGAATCGCCTCGGTGCTCAGTCTGCACAAGGTTTACACCGCCGAGGGCGGCCAGGTATACATCTACAACACGACCAATGGCTCGTCACTCGACAACTCGCAGGTGACGGTGGTGGGTACGGCTTACGACGTGGCCTACATGGACTCGCCCAGCGATGTCGACAACACCACCTATTGATTTTCTCGCCATTGCCGCCCACCGCGATGATGTGGAGCA
>Ga0182024_10017225_pt1 | contig 13601 bp, 12 predicted proteins | sample P32metaG_FD_120480 | JGI IMG/M metagenome (GOLD analysis project Ga0182024, IMG submission 120480) | Permafrost microbial communities from Stordalen Mire, Sweden - P3-2 metaG (Illumina Assembly) | ecosystem: Environmental > Terrestrial > Soil > Wetlands > Permafrost | place: Sweden: Stordalen...
CGGGGCCAATTACACAGGCCCGACGGAGATGCTTTCAGGGGTCCTCGATATGCAAGGGAACTCCCTTGCGCAGAGCGATGTTATCCTCGCCAACACGAGTTCGCTCGTGCCTGGAGGGCAAGTGGAGATGAATTCGCTCACAGTCGGGACCGATGCGACTGTTGATATCGGCCTCACCAGCACCTCGACCTACGACCAGATCGAGGCAGACGATCATGCGACACTAAGCGGCGTCCTAAGTGTGACGCTCGCGAATGGGTATATTCCCAATATCGGAGACACATTCGCGATATTGAATTCCATTCCGATCAATGGGGAGTTCGGAAGCTATGAAGGATTGCGGCTCGGAGACCGTGTGCTGACGCCGGAATTTGTCAATTCCGGGCTTGAGTTGGTAACAACACCGATTCCCTCCGGCGCATCGCTGCCGCTGGTGGGAGTGCCACCCACGGGTTATGACGTGGCGAGTAATGACTATAATTACGGCGGACTGACAACGGGATTGCAGACGGGGGATGGATTCAACGCGGCGGCAACTTTGATCGATGGCGCGGCGAGCATGGATACGATCGTAAACATGACTATGGCGGCGACTGGCACAACGGATTTTGAACTGCAAGGCAGCATCGGTGGATACCTCGTAAATGTTACAGGACCGGGGAATGATATGTATGTCGTGCAATTGGATTACAAGGAGACCCCGGTATTGGCCGCCGCTGGAGACGAGAGGAATCTGTTTCTCGCCTCGACCGATGGGACTTCGGCCTTTCAGAACGCCGTCAATGCGAATATATCGATGCCGGGAGAGACGAATACGCCGACCAGAATCCTCGGACCGTACGACCCATCGGAGGACTTCCAACTCGGTTATTGGGGGGTGGACACGGTTAATAATCGGGTATGGGCTGTCGTCGATTACCAGGGGTATTTCGGAGTTGGGGCGGTGAATGTTTCCGGAACACCGAGCGGGCCTGCCGCCGCCACGGAAACCGCGACCGGAATTCTGGATGTCTCGGCGACGCTGAACGGGTTGGTTAATTTCAATGGGTATAACTCGACGGTGGTGTTTGAATCCGGGACCGACCCTGGGCTGGCAGGAGCGGCTGCAAGCAGTATGGTGGCGAGCGGATCGACGGCGGGGTTCACGCAGGTAAGTTACCTGGCGACGGGTCTGTTGCCCTATACCACTTATTATTTCCGCGTTGATTCGATAACAACAAGCGGAACGGAGTATGGAGGGATACTGTCGTTCACGACGGCGTTGAGCGCGATCAATGATTGGAGATTCGCGTATTTTGGAATTTATACAAATACGGGAAATGCCGCGGATACGGCAGATCCAACGGGTGATGGGGTTCCGAATTTACTGAAGTATGCGACCGGGTTGTCGCCTTTGGTGGCGAGTAATACAAGTCCCGTGGTTTCGGGGGTGGCGGATTCGGGAGGGATGAGCTATCTGACTTTGACATTTAATGAGATTGCGGATCCGATATTGGTTTATTCGGTGCAGTCCGCGACGAATCTTGCGGGGCCGTGGGGCACGATCTGGTCGAGCACGGGAGAGAGTAATACGCCGGGAAGTATCACGGTGCGGGATACTGCGCCGATTGGAACGGGGCCGGACGAGTTTTTGCGGCTGGAGGTTAGTTATTAGAAGCGGAGCCCAAGAGGGCCACAGGGCCGCCCCACGCATGGCTCAGCCCGCATGAGGCGGGTAAACGCAAGCCATGTTCACAACGCTTCGCGAGAGGTGATGGTTAGAGCATTTTCTAGTTAATCTGACGCTGGAAGCGCACCTCCGCACGTACTCGCCCGCCCTCCGTCCACCGCTACGCCCTGCCGCCTCCTCTACTCGCCCGCCCTCCATCCACCGCTACGCCCTGCCGCCTCCTCTACTCGCCCGCCCTCCATCCACCGCTACGCCCTGCCGCCTCCTCGGCTAGCGGCCCGTGGCTACAATGCTGGCGCGCAGATCGGTGCGTCAAAGTAAACAGAAGATGCTCCAGTGTGGTGAGTCAGAAATATTTCGATGAATGAGGCGCACTTACAGTGCTTGGCGGAGAGGATGATCGGTAACCCGGGCCTCCGCTGCGCTCCAGCCCGGGCTATAACATAGCGGGCTTTCAGCCCTTGGAATTCTTCGACGATTCAATGACTCGGGATACTAGTACTTTTGGAAGATTTCGTTGAAGAAGATTTGCATTTGCTGCCAGGAGCGGCGGGCCGCGGCTTCGTTGTAGCCGATAGTGCCGGTCATCCCGTTTGCCTGGGCGAGCTTGGTGGCATCGGGATTGGTGAAGGCGTGGAGGGCGCCGGAGTAGTTTATGAATTGGTAGTCAATCCCGGCGCCATCCAGCGCGTTTAGATAAGTGGCGATTGCTTCGGGTTTGACGGTGGGATCGATGCCTCCGTTAAGGATCAGAAATTTGCAATGGACGTTTTTCAAGTTATCGGGAGTAGGTTGGATAAGTCCGCCGTGGAAGGTTACGATGCCGGCGATCGGGGCGCCGGAAAACGCAAGCGCCTGGCAGGTGGTGCCGCCGAAGCAGAAGCCGATGGCGGCAACTTTTCCGGAATCGACGAGGCCCGTCTTTAGCAATTGATCGAGCCCGGCCTGCGCCCGTGCGGCCATCTCCGGGCTGCCGTAAAGGGAGCCGGCAAGTTGCCGGGCGACGGCTGAATCGGTTGTATTGGTGCCGCTGCCGTACATATCCGCCGCGAATGCTACATAGCCCATCTGCGCGAGCTGGTTTGCGCGGCCTTTTATGTAATCATTGAGACCCCACCATTCGGAGATTACGAGTACGCCGGGTCGTTTTGCGTCCGCGGAGGCCGATTTATCATAGGCGAGATAGCCGTCGAATGTCTTGCCGGCGTGATCGTATTCGACAGTTTTGGTTACGAGTTCGGCAGAGGCTGTGGCTGTGGCGAGCATGAGTGCAAGGAGAAGACGTTTCATTGGAAACCGGAGATTGGCGTTCCCGGCTAGCCGGCGGAGCCGGCGGAGTTGCCGAGGTCGGCTTCGTCTTCGGAGAGGAAGACGCGGAAGCGGCCCTTGTCGATGGCTTTCATGTAGGCCTCGTGCGGGGAGACCCAGCCTTTGAGCATGACGTCCCAGATGGCGTCGTCCATGAATTGCATCCCCTCGCCTTTTCCGCCGACGATGACGTCCTGGAGTTTTTGAGTGGCGCCCTCGCGGATGATTGCGGAGACGGCGGCATTGACGACAAGGATTTCGTTGACGGCGAGCCGGCCCGGCTTGTCGCTGCGCTTAAGGAGGAGCTGGGCGACGACACCGCGGAGAGACGCGGCGAGCATGGTGCGGACCTGGGATTGCTGATCGGCGGGGAAGACGTCGATCATACGATCGACGGTCTTGCGGGCGTTATTGGTGTGGAGTGTGCCGAATACGAGCAGGCCGGTCTCGGCGGCGGTGAGCGCGAGCTGGATGGTCTCGAGGTCACGCATTTCGCCCACGAGGACGATGTCCGCGTCCTCGCGAAGGGCGGCTTTCAAGCCGACAGGGAACGAGGGGGTGTGCTCCGGGACCTCCCGCTGGGTGATGATACACTGCTTGTTCTGGTGCACGAATTCGATCGGCTCCTCGACAGTAATGATATGGCGATGAAAATTGATGTTTATGTAATCGATGAGGGCGGCCAGCGTCGTGGACTTGCCGGAACCGGTGGGGCCGGTGACCAGGACGAGGCCTGAGCGAAGGTGGCCAAACTCCTTGACGACCTCGGGAATGCCGAGCTGATCCAGGGTGGCGATCTTGGTGGGGATAAGCCGGAATACGGCGCCGTAACCGTGGGTCTGCTTGTTGAAGTTGCAGCGGAACCGGGAGTCCTCATTCATCTCATAGGCGAAATCGAGGTCGCCGGTGGCCTCGAAACGCTGCCAGCGGTCGGGGCCGGCGATTTCACTGAGCATATAGCTCATTTCGTCGCGGCTCAGGGCGACATCGCGGATGGGGATGACATCGCCGTGCCGGCGAATTTTCGGAGGCTGGGTCTCGCCAAGATGGAGATCGGACGCGCCGGCGTTGACGAGAACCTCGAAGAATTGATCGATGTAGGCCATAATAGTGGGGGTTATTCGCGGAGATTCTGGCGCATGATTGCTTTTTGATCGGCCCGCGCGAGCGTCTCCTCGCGGGAGGTGAGCCCGGCGGTGTAGAGATCGAGGAGGGAATCGTCCATGAGTTTCATGCCTTGTTTTTTGCCGGTCTGGATGATGCCGGGGAGCATGAATGTCTTGCTCTCACGGATGCAGTTGGCGACGGCGGGGTTGTTCATGAGGATCTCGAGGGCGAGGACGCGGCCCTGGTGATCCTGCCGCGGGACAAGCTGCTGGGAGATGATGCCGCGGAGAGATTCGCTCACCATGATGCGGATCTGGTCGCGCTGATCCGTGGGGAAGACATCCAGCACGCGGTCAAGGGTGCGGGCGGCATTGGCGGTGTGGAGGGTGCCAAGCACCAAGTGGCCGGTCTCCGAAGCGGTGATGGCGAGCTGGATGGTCTCGAGGTCGCGCATTTCGCCAACCATGATGACGTCCGGGTCTTCGCGGAGTGAGGCGCGAAGGGCCATACCGAAGGAGGCGGTGTGGGTGTGGACCTCGCGCTGAGTGACATGGCATCCCTTCGACTCGATAATGTACTCGATGGGGTCCTCGAGGGTGATGATGTGATCGTGGCGGCTGGCGTTAACCTCATTGACGAGCGCGGCGAGAGTGGTGGACTTGCCGGAACCGACGGAACCTGTGACGAGGACGAGGCCGTTGTGGTACTGGGTGAGGAGCTTGAGCTGGGGCGGCAGGCCGAGGTCATCCATCGAACGGACATTCGAGGAAATGATGCGGAATACGAGATCGTAGCCGAGGCGGTGCTTGACGACGCTGGTGCGGAAACGGCCGTTGGCGTTCGAGTATGCGAAATCGACATCGCCGCGCTCGAGGAGGAGTTTTTTCTGCGGATCGGTGAGGAAGCCCATGGCGAGGCGCTCGGTATCGGCCGCGGCGAGCTTGGGAGCCTGTAGCCAGATGGGCTCGAGGCTGCCGAAACGGCGCCAGATGGGCTGAGAATTGACGCCGAGGTGGATATCGGAGGCGTCGGACTCCTTGGCTACAAGTAGATACTGGTCGACGTGGTCAAGGGTGTGGATTTCCTGCGTCATCTGGTGGGGTCTGCGAAGTTTTTTGAAGGGGAGGAGCGGAAACTATCGACAGTGGAGAATCAACACGAAAATTCCGGTAAAGTCGCGGGTCAGTCCTCGCCACCTGCGCGGGATTTGACGAAGCTGGTCACCTGTTTTGCAAGGAGTGACGTGAGCATGGGGCGGAAGGTGTTAAAAAGGAACTGGAACACGATCAGCCAAAAGCCGGCTTTTTCAACTTCCTTGACAGCGCCCCTGGACTTTCCTTCGACATAGACCTTCTTCTTGCGGGCGGGGATTTTGGACAGGAGCAGGCCGAAGAAGGTGGCGCCCCCGATGTATGCGGATTTGTGCTCGGAGAAGGAGCGCCGGAGGTGCGTGGGCACGTCGAGATCGTGGCGCAGGGCATCGATGTTGCGGGCGAGGCGGGCGCGGGCCCGGTCGAGATCGGCGGCGAGTTCTATTTTGACGTGCGGCTCATCCATTGCTGATCCTTCCTAAGTTCCGCCAGGGTGGCGGTGAATACGGCGATATTGAGGCGAGTGACGGCATAGTACGCCGCCCCGGCGGCGACGGCAAAATGGACGGCGGCGAGGAACAAGATGACCCAGCCGACAGGGATGCCGAGGAGATTTGCGAGCAAAACGGTAAGGGCGATGCAGAGGAAGAGATAGCCGAAGAGGATGACCGTGATGGCCAGGATGAAGAGGCCGATAATGATGGCGAAGTGGAGGAGGGCCTCCTTCGCCTCGAGGCCGGCCAGGGTCAGCCGGGCCTGGAGATATTCCAGACCGGCGGCGAATAGATCGCTGAGGTGATCGAGAAGGCTGCCGGGATGGCTCCCTGTTGGCTGAGATTGGCCGCCCGGTGGCTGATCGATGGGCATCCTGCGCGGCTACTTGCGAAACATGAGGCCGACGATGAAGCCGACTCCCATGGCGGTGAGGACGGCACGGGTGGGGTTCTCGCGGATCCAATGTTCGCTCTCGCCCCGGAATGTCTGGGCGCGGTTGAGCGCATCAGTATAGGTGTGCTCGGCCTTGCCGCGAAATTCGGCGGTCTTGGCCTCGGCGGTGGCGCGGAACTCGGCGGCTTTTGCCTCGGCGGTATGGCGGAGTTCGGAGGCCTTCGCCTCGGCGGCGGCACGGAGATCGTGAACGGCCTGTGTGGCGTGGGCCTGGGCCTGGGTGGCGTGGGCTTTGCCCTGGTTGAGTTTGGCTTCGGCCTCGGAGGTGGTGGATTCGGGTGTATTGTCGTCTGACATGGTGATGTGTGGTGGTTGCTAAGTGAATGTATGGCGGTGCGGGCCAATGATTTAACGGATGACGGGGGGCCGGTGCGCTTGCGCGGGGAATGGGAATTCAGGTTTCACGGAAGATGATGCGGGCTTTGGTGAGATCGTAGGGCGAGAGTTCGACCTCCACTTTGTCACCGGGGACGATGCGAATAAAGTGCTTTCGCATCTTGCCGGAGATATGAGCGAGGACGTTGCGGCCATTGGGAAGATCTACCCGGAACATGGTGCCGGGGAGGACAGCGGTGACAACACCTTGGATTTTGATGGCATCTTCCTTCGCCACGCGGGGTATTTTGTGCCTCGGCTGGCGGTAAGGCAATGGTAAGTTTGGGCATCGCGCGAAGGGGATTCGAGGGCTTGGGCAGGTGGAGAGCGGGTACACAAAATGGGGGACGGCCGCTATGCAAAAGAGGGCGTTCACGCAGATAGGCGGAGGGGGCACGCAAAGGCGCTAAGAGGCAAAGGCGCAAGAGGAGGGGGAGGATCAGGAAGTTTTCTGATTTCGCAATTTGCAGATTCGGATTAAGGAGGGGGGGCTTTATGCGTGACCGGATTCTTTTGCGAATAGCGGACGTTGAAGGGCGTTTCCTTTGCGCCTTTACGCCTTTGCGTGAGGCAATATTGGAGCGGTCGCGTTGGGAAGGGGCTTTTTGAGTTATGGTGCGCGCTTTCGTGCTGGGGGCGGGGCTGGGGACGCGGCTCAAGAGGTTGACGGAAAGGATGCCCAAGCCGCTGATTCCGATCTACGGGAAGCCGTTGATTACGTTCGCGTTCGATCAGTTGATGGGGGCCGGGATCGAGGAGATTGTGGTGAATACGCATCATTGTCATGAGGCCTATGGGGCGGTGTTCCCAGAGGGGTTTTATCGCGGGGCGCGGTTGGTATTTGAGCACGAGCCGGTGCTGCTGGAGACTGCGGGGGGTATCAAGAATGTCGAGGGAGACCTGGGTGGGGAGACTTTTGTGGTATATAACGGCGATGTGCTGACGAATGTGTCCGTGGCGAAGGCGGTGGCGCATCACAAGGCGAGCGGGAATGAGGTGACAATGGTGCTGCGGTCGCACGGGGAACCGCTCCATGTCGCGCTGGACGGGGGGCGGGTGGTGGATATCGCGGGGAGGCTGGGGGTGGCGGGACCGCGGTATTTGTTTACGGGGATTTATGTGGTGGAACCGGCGTTTCTGCGCCGGATACCACCGCGGACGAAGATTTCCGTGATTCCGCTGTTTATGGAGATGATCAAGGAAGGGGCGCGGCTGGGCGGGGTGGTTCTGGATGAGGGGCAGTGGTGGGACCTGGGGACACGGGAGAAATACCTCGAGGTGCACCGTGAACTGGCAACGGGAGATTTTTTTGCGGATGGGCGGGAGTGGCGGATGCCTGTGGCGGCGACCGCGCAAGTCTCCCCGGATGCGGTGCTGGGGGGATTTGTGAGCGCTGGGGCGGGCGCGGTGATCGAAGGGGGGGCGCAAGTGACGGATTGTATTCTGTGGGATGGTGCGCGAGTCTTGGCAGATAGTGTATTGAACCGGTGCATTGTCACCTCCGGCCGCACGGCGGCGGGGCAGCATGCCGGGGTTGATTTTTAACGAACCAAACATGTTGCCTGAGAATTTGATCGAACAAACGGTGTCGCGTTTCCCGCGGTACGCGACGGGCAAGATACGGGTGGATGAACTGGCGAAAGGGGGGTCCGACCGCAAGTATTACCGGATACAGGTGATGGATGGCACGTCGCTGATCCTGGTGCGGTACGGGGAGGGGCGTGAGGAGAACCGGCATTACTGCGCGATTGCGGAGTTTCTCGCCGGGATGGGGATCCGGGTGCCCGAGATATATCACCATGATGAGGAGGAACGGCTGATCTGGATGGAGGACCTGGGGGAGAAGGATCTCTGGTCGTACCGGCATGCGGGATGGGAACGCCTGCGGGAGCTATATGGACTGACGCTGGACGAGATGGCGGCGCTGCATGTGAATGGAAACCGGGCGCTGGCGGAAACGGAGCTGAAATTGCAGGCGGAATTCAATGCGGAGTTGTATGGGTGGGAGCAGGGTTATTTTTTTGAGAATTGCGCGGGGCGGGTATTTGGAAGGAGGGAGGGGCCAGGCGCCGATGCGGGAGCGCTTGGGGAGATTGCGCGGGGCCTGGGCGAGAAGCGGCGTGTGCTGGTACATCGCGATTTTCAGTCGCAGAATGTGTTGATCGACCGCGGGGAGGCGTGGCTGATCGATTTTCAGGGTTTGCGGCCGGGATTGCCGCAGTACGATCTGGCGTCGCTGGTTTATGACCCGTACATAGAATTGGGCCCGCGGGAGCGCGAGGAACTGGTCGACACGTACATTGGTAAAGTGCTGGGCGGAGGCGGGGAGATAGAGGAGGACTTTCGCGAGACGCTGGACTTGTGCGCGATGCAGCGGCTGATGCAGGCGCTGGGGGCGTATGGATTTTTGGGCCTGGTGAGGGAACGGCGGGCTTTTCTCGATCATATCCCGGCGGCGCTCAAATCGCTGGAGGAAGTTCTCGAGCGGATCCCCCGGCTGGAGGCTACACGCAAACTGGTGGGTGAGCTGAAGTGAAGAAGGGGGCTACACGGAGAGGCGGCGGGAAACGGGCCGCGGCGGGGATTGCGGCGCAGACCGCGCCGGCCGAAGTTTTCGAGCCGATTTCCGAAACGCCCGCGGCTTTGCCGCCGGCGGAGATAGTCGCGCCAAAGATCGAGGTGGCGCCACCACGGTTTGTGACGGTGATGATCGAGAAGGTGACGCCGCTGGTGGATGGAGGACGTTTCCCGATAAAGCGATGCGTGGGACAGGACGTGACTGTGGAGGCGGATATATACCTGGCGGGGCATGACCTCGTATCGGCCGTGCTGAAATGGCGGGTGCTGGGGACGGAGCGCTGGAGCGAGACTGCGATGAAGCCCATACCCAACGGACAGGACCGGTGGCGCGGGGTGCTCTCGGTTTTTGAGAATGCGGAGTATGAGGTTACAATCGAGGCATGGGTGGATGCGTTCAGGTCGTGGCAATATGAGTTTCGGAAGAAGTTCGAGGGCGGGGTAAAGGATTTGGCGAGTGAGACAATCGAGGGGGCGCATTTGATAGATGCCGCGGCGGGGCGGGCTGGAGCCGCGGACGCGGCGCGGATGCGCGAGATCGCGCGGAAGATGGAAAGGGCGCAACCGCAGGAGGTTAACGATATGGCGCGCTGGGGCGAGCTTGAGGGCCTGATGGCGGCATGGCCGGATCGGTCTCAGACGACCGTGTACGAACTGGAGACGGGAACGACGCAGGGGGGGTACCCGCGGATCACGGTGGACCGGGAACGCGCGATGTGTGCGGCGTGGTATGAGTTTTTTCCACGTTCGGCGGAAGGGCGTGGGGATAAGGGATCGACGTTCCGTGATTGCCTGAACCGGATCGATGACGCGAAGGCGATGGGGTTTGACGTGATTTACTTCCCGCCAATCCATCCTGTGGGGCAGACAAAGCGCAAGGGGCCGAATAACTCCGTGCTCTCGGAGCCGGGGGATCCGGGCGTGCCGTATGCGATCGGAAACCGGCTGCTGGGCTGTCCGAATGGGGGCGGGCACAAGGACATCGAGCCGGCGCTGGGGACGCTTGAGGATTTCGACTGGCTGATCGGCGAGCTTGCGAAACGGGGGATGGAATTGGCGCTGGATATTGCGATCAACTGCTCGCCGGATCATCCTTACGTGCATGACAAGCCGGAGTGGTTCTTCAAGCGGCCTGACGGGACGATCAAGTATGCGGAGAATCCGCCGAAGAAGTATGAGGATGTGTATCCGCTGAATTTTTTCTGTGAAGATTGGCGGTCGCTATGGGAGGAAGTAACGAGCATTATCCTTTTCTGGGCGGAACGGAGGGTGCGGATATTTCGCGTGGATAACCCGCATACGAAGCCGGTGGCTTTCTGGGAGTATCTGATTGCTAAGGTGCGGGCTCGGTATCCGGATGTTATCTTTCTGTCGGAGGCATTCACGCGGCCGAAGATGATGAAAGTGCTTGCGAAGGCGGGGTTCCAGCAGAGTTACACTTACTTTACGTGGCGGAACTTCAAGCATGAGTTGACGGAGTATTTCACCGAGCTGACGCAGACTGAAATGAAGGATTACTTCCGGGGGAACCTTTTCCCAAATACGCCGGATATCCTGCCTTACATACTGCAACAAGGGGGGCGACCGGCGTTTGTCATACGCGCGGTGCTGGCGGCGACGCTATCAAGCGTGTATGGGATCTATTCGGGATTTGAGCTGTGCGAGAGCGCGGCTCTGCCGAACAAGGAGGAGTATCTTGACTCCGAGAAGTATCAGTACAAGGAGCGGGATTGGAATGCGCCAGGGAATATCAAGGAGACGATCACGCGGCTGAACCGGATACGGCGGGAGAACCGGGCGCTGCAGGAGTATGAGAACCTGCGGTTTTATATATCCGAGAATGACAATATATTGTTTTATGGGAAGGCGACGGAATCGCGGGATAACATCGTGCTGGTGGCGGTGAACCTGGACCCATATCAATCCCATGACTCTTACATTCAAGTGCCGGTGGGGGATTTCGGATGGATGGACAGCGATACTTACCAGGTGCATGATTTACTGACGGATGAACGGTACCTCTGGAGAGGGAGCAGGAATTATGTGCTCCTGAATCCGCAGACGAGACCGGCGCATGTATTTCGGGTGCGGCGGTGGCTGAGCCGGGAACAGGACTTCGACTATTACCTGTGAGGGCGGGGCCGGCCACGGATGCGGAGGAGAAATACGAATATATGCCGGACGATTTGTTCCGGCCAATCGAGGTGGGCGCATTGTTCACCGGGGGGGGCCGGCTTGAGGTGGACCTTGGTTGCGGGGATGGGACATTTCTGGTGGCGATGGCGGTGAGGCATCCGGAACGGAATTACGTGGGGACGGAGAGATTATTCGGGAGGGTGCGCAATACCTGCCGGAAGGCGAAACGGGCCGGGGTGGCGAATCTCCGGCTGCTGAGGATTGAGAGTGCTTACGTCGTCAAGCATTTGCTGTCGCCGGGGACGGTTAGCCGGTTCTATGTGATGTTTCCCGATCCGTGGCCGAAACGGCGGCATTGGCCGCGCCGGCTGGTACGGCGAGAGTTTCTCGATGCGGCGGCGAAGGCACTTACTCCGGGAGGGGAGTTATGCATCAAGACGGATGATGCGGATTATTTTGAGTATATCGAGAAGGCGGCGGAGGGGTGCCCGCTCCTGGCGCGCGCGGCCTGGGAGGAGGAGGCGCCGCAAACGGACTTTGAACGGCACTATGTAAAGCAGGGGCGGACGTTCTACTCGGTTTGTTTCAGGAGGCGCTGATTGTTTGCGAAACCGGCAACGCTGATACCGGATTGAGTTAGATCGATAACTACGGCGCCGGCGCTGGATTGGAGAAACGGTGTGGCGCCTTGCATTGCGACGCCCGCGGCCCAGTGGCGGTCCTGGGCGGCGGGGGCATCGTATCCGGGCTCGCCACGGACGACGGCGACGGGTCGGACGGCGGATATAAATTCGCCGGCGCCGGCAAGGTCGGCGGAAAGTCCGTCGAAAACCACCACCGCGGCCTGAAGGTCCTTGCTGTTATCGAGGAGCCAATGCTCGCCGGTGAACGCGCTATCGGACATGAGAAGGACACGACTGGCCCCAAATTGGACGCGGAGAACCAATGACTTGTCGGAGGCGGTGCGTGCCGCGAGGCCGGCGGGAGGATACAGGACTGAGCAGGTAATATCGGGGCTGAGTTGCAACTGGTCGCCGGATTCGACGATGGTCTTGGGGCGATCTGCCTTCTCGAGGATGGCGTGTAGCGTGCGGCGGCTCGGGGACCGGTCGGTGAGGCTGGACTCGAAGATGGCGCGGGGAGCGAAGTCATCGATGACATCCGTGGCCGCCCCGATGGTGGGGGCTGCGCCGTGAGTAAGGATGAGGCCATCGAGACGATTGACGCCGCGGGATTCAAGGAAGGGGCGGACGATACGAAAGTAACTGGTCGAGTTACCGCAATCGACGAGCCAGACAGAGCCCTCGCTTTCGATCACGATTGCCTGACCGGGGTTTAAGTCGAGGACCGTGATGCGGCATTCCGGGGAGGGGGCGGAGGAGGTTGAAACAAAGAAATAGCCGCCGGGAAAAAGAGCGAAAAAGTGGACGATGCCCAGCATGCCGGAAGCGACGAGCCAATTGGCGTTATTAAAGAGGAGAGAGAGAGAACCAATCCACGAGGTTAGTACTGAAAAGATGGCTTCCGCCAGAATGCAGCACGCTATTGGGACGAGGAGAAGGTTTGCGAGGAAACCGGAGGGAGTAACCAAATTGAAGTAACCGGCGCTAAAGGGGAACGAGCCAGCGGAGGCGGCCACGGAAACAGCGGCGAGGCCCGAGACATTGCGCCAGCACAACTCGCGAAGGCGCTGAACCGGACTCCAAAGCAGCCGCGGCAGGAATGGATCGGGCAAGCCGAATGGGAGAATGAAGCCCTGGATAAAATCGGCGAGGAGGATGATGGCAGCGACTACGCCGAACGAAAATTGGAAGCCCTCCTGGTATAACTCATTGGTATCCCAAAGAAGAAGGATGAGAGCTGCGACAGCGAGGGTATTCAATGAGAAGGGTTTCCGCTCGACGAAGGTGGCGCCAAACATTACCGCGGCCATGATGGCGGCGCGAACGCTGCCGGGATTGAGGCCGGTAAGCAGTGCGTATGCGAACAGGATGGGAATGATAACCAGCGCGAACGCGCGCCGGTATATGCCGGCGGGTTTCAACAGGAATGCGAGAATACCGGCGAGAAGGGCGACGTGGAGACCATTGACGACGAACAGGTGAAGGGCGCCTACGTGCTGGAAGAGTTCGCGGTCGGCGACGGAAGTCTGCTGTTTCGCGCCCAGGGTAATTGTCTGGATCAGGCCCGCGATCTCCGGATCATCCTCGATGCCGAGCGCGACGCGGCGCTGGAGGAAGGCGCGTGCGCTCCGGGCCCATGTCATGATTGGATCGCCCTTATTGTGCGCAAGGATTCGGTCATCGGCGGCGTAGTCGCAGGATAACTGGGCGAAGATGCCTTTGCGCGCGAGATAGGCCGCTAAATTGAATTCGCCCGGATTGCGAGGC
>Ga0182024_10017226_pt1 | contig 13600 bp, 10 predicted proteins | sample P32metaG_FD_120480 | JGI IMG/M metagenome (GOLD analysis project Ga0182024, IMG submission 120480) | Permafrost microbial communities from Stordalen Mire, Sweden - P3-2 metaG (Illumina Assembly) | ecosystem: Environmental > Terrestrial > Soil > Wetlands > Permafrost | place: Sweden: Stordalen...
ATAACAATTCGGATCATAGGCCGGGGTCGGTTCGACCAGCGCTGGCTCAGTCTGCCCTTGCCAGGGACGCTCGGTCCGGTGCGGTGAAACCAAGACCCACGCGCGTGTAAGCGGATTAAATCGCCGATGCGCAGTGCTTTGCAATATTTGAGGGATTGATTCCGATCTTTCCAGAGGCTTCATTTACCGCGCCTTTTGAATGGATAATGAATTTCGCGTCGATACGTTCCGCAACCTCAATTGTTCTCAGCTCTCGGTAACAGCGCCGGCGCCACCTGAAGCTTCGCAAATCAGAATGACAGGCTTAATTCCTGTTTTTTCCTGGTAATCTTTTGCCAGTTTTTGCTGGACTTCCTCGGTGTGATTAGCATCGACAAGATTTATTGTGCTTCCCCCGAAACCCCCGCCGGTCATGCGCGCCCCATACACGCCGGTTTGTCTGCTGGCCAACTCAACCATCAGATCGAGCTCAGGAACACTAACCTCGTAGTCATCGCGCAGGCTGCGATGCGAGTCAGCCATCAGCCGGCCAAACGCAGCAACGTCGCCAGCCTCCAGCAGACGCGCAGCTTTTTTTACCCGCTCATTTTCGCTGACGACATGGCGCATACGTTTATAGATAACAGGATTCAAGCGCTCGCGATGTTTTTCTAATTCATCCAAAGTCACATCGCGAAGCGCGCGGATTCCCGGTAGAACCTCAGCCAGCATGCGGACGCCTTCTTCGCACTCCCGCCGCCGAGTATTGTATTCGCTGCTCGCATGCTCATGCTTCACCATCGTATTGCAAACCATGAGCCGCACACCCTGCGGAATTGGTAGCAGTTCGAATTCAAGCGAGCGGCAATCCAGCATCAGAGCGTGGCCCGCGCGGCCGTGGCACGAAATGAACTGGTCCATAATTCCGCATCGGGTCTCCACGTAAACATGTTCAGACTTCTGGCACATTTTCGCGATTTCAGTGGGACTGGCACTGAACTGTGAATTACTCAAAAGAGCCCACGCCGTGGAAACTTCAAGAGCCGCCGACGAACTCAATCCCGAACCCAGTGGCACGTCACTCGAAATTGCCAAGTCCGCGCCGCGCAACGAGTAGCCCGCCGATTGAAGAACGCCAGCCACGCCACGAATGTAGTCACTCCAGTGGCCGGTTCGCCCGGGACGAATCGAATCCAAATCCAGTTCGCACTTCTCTTTGAAATTCGCCGAGTAAACTTGAAGTCTTCGATCCGTCCGCGGACTCACCGCTACATACGTGTACAAATCCAGAGCGGCCGGCATAACAAATCCATCGTTATAGTCCGTGTGTTCGCCAATCAGATTCACTCTTCCCGACGCGCGGTAAAAAGCTGGAGAAGCGCCATACAGTTCAGCGAACAGAGTTTTCAAAGTGTGTGCCGCCGCGTTGGTCGCAGGTTGACTGTAGGCAAACTCCGATCTGTCGATTCTTTTCACAACGAGCAGCCGAGGATCAGTTCCTTCGTGCACCTTCGTGTCCTTCGTGGTTCTCGCATTTGCAAGTCATCAACCATAAAGGACACAGAGGTACACAAAGGAGACCGACAAAAGTGGATCTAAGGCTTGACCATGACCATCACTACTCCGTGAGATACAACCGAAGCAGAAAAGCTTCCTGTAAACCGGCCCAGATCTTTCTTCTCCCACAAATCGCGAACCGCAGCTTGCAAATGGCTGGGATAACCAATATCTTCCCAGTCCACGCTGACCTGATGCTCGGCACTTCCGCGATTAAACAGAATTACCGCGCGGCTGCCATCTTTCATTTGCTTGGCCCACACTTCCAGGTCGCCATTCTTCTTCACCCGCTTGCCTTCGCTTCCCAGCGGGTCCTGATCGACAGCAATGACTTCTTTATTCGTAAGAATGTCGCGAATCTCCGGACGCATGTTGCGCACATCATTGCCCGCAATGAGCGGCGCAGCAAGGATCGCCCACAGGCTAAAGTGGGAGCGGTATTCGATGTCAGTCATTCCGCCATTGCCGACCTCGAGCATGTCGGGATCATTCCAATGTCCCGGCACGGCGAAGCTGTCGAGTCCAACTTGCAAATCGACAATATCCACCACACCGTTCGAACAACAATCGCCCGCAGGCCATTTCACACGCCCTTGCCAGCGGTCTTTAATGTCGCCAGTCGTGCGCCAAAGATTGCCGCCAGCATCTTTGCCCCAGAGCCACGGCGTATGCGAGCCCCACTCGCAAATGCTCAACACAATTGGCCGCCCAGAAGCATCCAGAGCCTGACGCATCAGCGAATACACCGCATGGCCATCTTGCGTGATCGTATTGCACCAATCGTATTTCAAATAATCCACAGTCCAGGCAGCATACTGCCGCGCATCCTGATATTCGTGTCCCAGACTGCCCGGGCGCCCGGCACAAGTCTTAGTTCCCACGTCAGAATAAATGCCAAACTTCAAGCCTGCGGAATGAACGTAATCGGCCAGCGCCTTAATGCCAGAAGGAAAACGCTGCGGGTCGGCGAGGATGTTTCCATCTTTATCGCGCCCCACCTGCCAGCAGTCATCGATGATGACGTATTGATAACCGGCATCCTTCATGCCAGATTTCACCATCGCATCGGCTGTTTGCTTGATGAGGTCTTCGCTGACGTTGCACGCGAACTTGTTCCAGCTATTCCACCCCATCGGCGGTGTAGGGGACAAAGCGGAATCCTGCGCAAACATTTGCGAAGCTGAGGTCAACAAGACAATGCCAAGAAGGATTAGAGTGATCGTTCTCACGTGGAATGGTTTAAGCGATTGCTGAAAAATTATCCATTCGTAATTGCTGGAAATTATCGATTCGTATCAGGATATGCCTTCACAGGCATACCGTAAGTCTGAAAATGGCTTCGGCTTCAGCCGCTGAGGCTCGATGTTCTTCGTGTGAACAGTCTTTTTTTCCTCTGCTTCAAGCCGTCACTACGGGACGCGATCCTCTAAAAGCGTAATACACGATATACAAATAACAAATAACCGGAAGAATGAATGCGTGATGAATTCCCATTCGATCAGCCAAGGCGCCCTGAAGCACCGGAATAATCGCGCCGCCAACGATTGCCATAATCAACAACCCAGAGCCGTCACCCGTCAGCGGCCCCAGTTCGGCAATCCCCAGAGTAAAAATACTGGGAAACATGATCGAATTAAAGAAGCCCACAAGAAGAATGCTCCACATCGCGAAATGGCCGAACGTTAACATGGAAATACAAACCAGCAAGCAGGCCGTAGCCGCAGCGATGCCCAGTACGGTGCCGGTGCGAACTTTTTGCAAGATGGCCGAGCCGACAAATCTGCCGACCATGGCGCCTCCCCAATAATAAGAAACGTACTTAGCGGCAACCTGGACAGAAACATTTCCAATGTTCGGCTGGCTGAGATAGTTGATCAGAAAACTTCCAATCGCCACCTCGGCGCCCACATAAACGAAAATGCCAACCGTTCCCAACACCAGGTTGCGATGCTTCCATACGCTTTCTTGCGGACCCGTTCCATGACGTTCCGCCTGTGGCATGGCCGGGAGTTTGAAAAGCGCAATGGCGATTCCAAGCACAAAGAGTGTGAGCCCAATAACCACGTAGGGCAGCTTAACGGACGAAGCCTCGTGAATTCGATACGCCTGCAGCGCCTCAGGCGACAACTGACGCACGCTCTCCATGCTCAGCGGAACCGCAGTCAGAATGAGCGCCCCTCCGAGGTAAGGGCCAATGGTTGTTCCCAGCGAATTGAAAGCCTGCGCGAGGTTCAACCGGCTCGAAGCTGTCTCGGCAGGTCCGAGCACGGCCACATACGGGTTGGCCGCCACCTGCAACGCCGTAATGCCCGCTGCCAGAATCATCAGCGCCGTCAAAAACAACGGATACGACGCCGCCCTCGCCGCAGGTATAAACAGAAATGCGCCCAACCCCATGGTGAAAAGGCCCGCCACCATGGTTTTGTGATAACCGATCCAATCGATGAGCTTCGCGGAAGGAATAGAAAAAATGAAGTATGCCGAAAAGAAAGAAAATTGGATCAGCATTACCCGGGCATAAGTCAGATCGAAAATAGATTTGAGGTGCGGCACCAACACATCATTCAGCACGGTGACGAATCCCCACATGAAGAAGAGGGTAGTCATCACTGCTAACGCACCCCTATAAGTGGAGGGCGGTGCTACCGCGCTGGTTGGAGTTTTAAGGTTCGCAATTGCCATTGAATCGCTGCTCGCTCCCGGCTACAGAACCTCGCTATCACTTGCGGACTGTGATTAACGTTTCAGAATCATAACATCGAGACTTGGACCCGCACCCGATTTTCTGCCGGAAAATAGTCGGCGGCTCAAGGCAGTCACATGGACTGCCGCTCCTGTCGCGCGTATGCTATGTCGGAAATCATCTTGCTACGACGGCGTACTCATGAACGTTAAATCAGCTAGTATTTTCGCTCTCGCATTAGCCATTTCGATTCTTCATCCCTATACTCTGTCGCAGACTGCCACGCCGCAGAGGGGTGCTGCGACCACCCAAAATCCCAGCAACGTCCGCAGCGCAATCTCGATTTACGATGTGGAAAGCAAAAGCGTTCGCGTCGTCTACACCGCGGATAAGCTCTGGGAAGCACCAAACTGGTCGCCTGACGGAAAGTATCTGCTCGCGAACTCCGAGGGCAAGCTTTACCGCTTGGCGCTTGATGCCGACGAAAAAGCGCAACCGGAAAAATTGCCTCTCGACGCCGCCTACGAATGCAACAACGACCACGGCCTGTCTCACGACGGCAAGCTGCTGGCATTCTCTGCGAAATATGGCTCGTCATCAGAGTCGCAAGTATTCGTCGCTTCATCTGACGGCACAAAACCGCGACTGCTCACCGCGAATCATCCCAGCTATTTTCATGGATGGTCGCCAGATGGCAAGTGGCTCGCCTTCGTCGGCAAACGGGATGGCAGTCACTTCAATATTTTTCGAATCGCCGTCGACGGCGGCACTGAGCAGCAACTGACTTCGATTTCGGCCAACGACGACGGTCCTGACTACTCGCCTGACGGCGACTGGATTTACATCAATTCCAATCGCTCCGGAGGCTGGGACATCTGGAGATTTCCCGCCAGCGGCGCCGGTCCCGGCGATGCCAGGGCCGAACGCATCACCAGCGATGAACTCGAAGATTGGTTTCCACATCCTTCGCCCGATGGGAAATGGCTGGTCTTTTTATCTTTCCCGAAAGGCACTCCGGGCCACGACGTGAAAACCAATGTCCTACTGCGCATGATTCCAATGCCTCAAAACGGTGCCAAGCAACCCGCAACTAGCTCTATTCAGGTACTCACGCACTTCTTTGGCGGACAGGGAACGATCAACGTGAACTCCTGGTCGCCTGATTCCAAAAGGTTCGCGTTTGTCAGCTATGAGGTTTTGCCGTAACTTCGCAATTGCAATATTCACCAGAGAAACACAGAGCCACAGACAAAATCATTGGATTTTATTCTCTCTGACTCTGTGTCTCTGTGGTGAACGCTCCTAGACGTATGGAACCACGCGTCTCTCGTGACTGCTTTGCCGCGCCAATTCGAGCACCCGCATCACGCTCAGCGCGCCTTGCGGAGTAACGGCGAGCGCGGCCTTCCCCATAATCGCATCGCGGACATTCGCGTAATACTCGCGGTAATCGCCAGGTTCGGTGGGCACGGCGCGCTCGGTGACTTTGTCTCCTTCAGCTAGCGAAAGGGTGCCCCATGCTTCTTCAGGTTCTTTGCCCCAGTCTGGTCCTTCCGGAAGTTCGCCGCGCTTTAGTGCGTTCTCCTGGGGATCAAGCCCGTACTTGACGTAAGAGCCCTTGGTTCCATGAATCAGGAAGTGAGGCGCTGGCTTACTCGCCAGCATAGTCCCGCGCAGTTGAACTCGCAGCCGCGGATACCGCAAGGTCAGATCAAAGGCATCGTCGACTACCGCGCCATCGCGTTCGATGCGAATATCCCCGCTCAGAGCTTCGGGCGCGCCGAACAGGGTGAGCGCCTGATCAACCAAGTGCGGTCCGAGATCGAAGAACACGCCACTTCCCGGCCCCGCTTGTTCGCGCCACGCTCCAGGCCGCAGCTGCAAACGATAGCGATCGTAATGCGACTCAAACAGCACGACGCGGCCGAGAGCCTCTGAAGCGAACAGATTGCGCACGGTCTTGAAGTCGCCATCGAAGCGGCGACTTTGATAAACCGAAAGCAGCCGCCCGCACTTTTCCGCCAGAGAAACCAGTTCCGCAGCCTCGGCGTAAGTGTTGGCAAATGGCTTGTCGATGACCACGTGGCGTCCAGCCCGCAAGCACTGCCGCGCCAAATCGAAGTGAGAAACGTTGGGCGTAGCGATGACGACGAGCTGGATCGAATCGGACGCGAACATTTCCTCAACGTTGCGCGCGATGCGAACGTCCGGGTAAGCGCTCGCAGCCTCAGTTCCCTTCCGCTGCAGAATGGCGGCAAGCCGCAGGCCGCTGACCGCGCGGATCACCGGAGCATGGAAGGTGCGTCCGGCAAAACCAAAGCCAATCAGGCCAACGTCGATGGGTTGCAGATCCGAGGTCACGCGGTTTCCTCAATCATGGCGAGGAAGAATATCACAGTCTGAAATTCCATTCTTGGAACTCGCGGGCGAAAGTGTGACGAGTGAACTTGTTCAAACCGAGCCAGATTCATAGGCTACGCTGGGGCCCGTGGTGTAATGGGCGCACATTAGCCTGTCCAGCTACAAGGTGCGGGTTCGAATCCCGTCGGGTCCACAGCGTTCCCTGGGTTTGGTAGGGAAGCTGACGGGGAGTCTGAGGGCAGGCAGACTCCTCAAGTAACCTTGACTTCGGATCATCGTTTTCCGATAATCAGTTTTGTAGCTGGACAGGTTACGCCCCGGGCCGACAACGGCCCGGGGTTTTGCTTTTGGGCGGGCAATGAGGGTGGGCAGATGGCCGTAGCCCTGCAGTGACCAATCGGCGTAAAAGTTCGGGCTTAACGAAATTCGTCGAGTCCAACAGCAGGTCCCTCGACTCCACATTGCGATTGATGAAGCCAATCGCAATGTTGCGCTCGGGATGACCAGCAGAGATCTATTCGGTAGCACCACCCGGGTCACAGTTTTAGCGTCGGCAGAAATCGCGGCGGCCTTCTTGCTTGGATGGTTTGCTCGAAGCCGTAGGCGATTTTCAGCAACACCGGTTCGCTCCAGGCGCGGCCGAAGAATGAGATTCCTACCGGCAGGCCGGAAACGAAGCCTGCGGGGACTGCTATATCCGGATATCCTGCCACTGCGGCGGCGTTTGAGCTGCCGCCTAAGTCGTGGTCGCCATCGACCAAATCGGTGAGCCATGCCGGGCCGGCTGTGGGCGCCACGATCGCGTCGAGATGAAATTGATCCATCACTGCGTCGATTCCTTCCTGGCGCGACAGGCGATGGTTCGCCTCGAGTGCGTCCGTGTATTCCTTGTCGCTGAGCGGACCTTTGGCTTCGGCCTTGAGGAATATATCCTGGCCGAAATATGGCATCTCTTTGTCGCGGTTGGATTCGTTGAACTCGATGATGTTCTGCAACGATGCGGGCGCTCCCGGCCTGGCCGCCAGGTACGCGTTGAGGTCAGCTTTTAATTCGTAGAGCAGCACCACCAGTTCGGTCTTGTCGAATTTTCCGTGCGTGGGCAGATCGGCGGGATCGATAATTTCCGCTCCTTGGCGCTTCATGGCGTCGATTAGATTATTTATTAGCTGGTCCTGCGCGTCGTTGCCGCCGAAATATTTGCGGGCGACGCCGATGCGAGCTCCGCGTAATCCGTGAGGATCGAGAAACTTTGTGTAGTCAGTGGAAGATTTGCCTTCGCTGGCTGCGGTGGCGCTGTCGCGAGGATCAACTCCGGCCAACGCGCTTAATAATATGGCGGCGTCGCGGACGGTGCGGGCCATAGGGCCAGCGGTGTCCTGACTATGCGCAATCGGAATGATTCCGGAGCGGCTGATTAAGCCGAGCGTGGGCTTGATGCCGACGAGTCCGTTGGCTGAGGCGGGACAGACTACCGAGCCGTCGGTTTCGCTGCCGACCGCGACCGCGCAGAGACTGGCGGCGGTTGCGGCGCCGGAGCCGGAACTTGATCCGCAGGGATTGCGGTCGAGCACGTAGGGGTTCAGAGTTTGACCGCCGCGCGCGCTCCATCCGCTGCTGGAGTGGCTGGAGCGAATGTTCGCCCACTCGCTTAAATTGGTCTTGCCCAGGATCACCGCGCCGGCCTCGCGCAGTTTTTGCGCGACAAAAGAATCGCGCGCCGGCTTCGATCCCAGCAAAGCTAAAGAACCGGCAGTTGTCTGCATGCGATCAGCGGTGTCGATGTTGTCTTTGATCAGAACCGGGATGCCGTGCATGGGCCCGCGCACGTGTTGCGCCTTGCGTTCCTTGTCGAGCGCCTCAGCGATGGCGAGCGCATCGGGATTAATCTCGATCACGCTGTTGATCGTCGGACCGTGCTTGTCGATCTCCTCAATCCGCGCGAGATATTTTTCCGTGATCGAGCGGACGCTGAATTTTCCGGACACCATTCCAGCTTGCAGATTGTCGATGGTGATCTCATCCAACTCGAACGGTTTGATCTCGGGCGGCTGAGCAGGACAAGCCACGTCACGAGCGTCCGCCAGCGTAGGGGAGATCGTGACGCTGACGCCCGCTAACGCGCTGATTTGCAGAAAGCGTCGACGCTGAAGGGAACTGCAATTGATGGTTGGATCGTCTTGGCTCAATCCGACTTCTCCTGGGGCAATTTGGTATAAGCGAAACGGAATTATAGGCGATAGGCTGAGCCGGCTTGGGTAGTGGCTGAATCTGCTATCATCTCGCGGTTAAAGTGGTACCTCAATTGCCTCTATTAGCTCTCAGCAAGTCCGATTAGAAACCTACCGATGAGCAGGATTGCTACAGCAGACACGTACCACTGAACGCCAAGAAACGCGCCTAAAAGGAACAGAACCCAGACAACAACCGCAATTCCTATGCAGTAAGCAAGGATGGCTAGAAAGGCAAGCATTTGACAGGCATGATACAACAGAAATAGAAAAAGCCCGGATGCCAGTCCAGGCCTTTGAACTTTCGTCGCGTCCTTCTCAGCCGCGTCTGAGGTCAATTATGTCACAGACGCAATCCCATACTCAATCAGATTTTCCAAAACTCCGTAGCTCTGTAAACACGAAAACGGATTCCTCTCCATCTATCTCTTTGCACTTCAAACGAAAGGTAGCGGCTACTGCCGTTTCTGCCGAAAGTGAAGAAACCGACTCGAAAAACAGATTACAGGCACGTAAGTCAAGCGGCCAAACCTTACCATCGTCCGAAATAAACGTAATAGATTCACGTGGAGTATATGTAAGCACCGTTCCCTTAAATCTAACCACTGGCCAATTTCCACCGCCGCGACCCTCCACAACAATCCACGGCTTCCTTGTGCCACTTGACCAAACACCTACGGCGTTCCAAAAACTGTCGGGAGATGAGCGCATGTTTGTCTTACACCTCTCCACTTGGGGTCTCAAGAGAGCAAAGCATCTAGCGGCAGAATTTCATTACAAACTCCAGCGGCCATTGCGGGAGTTATTCGCAGCGTCGAATGAACTCGACAGAAATTATAGTGCGCGAAGTGCAAAGCGCAAGCGGCCTTCAAATTCTCCAGCCGCTTCGAGAAAGCGTTCGTGAGTCGTGTGAATCTTCGCATTTGCATTCGGATCGTCAAGTTCTGCCGCTCAACAAAAGACGTGCTCACATGCGCCGGATCGGGTACGCCGCTGATCGTTCTGGATATAACCTCCAAGATTGGGCTTGGGGAGTACCGCTCATTCCCGTGCTGGCCGTAGTCGCCATAGAGCTTCTTTAATTGCGCATAATCCGCATCCCCGGCGAAGGATTGCTCGACGGCTTTCGTATAAAAAATGTATGCGTCTGTGGTGAGCTGAACTTTGTGGGCTGACAGGCGACGATACAATTCCAGCATGAATGCTTGTGTGTTCTCGCTATTTCGTTTGCCCACAAAATACGAAGGCACCAGCTTGGTATCCGCATCCAGAGCCACATATACCCACTGATCGCCAAATTCAGCCGGATCGCTGCCTTTGACGTGACGGTCCTTCTTGCCCACATAGGTCCAAATTTCATCGCACTGCAAACGGCGACAGGATAGCTGGCGCATCTTGGTATCGAGCAGGGCAGCGCATCTTTCGCCAGTACGGAGCAGTAAAGAGTTGATGGTGTTACGGTCCACATCCGTCATGCGGCTAATGCTACGGATGCTATTGCCTTCGACAAGGCCAGAGATTACGGCGATCTTTTTATCCGTGGAGAGTGTGTACATTTCGGCTCCTCATTTCCCGCTTGACGGGAGGGATGAGGCAAGCCGATAATCCAAGTTGAGCACTATGACTACGGCTTGCCGTGGTTATGGTTTCAGGGCCGCTTGAGTGTTTGCGCACTCAGCGGCTCTCAGTGTTTGCGCTTCGTTTTGGTGGAGGAGGCATTCTGCTTATTCCTTTCTTGAGGCCATCCTACTTCCTCAGCAGCCAACTTAAAGGATCGTTGCACGAAGAATCGCCGGATGCGCTCTCCGCCAGACCAATCAGTGTGAACGGCGTACAGGTCCATAGGCTTCAGTTCAAATCGCTTGAGCTGCTTAGACAATCCGCTGATGATTCCTCCAAGTGCTAGTTCACTTTCCAACTCTAGCCTTTTTGTAAGCTCTGAACTGCTAACACTCTCACGTTGCAGTAGCGTTTCAATTACTGTCCGCTGCTGTGTTCCTACACTATGCACGAAATCCCAGAACACGTCAGGCGTCCATACACTCTCTGACCGAAGCAGATCATCAGGAAAAACAGCGGTAGCGTTTTCCATCTCATCTGCTATATCCAACTGCTGTCTCAGCCGCACGGCTTCTTCAGGCGTATCGGCTCTCCATTTCTTTCCGCGATGAACAAATTCTATAGCCACTAGGGATGCTCTGTGATTACGAAGAGTAATATACAGAAACCTCATAGTATCGTCAAGCACTAAATTACTTCCCATGTCGTTTTCTCCTTTCTAGTTATTCAAGATTTCCACAGTCCAGAAAATTCTAGGATTCAAATTCAGCCACTACCGCCGGCTTGTCAAACATTGAGTGATGAGCCGAACGGGTGTAAAATGCTCTCGCGTTTCCTTCCTCCGAACACGGGCCCTGTACGAAGAAGTTCTAGCGTCTACGAGGTGATCCCGATGAAAGACAAGAAGTTCTCTCGCTACACAACTTCATTTGCGATTTCCGTTGTTCTGCTGATATTGGCGGGCACTGTCGCGGCTTCCGGGCCGAAGGAGACAGTGCTCCATCGCTTTGGTACTGGCACCGACGGCGCAGCAGCTTACGGGCGCGTGATTTCCGACGCGGCGGGCAATTTGTATGGCACGACCGCTTTCGGCGGCACCTCTGGCGCGGGTATTGTCTTCGAGTTAACGAATCCTGAAGCGCCCGGAGGTTGGACTGAAACCGTCCTTTACAACTTCTCGGGCGGCAGCGATGGTTCCCAGCCCTACGGTGGCCTGATCTTCGATACGGCAGGGAATTTGTATGGCACCACCTTCCAGGGTGGCGCGTCCAATGCTGGTACCGTCTACGAGTTGACGCCCGGAACAGGCGGGGCTTGGACCGAAACCGTCGTCTATAGCTTTGCCGGCGGCACTGACGGCAGTGGCCCGCAGAGCGATCTGAATTTTCAGGCCGGTAATCTCTTCGGGACAACGACCAGCGGCGGCTCGCCAGGCAACGGTATCGTTTTCGAACTGATACCGGGGAAAAATGGTGTCTGGACGGAAACCGTGCTTCACCGCTTTATGACCAGCGAGGGAACCAGTCCTCGCGCGGCCGTGATCTTTGACAGGGACGGCTCGCTATACGGCACGCTCGCGAGCGACGGCACGTTCGGCGCGGGTGCAGTTTTCCGGCTCGAACCGACAAACGGGACCTGGAAAGAGAAGACGCTCTACACGTTTACCGGCGGCACGGACGGCTCGGGACCCTTGTGTCGCCTGGTGCTCTTCCGTGGAAAACTTTACGGCACAACAGTGGTCGGCGGCGGGGCCAGCGTCGGCACCGTCTTCGAATTGAGTCCAGCAGCCGATCATCACGGAGCCTGGACGCTGAACGTCCTTCATACCTTCGCATGCGGCAGTGACGGGTGCTATCCCTGGGCAGGCCTGACTGTGGACTCGAAGGGCACGTTTTATGGCACAACACAGTTTGGTGGGCTTCCATCGAATGGCGGCACAGTTTTCGCGCTGAAACAGGAGGGCGGAATCTGGTTCGAGGGCGTGGTTTTCACCTTCACGCTCAGCAGCGATCAGCTCGCCACCAGCGGTGTGCTCCTCGGCAAAGGAAGCAAGCTCTACGGCACGACCATCGGCAGCGGCATGAATGCCGGCGCGGTTTTCGAAATCCAGCGGTGACGATCGCGGGCGCGGATTTTCATGAGGAACAAGTAAAGGAATCCGCGGCTGCACGGCACGAGATGGCCAGGAAATAGAATTACAGACAGGGCAAATGCCGACGCATAGGGTTGCGCCGGAGGCAACGTTTGCAGGTTTTTTTTCCTGCCTGGCTCTTACACTTTTTGCTTGGCTTCAATCTTCTTTCGTATGCGCCGAAGTTCCATAAAACAGAGTCCGGAAGTCGTGCAAAGAACACAACCCATCATGATGATCACCTTCATGTCCATGCGCGCGGGCTCCTGCCCCGTCTGTGTACCTGCTGCAGATTAAAACAACTATTGAGGTTATGCCATCCAAAAGATACCGCAAAAACGAGACGCTGCTATTACCATTCTAGTTTCGCAGGCGACCCGCCTGCATAGCGGTAAAAAACTTCAAATTAACACGGCGCAGGCTATAATAGTCCTTCATGCCCAGATATTCCATCGTTGTGCCCCTGCACAATGAGCAGGAAAACGTCACCGATCTCTACGATCGCCTTAAAGCGGTCATGGAAATTCATGGTGAGAGCTTTGAGATTGTGCTCGTAGACGATGGTTCACGGGATCGAACCTTCCATCTGCTACGCGAAATTGCTGCCATCGACAGCCGGGTAACGGTGGTGAAATTGCGCCGTAACTTTGGGCAGACTTCCGCCCTCGCCGCGGGCTTCGACCACTCGCGCGGCGAATATATTATCGCCATGGATGGCGACCTGCAGCATGATCCTGCGGATATCCCAATCTTCCTCGAGAAAATTGCCGAGGGCTATGACATCGTCAGCGGATGGCGTAAACAGCGCATCGATAATCTCTGGCTGCGGCGCATTCCTTCACGCTGCGCCAACTGGCTGATGGCGAAGCTGAGCGGCGTCAGCATTCACGACTTCGGAACAACATTCAAAGCCTATCGGCGCGAGGTGCTGGAGCAGGTTCCATTGTACGGCGAGTTGCACCGGTTCATTCCGGCGCTGGCTTCGTGGTATGGGGCCTCGATCATTGAGGTCCCAATCCGCAATGTGAACCGCGAACGGGGAGCGTCGCATTATGGCATCTCCCGCACCTTCCGCGTGTTCTTCGATCTGATTACGATTCG
>Ga0182024_10017227_pt1 | contig 13598 bp, 12 predicted proteins | sample P32metaG_FD_120480 | JGI IMG/M metagenome (GOLD analysis project Ga0182024, IMG submission 120480) | Permafrost microbial communities from Stordalen Mire, Sweden - P3-2 metaG (Illumina Assembly) | ecosystem: Environmental > Terrestrial > Soil > Wetlands > Permafrost | place: Sweden: Stordalen...
ACCGCCGCGCCGCTGAAAACCGCCTTGTGCTCGTTCTCGGCGTAGGAGAGAGAACGGCTTTGCACACGGACAACAGAAGACTGAGACGCTTGGGCGGGGGGCTTGGCGGGGGTGGTCGCAGTGCTTGGGGAGCCGGTGAAGACGGCGTTCACCGCGGCGGCATCCCCAGCCGGCCCATGGGCGGCCAGTGTCCCACGTGACCGGGAGAGCTCCAGCACCGGCGCCGCAATCGAATCGCTTCCCTGCCATAAACGAGCCGGCTCGGCCGCCTTCCCATAGAAAGTGGTCAGATCTGTGGCATGCTCCAAATGTGCGTGATCGGCAACAACGTGCACCGGACTGTTCCCGGCAAGGGCCAAGCCTGGTTGCCCATTGGCTTGCCGATAGGTGGCCTTGACACCGCCGGTCGCATCGGCATTTCCAGTGGTGCGCATAAGTTCGATGGAAGCCGCGCTCAAGTCTCCGCTGCTTTCCTGGATGCGGGGGTTTCCCGACAGCTGCATGACTTGGGCGGCGGCATCATATGCCGCCCGCTCCGCGGTGGCGGTAGTCACTGGCGGAGTTTGCCCAGCGGCGTTGGGAGCGCCTTGCTGAACCAATGTAACGTTTCCCAGCTGCACCGCAGACTGTAGCTGGGTCGCCGGCTGCGGCGTGGGCATATCGGGCTTTCCTTCGCCACCCTTCCCCGCCGGCGTTGCCGTGGAATGAGGGGGAGCGAAGGTGAGCAGGAGGTTGTCGCCCTTGCTGCTCTGGGTTACCCCGTTGGGGCTTACGGTGACCAAGCTGGTGTGGCCTGTCCCGCGCAGGCTGGAAAGAACTTCTCCGTCCACCAGGGTGGCAAAGAGTTGATCGCCTTGAACGGTGGTATCCTCAGGCGGCGTTTTGGCATAGATGGTGTGCACGTTGACCCGCGCGCTGCCGGAAGCCAAAATGTGCTCGGCCTGCGGGCGGCGGTCCGGCGCGGGCGCAAAGTCGACGTCCACCTGCGAGCCCTGCAGCTGGCGGGTGGTCGATTCGGGCGCATTTTGCCTGGTCTTAGTGGCATTAGCCGGGGGCAACTTCTCCTCATCGACCACGGAAACAGCATTGCGCAGCTGCGCATGGCGGATGGTTAGCTGAGGGCCGAACAACAACGTGCCTGTTGCCGCCGATCCATGCAGCAGGCGAGCTGGATTATTGGCGGTGTACAGCAGACCGCCATCTACCGTCACTTGTTGCGGATCGCTCTTGGGGCCCAGCTCTATGTGGGCGATCCGGGTGTTGAGCTGCTGCCCGTCACTGGCGGTAAAGATCACATTTCCTTGCGCATCGACGTGGTAGGCGGATCCATCGGCGCGAAAGGAGACGGTCGCCTGGTCCGATGAGCTGTGACTATCGGAATAGTCAACCACGTCCTGAAGAAGATAGAGCAGCTTGCTCGAGCGATCGAACTGCGCATGATGGGCACGCACCGCGAGCGGGCTTCCTCCTATGCTGGAGTTGAAAGCCACGTCGGCCATCAGGATCATGATCCCCGTTTGGGAGTCAAAGCTGGCGCCGGTTGCGCTGCCAGCGGCCTCGGCCAGCCGGAATTCGATCCTTTCCGTGGTGCTGGCAAGACCCGTCTGCTTGTTGAACTCCAGCCCGGAGGTCTTGACGTGGACCGTACTCCGGCTCTCGCCATCCTCCGCTGGGGCCTTACCAGCTTGCGAGGCAGGAGTAGCGGCTCCCTGGAAATCGATCTGCACTTCACCCATGGCGCGAGCAATGCCATGGACTGGATCCCAATCGAAGTTGCTGCCATAGATGCGGTTGGCTGGAGCACCCTGCGCACCATAGAGGGTGATGCTCACGTCGTGCAGCTCGGCGTGGCCGCCGCTTTTGTACTGCACTGCCTTGGAGGCGTGCAGAGTGTAGATGGTGTGGCCGCCCCTCGACTCCGAATAGGTGAAGCCGTCGGTGGACTGCTGAATACTCGTTCCCAGTCCATGCGGCACGTCATAGCCGAAACGGCCCCGCTGCCATCGCCCATAGACGAAAAAGACTGTAATGGCGGCAATCAGGACCCCACCGAGCACCAGGATCCAGGTGCGCAAGCTTGATGGCGTCATCCGGATTTCCTGTCACGCGGCACTGGATACTGCAGGGTGTGCGCGTTTATGTGAGGAGAGGCGTGTGGAGTTCGCGATGCCACCAGGCTCGACAGGAAATCCGGAACGCCCATACTCTTCTCATCTTCTCACTTCCGTTCATCGACCGCTGGGAGGCTCTCAAGAAGCTTTAAGATGAAGAGATGGCTGACCGGTTGTATCTAAGTCTATGGTTCCCCAATTTTCGCCTTCCGGCGCTCGCCCCGGCAATCGTCTCGGTGCTAAAGCAGTTTGGCGGAGCAGGGCATACGCCGGGGGTGCATGCTGCCGCCGCTTACCCTATCTCCTGGAACGAGGCGCCCTTCTACCAGCGAATTTATGAAGAAGAGGAAGTGCAGGAATCAGCGCCGGAGCAGGCAGTGGCGGAGGGCACACAAATATTGCATGACGACTTCGCTTATGAATTTGAGGTCAAGTGGGATCTGTGGGGACCGGAAACCGTGGGTGGACTCGATCCAACCTGGAAGCAGGAACCCGCTGTGGTGCGAGTGGTTGGATTTGGGCCGCAATTCGACGAGGGGGCCTACGAGCAGAATGGACAGGTGCGGGTGGATTTTGGCCTGGACACCCCTTTTCTCCTGGAAGAAGTCGAATTGGATCAAGTAGGTGCTGAGTATGTAAAGCGCAATATTCAGAAGCTGGTAGAAATCACCAACGCGATCCAAGAAAACTGCGGAATCAGCAGCCGTCTCTTATGGTCCGATTCGGGTGAGAACCTGGCGCAAAAGCTGATTGCCCGGCTGCAACGAGTGAATTGAGGGCGAGGCCCTCAATTCACCTGGGACTGAAAAACGTTGCCATGACGAACGTCCGCTCCCCGCACCCAGAAGATGACGTCTTCGGCCATGTTGGTGGCGTGATCGGCGATGCGCTCGAGGCTGCGGGAAATGAACAGCAGGTTGACGGCAGATCGGGCGGCACTCGAATCCTTCGCGATGCAGTCGAGGAGCACGGCTTTGGCCCGGCGGTTCATCTCATCAACAGCATCATCCATGGCCAGTACGCTGGTCGCCAGTTCGGCGTCTCGATCGGTTAGCGCCTGGAGGGCCTTCCGGACCATGGTGATGGACAGCTCCGCCATGCGGGGAATGTCGATGGGGAAATCGCATGGCTGGCTCCCCGCGAGCTCCTCGGCCAGCAAGGCAATCGTCATCGACTGGTCGCCCACCCGTTCCAGGTCAGAGTTGATTTTGATAGCGGCGAGAACGAAGCGCAGGTCCACGGCCATGGGCTGCTCCATGGCCAAAAGATCGAGCGCCATCTGATCGATCTCCCGCTCTGAGCGGTTGATGATGGCCTCGTTCAAGCGCACGTTCGCACAGGCGGAAAGCTCTCCGTGGCAGTGGGCGTCGAGCGCCAGCCTCAGTGTCTGTTCCGCTACACCCGCCATTTGGAGAAGGCGTTCACGAAGGCTTTCGAGTTTCTGGTGAAAAGAGATCCGGGTCATGGTCAAGCCTCCTGAATGAATTCTCCCTTTTGCTGTTGTCAAGTCTTCGTTCTGCTGCTGGGACGAGCAAATAGAGGAGGGTCCGTGTCGGAGTTGCACCGTTATCGGTGACTAAACTCACGATCCGTTGGGATAATATACATCGATTAACATTCTATTAACATAAATGTTTTATGTTTCCGAGCCGAATTGCACCTACGTGCTATGTAGCCAAACTTTCGCTAGCCGGCAACGATCTCGGAGAAATCTGCGATACGGGAAAAATCGCTGAGCACAGAGGCAATCAGGGCGAGGCGGTTTCTGCGCAGATGAGCCTCGGGGGCCATGACCATGACATGGTCAAAAAAGCTGTCGATGGCCGGACGTAGCGTAGCGATGCGTTCCAGGGCCTCCGGATACTGCTGCTGAGCGCGCAGAGCCTCCACCTGAGGCGCGACCCTTATCGCCTCTGCGTACAGGTGCTGCTCAGCCGCCTCGGTAAGATCCTGGCTGGCGATGGTGTTGCCGTAGTTGTCCTGTTTCTCTTCCGCTTGGCGAAGGATGTTCTTGATGCGCTTAAACGCGGTGGAGATGGCAAGCAGATCGTCTGACCCGCGGACCTGGGTGAGAGAGCGCGCCCGAGCCACGGCATCCGCTACGGTGGTCAATCCGGTCGAGAGCACCGCGTTAACCACATCATAGGCATAGCCGCAGACTTCGCGCAGATAGAAGCCGAGGCGTTCCTTCAGAAACATCCCCACAGTTCCTGCACGCGGCGAGCACTCCAGGGCCATCGTCTCTAGTGCTGCGAGGGTTAGGGGCAGGGCCGACTCGGCGAGGATCTTTACTACTCCGTTGGCGGCGCGCCGCAAGGCAAAGGGGTCTTTGGATCCGCTGGGCTCCAGGCCGATCGCGAACATCTCCGCGATGGTTGCCAGGCGATCCGCCAGGCCCAGGATCTGGCCCTCCACTGTTGGGGGGATAGGACCTTCCACCCCGGCCGGCAGGTACTGCCAGTAAATGGCCTGCGCTACTGTCTCTCCGAGTCCTTGAGCCCGGGCGTAGAGGCCGCCGACGATGCCCTGCAGTTCGGTAAATTCCTTCACCAGCTCGGTGGTGAGGTCGGTTTTGGCCAGCAGGACAGCTTGTTCGAGCGCCGCATGGTCAAGCGGAATGGACTGGGCAGCGACCGCCGCGGCCACAGACTTGGCCATGAGCAAGTTGCTGTCTGTTTTATTAAAGTAGCTGCCGAGGTCCCTTTGAAAAGTTACGGTCTTAAGCTTTTCAAGCCGCTCGTGGAGAGGAATCTTCTGGTCGTAGTCCCAAAAGAAGCGGGCATCGTTGAAGCGGGAGCGCAAAACTCGCTCGTTGCCATGGCGGATGATGGCCATGCCTTCCGCGTCGACCTGGGTATTCAGAACCGCGAGAAAATGGGGCGCCAGGGCGTGCTGGTGATCTTCGAGCGCGAAGTATTTCTGGTGGTCACGCATGACCGTGACCAGAACTTCTTCCGGCAATGACAGGTACTCGGGCTGAAAGTTGCCCAGGAGCACGCCGGGCCACTCGGTAAGGTGGGTGACCTGCTCCACCAGGGCCTCGTCTTCACGCCAGCGGACCCCGGGGAGAGTGCGGGTAGCAGCATCAAGGGCTTTGCGGATGCGATGGCGGCGCGCGGCGACATCGGCAACCACAAAGGCCGTCTCGAGTGCCGCCAGATAGTCGGCGGGACGGGCAATGGCCACTGGCTGTTCTCCGTAGAGGACGCGATGGCCATAGCTGAGGTTGGCGGCGCGGATGCCGGCAAACTCCAGCGGAATTACGCTTTCGTCCAGCAGGCAAAGCAGCCAGCGGAGCGGACGAACAAAGCGCTCCGGCTTATGGGGTCGCCAGTACATGGTCTTGGGCCAGGAGAGCGCGCCTATTTCCCGGGCTAGTGGTCGCTCCAGAACCTCGAGCGCGCTCAGCCCAGGCCGCTTAACAGTGGCAGCAGCGTATTCGCCTTTGGGCGTGGTGATTTTTTCGAGGGCACTGACTGGGACGCCGGCTTTCCTGGCAAAGGCTTGGGCCGCCGGACCTGGCTGCCCGTCGGGGAAGGCCGCCTTCCATGAGGGACCGGTAAGCTGTTCCTGCGTGTCCAACTGCTGCGTCAGTACGCCTGCGACGCGCACTGCCAAGCGGCGTGGAGTGGAGTAGCTGCTCACTGCTACCGCTGATCCCAGCAAGCGCTCGCGGGTGAGCGCCGCCTCGACACGGCGCGCCAGCTCGGCTTCGGCAGCCGCGATCATGCGCGCAGGGATCTCTTCCAGTCCTATTTCCAACAACAGCTCAGCCATGCGACTCCCGCGCGATCATCCGTGAGTAGGCCTTAGCAATGCCGACGGCCAGGAACCGGATGCGAGCGATGATGCCGACGCGCTCAGTCACAGAGATCGCGCCCCGGGCATCGAGGAGGTTAAAGAGGTGCGAGCATTTGAGGCAGAGGTCGTAGGCAGCCAGGACGGGAAAGCGGCGCTGCTCGGCCAGACTGAGATCTTCCGGCTGCTGTGCGGCGCGGCTCAGCAGCTGCTGGCACTCGGACTCGTAAAGCCGCAGATGTTCCCATAGCTTCTCTATATCGGCGTCCTCGAAGTTGTACACGGAGAACTGGATCTCCTCCAGGTGGCGTACCTCGCCGTAGGTGACGGCATCAGGGTTGCGCGTCCAAACCACATCGTAGACGGAGTCAACGTCTTGCAGAAAAGCAGCGATGCGCTCTAAGCCGTAGGTGATTTCGGCGGAGATGGGATCGAGATCGAGCCCGCCGCACTGCTGGAAGTAGGTGAACTGGGTGATCTCCTGACCATCTAGCATGACCTGCCAGCCGATACCCCAGGCCCCCAGGGTAGGCGCTTCCCAGTTGTCTTCTTCAAACTTGAGGTCGTGCTGGCGGAGGTCAATGCCGATGGCGCCCAGGGATTCCAGGTAGACCTCCTGCACATTGGCCGGCGGGGGTTTCAGCACCACCTGAAATTGGGTGTGTTTAAAAAGGCGGTTGGGGTTCTCGCCGTAACGCCCATCGGCAGGACGGCGGGACGGCTGGGCATAGGCTACCGAGAACGGCCGAGGGTCAAGCACGCGCAGGAAGGTTTCCGGCGACATGGTGCCGGCGCCTACCTCCACGTCATAAGGCTGCTGCAACACGCATCCGCGCTCGGCCCAAAAGGTTTGCAGACGAAAGAGGAGTTCCTGAAAGGTAAGAGCGGTGGTTACTTGCAATGCCACGGTTGGATTCTAAATCAAGCGTTCAGTTAAACTGGTTTGCCCATAACTTCAAGGAGGAGTCTGCCATGCAAAGCCGTATCGTCGGCACCACCATGCCGGTTCTTGAGTTCACGCTGGATCCGAACGAATCCGTAATTTCGGAAGCCGGTGAGCTTTCCTGGATGAGCAACTCCATCCAGATGCAGACGCACACTCAGTTTGGCGGGGGAGGGGGCATCTTCGGCGCGTTGAAAAGAGTGGCGGGCGGGGGAAGCCTGTTCATGACGGAATACCGCGCCATCGGCTACCCCGGTGAGATCGCCTTTGCGACTAGGGTTCCTGGGCATATCCAGGTGGTTCAGGTGGGCCCCGGATTGGAGTATTTGATTCACCGGCATGGGTTTCTTTGCGCTACGTCCCAGGTTCAGCTTGGAGTTGGCTTCCAGCAGTCGCTGGGGGCGGGCGTTTTCGGGGGAGATGGCTTCCTGCTGCAGAAAGTGACTGGCCTGGGCGCGGCCTGGATCGAGTTGTCGGGAGAGCTGATCGTGAAGGATTTGGCCGCGGGGGAGACTTTGCGGGTGCATCCTGGCCATGTGGGAGCTTTCCAATCCAGCGTTTCTTTTCAGATCACCCGGGTTCCAGGGATCAAGAACATGATCTTCGGCGGAGATGGGATTTTTCTTGCTGCCCTGACCGGCCCGGGACGGGTTTGGCTGCAGACACTGCCCATCTCCAAATTGGCTCACCAGCTGATGCAGTACATGCCTTCACCTGCTCGGGAGCGAACCGAGGGCGGAGTGGTGGGTGGGATTGTGGGGTCGCTGTTGAACGGTTGAAGATCAACCCAGCACTGCGTACTGGGTTATTTTCAGCCGTCCCTTTTGGGACTAGATCGGTGATGATGCGTACCCAGGACTGCGTCCTGGGCTACTTTCAGTCGTCCCGGCTGTGCCGGGACTTTGTCTTGAGCGCCTGGAAATTAGTTATCTTCCCTCGTTAGGAGCCGCCCAGGCGTGAGAGGGCGGCGGCGGTGGTGAGTTTTCGCTCCAGGTGACGCTCGAGACTCTGAATGGCGAAGCGGCGAAGGTCGGCGCCGCGGGTGCGGGGCCAGGATTCGGCGGCAAAAGCGGAGGCCGGCAAGCGGAAAATGCGTACCGCCAGAAGCTGCGAATCAGGGGTCAAGGTGACTCCATGAGAACCGTTCTCTCCCACGTGCCTGTGCTCAATGCAGACGAGACCATCCGAGAAAAAATGAAAGTAGGCAGATTGACCCGCGAGCGAAGCGCCGCATAGCAAACAGCGGTTCAAATCCGGGAGCCAGCCCATGAGACGAGTTGTCCAAAGGGCAAAGTAGGTAATGGGCATCCAGATGTGATCGACGCGGGTCTGCTCCAGCACCGAAAGCAGCAGGCGGAAAACTACATCGTGGGGATCGTGATCGGGGAGCGTCTGCTCCAGTACTTCGGCGAAAAAGGCGAGAGCAACAGCCCGCGCGTAATCCACCGGCTCGGCCAGCGGGGAGTGCAGAATCTCAAAGGAGTCGAGACGCACCAGCTCCTGGCTGGGCTTCTCGGCGTAGTGGGCACGAACATGGGTCATCGGCTCCAATGCGCCGCCGAAACGGCGCCGAGACCTGGCGGCTGACTTGGCTACACCCTTGATCTTCCCGTAGTCCCGGGTGAAGAGCGAAACAATTTGGTCGGCTTCATGAATGGGCCAGGTTCGCAGGACAACCGCTTCCACCTGGTGAACAATCATGGCCGCCCGGCCTAGCGGCCGTAGTGGGCGGAGTTCTTCTCAGTAAAGCTCGACCACTTCTCCGGCAGGTCGTCTCCCGCGAAAATAGCCGACACCGGGCAGACCGGAACACAGGCGCCGCAGTCGATACACTCCACCGGATCGATGAAGAGTTGATCGACCTCACTGTATTTCGGTTCGTCTTTCTTGGGATGAATGCAGTCTACCGGACAGGCATCGACGCAGGCTGTGTCCTTGGTTCCGATGCAGGGTTCTGCGATCACATATGTCATAAACACCGATCTCCCGAAGCGAATAAGTGAAAACAAATTGTACAGCAGGCTTGCGCTTAGCGCGCTGATCGCCGTGCTGCGAATTCGGCGGGCGTGGGGATGGGCTCAATACCGCGGCCGGCGAACATATCCTCGAACAGGCGCAAAATCTCATCCGTGATCAAACCGTTGGTGGCCAGAACCTCCTGGCTATCGAGCCGAAAGGGCGCGCGGTCGAAGCGGAGCATGGATCCACCCGCCTCCACCACCAGCAGCGCGCCCGCGGCTGTATCCCAGGGGTTCAGATTGAATTCCCAAAAGCCGTCTACACGGCCGGCTGCAGTATATGCCAAATCGAGCGCCGCGGCCCCTGCCCTGCGAACACCATGAGAGCGCAACGTCAGTTGTTGATAGAAGTGGATGTTGGGGTTCAGGTGGCGCTTGTGGCTGGGAAAACCAGTAGAGAGCAAACTCTCCTGCAAGAGCCTGGTGCGCGAGACATGCAGCCGGCGGGGAGGCTCTGAAGGCTTCTGCAGCCAGGCTCCTCGCGCCTGTTCGGCGGCGAAGAGTTCGCCGCGAAGTGGATCGTAAACCACGCCGGCAACGATTTCCCCGTCCTGATCCGGTGCCAGTCCCGGCGGTCGATGCTCCAGGCCCAGCGAAACATTGAAGAACGGAAAACCGTGGGAGAAGTTAGTGGTGCCGTCGAGCGGGTCAACATACCAACGGTACGAGCGCTCGAGGCCGGAGCGGGTTCCCTCTTCGCCATAAATGCCATGATCGGGAAAGCGCTCGTTCAGGCGGCCTACGATGAGCTTTTCCGACGCCCGGTCAGCTTCGGTCACCAGATCCACATCGCCTTTGTATTCCGTGGCGACGCCGCGCTCGAAGTAGCCGCGAAGGAGTTCGCCGGCCTCCGTAGCAATATCCGCCGCGCCGGCGGCAAAACCAAGATCAAGCTGCGCGGGGAAGTCCTTCAAGGCGCACTTCTCTCAATGCCGTTGGGGCGGCGGCCGCGTTCGCTGATGGTGCGGATCTGGTGCTTGTAGATAAACAGATTGGGCAACCCTTCACGGGTGAGACGGATCATGGTGTCGTCGAAATATTCAATCCACCCAGAAACACTCTCGCCATCCCGGAGCTTGACGTTGACTTTCACCTGCTTCTCACTCAAGAACCGCAGGTAAAGCGTCTCCTGGCCGGTTTCACCGAGAGGCGCCTCTTTCCTACCCCGCCGGGATGGTTTCTGGGTTGTCATGGGTGCTGATACAGAGATGCCGGAATCTGCGCTGGCGGATGCACCTAAAAATCCACATGCGCCCGCACTCCGGGAACGACCACTGGGCCTCGGTCTCGATTGTAGCCGGGATTGTTTACGAAGGAGAGCTGCACTGCCATATAGAGACCGCTCAGCAGGTGTGCGTTGTAATAAATCTCGCTGACCGCTTCGTGGCCGTAGTTCAAGCCGCCGTCGCCAAGAATGAATCCCAGGCCGCCCAGGGCGAGGTACTGCTGGTGCTTGCTGCTGATGCCGCCGATTTCAAAGGCGCTGCCGATCTGGTCTACTTTTCTGCCCCACGCGTCTCCGGTTAGTTCGAAGCCGAACGCCAGGGTGCTGTTCATCTCCGTATATGCGAACGACTCTTTATGGCCCTCGTTCCATCCCGCACGGAGAAAGACGCGGAAATTCGCGGGGAGCTCCTGCTCGAGATTGAGACCGAGGCCCTGCTTCAATGAATCCTGGTGGCGGTACAGGGTGATGTCAGGAACCTTGTTGACGCCCTGCTGATAACCCGCAATGGCCTGGCCATAGTCGCCCATGTTGGCGTGGTTTAGATAAGCCAGGGGACGGATGTGTGTCTCCAAGCCCTGAAACCATTGCGGCTTCCATTCCAACTCCAGGTTGTCCGCGCGGGCTTTGCGCAAATCGGCCTGGAGGTCGATGCCATTGGCCACCGTTGGCATCAGTGCTTCCGCGTAGCGGACTTCGAATTTCGGTCCGGCATAACTGAGAATCGCAGCGATGGTATAGCCACGTGTGTTGGCAGCGTAATCGTAAGCGCCATTGTTATCGATGGCCCAATTGGTAAACTGCAGATGGCTGTCGCTGCCCACGCCGTTGTTGTCGAAGAAATCGACCAATCCCATCTTGCCCATCATGAATTCGATACGATGCCTGGGAATCGAGTCTTGTAGATAGAAGGGGTTGGGCTCTTCCTCGACGCGGTCCGGGGTCAAGGGAACGGTGTAGTGGATAAAATAACGGGCGGCATATACACCCTGGCTCAGGGATGGATTGCGCACCACGTCGAGGTTGGGAAACGCCGCAATTCCGAGAGCATTGCTCAACCCCTTACCTCCCGCCTCCTCCGCATCGAAGACGAATTCGGTCCAGCGGGTGAGCTTGATTCCCGTATAGAGGGTAAGCACGCGCGAGAGCGCGGTTGTTTCCACCCGGCTTTGGAAGCTGTTGGTCCCAGAGTAGGGCGAGTGAAACGGTTCGTGGGCCTGAAAGATGAAGTTGGCCTGCCCCGAGACCCAAACACGATCGGCTATGAGGTGATGGGAGAAGACGGCCGGATTCTCCTGATCATCGGACTGGTCCGCTTCTCGCTGGTTAATCTGGGGCAGCGATTGCTGTCGCACAGGCCGGGGCTGTGGAGGGGGGAGTTGCGGCCCCGCAGCCTGTGGCAGCGGAGCATCGGGCAGCGCGGCTCTTGCTGCCGGCAGGCACAGGATCACGGCAGCAAGCGACAGCCAAGGACGCATCAAAACTCCGCGAGGAATGGAGGACCTCGCAAGAGCTTAATTGACAAGACCGTAACAAATGTCACGGACGCTTGAATTCTTTCGAGCGGGCCCGCTATGGCGTTGCGGTTGGATAATACCCGGGGCGATTACGAACTACGTAACCCGCGGCCGGACCACGCAGCTTGACCGAGATGCGGCGAAAGTCGCTACCGGAATGGTTGGAGGGATAGTAACCGAGCAGGTATTGCGTCCGCAGGTCTTCCGAGAGTTGGGCGAAGGTCTTATCCAGGGATGAGGAATCGGCATAGTAGTACTTGCCCCCGGTCTCCTGGGCCAGGGTGATCAGGGCGTGTTCCCCGGCGAGGTCGCGGCCGGCGCTGGCGTAGATGGGAACATCGATGATGGGGTAGACCATAACCTCGCCCCGCAGGGCCTGTTCGAGCGCCATGTCATAGGTTGTGCCTTTGACGGTATTCCCACCGTCGGAGATAATCACCAGCACCTTCCGCCCGAATCGAGGGGCCAGGCTTTGCGAGGCAAGATAGACGCCGCTGTAGAGCGCGGTGGCCGCGCCTCGTCCCATGTCGTTCAGCCCGCGGTCGATGCGGCCGGCATTGTTGGTGAAGAAGACGACCTCGCGCACATTGTCGGCAAACTCCATCAGGTCGAGGTGATCGACGGGACGCAGCAGCGAGCGCACAAAATGTCTTGCCGCCTCCTGCTCCAGACCAAGGTCTTTGTGCACACTGCCGCTGGTGTCAATGGCCAGGACAATCTCCAACGGCAATTCGGACTGGCGCTCGAAGACAGCAATTTTCTGCGAATGTTCATCTTCGGAGAGGACGAAATCGTCCCGAGTGAGGCCTGGGACCGGAGCGCCTTTGTTATCGGTAACATTCACGAAGACATTCACCAGCCGGACATTGACGCTAATGGTGGGCGCCTGGGCGAAGCCGCAGAGGGAAAAGGCGCAGCAAACTGCCGCGCAAAAAGCCTTCACTTCTGCACCAGGTCAGAAGGGAACGGTTCGCCGTCGGCCCAAACTGCTCCATCCTCGAAATGTTCCTTTTTCCAGATAGGCACGGTTTTCTTAAGCGTATCGATGAGCCAACGGCAGGCTTCGAATGCCTGGGCGCGGTGAGCGGAAGATACGGCAATCAGAACGCTGGTTTCGCCGACCTCCAGCCGGCCCAGGCGATGCACCATGGCGACCTGCCGGACGCCATGCACAGCGATGGCCTGCTGGGCCAGGGCGTGCATCTGGCGCAGCGCCATCTCCGGGTAAGCCTCGTACACCAGGCAAAGAGTGCGCCGCCCCCGGGTGTGGTTGCGAACGATGCCGTCAAAGACCACCACAGCGCCGTCCTCTCCCTGCTTAATATCTCTTACCAGCGACGCCGAATCGATGGGCTCGCTGACCAAGGCTACGGCCGGGCCCGAGCCTCCGCTGACCGGAGGCAACAGGGCAACTTCATCTCCGTCGCGCAACAAGCAGCTACTTGGGGCATAGCTCTGGTTCACAGCGACGGCCAGCGTTGACCACAGTTTTGGCTGCTGCGGCATCAGTTCGCGGAAGTGTCCCAGCACCGCGTCCACCGTCGCGCCCTGGGGCAGATCAAGCGTCTGGCTTTCGCTCGCCAGCATCTCCTTCAGCACTCCAAAGAACAGGACCGTGACGCGCATGGAAAGAGAATATCCGAAGGCCATGGGACATGAGGTTAGACGCGGCTGGGGAGGAAATGGCATGGCTTCAGAGGCTGCCAGGACCGTCGAGAGTGAGTAAGTATTATCCGGGACTGCGTCCCTGGTGATTTTCAGTCGTCCCTACGGGACTGGTTCGTGGTTTCCAATCCTACCCAGGACTGACGTCCTGGAGTAACGTCCTGGGCTACACTCAGCCGTCCCTGCGGGACTGAATTTGCAAATGGGATTGTCACGCAGGCTGTTCAGACCAGGACGGGTATGTTGGCTACTCCGGCCGTGCCAAAGACTCGGCGGTAGCGCGCTATTTCTGATGGAAGACCGGTCGCCTTGGAAAAGTTA
>Ga0182024_10017229_pt1 | contig 13597 bp, 15 predicted proteins | sample P32metaG_FD_120480 | JGI IMG/M metagenome (GOLD analysis project Ga0182024, IMG submission 120480) | Permafrost microbial communities from Stordalen Mire, Sweden - P3-2 metaG (Illumina Assembly) | ecosystem: Environmental > Terrestrial > Soil > Wetlands > Permafrost | place: Sweden: Stordalen...
GTTTGCAGGAAAGCAGGATGCATGGTTGGGATCGTCTGGCAAAATCAGTTCGCCAACCGTCTCATCGGTATAGCGCAATCCGGCTGTGATACCAAAGCCAGTGTCTTTAAATTTATATGTCCCCTGTCCATAAACCGCGTAGGTCCGATTAGTTGTAGTGAAGTCATGAACAGAGGGAGGGAAAGGCACAATGTCGAAGAAGTTTGTTGAGACATCTCTATGATCTCGCCCATCCAAAAAATAAACACCTGTGACAAATGGAAGACGCCCATCGATCCCCGTACCCACTAACTGTAACTCGTCGGAAATATTTTGAGAAACGGTAGGCTGGGACGTGTCCGTAAATATTCCATACGGGGATCCGTCCTCATCTGCTATGAGGTTGTTCGCTAAATGCGTATAACCAAAGATATTTCTAATCTTCATCTTTGGCCCGATGTCCCAGCTAGTTGTATCTGAGACAATGTAATTCGTCCCGGTATAAGAATTCGGGCCGTTCTGGTTGATTATATAAGGTCCCCTGGCCTGTTGGGCGGCCAGTTGAGCCGGAAACCCGGCATTAAAGCCCGGTGCGAGACCCGGAGGAGTTCGAAGTCCGGCGAAATAAGCGTTGTAAGCCGAAGCCACAGCGGGAATGACCGGCTGACTCGGCGAACAGGCGGGCAGTTGATCGAATTGTTGCAGAATGCACTCGCCGAGCAATGCGGCGGCTGGATTAGTCGTGCCACCATAAAGCCGAGCGGTCGGAAGGCCCGGTGAGTTGGCAAATATGCCTGTCAACACCGGTGCGGTGCTTTGCCCTTCGGTATGATAATAATCAACGACGAGATCATTATGTAAGTGGTCTATGTTGGCGGCGATGCTGCCACGAACACCCATCCGGCTGATCCCGCCGACCGTTGAATCGTCGTACAAATTGTGTTGATAGCCATCTTGACTCGAATAGAAGCCCGCGATGCGCGCCGTGAGCGCATCGCCGGCTATCGGCCCACTGACTGCACCTTCCACCTTGAGATGGTTGTAGTTACCATAGCTTCCGCTAAGGTAGCCGCTCAACTCATCAGTCGGCTTCTGGGTTGTGAAGAGGACGGCCCCACCGGTAGCGCTTCGCCCAAAGAGCGTTCCCTGTGGCCCCTTGAGGACTTGAACCGACTGGAGGTCGTAGAACGCGGAGGAGCCACCTGGCCCGCCAATTTGGACTTCGTTAAAATACGGAAGAACGCCCGGCAGAGTGCTCGAGAACGCGTCCAGAGATTGACCGCGGATAGAGTAGTTTAGCTGATTGGAGTTCGCTGTCGCGCGGACTTGCAGTCCCGGCGTTGCGATCTGCAAGTCCGCTTCAGATACTATTTGCGCCTTTGCGAGCCTGTCTGCCGTAACAACCGCTACTGCAACGGGGGTTCGCGCGAGACTTTCGTTCCTGCGCTGCGCGGTAACGACAATCTCTCCGACGGTTGGGGGCTGCGTTGGGGCGGCTGGCACGCCACGCGATTGAGCTAAAGCTAAGCCAGACGTCGAAAATATTACCACACACGCCATCGAGCTTGCTGTGCGAGTATGCATCGTAACCATCCCTTTTATGTAACGTTTTTCCCGCCACCCCGTTGGCGGGTGGATCCACGCTCGCACACAACTGCACATGCCCGGCGCGGCCCAGCCACTCACATGCAGTGAGGCATATGCCTTATACGGCTAGCCGGTGTCAGTCAAGCAGCATTTCCAACAGCAGTTTTCAATGCAGATGGATCGCGTTTGCGTGGTGATGGTGGGGGCTATGGCCGCTGACTTTCCGCGCCATGGTGGTCTGGGTCTCTGAGTCAGGTCGCCGCCAACCACCTCGAGGGCCAGATCGACGCCGAACCGCCGGTGCAATCCCGCACGAGGCTCCCCAGTCCTGGGTCGCCACATAGTTGATTACGTGCGCCGCACCCAAGTCCCGCACCCTCGCCAACTTCTCCGCGGAGGAAAACAGGGCGATCACCTAAGCGCCGGCCACGCGCGCGAACTGTAACGCGAAGATCGAGACGGCGCCGGGCCTTCGATGAGCACGTAGTCACCGGCCCTGATATGCGAGTGGACGAAGAGAGCCCGCCAGGCGGTATGGGCGGCGCACGGACGGGTCACGGCCTTGGGGGTCGCTCATTCCCGCCGGAACCCGCGTCACCGAGCCGGGGTCTTTAGGTCTGATAATTTCCTGAACGTCGGGCCCCAGCAGCGTGACCCATTCAAGCGCCAGCGAATGATCGAACATGGGTGTCGCCATACAACGCCATCTATGCCGTATCGGGCAAGCCGACAATTACCAACTGAACCGCCTTTCAGCAGACGACTCAGGATCTCGCCCGTCAGCGGCCTGTCGGTATCTGATTGAATGGAATTCCCTTGTCGACGCGACTTTCGCCGGGGAGGCCGAGTACGCGCTCGGCAATGATGTTACGGAGAATCTCGTCCGTTCCGGCCTCGATACGTGTGCCGGCCGATCGCATGAGCATTACTTGAAATCGTCCCGCTGCCTGCGCCTCCGGCCCAACAAGGCTTCCGGCCTGTCCCTGCAACTCCAGCGCATAGAAAGCGATCTCTTGCATCATCGAGCCGGCGACCAGCTTTCCAATCGAGTTCTCTGGTCCGGGCTGCGCGCCTTTCGATAGCGCCGACATCGCACGCGCGGCGGTGTGTTTGAGGCCGCTGGTACGAACCGCCCACGTCGCCAGCCTCGCGCGAACCGCGCGATCATCGATAGCCTTCCCTTGTCCCAAATCCAGTTGCGCACAAAATGTGAGAAGCTCCAGGAAGCCAGTCGGTATTCCACCAGTGCCAACCATCAGCCGCTCGTTCATCAAGGTGGTAAGAGTCACAGCCCACCCCTGACCAATTGCGCCGAGCCGCTGCGTATCAGGAATTCGGACGTCGGTCAGAAACACCTCGTTGAAGCCGTGCTGTCCGGTCATTTGCTTTATCGGACGAAAATCAATTCCCGGAGTATGAACGTCGACAAAAAACATTGTTAAACCATCGTGCTTTGGCACGGTGGGATCCGTTCGCGCGATGAGGATCGCATAGTCGGCGTAAGCAAGATGGCTCGTCCAGATCTTCTGGCCGTTAATTACCCAACTGTCGCCGTCCCTTTCGGCTCGTGTTCGCAGTCCGGCAAGATCCGAACCGCCGGCCGGTTCGGAGAACAGCTGACTCCAGACCTCCTCACCCGCGGCCAGTTTCGGCAGATGGTGCAGTCTCTGATCCTCACTTGCCCAGTTGATCAGGGTGGGCGCGCAAATCCCATGAGTGGTGACAAAAATCTTCCCGAGCAGGTTATAGATTCCCTCTTCCTGTTGCCAAATTACCTGTTCGATCGGACTGGCGTCGCGACCGCCATATTTCGTAGGCCAATGAATACAAGCCCAACCCGCTTGTTGCTTCTTCTTCTGCCAGGCCTTCGAGGCCGCAATCATGTCGGGAGTTTCAAGAATAGCGTCGCCAAAGCCAACATTCTCAAGAATAGGGAGAAGCTCCTTTGGCGCGTTGGCGCCCAGCCACACACGAGCTTCCTCGCGAAAGACCCGTTCCGATGGTGTATCGTCGAAGTTCATCCTGGTTTCTCTCGATTAGCGTTGGGCTTGGTCATGACCGCGATGCGCTCGCAAAAACCGGCTTCCTATGCTGGAGGAAGGCCTCGACGGCGGCTCGATGGTCAGGCGTGTTGTTAGAAAGTCCTTCGTAGGCCAATCCACCGTCGATCGACGCCGACAGAGCCTGCCGAAGATTGGCGTTAATCGCAGCCTTGCTCCAACCAACGGCCCGAGTGGCGCAATTGGCCATACGCTTCACGAGCGCCTCCACGCTCGCATCAAGTTCGCCCGCGGGAACCGCCTGAGTAATAAGTCCCATTGACTCGGCTTCCCTTGCGCCGATGAAATCTCCCGTGAGGAGGAACTGCTTGGCACGCGCGTAGCCAATAAGGTGCGGCCAGATCACAGCACCCCCATCTCCCGTAACCAGCCCCACGCGGACGTGGGGATCGGCTAGCCTGGCCGTATCGGCCGCGATAACGAAGTCGCAGAACAGGGCTAGAGTACATCCCTGTCCGACGGCATCGCCATTGAGACGGCAGATTATCGGCTTCTCACAGTCAAGAATGCTATAGATCATCCTTTTCGTATCGACGAACACCTCGGTCATGCTGTCCGGATCGGCGATCTGCCTTTCCATCCAGTTCCAATCGCCTCCAGCGCAAAAGGCCCGCCCTGCGCCGGTGAACACTACGACGTCCACTTCACTATCCATCCCCGCCTTGATGAAGATCGTCGAGAGTTCTTTGTGAAGTTGTTGATTTATCGCATTCAGTTCGTTGGGACGATTTAATGTAATTGTGAGGACGTTTTTTGACCGCTCCGCATGAATCATCTTGTATTCCGCGTATTCCAAATTCGCCTCCTTCAGCATTTGCGTTGATTTCTAACGATTACGGACAATCATCCGCACTCACGCTCCGCTCAATTATTCCCTTACTGCACTTGGATGCAGCAATGTTACGGTGGTTTAGTACTAATCAGCTAATCTAAGGCAGATACCCTAATTGATCGGCCGGCGGCAGTCAAGGGCGCTTTCGCGAGCGTGGAGCGCATCGCCAGGCGGACAGACGCACGCAGTCCAGACCTTTGGGGCCCAGCCGGCTGGGGTCCAGCGACACGCCGTATTCGTCGTAAATCCACCCGGCCAGATCCACCGGCCGCCAGCGAACCACCCCGTGCGTGGCCGGGATCGGGCCGTCCTCCACGAGGCGCACTACGGTCGACAACTGCTCCGGCGTGAGCTTCGGTTTGGCTCCCGACGCTTTGCGGTCGATCAGCCCGTCGGGGCCCCTCGGCGTTGAACCGCAGCGCCCAATCGCGAAGGATCTGCCGGTCCCTCCCGCCCAGCCCCGCGGCCTCGCTGCGGCCGGCGCCGTCGTAAACCGCGGCTAAGGCGAGCAGTCGCCGCACCTGCTGGGCGTCCTTGCTGACCCGCGCAATCGCGCCAAGCTGAGCGGCGTCATAGTCTTGGCGAACCACCACGGCGAAACCCTCCGGTCCCGCCATCGAATCCTGCTTCCCACTCAAGGGAATCCCCCCAAGTCAAACACTGCGGCTGGTACTACGCTATAACCCCTGCGCTCTGTGAGGCAGCGTTGATGAAGAGCCGGCGCGGATTGTCGACCAAAATCGCTTCCACGTCCTCGGGCGCGAGACCCAGGCCGGTGAGGCGGGGGAGGATGTGGTCAAAAATATGTGTAATGCTCCAGTTGGGGGCCAGTTTCGCCAGATCCGGCCCCATGCGTCCGAGCAAGCAGAGTGGGTGATCCTGGGAAATGAGAATACTGTCACGATATCCGCCGCGCACGAGTTCGATCAGGTTTTTCATCCGCAGTTCGTCCGGTAGAATCATTTCTAGACCGAAGCGGTCCAGCCCGACAAAAGCGCCCCGGGCGGCGATGGAAGCCTGGTAGGCATGGTCATCGCGATCGCCTGAATGGCCGACGACTATACAACCCGCGTCGCCGCCGTTTTCGAGGACGATGTCGACCTGCTGATGGCCGTGCGAAGCGATATTGGTGTGGGAAATGATGGGGACGCCGGTGAGCCGTGACGCCTCGGCCGCAGCCCCGATCATCTTCTGCTCATACTCACTGGCAGGACTGGGACCAGTCGCGATCTTGATCACCCCCGTCTTGATGCCAGTGTCGCCTACGCCCTCTGTAATCTCCTTGACGTAGAGCTCAACGATCTCGCCACGGGGCATTGAGCGAAACGTGTAGGGGATACCCTCCTCTTCATTGTAGACACCAGTCGCGCAAACGATGTTCGTTCCCGACCGCTGCGCGACCTCGGCGACGAATTCGACGTCGCGGCCAAGATCCATCGGGCAGGGGTCCACGATTGTGCTGCAGTCGTGACTGCGCAGTTCCTGCAGACGGTCGACGGCGCGCGCCATCGCTTCATTTCGCACGAACCTCGGCGCCTTCAGATCGAGATTCCAACCGGGCATACCGACCAATACATGTTCATGTATCAGCGTCCTGCCGAGTTCGGCGCAAGCAACATGTCCGTCGGTCAATTGTACCTGGCGCATCATGGAAACTCCTACCTTCTGGCGGCGTTCATCCAGCTACCGAACGACCAAAATTATAGCCTCAGCCTCCGGGTTCGAATTGGGACGGGAGTCTGGCACATTTATCTCGCCGCCCTTTCCGCCCTGTCATCGGCTTCGATCGCCGGAGGAGTTGTTTTTCCTGGTAACGCTTGATTTCAGCCGCTCAACGATAATTAAGGCATTATCCTTAGGTGCGAGGCTGAGTTCCGTCAAGGGCGTTTCAGGGTAATTTAGGTGATAGCGTTTGTTCGAGGACGCTCAAGGGAAGTGCAATCCTCCGGTTCGAACCGGCAGCCGGAGACTTGGATCGTATACGCCGGTCGAACCGTGGCCAACTCCTTCGGTTCCACCTCCGGATCGGAAAGCCCATCGAGCGCCGAAGTTGCGCCGCCGATCACGAGGCCGCGATCCTGAACATAGTCCTTGGTCGGCAGCACTTCGATGCAGGCCGGTTGGACGCCGGTGGTGGGGCCGTCCTGCTCCCCGATGCATTCGATGGCGACGGCTAGCCGCACGTCGACGCCGTGAGCCCGATGCTGCGCCTATTGGAAGCGCGACAGCGGCTCGCCGGCACGCGATCGAGCGGCCCCCTGCACGGTCACATGCTTGCCCGTCTTGGAGAGCACGGCCGCCGTCTCCGGCCCGATATAGCCGCCGCCGACTACGCGTCCGGTGGTGGCGAATTCGTCTATCATTCTATCGACATCGGCACGGGTGTGCACGCCATGGACACCGACGACGCTGTGGCCGCGGGCATGTCAAGCGGCGGGCAAGCTGCACGCCAGTTTCCGGAACCTGCCATGCGTCGAACATGGCGACATTTGGTCAGACCGAGCCCCATATCACCGTAGTCGGGCGCATCTCAAGGTTTGTTCGCCAACACACGCAATCTGGCACAAATGAAGAACGCATCGCTTGCCCAGGCGATGTGAAGGTACCGAGCTGGCCTATTTGGTCGCAATCGTGAAACAGATCCGGCTACTGCCAAGCCTGCGAGGCGCCGTGCTCGCCGCTGCTCGGCACGAGGTGGATATCGAGACGACGACCGATCGCAGCCGCATAGCGGGCGATCATCTCGAAGTTCGGCATGTGGCAGGCGTTCTCCAGACGCGCGACGACGGACTGAGAGGCGCCCATTCGGCTAGCGATTTCCGTCTGTGTCAGACCGGCCGCCTGCCGCGCCTGGATCATATCCCCGACAACAGCGAAGATGGGACCGAGCAGGTCATATTCAGCTTTGACCTCGGGGTCGGTCAGCTGTTTCTGCCGGCGCTTCGCGAGGCCGGTCATGGCTTTGCTCTCCTTTGCTCGGCGTGCCGCCAACTAGAGGGCGGGTCGGGCGTTTTCTGGGTCATCTTCACAAAAGCATGCACCACGGCAGCTCGACGGCCGACCGCGGTGACGTAGATGGCTCTGGCGTTCCCATCGCGTCCGCCAAACCGCATCTCCCAAAGCTTGTCTTGGAGATGCCTGACGTGAGGCTCGCCAATTCGCTCCAGACCCACGGCTCCGATACGTTCAGCCAAGCGCAGGAAGGACGCCTGCATGTCCTTGGGCAGCGCGGCGATCTCGGCATCGACGAAGCCTCCTAGGGTCTCGAGGGTCAGCGATCTGGAAGTGGCGCTGAGGGCCACGCTTGAGGGCGGCGGGCCGGCTGGTCGTCCCGCTGGAGGATTGGAGCCTCACCCGGCCCGGTGTCTTTCTCTATCGCCCGAGCCGCCGCCAGACTCCCATGCCGATGCAGGTATTCATCAAATTCACCGAGAAATGGCGAAGGAACGCCCAAGCATGATCGGACTGTCGGCAAGGCGATGCGCCGGGTAGTAGAACGGCTGACACAGTGCCTCATCCTGAGCGGCGGCGGTCGCCCCCGGAGACAGGCATCGCACTCGCGACCTAGCGCACCGAGCGGCGGAGTTCCCGAAGGTGCTCTTGACGGATTTTAGCGCCAGATATAAGGAGCATGCCTCATTCGTGTTGAGCGGTTGGAAACAGGCGTTAGAATGGAAAAAGGACTCTCAGCAGCGCCAGTGCAATCACCCGATCGATAAGGGCTAAGGCTCGGATTGAGCTTGGTGCGATTATTTTGGAGGAGCCCGTGTGGCGCCGGCCTCTAACACTGCAGCGGGGCTATCGGGCGGTGGGTGCGATGACCCGCATCGTTAATTTCGTCAGCGTGGTCGGCAATTCGGGATCAATTCCTCAAAATGTCTTCAGTCGTTCGCGCTCAGACAGGCTAACCCCTTTTCAGCCGGGCCGCGGGTTCATTGTGGGGGGGCCCATTTCGTTCCTTCGAACACTCCCTCAACGAACCGCAAGCCCCGTCTCTCACCACGTCGGCGCATCTGCTCTCTCTACTGGGAAGGATTCGCCCTATGACCTGAATATGCCATCAAAGAGAGCACGAATAAAATCCTCGAAACTCAGGAGCAAAGATGACAAGATCACCTATTCCACATTCTGATGTAGTCGTGGTTGGAGCCGGTGTAACCGGCATGTATCAAGTCTACAAACTACAGAATATGGGTTTCACGGTGCGAGGCTTTGATACAGCCGGCGATGTCGGTGGGACTTGGTACTGGAATCGCTATCCCGGCTGTCGCTTAGACACAGAGAGCTTCGCCTACGCCTATTTTTCTCTGACTGGCATCATTCCCGAATGGACGTGGAGCGAACGGTTCGCTGGCCAGCCCGAGTTGTTGGCTTACTCACGCTATGCCGCCGATAAAATGGATATTCGCAAGAACTATCAGTTCAATACGGGCGTCGCAAAGGCAACCTATGATGAATATGACAATGTTTGGATGATTCAACTGGAGAATGGCGACTTTGTTACTTGTCATTATCTTCTGACTGCCGTTGGTCTGCTATCTGCGACACGTATGCCCGATATAGAGGGGGCCCAGAGCTTTCGCGGCGTCGCGTTTCATACTTCGCGCTGGCCGTGCGATCCAGCGGGCGGCAATTGTGGTCAGGATATCGGCTTCGCAGGCAAGCGGGTAGGGATCATCGGCACGGGCGCGACCGGCGTGCAGCTTATCCCCCAGATAGCGAAAACGGCCAACGAACTCTTTGTTTTTCAGCGGTCACCCAATTGGTGCACGCCTCTCCGCAATGCTCCGCTACCCCAAGAAGAGATGGAGACAATTCGGGCCGACCGTAAGCAATTTCTGGAGTTTCTAAAAACGACGCCGGTTGGCTTCCCCTACATGCCATACCACAAGGATGGTATTGATGATGCGCCCGAGGAGCGCAAAGCCTTCCTTGAACGGCTTTACAATACGCCGGGCTACGGGATTTGGTTGGCAAACTATCGTGATATCATCACCAATCAGGAGACGAACGACTTTATATCCGATTTCGTCGCCAACAAGATACGCGAGCGAGTGAAGGACCCCGTGACGGCCGAAAAACTGATACCTCAGGATCACCCTTTTGGCACAAAACGCATTCCAATGGAGACCGACTATTACGAGGTTTACAATCAGGAAAACGTGCATCTGATTGACTTGAACGCGACGCCAATCAAAAGGATCACACCTAAAGGTGTCCGAACGACTGAACAAGAAATTGAACTCGATATTATCGTCTATGCGACGGGTTTTGACGCAGTCACCGGCGCGCTGGACCGCATCGACATTCGCGGTAAGAACGGTGTCAGGTTAGCCGATGTCTGGGAAGACGGTCCCGTCACTTACCTGGGTTTGCAGGTGACCGGGTTCCCGAACCTTTTCACCTTGGTCGGGCCCCACAATGGTGCCACATTCTGCAATGTCGGCGTTTGCGGCAACCTCCAAGCCGAATGGGTCACGGATTTACTCACGTATTTACGGGACAATAATCTCAGTTATGTTGAAGCGCGGGAAGAAGCGCAGCAGAAATGGACCGATGACATCTATGCGCAGTTTGAGCAGACGCTGATGCCCAAGGGAAATGCTTGGTGGGTGAAAATCAAGCACCACGCTGATGGAACGACGACGCGCCGCGCGCTCTCCTACATCGGCGGAGGCCCACGCTATCGCAAGCTGTGCGATGAAGTCGCAGAGGAAGGCTATGCTGGCTTCGAGCTTCGTTGACACCAACTCAACCTGGAGCGATTGAACGCGGGGCGTCAATCGCCTGGGATCCGAGCGATTTCGTCCAGGACATCAAGCGTTCGCGATGTGATAAGTAACTAGACTATACCGCAAATATGTGCTGACATGAGATGCAATATGACGTATTATAGGACATCCGAGTAGTTCTGGGAGCGAATTTCTTCCAAACAGAACGTATGAGGTCGATTGATGACAGATGTTTTCCGATTGGATGGCGAGGTTGTGCTGGTAACGGGTGCTACTGCCGGCATCGGACGCAGGATCGCGGTACTGCTTGCCGATCAGGGAGCTTCAGTCGCGGTCGTGGGCCGCAGAGAAGGTAGCCTGGTGAACCTTGCCGAAGAGATCAACGCCCGTGGCAGCCGAGCCTTAACAGTACCACTCGACGTCTCGGATATCGACGCTATCCCGGCTTCCTTAGACCGAATTGAGGAAAATCTCGGCCCTGTTGGGATACTGGTGAATAATGCGGGGCTCTCCCGTCGAAAGCGGATCGTAACCGCTCAGCCCTCGGATTTCGACGAAATGATGAACGTGAACCTTCGCGGGCCATACTTCATGGCAGCTGAGGTCGCCAAGCGGCTGATTGAACGGGGCGCAAGTGGCAATATATTGAACGTCTCGTCGTCGAGCGGGCTGAGGCCCATGGTGGGTTATTCAATCTATTCGATCTCAAAGGCGGCGATCATCCACATGACGCGAGCGATGGCTCTCGAGTGGGCGCCACATCTCATTAATGTCAACGCGATTTGTCCGGGATATATTCTAAGTGAGATGACGGCGGAGCTTGCGAGTAGTGAGACTGGGGCCAAGCTTCGGGAAGGACTTCCGCGCAAGCGAATTGGCGTTCCAGAGGATCTCGATTGCATGGTCCTCGCGCTCGTGTCACCGGCCAACCGGTTTACGACGGGCGCGATTATCGCGGTCGATGACGGTATTGCGGTCTCGTGAAGGATACCCCCTCGCGAATGTGAGGATGTTAGAGCATGATAGTTGTCTCTCCCCTTCACTTAGTGCGGCAGTAGTAGCAGGCTGTTGAATAAGTTGGGCCACGGGCGGCCGGTGAAGGCGATTTCGTCGCCGCTGTGGAATTTAATTTGGTGTTGTCAGACCAAACTTCATGACCCGCTAACGGCAGGCCGGCTAGGCCATGGCCATGGCCAAATCCACCAACCCATTTCGGTATTTTGACTCCTCGCCGGAGGTGATCCGGCTGGTGGTCATGATGTACGTGCGCTACCCGCTATCGCAGCGGAACGTCGAGGATCTGCTGTTCGAGCGCGGCATCGATATCTGCCACGAGACGGTGCGCCACTGGTGGAACAGATTTGGTCCGATGTTCGCCGCTGAGGTTCGCCGGAAGCGGGTCCAGCATATGCGGGCCTACACGCACTGGAAGTGGCACTTGGACGAGGTCTACGTCAAAATCAACGGCGAGATGCGCTACCTGTGGCGAGCCGTCGATCACGAGGGCGAGGTGCTGGAATCCTATGTCACAACGACCAGGGACAAGGCTGCGGCGCTGAAATTCATCAAAAAGCGCTGAAACGCCATGGCCGACCAAAGGCGATCGTCACCGACGGCCTACGCTCATACGCCGCTGCCCTCAGGGAGATCGGCACCGACGACCGTCAGGAAACTGGGCGCTGGTTGAAAATTCGGGTCGAGAATTCCCACCTTCCCTTCGGACGACGAGAGCGCGCCATGTAGCAATTTCGGACGATGAAGACCCTCCAGAAATTCGCCTCGGTCCACGGTTCGGTTCACAACCATTTCCAACAGGAGCGCCACCTCGTCAGCCGGGAAGTCTACAGGGAGAGACGTTCGGCCGCGCTGGCCGAGTGGCGCGCAGTCATGGGCTAAGGCCAGGTTGAGTTTGGGCTTCGTACGCCCAGGTGGAGACGAGTTGCCGTTGGACTGACAGCACCGCCACGCCGTCAGTCGACAACCGCCCGAATCCCTAAACGGTCGGGATTCCACCGACTTTTGCGCGGGTTAGAAGCCGTCGGAGACGGAATTCCTGTCTCTTGAACGCGCTTCGCGTCGAAATACCCCCCTCAAACCGCCCCGCGTCTCCGCGAAGCGATGCTCGGTCAGGTTTTTCCCAGAAGAACCCCTGTTAGAGACCACTACCAGGAATAATTTTATTTTTCGGGGAGTTAGACGGAGATCGGCCGGCGCACGAGCTTGCTCAGCGTCCGTAGATCGGGTGGGGCTGGAATGCCTGGATTGGTCAGGGACCACGCCCGGTGAGCCACCTCGCCAACGTAGAGGTCGCCCCGCTTGTCGACCGCGATCCCATGGGGCGCCCGGAACTGGGTTGGGCCGATGCGGTCACCGAGGCGGGCCAGGACTTCACCTTCGGGGCCTAGGACGCTCACCCGCGCCGGAGTCCCGCTCGGACCGTGGCCCAGCTCGCCCACGAAGATTCTCCCTTCTACCCCCCGCGCCCGGCAAAGCGCGCAGGGCCGCCGCACTCCGTGCCAAGTGTCCAAGAGGCGACCCAAGCTGTCGAACACCTGGATGCGATGGTTCTCGCGATCGGCCACCACGACGCGGCCGCCAGGGTCGGTGCAGATATTGTGCGGCAGATTGAATTGGCCTGGCCCGTCGCCCGGCGACCCCCAACTGAACATGAGCTCGCCCCGGGCGGTGAACTTGTGCACCCGCGCGTTGGCGTATCCGTCGCTGACGTAGATCTCCCCATCCGGCGACAGCGCGGTGTGGGTGCAGCGGTTGAACGGCGCGCCGCTCATGGCCGGCGCCGGCGCCCCCGGGACCCCGATCTCCAGGAGCACCGTCCCGTCCGGCGCGCACTTGCGCACGGTGTGATCACCGTCGTCGGTAAGGTACAGGCTGCCGTCGGGCCCGACATCCACCCCATGCGGTCGGTTGAAAACCCCGTCTCCCCAGCTGTCGCGCACCTCGCCGTGGCGGTCGAACACGATCAAGGGATGCTGGCCGCGGTGGAAGACGTAGACGTTGTCGGCGGCGTCCACCGCCACCCCGCCGACATCTCCGAGCACCCAGCCCGCAGGCAGGCGCGCCCAATCCGGCGCAAGGTCGTAGACGTAGGGCGATGCGCCCAGGCCGGCTTCTGCCGAAGGGGTCGCTTCAGTTGCCACGCGTCCGCCCCTGGACAAGCTCAAGTTGGGCTCGGGCGCCCGCTTTCAGCAGGTGCTGGGTCGTCCACATCAAAAGGTTAGCGCCCCCGTCCAAAGCCGCTTCGGCGCCGTAGCGCGCCGCCGGCAGCCCAGCCGACCGCCCGAGCGAGCGCGCCCGATCCAGGACGCGGAACGCCATCTCCCGGGCCTGCGGCGCTTCCCCGCGGCGCGGCTCTCCCAGCGACATCGCCAGGTCGGACGCCCCGATCA
>Ga0182024_10017230_pt1 | contig 13597 bp, 13 predicted proteins | sample P32metaG_FD_120480 | JGI IMG/M metagenome (GOLD analysis project Ga0182024, IMG submission 120480) | Permafrost microbial communities from Stordalen Mire, Sweden - P3-2 metaG (Illumina Assembly) | ecosystem: Environmental > Terrestrial > Soil > Wetlands > Permafrost | place: Sweden: Stordalen...
GGCCATGTCGGGTCGCTGGTATCGATCGCGACGTCGCAGCCATATTCGGACAGCCGCTTCCGGCGCTCCGCATTCGTTGAAGTTCCGATCACGAGCGAAGCGCCCAAAACCTTGGCGATCTGCATGCCCATCAGGCCGACACCGGCGCTGGCGCCTTGCATCAGCATGGTCTCGCCACGCTTCAACCGGCCCGCCGTCGCCACGGCGTTGTGCATGGTCTGCAGCGCGACGGGAAAGCACGCCGCCTGCTCGTAGGTCATGTTGTTTCCGGGGATGCGGTGCACCCGGCCCGCGTCGGTGACGACGTACTCCGCGTAACCGCCCGGCGCTGACGCCATGACCCGATCGCCGGCCTTAAGGCCGTCGACCTCGTTGCCGACCGCCTCGACCTCGCCGGAGCATTCCAGCCCAAGCCGGGCGCCGGCGCCGCCGACACTGCCGTGCTGGTGGCCCAAGGCTACCAACAGGTCGGCGCGGTTGAGGCTCGATGCGCGTACGCGGATCAAGACTTCGTTCGGCCCAGGCTTGGGCTTCGCCACGTCGTGGACCTCGACGCCATTCTCGCCGACAACAGCGGCTTTCATCGTGGCTCCTCCCGTTCGCTCAACAAGTTTGGTATCACCCGTGTGCCTTCTTGCCCTCGCCGCGCCGCTTGCCATTTATTTTGGCACGGCGTCGCCCGTCGTGGCGATCGGCTATGATAGAAGGCCCTAAGCGGCGGCTCGAGAGAGTTCAACCATGTCCATCCGACCTGTCAAACGTATCGTTTCCTCAAAGCCCACGATGGAAGGCGCCGGGGTGCACCTTCGCCGCGCTTTCGGCTTCGGCGACACCACCGAGTTCGATCCGTTCCTGTTGCTTGACGATTTCCGCAACGACCGGCCGGAGGAATATCTCGCCGGGTTTCCCTGGCATCCGCATCGCGGCATCGAGACCATCACCTACGTGCTGGCGGGTAACGTCGAACACGGCGACAGCCTGGGCAACCGCGGCAATCTCGGTTCCGGCGACGTGCAATGGATGACAGCCGGGCGCGGTATTCTCCATCAGGAAATGCCGCAGGGCGACGCGCAGGGCCGCATGCACGGTTTCCAGCTCTGGGCCAACTTGCCGTCGTCGCTGAAGATGACGGCGCCGCGCTACCAGGACATCAAGGCCCCCGAGATTCCGGAGATCACCGATGATGATGGCACCCGCGTGCGCGTTGTGTGCGGCGATTTCTGGGGCAAGCGCGGCCCCGTGGAGGGCGTCGCTGCCGATCCGCGCTATCTCGACGTCTGGGTACCGCCGGGAAAGCGCAAAACGCTGCCCGTCGAGATCGAGCGGCATGCCTTCGCCTATGTGTTCGAGGGCTCGGGCAATTTCCGCGCGGCGTCGCAGCCGTTCGGCGTGCTGACGGAAAAGACCGACGGCGTGAACGAGATTTTGGTCCGCGAGCAGACCGGCAACCGTTCGCTGGTGCTGTTCGACTCGGGCGACGAGATCACCGTGCAGGCCGGCGACGAGGGTATCCGCTTCATCCTCGTGTCCGGCAAGCCGATCAAGGAGCCGGTTGCCTGGTACGGTCCGATCGTGATGAACACGCAAGCCGAGCTGCAGCAGGCGTTTACCGAGCTGCGCGGCGGTACGTTTATCAAGTAGCACCGACGGTACTGCCCCTCCGGCGTCATGCCCGGCCTTGTGCCGGGCATCTCGCTTACGCGGGTACTGTGCCTTCCTAAGCGGGATGGCCGGGACAAGCCCGGCCATGACAGAGCCTTACGCCGGTTGTGCTTGCGCCGTGCGGCGGATCAGGCCGCGCTGCGGATCGTAGCCAATCACCGCCAGCAGAAAGAACAGCACCGTAGCGCCCGTGACCACCAGCGCCGCGACCGGATCGAACGCGCCATAGAGCGCGAAGCGGATCAGCTCCACCGCATAGGTGAAAGGGTTTGCCAGCGATACGTCGTAAAGAATTTCGGAGCCGCCCTCGCGCAGCCGCCATAGCGGATAGAGTGCGGAGGAGAAGAAGAACATCGGAAACATCACGAAGTTCATCGCGCCGGCGAAATTCTCGACTTGCTGAATATAGACCGACAGGAACAGCCACAATGCGCCCAGCATCAGGCCGGATATGATCAGTGCCGGCAGCACCGCAAGCCAGTCGATCGGATCGAAGGTGACGTCGAAGGGGATGCAGACGGCGAGGAACACGTAACAGGTGATCACCGACAACGCGGTGCCGGCGACGAGCTTGCAGGCCAGCAGCACCCAGCGCGGCAGCGGTGCGGTCAAGAGGAGCCGCATCACGCCCATTTCGCGGTCGTACACCATCGACAGCGACGATTGCATGCCGTGGAACAAGAGGATCATCCCGAGCAGGCCCGGCACGATGTAGACCTGATAGGTGATGTAGGTCTTATAGGGCGGGATGATCGAGACGCCGAACACGTTATAGAAGCCGGCTGCGAACACCGCGAGCCAGATCAGAGGGCGCACCAGCGCGGACAGAAGCCGGCCGCGTTGCCGCACGAATTTCGTCATCTCCCGCATGGTAACCGCACGCAGCGCGCGCAGGATGTGGACGAGGGGCGGGGGGCTGGTTGGACATTGGTTCATCGGTTCAAATGACACGGCGATTCCGGCTCGTCGTCGCCGAGTGTATCGAGTTCGTTGGTGCGATGGAGAAAACCTTCGATCGGGGCGTCGGCGACGACCTCATAGGGCGCGGCGAGCAGGACCGCCTGCCGCACCTGATGATCCCAGGGCCTTACACTAAGCGCTAGACCCTTGTCGCCGTCGAAACCGCCGTTGCCCAAAATGAACGCGCGCTGTTTGGTGAAATCGGCGTCGCCCGTGCGCAGCGCCGATTGCATGATCATCTTGACCGCGACCCACGCCGCCCAATCGGGGCCTTCCATGTGGCGTCCGCCGGACTTCTTGTCGAAACGCGAATTCACTTGCGGCGCGCCGTTGTGTTCCCAGGTCCAATGCCATGCCACCGGCTCGAGATCGATGCCGCCGATGACCGGGCGCGGCCTCGCCAAGTGGTAGGGCACGGTGCGGGCGAAATCGAACGCCTCGTCGGCGACGAAGACGGCGTCGAAATCGCGGTTGATGGCGCTGAGCAGCGCCGGATTGGTTTCTTCACGGTCGCGGGGGTCGGTACCGGGCTTGAAATGCTGGTCGGCGACAATGCGCGCGCCAAATTTTTGCGCCGAATGCGCGAACGCCGCGGTCATGGCCGCGTCGGCGGGCGAGGGACCTTCGAACACGAGAAGATCACGCCATTTGCGCGAAACGGCAAATTGCACCTGGCCGTCCATGAGCTGCGCGCGGCTCGGATAGACGTGTACGAACTCGGGTGCGCACAAATCGCGGCGCAGCGAATCGTCCGGCTCGGAAACGTTGAACAGCAGCACGTCACGCCCGCGCACCGCCGCGGCAAGCGGCTTGAACGCCTCGGCCGGTGCATCGATCAGGAAAAAATGCGTGCCGGCATCAAGCGCCGCGAGCACGGCGGGCGCTACATCCGCTGCGGACTTTGCCGTGATGCGTTCAAGTGTGAAATCGGCCTTTAGCACGCGCGCCAGGGCCGCCGCCTCATCAATGCCGACCTCGGCGCCCGTAAATGGATGCTCGCGTGTCTTGAGGATGATGCGTTCATAAGCCCGGATCGGTTCGTAGCGCGGGTCGTTTGCGATCTCGACAAAGCTGATCTTTACATGCTGCTGCGGTGAGGCGTCCTGCGCCGATACCATCGCGCACGAGCCGGCAAAGAACAGCAACGCTAGCGACCATCGGAGCGCGCTAATCATCGACGACGACGCCATAGGGGACGCGGCCGACCGGCACGGAGATCTTCGCCTTGCGCGTTTTCGTGTCGATGATGGTGACATCATCGCCGAGGCCGTTGGCGACGTAGAGCGTATTCTCGTCGCGCGACAGCGTGATGCCCCACGCGCGCTTGCCGACCAGGATGTAGCCCAAGACCTTGCGCGACGGCACATCGACGATCGCCACATGCGCCGCGCGTCCGAGCGTTACATAGGCGGTCTTGCCGTCTTTGGTCATGGTGAGACCGACCGGCGTCACGTCGGCTTTGCGCATGCCTGGCGGCAGGAACGCGATGCTGCCGGTGACGACGAATTTGGCGCGGTCGATGAAATCGACCTCACCCGCCAGCTCCGCCGTCACCCATAATTCCTTGCCGTCCGGCGTCGCCGCGATCCGGCGCGGCCGTAAGCCGGCGACCACGTCGCGCACGACCTTGCCGCTGTCGGCGTCGATCGCATGCACGAGATCGCCGGCCTCGGACGTGACATAGACGGTTTTGCCGTCCTCGCTGACCAGCACGCCTTCCGGCTCGGCGCCGGTCGGTACCTCCTGCACGATCGTGTTGCGATCGATGTCGATGACGGAGAGCGAAGATCCTTCCTCGTCGGAGACGTAGATGCGGCTCTTTTTCTCGTCCATGCCGAAGGCTTCCGGGCTCGGTCCGGTTTTGAGCTTGCCAATCACTTGCAGCTTCGCCACGTCGAGAATGTCGATCACGTCGTCATCACCGCAGGCGACGTAAAGCTTGCTGTGGTCGGCGTTGAAATGCAGATCGCGCGGGCGGCGCGCGACCTTGATGTCGCTGACGACCTTGTAGGTTTTGGGATCGATGACGATGATGTTGTTAGTCTTCTCGTTGCTGACGAAAATCAGCCCGGTGTCCTTGGCAGCGGCCGGAGCGCACACAAGCATGCAGAGACTAACCGCAGTGAATCTACGCATTGCATCGCTTTCATTGCATCGCGGCTAAGCTAAAGCTTATTAAGGGGCGCGGGCAAGGCACGAGCCCGGGAACGAATGGCAACACAAGAAAGCGCGCGGGCGCTTCTCCTCGACAATGTCGTCAAGACCTACGGCGCGATTCGCGCGGTCGACGGGGTCAGTTTCGCGGCGTCCGCCGGCGAGTTCATCGCGCTCCTTGGCCCCAACGGCGCCGGCAAGAGTACGCTGTTCCAGCTTCTTTCCGGGCTGTTCGTGCCGGATTCCGGTCGCATCGAGGTCATGGGGCACGACATGCGGCGCGATCCGGTGCCGGCGCTCGCGATGCTCGGCATCGTGTTTCAGCAGCCGACCCTCGATCTGGAGCTCTCGGTGACCGGCAATCTCCTGTTCCATGCGGGGCTGCACGGAATTCCGCGCGCCGTCGCTAGGCCGCGCATCGAGAAGGAGTTGGCGCGGCTCGGCCTGGCCGAACGTGCTCACGACAAGGCCGGGCAATTAAGCGGCGGCAATCGCCGGCGTCTCGAGCTCGCGCGCGCGTTGCTGCACGAGCCGCGCGTCTTGCTCATGGATGAAGCGACAGTCGGTCTCGATCCGGGGAGCCGGGGCGAACTCCTGAAGCTGATTTTGAGCCTGCGCGCGGAACGCTCGGTGGCGGTGTTGTGGGCGACGCATCTATGCGACGAGGTACCCAATGCCGACCGCGTAGTCGTACTTCATCGCGGCAAGGTCCTTGCCGATACGACGCCCGCCGGATTCGTCGCGAACGCCGGTATGGCGACCGTCGAGCAGGCTTTTTTGGCGATGACCGGGCCGTAGTGATGCACTCGGCCATCCCCCTTCAGAGATCTTGCATCGATTTGAGATGTCGCATCACCTTGGTACGTAACGTCGCCTGTTCTTCGGCGCTCCATTTGCGAAAGCCTTCGCCGGATTTGAAACCCAGTTTCTTGTCGGCCACGAGTTTTTGCAGATAGGGCGACGGCTCGGGCCGGCTGTCGATCGCCGGCAGCACGATGTTGTGGATGGCGAGCGTCAGATCGGTGCCGACCATGTCGGCATTTTCCAGCGGGCCGAGAACCGCAAGTCGCCGGCCGAATGAAGCCTTGATAACCGAATCGACGGTCTCGGCGTCGCAGATGCCGTGCTCGACGAGCGAGATGGCTTCGCGCCACAGCGCATGCTGCAGCCGATTGCCGATGAAGCCCGGCACGTCCTTTTTCACATGCGCCGGTTTCTTGCCGGCCGCTTCGTGCAGCTTCATCGTCCACGCGATCGTCGGCGCCGAGGTCCATTGCGTTTCGATCACCTCCACCAGCGGCACCAGGAAGGGTGGATTCCACCAATGAGTGCCGAGCGCGCGCTCACGTTTGGCAAGCCTTTGCATGATCGCGGTGATCGGGATGACGGAGGTGTTGCTGGCGAGGATCGTATCGGAGCGGACATGACGCTCGATCTCGGCAAAAAGCTTTTGCTTGAGCGGCAAATCTTCGGAGACCGCCTCGACCACGTAATCGGCGTCGCGCACCGCGTCGGCGAGATCGGTGCAGGGGCGAACGCGCGCGACCGCGCCTTCGTCCTCGCCAAGATCGCGCAGGTTGGCGGCGATGCGCGAGGTCGCGACGTCGAGGCTTTGCGGGACCGCATCGGTGATGCTCACTTCATGGCCGGCAAGCGCAAAAACCTGCGCGATGCCGTGACCCATGAGGCCGGCGCCGATGACGGAAATGCGCGCTTTGGCCAATTCTCAGCCTGCGGTGTAGCCGCCGTCGGCGTAGAGGATATGCCCGGTGTAGAAGTCGGAGGCCTTCGAGGCGAGAAACAGGAGAGGACCGGCCAGGTCGGACGGTTCGCCGAGGCGGCCCTTGGGCACGCGCGTAACAAAGCCCTTGCGCACGGCGTTGGCGCGCTCGTTGTCCTCGTACATCCAGGCGGTAAGCGGCGAGCGGAAAACCGTCGGCGCGATGGCGTTGACGGTAATGCCGGTGTCGCCCCATTCGCAGCCCAAGGCCTTGGTCATCCCGTCAATCGCAGACTTTGAAGCGCAATACGCGGAATAGCCGGCCGGATGCCCAAGGAGCCCGCGCGCCGACGACATGAACACCACCTTGCCGCCACGGCCTTGCGCCAACATCTGCTTTCCGGCGGCGCGCGCCATCAGCCACGACTGCGTGACGTTGACATCCATCACCTCGACGAACGCCTCGGGCGACTGATCGACGATCTTCGAGACTTTGTTGATACCGGATGCCAGCACGAGGATGTCGATACCACCGAAACGCTTCACCGCCGCCTCGACAATCTTTTCGCAATTCGCCGCCGAGCTCGGACGCATATTGACGGCCTCGGCCTTAGCGCCGAGCTTCTCGCAATCGGCCGCGAGCGTCTTCAGCGCTTCGGCGCCGCCGGCTGCAACGACGAGATTGCAGCCCGCGCCGGCGAGCACTTGCGCGGCCAGTGCGCCAAATGCCCCGGTCGCGCCGGTCACGACCGCGGTCTTGCCGCGGACGTCGAACAGCGAGAGCGGGTTCTTGAGGAAATCTTCGGACATTCCGTCTCCCCTTCGTCATGCCCGGGACAAACCCGGCCATGACGCCTTCGGCGTCACTTCGGCGCCGGCGCGATCGCGACCAGGATCGAGCACAGTTCGTTGCTACGATTGACGATCTCGCGGCTCTCGTTCGGGCCGATGAAGCAAGAATCGTTCTTCTTCAGTATCGTTTCCTTGCCGTCGACGATCACCGTCAATTCGCCGGCGAGCACGAAATAGACCTTCTCCGGCGGCGATGCGTCCGGTCCGGCGCCACCACCTGGCAGGAAGTGCGTCATGCCGACGATCAAGCTTTGTGAGCCGCCGGCCTCCGCGCCGAACAGGCGCAACGTCGAACAGGCGCGATGGTTGGGCGCCTCGTAAGCCTTGACATCGGGGAAGCGTTTGACGTGCATCAGAACTTCTCCCCTTTTTCGATCCGGTAAGCTTGCTTCGGATCGACGATGGCGACGAGGCGAATGATGCAGCCGTCGCCACGTTCCCAATTCCACGGGAAGAACGCGAAGGTGCAGCGCCGGTTGGTGACCTTGTCGATGTCGCCGCCGACATTCTCGATGCCGAGGATGCCGTTCTTGAACAGAATGCGGTGGACCGGCTCCCAATCCGGGAAATCGTCCTTCCAATCGCGGCCGCCGGACCATTTTTTATATTCGTCGGCAAGATGCGGATGCAGCGGTCCGTTGCGCTGCGGGCCGATGGCGGTCGCCAGCGGATGGTCGTTGGCCTGGGTGTCGTGGCCGACCACCTTGACCTTCTTTTCGACGAACCACTCGCCGGCCGAAGCGACGAAGCCGGGCGAATAACAAAAATAGTCCTCGCTGTCCTCATACTTCTTGTGCCAGCCGGTGTTGACGATCACGACGTCGCGCGGCCGCACGACTTTGCCGGCGGCCTTTTCGAGATCGTCATAAGTGATCGGCTCCCATTTCTTCTTCGGAATCGAGATCACGATGCCGGAGCCGAAAAAATGCGGCAGCGGCACCTCGTCGATAAACGGCGTCCCTTGCACGACATGGGCCGGGGCGTCGATATGCGTGGTGTTGTGCATGCTGGTCGTGATGCGCTGCGACAGCACGCCCGACTTCGCCATGTAATGGATGCGTTCGATCTTGACGTCTTCGAAGTAGGGCCAGTTCGGCGACTGATACCCGAAGCGATGGGACAAATTGTAGAACGAAAGTCCCATCGCGTTGTTCTCGTTCTCCTCGAACGAAACCCCGCGAATTTTCTTCGCCACGCGACCCTCCACGTCTCCTCTGGTCTCCCGCCAGCTTTAGTGGCGTTCGGACCCGATGTTACTTCCGGACCCAATACTTCTTCCGGGGCCAAGACTTCTTCCGAACCAATGTACCAGGATATGGTACAACTGTATCGAATTCCGGTAGGCTCGACAAGCCGACTAAACCCTCCAACCGCTCAGGCCGCGGCCGCCAGCAGGTGCTGCTCCAGCGCCTCCTTGGTGGCGCGCAATTGCGCGACGATGTGGCGCTGGTGCTTATAGAAGCGCTGCGCCGGCACCGGCACCGAGATGGCGACAAAATTGCCGGCCGGGTCGCGTGTGACGATTCCGGCGGCGCAAATGCCGTGGGTATGTTCCTCGCGGTCGATGGCGACGCCGGTCTTGCGCACGGATTTCAGATCCCGCAACAGCTCGTCGAGCCGCGCGTGCGTTCGCGGCGTGCGCGCCTCGTAATTCGCGCCGATCAGCCGCGCGATTGCGGCATCGTCGAGCCCGGCAAGGTAAGCCTTGCCGTTCGCGGTGCAGTGCAACGGAAAGGTTTCGCCGACCGCCGACACGGTGCGCAGACGTTGCGAGCCGATCACCTGATCGATGAAGACGAGGTGATCCTTCTTGACGACGGAGAGGTCGACGGTTTCCTTGAGCTCGTGCGAAAGCTGCATCAGGTACGGCCGCGCTACGGCGACAAAATCGGTCCGCGCCGACACGGCGAGTCGCAGAATGGTCGGCCCCAGCCGCACCCGGCCGTTCGGCGAAGCGGCGATCAGGAATTTTTCCGCTTCCAGTGCGGCAACGATGCGCTGCACCGTCGAGCGCGCCAGGTTCACACGCTGTGCGATCTGGCCGAGGCTTAATCCCGCCGCTTCGTCCTCAAGCGCACGCAGAATGGCCGCGGCCCGCGCGATCACTTGTACCTGGCTTTGCGGCTGACCTTGAACTGGCGCTTTCGCCTGGATCTTGTCGTTGGAGGTCCGCGCGTCGACCGCCTTCATCCGCTGTCCCTGCCCATTGGTACGCATTCTTGCTGCGTAGTTTGCACTTTGATACAGGATTGCCGGCATGCGGTACAGAAGATGCCGTAAAAGTGAGCGAACGCCGGGAGCAACATGATCCGCAAAATCGCGCTCGAAGAGCATTTCCTGTGTCCCGGCCTCGAAGAATATTGGCTGCCCACCGTCGGCGGCGTCGATCCGAAAGTGGCGAACACCCTGTTGGCGCGCCTGACCGATTTCGGCGAGATGCGGCTTGAGTCCATGGACCGCGCCGGCATCGTCCGCTCTGTCCTCTCTATCGCCGGGCCCGGTGTACAGACCGAACGCGATGTCGCCACCGCGCGGCGCATGGCGGCCGAGGCAAACGACTTTTTGGCGCGCGAAGTTGCAAAGCGGCCGGATCGCTATTCCGGATTTGGCCATCTTGCCATGCAGGACCCGCGCGCCGCGGCCGCCGAACTGGAACGCTGCATGCGCGAGCTGAAGTTCTGCGGCGTCATGATCAACGGCCACACCAACGGCCAGTATCTCGATCATCCGTCGCTACATCCCTTTTGGGAACGCGCCGAGGCCCTCGAAGCAACGATCTACATTCACCCGACCGATCCGATCGCTCCCTCGCCGGCGCTTGCGGGCGTCGACGGCTTGCGCCGCGCCACCTGGGAATGGGGCTTTGAAACCGGCTCGCACGCGCTGCGGCTGGTTTTCTCGGGTCTGTTCGATCGCTTTCCGCGGGCGCGGCTCGCTCTTGGTCATCTCGGCGAAACGCTGCCGTTCCTACTCTGGCGCTTCGACAGTCGCGCCAAGCTTTACGGCGTCAACCTTGGGAAGAAGCCGTCCGACTACATCAAGCAGAATATCGTGGTGACGACGTCCGGCATGTGCTCGACCGAACCCCTCGATTGCACCGTCGCCGCGCTCGGGCAGGATCGCGTGATGTTTGCTGCCGACTACCCCTTCGAGTCCGCGCCTGAGGCGGGCCATTTTTTGGACGTGACGCCCCTCTCCGAGCCGGTTCGCGCGGACATCGCCTTTGGCAATGCCGTTCGGTTACTAGGCCTGCCGAAACCGTAACAGAACGCGCCGCGCCGACCGTCACGCCAGCGGGTCGGCGGGCAGCCCGAGACGAAACTTGCCATGGTTCTCATAGGCCGTGTCGCTCATGACCTGATGGATGCCCGCGGTGTTCAGGTCGCGCAACAGACGGCCGATGACGTGCGGATGGTGCAGGCCGGTGTTGCCGGCGAAATGGTACGCCATGGTGGCGGTCGCGATGGCTACGTCGGTAGCGTGCACGCAAATCGCTCGCACATCGGCGATGTCAGCGCCGTCCGGCAATCCGCCAGCATGCACCTTCTGCCACAATTGTTCGTAACGCTCGTGCATGAGCGCCCGCGCCGCTCGCAGCTTGAGGTCGGCTTCGGCGATCTGGCGATGCACGACTTGACGCTCGTCGAGCTTTGACGACCGAAACGTGCCGCGCGTCGTCGTGGCGAGCTTGATCAGTTCGTCGAGCGCGCGCCGCGCTGCTCCGATCGCCACGCTGCCGTGCTCTTTGGCCACATAGCTGAACGGTGGCAACAGATAAGACGGACCGCCGCGCCGCGGCTTTGGCTCGAGCAAATCCCACACGAACGTGAAGTGCTCCGGCAGATGATAGTTCTCGACCGAGAAGTCGCAGCTTCCCGTGCCCCGCAGCCCGGTCACGCCGCCCCAATTGTCGTGGAGCGTGACATCCCTGGCCGGGAGCGCCGAGAACATGACGATCGGGCGACCGCCATTTTCCGCCTCGGTCCCCTCGACAACGGTTCCCCCTAGGACCCACTCGGAATGCCGGATGCCGCTGTTGAAGCGCCAGCGACCGTTGAGCCGGTAGCCGCCCGGCTCGCGCACCGCGCGCCCGGCCGGGAAGAAAGAGATCGACGCAGTCGGGATTTGTCCGTTGCCGAAGACCTGATCGAGACCGGCTTGCGGCAGGAACGCACCGAGCGATGCGATGCCCGTAGCGCCGACCATGGTGCACCAGGCACTGGTGAAGTCGTGATAGGCGAGGCCTTCGAGGACCAGCATTTCGGTGACGGGATCGGCCTCGGCGCCGCCCATGACCGTCGGCAGCTTCAGCCGGAACATGCCGGTATCACGCAGCGCCTGAACCGCTTCCGGGGCGAGCGTTCCGAGCTCCTCGCTTTTCGGCCCGGAAGCTCGCAACGTCGGGCCCATGCGCTCCACTCCGTCGAGGAGAAGTTTCCGCTTGGCCTCGCGATCCTTGGGAAACTCCTTGATCATTTGCTCCCCCGGCGTCGGCTGAGCGCTTATCAGCCGAGAGTTGTTCTTTGCGTGCTGCCGCGGACAATACCCGTTTGGGAGTGACCGTCAATTTGCCGGGGAAGCCCCAGAAGCGCGCCAGTCGCGCTCTTGCGCTGAGCTTCCGGGCGGGTAGTAAGTATCCTTCGACGAAGATATTGCACGTTGATCTGCCGTCCTCCTGCAAGAACGCCTCCATGAAAACCAAAATCCTCATTCTCGACGGCCACGCCGAGATCTACCGCGATCGGCTGCAAGTCGAATTTCCGCAGCTCCAATTTGCATTGGCGCACGGTCTTGCCGAGTTGCCCGAAGATCTTTCGGGCATCGACGTCCTCATTTCGTTCGCCATCGAATTGAAGGATGAGTTTTATCGGCGCGCCGCACACCTGAAGTGGATTCAGTGCCTGGCGACCGGCGTCGATCATGTGTTGCGGTGTCCCTCGCTCAGACCGGAAGTCTTACTCACCAGCGGCCGCGGCATTCACGGCGCGCCGATGCGCGAGACGGTCGTCTATCTGATGATGGGGGTCAGCCGCGGCGTTGCCACTCTGGTCGATGATCAGAAGGCGCACGTCTGGGACCGGCGCTTCTGGGGTCTGTTTTACGGCAAGACCGCGGTGGTCGCCGGTGTCGGCGTCGTTGGCATGGCCATCGGCCAGCTCCTCAAGGCGTTCGGCATGCATGTCATCGGCGTCACGCGCACCCCGCGCGCGGTCGAAGGTTTCGATGAGACGATGCCAACCGGCCGCCTGCACGAGGCCGTGGGCAGGGCCGATTTTTTGATCAATGTGCTGCCGGCCACCGCCGACAACGCGCTGCTTTTCGATCACGCGGTGTTCGCCGCAATGAAACCGACGGCTTATTACATCAGCGCCGGCCGCGGCCAGACCGTCGATGAGCCGGCGCTGATCGCCGCTTTACGCGAGCGCCGCATCGCCGGCGCCGGTCTCGACGTATTCCAGACCGAGCCGTTGCCGGCCGACAGTCCGTTCTGGGATTTGCCGAACGTGTTCATCACGCCGCATCTCGGCGGCTATACCAGTGAATACGAGGACCTCATCATGCCGCTGATTGTCGAGAACATGCGGCTGTTCCTCGCCGGCCGGCCAAGCGAGATGCAAAATATTGTGAAGCGGTAAACTTCGTTTTGTCCGTTATTGCGAAGAGCGTAGCGACGAAGCAATCAAGAATTTCCAGTGCGCTGGATTGCTTCGCCGAGCCTGTCATCGGGCCGGCCACTTCGGGCCGGACCCATTGGCTTGCAATGACGGCCATTCTTCACTCCGGCGGCGTGCCGTTGGCGGCCAAGACCTCGCCGGCGAGGTAGAGCGAGCCGGTGATGAGGACGCGCGGCGCCGGCTCAAGCTTGCCGGCGACCGCGAGCGCGCTCTCGATATCGTCGCGCGCGATCGCCGGAAAACCGATGCCGCGCGCAATGTCCTCCAATGCGGACGCCGGCAGCGTTTTGTCCTGATGGATCGGTACGGTGATGACGCGCCGCGCCAGACCGGAGAAATTGCGCAAGAAGCCCTCGCTATCCTTGGTCGACAGCATGCCGACGATCAGCACCAGCGGTCGCGATACGCGCTCCTCGAGATCGGCAAGCGCCCCCGCGATGGCGCGGCCGCCGTCGGCATTGTGGCCGCCGTCGAGCCAAAGCTCGCTCTCCGGTGGAAGCAAAGCGGTGAGCGGGCCTTGCGGTATCCGCTGCATGCGCGCCGGCCAGTCGACGCGAACCATGCCGGCCTCGAA
>Ga0182024_10017232_pt1 | contig 13596 bp, 7 predicted proteins | sample P32metaG_FD_120480 | JGI IMG/M metagenome (GOLD analysis project Ga0182024, IMG submission 120480) | Permafrost microbial communities from Stordalen Mire, Sweden - P3-2 metaG (Illumina Assembly) | ecosystem: Environmental > Terrestrial > Soil > Wetlands > Permafrost | place: Sweden: Stordalen...
ACATGCAAGTATGCTGATCGCATGTCTGTCATGGTTCAGATCCGCAATGTACCTTCCGACTTGCATCGGGAGCTGAAGGCGCGTGCAGCGCTGGAAGGCATGTCTCTTTCGGATTACCTGCTCCGCGAGCTGCGCCACGTGCTCGACCGCCCTACTCTGGATGAAATTCGCAAACGGCTTTCGCGCCGCCAGCCCGTGCAGCCGCATCCCGCGCCGGCAGCCGCAGTGCGTGCCGAGAGGAATAGCCGCTGATCGTTGTAGATGCTTCCGCGATTCTGGAGGTTCTGCTCCAGACACCTGCGGCTCAGCGTGTGAGCCGCGTCCTGTTTGCCGCCAGCCAGACGCTGCATGCTCCTCATCTCATTGATCTGGAGATCGCGCAGGTTTTGCGGCGCTATGTGCGCTCAGCCAGCATCTCCGCTGATCGGGGCGCTGAAGCTCTCAGCGATTTCCTCGATCTTCCGCTCACCCGCTATCCGCATTTCGCTCTGCTCACACGCGTCTGGCAAATGCGGCACAATGTGACGGCTTACGACGCCACCTACCTGGCTCTTGCTGAAGCGCTGGATGCTCCGCTTATTACGCGAGACCGCGCGCTGGCCAGAACCAGTAGCGGGGCGCAAGTTGAGTTGATATAAGCGGACGGATACCTTCGCGAATCGCGGTTCGGATGAGCCTGCTGTTTGCGGCCGATATGTTTCGACTATCTTTGCCGCAGGATCGGACCGATCTGGCCTATTGGATTCCTTTTTTCAGCCAATGACATTCCTGCCAGAGGTGTGACTGCCATGCTCAGGACAATCGCCGAGAAGGAACGAACCTGCCGCATCGCCTTGCGCAAATGCGACACGAATCACATTCACAGAGGAAAGACGATTACGTATCGGGTCATCATCCGGCTGAAGAAATGGAACCTTCGGCTACGTGAACGTCGCGCGGTGCAGGCCTGCGATCAGATGTGGCCGTGCTTGTTGATTTTGGCGGCGGCGCGGAGAATCAGCCAGCGCTGTTTGCCGTCCATGCGGGCCAATTGCTTGGCGAAGAGGCGGAGCTGGCGGGTGGTTTTCTTGTCGAGGCCCCAGATGGAGTCGGGTTGCTGTTTGGGGACGCGCAGCTTTTTGACCGGAGCTTCATCGTCGGTGAAAAGTTGGTGGAGAGGAACGTCCAGGGCGCGCGCGAGTTTTTCCAGCGTTTCGATGGAAGGAACGGTGCGGCCATTTTCGAGGCGCGAAAGGTAACAGCGAAACAGGCCGGTGCGCTTCTGGATGTCGCCTTGCGAGAGGTTTTGCGCTTCGCGAAGCCGCCTAAGCCTTTCGCCGATGACCATGGCGAGAGCTTACAATATCTTGCCTTACCGCCTCAATTATTGTTGAAGTAGAGATACCGTGAGAATCACAATGCGGGTGAGCCGGCGCGAGGCCGTTCTGCGTTGGCACATCCGTATTGGCACATCCCTGCAACGTCGTTCGCTGTTTCCGTGGCTGGTGGCGTTTTGGGCGACGTGCGAAAAGTGACTCATATTGAACAGATTTGAAAAAGCGCTTGAGTCATTATTCGCGAGTCAGGCAGTGCCTCCATCCGCGCAACCCGCAGCAGCCAAGCCAGACCGGGCAATCGAAGGATGATCAGGAAAGGCAACGAAAAATGCGTACGCTCCGCTCGATACAATATTTTTTGCTCGCGCTGGTAATTTTGGCAGTGCCGGCGACGTCCCGCGCGCAGTTCAGCGCGTCCATCACCATCGCACCGCCCGCACTGGTCGTTTACTCGCAACCGATCTGCCCGCAAGAAGGCTATCTGTGGACGCCGGGCTACTGGGCGTATGGCGATGAGGGCTATTTCTGGGTGCCGGGCACGTGGGTTGAGCCGCCCAGCGAAGGCTTGCTGTGGACTCCGGGATATTGGGGATGGAACAACGGTTTATACGCCTGGAACGGCGGTTATTGGGGCAATGAAGTGGGATTCTACGGCGGCGTTAACTATGGATACGGCTACGGCGGCTCTGGATATCAAGGCGGCTACTGGCGCAACAATCGCTTCAGCTACAACCGGTCGGTAAACAATTTTGGCGGCAGGAATTTCACCAACACTTATAACAAGAGAGTAAGCGTCAGCACCTCAAGCCACGTCAGCTATAACGGCGGACATGGCGGAATCAGCGTGCGGCCCACACGCGCGCAAGAAACATTTGCTCACGCGGAACACACTCGGGCGACTGCAGCGCAAACAAGCCACCAACAGGCGGCGGGTGGAAATCATGAAATGCTCGCGTCGGTGAATCACGGGCGTCCGGCAGTGGCGGCAACAGGAAAGCCGGGAGAGTTTTCCGGCAAGGACGTGGTAGCGGCGCGCGGAGCTCCGGCGGCGAGTCGCGCGAGCGAGACGAAGGCCAACGAGAATAAGGCCGAAGCGAATAAGACAGCCGAGACGAAGGCGACTGAGAACAAGGCCGCTGAGAATAAAGCTGCTGAGAATCGAACGGCTGAGAACAAAGCGAACGCGAACAAGGCCGAAGCGAATAAGACAGCCGAGACGAAGGCCACTGAGAACAAAACCGCAGAAAACAAGGCTGCTGAGAATCGAACGGCTGAGAACAAAGCGAACGCGAACAAGGCAGAAGCGAACAAGGCAGCCGAGACGAAGGCCACTGAGAACAGAGCCGCCGAGAGCAAGGCGACTGAGAACAGAACCGCAGAAAACAAGGCTGCCGAGAACAAAGCGACGGAAAACAAGGCTGCTGCGAGCCGCGCGACGGCGAGTAAAACCAGGGAAAACAACGCCGCAGCGGCGCGATCCAACGAAAACAAGGCTGCGGAAAATCGCGCAGCTGCAAAACCGGCGGCCAAGCCCGAACGTGTGGATGCCACGCCAGCGACGCGTAATGCGACACGTCCTGCACAACCTGCCGCGAAATCCGCGTCGCCTCGCACGGAGGCCAAACCCGCGCCTGCTGCGAAACCAGCTCCGGCTGCAAGGCCAGAGCGTCAGCCTGCTCCTGCGCGCACCGAGAGTGCGCCGAAACAAGCCGCTCCGCAACAGCATCAACCAGCGCCGCAACAACATCAGGCTGCGCCCAAGCAGGAAGCGGCTCCGAAGTCCCAAGCGGCGCGCCCGGCTGAAGAGAAACCAAAATAAGCCATACCCGCTAAGCCGTAAAGGTCCCGCAGTACCAAGAGCCTCATCCTGGTGAGCGGTTCGTGGAGCAACACGGGCCGCTCATTTTTTTGCGTGGTCGAATCCACCGCGACATGGCGCGGCGATTATTCAGCAAAAAGATCACTCATTCGTAGCGCAGCGCGACCATGGGATCAACGTGCATGGCGCGGCGCGCGGGGATGTAGCACGCGAGGATAGACACGCCAGTCAGGACCAGCGAGACGACGAAGAACGTCACCGGATCGCTTGCGCCGACGCCGTAGAGCAGGTGCGAGAAACTCGAAAGCAGCCGCGCGAGAATGAGGGCGGTCGCGGCGCCGATCCCGACTCCAGCCAGAGCCAGTCGGAGGCCCTGTCCGATCACCGTGCGAAAAACGTCGCGCCTCTCTGCGCCCAGCGCCATGCGAATCCCAATCTCATGCACACGCCGGACGACTGAACAGGAAATCACGCCGTAGATTCCGATGGACGCCAGGAGCAGTGCCAGGCCCGCGAAGACGCCCAATAGGATCATGGGAAATCGTTGCGATGACAGAGACTGCGAAAGAGCCTGCTGCATGACCTGGACTCCAAAAACAGTCTGGTCGTCACTGGCGCCGTAAACGGCGGCCTTGATTGCGGGCATCACGGCTGCTGCGTCGAGCGGCGTGCTAACAACTACTGTCAGTCTTCGATAGAAGATCGGCGCCCAGTCGTCCGGAAATTGGTTTATAGAAGCGTAGATCTGATTTTGCGTGTACGCGTCGCGTTCATCCAGTCCCCAATGTCTGACGTGGCCGACCACGCCGATTATCCGGACGGGCCCCCAATGCGGAATGGTCATCGCTTGGCCAACAGCGTCTCTGCCTGGGAAGTAGGCGCGCGCCAGAACGCTATCAATCAAGATGACTGGCTGGGAACTCGCGGTGTCTGCCGCAGTGAAATAGCGGCCTTGCAGGAGCGGTATTTCCATTGTGCGGAGGTAGTCCGGCCCCGTCCAATAGAAAAGCGCCCGTGGCGCCTGCGCACTGGACGCGGGTTCTTGCGAACTGACCCAAAAGGGCCCGATATTTTGGTGCTCACTCAGCGGAGACAGGACGGTGAGCTCCGCAGCGTCTACTCCGGGAATACTGCGAATGCGTTCGATCAACTGCTGGTAAGCAACGCGCATGCCGGAAGTAGTTTTGGTTGCCGAAGGGGAAAGCCCCACGTTGAAAGCGATTACGTGCCGTGCGTCGAAGCCCGGATTGACTTCCCATAACTGGCGGATCGTGCGGAACAGCAGGCCCGCGCCAACCAATAAGACCAAGGTTAGCGCCATCTGGATGATTACCAGACTGCTTTGCGCGAGATAATGCCGGCTGGTGGAACCGCGGCCTCCTGCTTTCAGGGAGGCTTGCAGGTCTGTCCGCGAACTCTGCAACGCGGGCGCGAGACCAAACAGAATCCCAACGGCGACACTTACGAGCAGCGCGAATAAAAGCACGGAGACATTGACGCCAATGTTCTCACTACGAGGCAGACTAACCGGCAGCGTCGCGAGCACCGGGCGGACTCCCCATTTTGCCAGCGCGAGGCCCATCGTTCCGCCCGCGAGCGAAAGCAGCACGCTTTCCGTAACCAATTGCCGCACGATCCGCGCGCCACTGGCTCCCAGCGCCGAGCGAATGGCAAACTCGCGGGTGCGCGCCGCCGATCGCGCAAGTAAGAGGTTCGCGACGTTTGCGCAGGCGATCAGCAGGACAATCCCCACAGCCCCTAGCAGCATCAGGAGTGTTCCGCTCACATCTGCAACGAATTCGTGTTTAAGAGGCTTGACGTTCGCTCCCAGGCCTTGATCGGCGGAAGGATAGAGCCGATCCAAGTGCTCCTGAATCGCGCCCATCTCCTCTTCTGATTGCGCGATTGTAATTCCAGGTTTAAGGCGAGCAACACAGAGGATCGGATGAATAGTCCGATCGCCGAAGATCAGGGGATCACCCTGTCCGGGCGGGACATACACATCCGCTACCTCTCCGACAATACGAAAGTCCTCGGGAAGGACTCCGACAACTGTGTAGTCCACACCGTCCAAAGTTACGGACTTGCCCAAGGCCGCCGTGCTAGCGGCGAAACGATTTCTCCATAGACGACTGCTAATAATGACGACCGGCGGGCCACCGTGCTTGTCTTCCTCCGGAGAAAATTCTCGGCCGAGGATTGGTTTTACGCCAAGGGTGCTGAGAAAGCCCGAGGAGATCTCCTTGCCGGCCAAATGTTCGGGCCTCCCGGGACTGGTCAGGTCACGGTCCTGCCAATCGAACGCTGCCATTTGTTGGAATAAGCGAGCATCACGTTGCCAGTCAAGAAAGTCAGGGTATGAGACGGAGATCGGGTGCTTCAGCGTCTGATTGTACTGCCACACCACGACCAAGCGTTCGGGCTCGCTGTATGGCAACGGAGCCAGGAGAACGCCTTGCACGACACTGAAGATGGCGGTGTTGGCGCCGATGCCGAGGGCGAGAGTGAGGACGGCGACGGTGGTGAAGCCGGGGGATTTGCGGAGGATGCGCAGGCCGTAGTGAATGTCTTGCCGCAAGTCTTGGAGCCAGGTGACTCGGCGGGTATCGCGGCATTGTTCTTTGCGTTTTTCCAGGCCGCCCATTTCTAATAGTGCGGCGCGGTGAGCTTCTTGCGGAGTCGCGCCCCGTGCGATGTATTGCTGGGTTTTTTGCTCGAGGTGATAGTGGAGCTCTTCGTCCAGCTCTTGATCCGTTTCGCGGCGATGGAAGATCGAACGCAGGCGTAGAGGCAGCTTGTATATCCAACGTTCTGGCCGCATTGTTTCTTCTCCTAAGCGCTTACCGCGCTCGCTTCTTCATTCATACCGTAGGGCGACCGTAGGCTCCACACGCATGGCACGGCGGGCGGGGATGTAGCACGCGAGGAGCGCTACGGCTGCGAGCAGAATTGCGACAACTATATAGGTTACGGGATCGCTGGCGCTGACTTCGGTGAGCAAGTGCGCGATCGCGCGAGTGAGCGTCCACGCTGCGGCCGTGCCGATGGCGATACCGGCGATTACCAGGCGCACGCCCTGCAGCCAAACGAGATTGAGGATATCGCGTGCGCTGGCCCCAAGGGCCATGCGGATGCCCATCTCGCGGGTGCGCTGGCTTGCGGCGAACGATACGACGCCGTAAACGCCGACGATCGCGAGAATTAGCCCTATGACTCCGAGCGCGGCAGCGAGAGTGGCGGCGAGGCGGAATGCGAAGAAACCGAAGGCGCCTGCGAGCAATTGATTCATGGTTTCGATATCCACGATCGCGGTGTCTGGGGCCAGTTGGGTGATTTGCGCTTTTACTGGCGCGGCGAGTTGCTCGGGCGGCCCGAGGGTGCGAATTTGCAGAGCGAGCTTCGACGCGAAATTCTGCGCGAGCGGAACGTAGAAGAATGGTTCGGCATCGTCGCCGACGGTTTTGTATTTGCCGTTAGCGGTGACGCCGACGACTTCCATAAACGGGGCTGTATCACCATCCATGCTGAAGCGTTTGCCGATGGGGTCTTCGCGCGGCCAGAAGCGGGCGGCCATTGTTTGATTAATGATGGCGACGCGCGGCGCTGTTTCGTTGTCCGAGTCCGTGAAGATGCGGCCGCGGAGGAGGGTGATGCGCATGGTTTCGAAGTACGGCGGATCAACAGAATTGGAAAGGACGCTCGGGGCTTGACGGCCGGGAGGCTTGGGATGGCCCTCGAACGAAACCGGCCTGCCATCAGGCCAGCCGCCCATTGGCACGTAAGAAGCAAGGCTGACGGATTGCACGCCGGGGAGAGAGCGCACACGAGACTCGAGCTCGCGATAGAAAGCAGCGGCGCGCGGCTCGTCGTAGCCGGCCTGGTGGGGATCCATCACTACGTTGAGCACATGGCTCGGATCGAACCCGAGATCGAAAGCTTGAACTTTTTGTACGCTGCGGACGAAAAGCCCGGCAACGACGAGCAGCGTGAATGAGCCCGCCACTTGCGCGACGACGAGGAAATTGCGAAAGCCAGGATGATGGATACTGAAAGAATCGCGCTGGCCGCCTTCGTGCAGGACGGAATTCACGTCCGCCGAGGAGGCGCGAAACGCAGGGAGCAAGCCGACAACGAAACCTGCGAGCAGCGCGGATGCGGCGGCGAAAGCGAAGACGCGCCAATCGAAAGAAGCGTCCACACGCAGTGGGAGGCTTTGCAGATGAATCGAGCTGGTCAGGCGGCTGGCCCACATTCCGAGGAGCATTCCAGCGGCGCCGCCGAGAATTGCGAGCAGGATGCTTTCGGTGAGCATCTGGCGGATGAGCCGCGCGCGTCCTGCGCCCAGAGCGGCGCGAATAGCCATTTCGCGTTGGCGTGCCGAGCCGCGCGCGAGCAGGATATTTTCCACGTTCATGCAAGCGAGCAGCAGGACGAAGGCGGCGAGAACCAGGAACAGGCCCGAAACCGCCACGAAGAAATTGTTGGCATAGGCGATGGGACGCGCGGATTTTTCCGGGATGGCGCGGACGGTGAACCATTTGTCCGTCGCGGGATATTGGCGGGCGAGGCGCGCAGTGATTACGTCGAGGGAACTTTGCGCTTCGCTGACGGTGATTCCGGGTTTGAGGCGGCCGAAGGCCAGGATTCTGCGGCGATCGCGATTGTCCCAAAAAAGGCTTGCGGATTCTTCTTGAATCATCGCGCTCATGGGGAGATAGACGTGCGTTTCGAAGATGGAATACATTCCCTGGAATTGGCGCGGCGCCACACCGATGATGGTGGCGGATTTTCCGTTAATGACGATTTGTTTTCCCACGGTGCGCGGATCGCCATGGAATATTTTCTGCCAGTAACCGTAGCCGAGAACCACGAGGAGCGGTTCGCCGGGCGTTTCGGCTTCACTGGGGCGATAGAGACGGCCCGCAGCGGGTTGCAGACCCAGTGCGGAGAAAAAATTTCCAGAGACGTAGTTTGCGGAACATTCCTCCGACTGATCGTTTGCGGTGAACTGTACGGTGCCGAGGACCATTCCGAATATATTGGAAACTGTGCCGGCTTGTTTGCGGAAATCAACGAATTCGGGATAAGAAAATCCCGAGGAGCCGACGGGCGCGTCTTTCTGTTGAATGGCGAGTACCGTGATTTGCTCGGGCGAGGGGACCGGCAATGGGCGCAGCAGGAACCCATTCACTACGCTGAAGATGGCTGTGTTCGCTCCAACGCCGAGTGCGAGGGCGATCACGACCACCACGGTTACGCCGGGCGATTTGCGCAACATGCGAAAGCCGAAGCGAATATCACGGGCGAAAGTTTCCAGCCGATGCACTTGGCGGGCGTCGCGGCATTCTTCTTTGCGTTTTTCCAGGCCGCCCATTTCCAGCAAGGCTGCGCGGCGGGCTTCTGCCAGCGGCATTCCCTGCGTGATAAATTGCTGGGATTTTTGCTCGAGGTGATAGCGGAGTTCTTCGTCTAGCTCGTGGTCGGCGGCTGCGCGGCGCAAGAGTGAGCGCAGTCGCAGCGGCAGCGTGTACATCCAGTGTTCCGGTCGCATTGTTTGTTCACGTGAGCGCTTGCGGCGCTCGACGGTCCTCGACGGGAGCGGTTACTGCGCTCCGGATATCTAATCGCAGCGCAGGGCGGCGATGGGATCCACACGGGCGCCGCGGCGCGCGGGGATGTAGCACGCGGCTACGGCCACCAGCGCGAAGAATGCGGCAACCGCTGCGTACGTCAGCGGGTCATTTGATTTTACGGTGCTGAGGATTGCGGCCATGCCGCGGGTGACTGCGGCGGCGGCGAGCAAGCCGCAGGCGATGCCCGTCAACGCTAGCTTCAATCCTTGCGCGAGAATCATCCGGATGACATCGGACGAACTTGCGCCGAGTGCCATGCGGATGCCGATTTCGTGAGCCCGCTGCTGGACGGATTGCGCGGTCACTCCGTAGATTCCGATGGCGCCGAGCAGCAGCGCGAGGACGCCGAAGAAAGTGAGCAGCTGAGTGAGAATGCGGTTGGGCGTGTTGCGCTCGGTGATTAGGTCGTCCATGGTGCGAACCCTGGAGACGGGCTGGTCGGCGTCCGCGGACCACACCGCGGTGCGAATGGCGGAGGCTGCCTCTGTGGTGGGGCGCGCAGTGCGCGTGGCGATGGACATGTACGCGCTCGGGAATTGCGCGGCCGGGACGTAGATCTGGCGCACGGGCCGGTCGGTGAGAGTAAACAACTTGGTGTCGCGCACGACGCCGACGATGGTGCAGACGTCATGCGTATCGCCGACTTCCAGCTGCTGGCCGAGGGGATCTACGTTTGAAAATTGCTGACGCGACAGTGTTTCGTTGATGACGACAACTTTGCGGGCGTCCGGGCCATCGCCCGGTTCTAGCGTGCGCCCACGAAGCAGCACCATCTGCATTGTTTGAAAATATCCAGGAGTGATTGCGGAATATTCGGCGCCGAGATCCTCGCCCGGTTCCGCAGGCGGACGTCCGACGATGTGAATCATCTTTACCTGGTTCGAATCGCTGAAGGGTATGTACTGGCTGGCGTCGGCCGAGACGATTTCGGGAAGAGCGCGCACGCGAGCGAGGACTTGATCGTAGAAGCCGCGAACCTGCGCGTCCGTTTTATATTTCGCCGGTGGCAGCACCAGTTGCGTGACCATCAGGTTGCGCGACTGGAATCCGATATCACCATAAACCATATGCACGAAATCTTGTACCAGCAGTAGGGTGCAGACCAGCACGACTACGGCGAGCGAAATTTCACCGGCTACGAACACATTGCGCAAACGGCGAGTCACGCGGCTGCCCGAGATTTGTCCGGCCGATTCCTTGAGTGAACGATTTACATCGAGGCCGGAACTTCCGAAAGCGGGCGCGAGTCCGAAGACGACGCCGCAGAGGATCGCGACGCCGAAGGTGTAGGCGAAGGTCTGCGCGTCGAGGGTTCCACGTCCGTAGTTGACGATGTAGCCGCGAATGCGATCGGGAACGGCGTTCTCAATCCAGTGCACGCCCCAAATTCCGAAAAGCGCGCCGGCTGCGCCACCAAACGCAAACAGCAGCAGCGATTCAGTGAGCAGTTGCCGCGCGAGCCGCCAGCGCCCAGCGCCCAGTGCTCCGCGCACGGCGAATTCTTTGGTGCGACGGCTGGCACGCGCAAGCATCAGGTTGGCGACGTTGGCGCAGGCGATCAGCAGCACAAAGCCGACGAGGCAGAAACAAATTATGATCTGCTGCGTGCCTTCCTTCTTGCCGATTTCAAAAAGCATGGAGCTGAGCAGCGTGGTTGCGTTGGTGTTGGTTTGCGGGTAGAGCTTTTCCAGGCGTGAGGAGATTGCTGCCAGGTCCGCGCCGGCTTGTTGCTGCGTGACGCCGGGCCTCAGCCGGCCGAAGGCTGAAAACCACGAGGTGCTGCGATCGTCGCGCGCTTTATCGTCCATGGCGAGCGGCGCCCACATGTTGGAAATTCCCATCAGCGAAAACTGAAAATTGGCGGGCATCACGCGACGACGGTGTAGGTCTCGCCCTGCACCGTGACAACGCGGCCGATGAAACGCGGATCGGCAGCAAAACGGCTTTCCCACAGGCCGCGACTGATGATGGCCACGTGGCTCGAGGCCGGCTGGGATTCCTGCGGCAAGAAAGTTCGGCCGAGCAGTGGCTGCGCGCCGAGCGTCTGGAAGAAATTCCATCCCACCAGGCCGCCCAGGACCCGGTCCGGTGGCCCGTCGCCGGTGAGATTGAAATACCAGCTGGTCCACGGAACCAGTTGTTCGAAGGAAGAGTTTTGCTTTTCGTAGTCGAAGTAATCGGCGCTGGAGGTGACGCCATTGCTGGTCCAGCCCTTTTTTGTGTCGTGTGAGAGCAAAACCATCAGGCGATCAGCTTGTGGAAACGGCAGCGGCTTGATGAGCCACGCATTTACGTAACTGAAAATGGCGGTGTTCGCGCCGATGCCGAGAGCGAGGGTGGCGATGGCGATCGCGGCGAAGCCCGGAGATTTTCGGAGCATGCGCAAACCGTAGCGCAGATCCTGGACGAAAGTTTCGAGGAGGTGGACGCCACGCGCGTCGCGACATTCTTCTTTGCGTTTTTCTATGCCGCCCATTTCGAGCACGGCCGCGCGGCGGGCTTCTTGCGCGGTCATGCCCTGCGAGATGTATTGCTGCGTTTTCAGTTCGAGGTGATCGCGGAGCTCTTCGTCCAGTTCCTGGTCCGCATTCTGGCGGTCGAAAAGTGAGCGCAGGCGGAGTGGCATCTTGTAAATCCAGCGTTCCGGTCGCATCGTTTTTTTCGCGGGCGCCCAATGGGCGATTGGCGCGCGCGGCCTCCTTGCTTAGCTCAGGTTTCCTTCAGCTTTACGACGTGTGAGATTGCGGCCGCGAGCCGGCCCCAGTTGTCTGCTTCCTTTTCCAGATGTTTACGGCCGGGACGCGTGAGCGAATAGAACTTCGCGCGGCGATTGTTCTCGGTGATTTTCCACTCGGCGGAAATCCAGCCTTCTTGTTCGAGCTTGTGCAGTGCGGGATAGAGCGAGCCGTCGCTGACCTGCAGAACGTCGCCGGAGACTTGCTTCAGGCGCAAGCTGATGGCGAAGCCGTTGAGCGGCTGCAGCGCGAGGATTTTCAGCAGCAGCAGATCGAGAGTGCCTTGCACGAGATCAGAGGGCTTGCTCATGCGCTTACCTCGGTAACCGAGCGAAGTATAGCTCCGCTGGCCTCGGCAAGCAAGGGGTGAAGGTCACGGCGCTCGGAAGGAAGCGCCCTTACGGGATCTCGGCATTGGGTTTGGTGTTGCGCGTGTACCAGAGCGAGACGGCGATGCCCGCCAGGACGGCGGCTAAGAACAGATACGGCAGGTAGCGCCAGGGCGCGGCGGGGACAGGGAAGACGCTTAGGGCGAGGACTGAGGCGAGGATCAGGAGGGCGGCGGTGCTGACGGCGACGTCCAGACGGCGAAGGATTTTGCGGCGGAGCAGGAAGAACGGCATGGCGAGGCAGACCAGGAAATAGGCGCCGATGAAACCGTAGGAAGCGAGTTGAGTGAGATAGTTGATGCAATCGGGGAGCAGAACTTTTGAAAGGAGCAGGGGCGCCGGACAGGCGATGGCGATTACGGCGAGCAGTGCGATGGCGCGGTGAGGAGTTTTGTTGACAGGATGCGCCGAGCCGAAGCTGGGAGCGAACAGGTGATTCTGCGCCAAGTAATAAAGGATACGCGCGCCGGCGTTGAGCGAGCCCAGGGTGCAGGCAAAATAACTGAGCGCAATGCCGATGGAACTGAAGTAGCCGAGTCCGGCGAGATTCATGGAGCGCGCGATGGAGTCAAAGGGAGCGTTGAGCTGATCGAGCGCCAGGCCATTTTTTCTGGCAAGCGCGGTGAGGCAATAAATCATTACAAGATAAAGGATGCCGACGGGAATCAGGCAGCTGACGATGACGCGAGGAATGGTGCGGCGCGCGTGCGAAGCTTCTTCGCCCAGAGTGGTGACGCTTTCGAATCCGGCGAGGGTCATGAAACCGAAGACCATGGCGAATTGAAAGCCGGATAATTTTGCGCCTTCCAAGTGCAGCTGCGGACGGTCAAGCCATGCGGAATCGTGGCGCATGGCCAGCGCGATGATGACGATGATGACGGCGACGGAGCCGAGTTCGATGGCGAGCATCACTTCGGTGGAGAGCTTGATGTCGCGGTACGCGATGATCCAGGCGACGATCACCACGATTGCGGTGAAAGCCGCGGCGCGAAGAAAAGACGCCGGAGCGCCGGTAACTTGGCGGAAAAAAAGATCGGCGTAGTACGCGGAAGAAGGCGCGGTGCCGGCCGCGCCGAAGGCCATGGCGGCGACGTAAGCCCATCCAGTGACCAGGCAGGCGCTGCGGCCGAGTCCGGCAGCGGCAAAATCTGCGAGCGAGCCTGCGGAAGCGCACTGCGCGGAGAAACGATGCACGCTGTAAGTAATCAGCGAAAAAGCGACGAGAGTGAGAAGGAAGATGAGCCAGGTGGCGTTGCCGCCTTTGGCGATGAGCAGCGGGAGAACAATGCCGCACGTGCCGGTGGGCGCCATCACGCCGAGCGTGAGCGCAGTGTCTTCGATAAAAGATAAATAATTGTGGCGCAGCCTGAGGTGGGGGCGCGCCGGTGCGTTTGTGGATGCGGATTGTGCCGGGAGACTCACGTGAGCAACAGTAGCAGCAGGCGTTTTTTGGCGCAAATTCGCGGCGAACTTCGAAAAGTTCCGGATGTTTCAGCGGCTGCATTGCATATAATGGGGCCGTGCCTCCTCCGTTTTGCTTGGTGACCGGCGCCTTCCGACGATCGGGTCATAGCGGAACGAACGCTGCCTTTCATTTCAAACCATGAGGGAAAAACTAGCCGGGAATGACGTGTCGTCGGCGAGCCTGGTGCAGCGGGAAGCGCAGGGGCTGCGCGAGCAATTTCAGAAATTGTATGGGGAGGA
>Ga0182024_10017233_pt1 | contig 13596 bp, 11 predicted proteins | sample P32metaG_FD_120480 | JGI IMG/M metagenome (GOLD analysis project Ga0182024, IMG submission 120480) | Permafrost microbial communities from Stordalen Mire, Sweden - P3-2 metaG (Illumina Assembly) | ecosystem: Environmental > Terrestrial > Soil > Wetlands > Permafrost | place: Sweden: Stordalen...
GCCTTGGACACCTACTGGTATTGCTGGCAGACCTTCGTCGAGGTTTGGAATTACGCGCCGGCCCATCCCAATCATCAGGCTGTCGCCAATATTAATGGCTATCCCACGTGGGCCGGATGGGGCAGCGCCCAGGTGCTCGACAGCGCTTACATGATGTACTTCGCCCGCTACGGTCATCAGGCCTATCCCTTCATCACTGGTATTGACAACGCCTACGCCCGCCAGCACGAGAACGGCTTCATCTGCCAGGAATCGGACAACGACAACTTTGAAGTCTATTCCGGTTATCCGGCCATGACCCCGTTCCTGAACGCCTGGATGGAATGGAATTATTACCAGGTTTCGGGGGACGCGGCGCGATTGCGCCGTGTCTTGATGCCGCTGGCGAAAAATTACGAATGGTTCATGACCTTCGCGCGGCGCAAGAGCGACGCCGCTTACGGCATGGCCACGCCCGCCACCCGCGCTTATGCGACGGACCCCTTCAACGAAGTGTTTCCCAGCACCGGTTTGCGCGCCATCGAAACCCTGGCCATGGCCCGCATCGCGAAGGCCGCCGGGCGGCCCGACCTGGCCCGGTTTTTCTCGGCCGAACATAAACAGCTCGGGGATTTCATCAACCAGCGGTTTTGGGATTCCGATCATCAATTATACAATGATCGGTGCGACCCCAATCACATGTACGCCCCATACCGCGATCCCAGCCTGGCTGGCAGGTTTCTCACGGAAACCAAACCCGGCGTGTTCGACAAGTCCGTCTGGACTTTTGCGCCGCTCGCCGCGGAAATTGCGCCGCCCCATCGCGTGCAAGCCCTGGCGCGGCTGTTGCAGGATCCCAATAAAGGCTTCAACCAGCCGAACGGCCCAACCACTTACTCCGTCGATAGCAATCCCCCCGGCCAGACCCTGGGGGACACCAAAAGCGCCTTTCACCAAATCTGGCCGCCGTTCCCGTGCATGATCCAGCAGGGGTTCACGCGCTCCGGACAGCGGGACGTCGCCCAGGCGCTGGCCGAGAAATATTTCACGGCGGTCGTCGCGTGCCACACCCGCAACAAGACCATCAACGAATCACTTTCGCCGACGACATTGGATGGCTGGGGCCAGCCCAATTTCGTCGGTTGGGGCGGGATCGGGCCTATCGCCAACTTCATCGAATATGTCCTCGGCTTCGATATCGACGCCCCGCACAACACCGTGACGTGGCACCTGCATCGCCTGGAACGGCACGGCCTTCGCAATATTAAAATTGGCGCGTCTTACGCGGACTTCGTCTGTGACGCCCGGTCCAAATCGGAGGTTGCCTGCCGCCTGACGATTCAGAGCGGCGGCCCATTCACCTTGCGCACCGTCCTCAACGGCAAAATGACGCGGCACAAGATTTCCAGGGGAACCGTCAATTTGGCCGTCGGATAAATGTTCGGTTTGGGGGATGGGCGGCTCTTTATTGGTGAAGACTGATTCAGGCCCTGCGCATGGAGAACGACAGGCTGAAGCAACAAGTTTCGCGGCCCTCGTCATTCTCACAAGGCATGGTGCGTCTTGTGCCGGCAGGCGGCGGCGTGTCGATCCAGGCCGGGGACAAAAAAATGAACGACATGAATGCGTGCATCAACACCCTCCAGATGATTGACGCCTCCAAACAACAATGGGCGCTGGAATTTCAAAAGCCGGCCACCGCCATGCCCACGTGGGACGACATCAGACCCTACATAAGCTCCTCGCCGGACTGGAAACCCCCGTCTGCCCTGACGGCGGCGTTTACACCATCGGTGCCGTTGAGGAAAAACCAACCTGCAGCATCTCAGGGCATGAACTTCCTTAATTTGGCAATTGTAATACCTCTGCCCCCGACACTCGGTTACACCGACACCCCGATTACCCTCCCCAGACGAGCTGATACGGGAGCAGTATGGCTTGGGGCTGCGAAATGATCTGATTAGCCAGGAAAGTCAGGTGCAGCAGTGTGGTTGGAAGGGGTTGAGAGTGTGCGAGGTGGAAGCGTAAAGATGGACCTTTCTGCGGGGCGGACACATATGAATTCTCCGCCTTCCAAACATATCCCTCAATGATTTTCAATTTCCTCGAACGTGAGTAGCCGCGCACTGCCAGCGTCAGATCGTCCGACCTGCATTTGCAATACTTGATAAGATTGCTGTGAGGTCGATTGCTGCGTCTCAATTGTTAGTTTTACCCGAGCCATCGAAGAAATTTTGCTGGGTTCAACCGGTGATCCATCACTTGCCGCCAACTGCCAGCGTTCTCCGGGCCGCATAAGCCGCAAACCGCTGGCAATGTTTAAGTGCGGAGGTTTTGCGATGGCAGCCACGGTTGTTTCCTTTCCGCTCTCCTTTAAAAATATAATGCAGCCTCGGAAATATGGGTCTGCTAGGAGGGTGCCCTGATCGCTGAGTCGTCGCACTAACGCCTCGATTGAAACTTCTGCTCGCTGGGAAAGCTCTAATAGTGCCTGGGGATTAACCGCTTTCATTTCTCGAATTGCGGCCTTGAGCATAGGCGTTGGCAGAAGCATTCTCCCGGCGAGTTTGTTGCAATTCCGTTCCAAATTCTCAAGCTCGGTTCGTCCGCCACCCGAACGAAATTGCTTCGCCAATTGCGGGGTGTCATTCGAAAGATCGTAGAAAAGTGTATGTGCCAATTCGTGCGCGAAGGAAAAGCGCAGGCGCGGTGGCATCGCCCGTTCCCTGGTTTCACCCTCAAAGGAGGCTTGCAATTCCAATGGATCGTAACCGTTTGAATTGAAAAAAATTCTGAAACCATTGGGGTGGGTTGTGAGCATTGCGTCCACCAAAAGCGGACGGAATTCCACCGAAGTCACCCTGCGGCGCTGGGCAAGTGGCTGAAGCAGAACCGGGAATTTATTTTTTGAAGCGCCACAACTGAGAGTCTCTGCCTCAACCGAAAGCGCCTTTAAAAGTGATGCGTTTTTATTGGGTGACATCTGACAGCATTATTTCAAAAGGCGCTTCAGTTCATTGATAATGCGGTCAGCAGGAGCACGATTGTATTCGATTTTTTCCCCTGGCATCAGTGAAAATGTGAGATTTTGAAGTCGCTCGGAAACCTGCTTTGCTCCGGCGGGCTTCCGGCTTGCAGCGTCCAAAAACTCTGGCCGATAATCCATAACCCGCTTCCAATCAGGTCTCGCAACATATGGCTTGAACAGCCCCAGTGCCGCATCCAACAATTTCTCCAATTCCGGTCTGGCAATGACCGCAGCCTCAGCAGGCTTCTCGATCCCAACGATTGGGGACGCTGGTTCTTGTTCACTTTCGCCAAAAACGTCTTGATATGAGTGCGGGTCTTGTAGCCTATAAAAATACGCCCGCTTTTGCTCCAACGTCGGCTCATCAGGCACTTGGCCCACCTCGTCCTCATCAAACTCGATGAAGGCGTAGGGGTTCTGATAGGCTGCCAATTGAGCCCTTCGATGCTCTAAATTATCACTTTGCGTGCTCATGACGTTTCAGTTTAACCCCATGAAGCAGCCCCGTCCACCGCTTTTTGGCAAGTGACGCATACCTGACGACAATTAGCGCCAGCCTGGATTAACAGCCGGCCACAAGCCTCGAGTTTTGAGGTGGAGACTCTGGGGGTAGCTGATGTAGGTTTGATGTTTGCAGCGTAATGTCCCGACCAGCCGTTTAGTCCGCTGCCATACCAGTATTTGGTCGATCAGGCTTTTACTGCGAAACCGAACTTGCAATGGACGTGTGGATGTGCTCTAATTGCCCGTCCCATATAACATTGATGTGATCAAAACCAAAAACTGATTTGTGGCTTCGGCTGCAGTCCACTACGAAAGCGTTCCGTTGAAGGCACGCCAGTGCCTGTAGTAGGGCGCGAGTAGGTCACACCTCTTTTCGTGTTGGACCGACCGATTCAATAAATCGAAACAATCCAGAATTCAAAGTCTTGTATGAACACTAAAATCCAAAATCTATTCACTCGCCTCAACGGAGCCTCGTGCGCAGCTTGGGTGGCGTTGGTGGTTCTTACCGACATCAATCAAGCCGCTGCCCAGTTGCCCGTCATAACCACTTTCAGCCAGAACGGGTTGCTGGTCTGCTCGAACCTGGCAGCCGGCACTGTGGCGTCGGTGCAATGGGCGTCATCTTTGTCTGGGCCATGGCATACCAACTGGGCTGGGCTGGACACGGTGGCAGTGGAGTCGAACGGCATGATCCATGTCAGCGTGCCGATGTTCTACCGCGTGCTCGGGGTGGCGCAAACAAACTCTGCCGCAAGCAACATGGTGTTGATTCCCGCCGGTTCGTTCACGATGGGGGACACTCTGGATGGTGAGAGCGATGCCATACCTATTAGCGTGACGGTGTCAGCGTTTTACATGGACGTGAACCTGGTGAGCTATTGTCAATGGCAGTCGCTCTACTATTTAGCCACGAACGCCGGATATGACTTTGACAATGCTGGTTCTGGCAAGTCGGCGAATCAACCGGTGCAGACGGTGGATTGGTATGACACGTTGAAGTGGTGCAATGCGCGGTCGCAGCAAGTTGGTTTGACTCCAGTGTATTACACGGATACGAATTTCACACAGGTTTACATGAATGGAGATGTCGATGCTGTGTGTGCGAACTGGACGGCCAGTGGATATCGGTTGCCGACGGAAGCGGAGTGGGAAAAGGCGGCGCGGGGTGGGTTGAGCGGGCAACGGTTTCCGTGGGGCAACGTCATCACTGAGAATTTGGCCAACTACTTGGGAGACCCCACCGACTACAGCTACGATTTCGGACCGAACGGCAACAACTCAATTGGGATTCTCGGGGGGACTCCCTACACGAGTCCGGTGGGATCATTTGCGCCGAACGGGTATGGCCTGTACGACATGGCAGGGAATGTATGGGAGTGGTGTTGGGATTGGTATGGAACGCCGTATGCAGGAGGTACCGATCCACGCGGACCGGCAACAGGGAACTACCGTGATTTGCGCGGCGGCAGTTGGGCCTACAACGCCAGCCTAACGCGTTGCGCCAATCGCAGCTACAGCGAGACGGTGCAAGTCCAAAGCTATTTCGGGTTTCGTTGTGTGAGGGGGCTTTAGTTTTTGCTCTTTTACGCTTTAACTTTTGAACTGGTGAAACCGACGTGCTCCGTCAAGCGCATACGACAGGCTGTTTCTCCGCGTCCTGAGAGCGGCGTTTTTTGCTCCGGCTTCGCTCCCCGCTTCCCTCAGTCTCCGCTCTGCCGTTTGCCCATCCCTCTTTCTGCTGACTTGGGAAAACTGGACTGGTATGGTTCAGGAATGCCAAACAGCCACACATTCAGATCCACCAATACAGGATGCAGCATCCACTCTGGACCAAACTGCACAAAATGCTGTCCCGAGGCGCAACGAATCACCGGCACAGGCAGCGGCGCGGGAATTTTTGACGATCCGAAGCCAATGCGAGCCAGTCCGGCAAAACTTATAGGCAGAAGATGATGGCGGCGCTCTACAACCAAAATATCGCTGTTGTCACCAAAAAGTGCGGTGGTGTTGGTTCGATGGGGGAAATCCCTCGTCGCATGGAGCACAAAGTGGCCAAGTTGTTGGTCCTGTTTGGCCTTTGCGCGCGCGTGACTGTGCTATTGGCCGGGGACGCGGCCGAGGACGACCGGGATCAACAATTGCAGGCGGCCTTTCTCAAATTTCCTATTTTGACTCCCGCAACCAATAGCGAGAGTCTGCCGGAGTTTCAACGGATTTCCTTAAAACGTCCCATCATCATCAATGGCTCCACTTACTTCGGGTTCAGGTTTACGGCGCCGGAACGAACCGGTCATAAGGATTTTGTCTGGGCGTTCGTTGAACCGCCGGGATATGTGGAATGGTGCATTCTCCCTGAACATGGAACGATGGACGGATTCAAGAACTGGCGTGACGTGCCCAAGGGCGACTATCTCGGAACCAATCGTCTGGTCCCGTTGGGTGGACAAGAATTGATCGTGCAAAGCCTGGCCGGAAAATCCCTGATCGACGGAAGTAATTATCTGGTTTGGATGACGTTCGATAGCAAAGGGCCGGCGATGTCGGTGGCCTTTACGTTTGCCCCTTTAGGGCCGAAAGGACTGAATAACCGCCGCGCCATGGAACATGCCCTTGGCCTGGACCGCGCAGAGAGCCAGCCGATCGTCAATACCAATAATCATCACACTTACATCCTGTTGAAATCCGCGACATGGAAAGAGTCGGAGGCGCGGGCCGTGGCGCTGGGCGGACACCTGGCCACCGTCCACAGTCAAACAGAGGAAGATTGGCTGCTCAAAACTTTCGGCAGCTACGACGGCGCGCAAAGGCTCTTATGGATTGGCTTGAGTGACCGGGATAAAAAATTTCACTTCACCTGGAGCAGCGGCGAATCAGTGTCGTTCACCGCTTGGGCCAAAGGCGAGCCCAACAATGCCGGCCGGGGCGAGGACTTTGTCGCCATTTATTATCCCAACCATTCCCAGCGGGGGAAATGGAATGATTGGAGTGACAGGAAGTCTGATCCCATCGGCTTGCCGATAAACGGCGTGGCGGAGATCAGTCCGCAGAACGCGGACGCCACTACAACGCCTGCGCCGGACGCCACCACATCAACCAACCCCGCTCCCGGGCTTCTCCAGGCGGTGGAGATCAGTCCCACAGTCGTCATCACCAGTGACAACGGCAGCATTAAACTGCAATGGCCGGTCTCGACCGCCCATTACATGCTGGAAGCGACGACCAATCTGAACCAGCCGTTCACCATGTTAGGTTATTCGGAGCTGACGAATGCCGAGGCGGGAGTCATTTACGTCACCATCACCAATTCCGCACCCCAAATGTTTTTCCGATTGCGCAAACCGTGACGGCGAAAGATGAGTGTCCCGCTTCCTGGTTGAATGTTTTGGCGGTTGTTTCGGGCGCTTTCCCATAAAACATACTTGACAATAGCACCTGCGACACGCGTTTCGACCCATGTTTATGCGGGTTTCGTGTTGTTAAAAAAGATCGGTTCATGGGATGCGGGTTTTTGGGCTTTTGTGCCAGAATTGACAGGCAAAGTAAGAATTATGAATTTTGATCGGATAAAAAGGATGAAAGCTTCCGCCTTCGCGCTGCTACGGCGCGACAAGTCCGGCGCCGCCACAATGGCTATGGCGGGCGAGTCAGCAACGGTGGGTCGCGCTAACACACAAAGGGCAGAAAGAAAAATCGGCAGGGTGAGACTCCGTCGAGCCGTTAATAGATCGATCTGGGGTTCGACAGAGTCTCACCCTACCTTGTCAAAACTTCGTGGTCGTGGGGTCATGGCGTGGAAATTTCTCGTAACACCGGGCAAGCGTCCGTCCGATTGTTGCGCGGCCAATCTCTTCCCCAGCATAAATTGGAGAAAAACGGCATTTCTCCAAAAACATGGTATTGGCCCATTTTTCAAATCGGGAAGTTCGAAGCCGCTGCAAGCCAAAATGATCCGGCCGAAAATGAGCGCAATCGGAGCCGGAAATTTCTCCAATTTCTGGAGAATTTCTCCGGGGTATACCCCCCGGCGGGGGCTGAATGAAGAGTGCGGGGTGCGGTCAGAGTGGGTCAAAGTGGGTCAAACCGATTCGAGGGTGGTGGGGAATGCCCCACATCCCAAAGTGCCAGCCGCCGTCATGGTCAGTCACGCTCAGTCGCGCCAAACAAGTGCCGAGTGGAAAGTGCAGCCCCGAAGGCATTCGGGGTTCGCGCCAATCGCCGGACGTCATTTTACCGGCGACTTCGCGGTAATTACGGGTAATTTAAGCTAAATTAAGGTAAATTAAGCTAAAAAATAAAAACAATTCGAGGCCCACTGTCCACCGCACGGCGCGTCTGGGCGATTGGGATGGTTCTTTGACATTTTAAATATCGGCAGGGCACTAATTCAGTGGAAAGGGGGTGCCGGGATCCGAATCCAGGAAAAGGAGCTACATGTTACCGTTCTGTTGCTTTTCGTGTTGCCGGTTAAGTCGTTGACCATAAACACTTGTTGCCGTGTTGCCGATTTTCTGGACCTATGTATCAATCTTGTGTTTCATAGCGGCAAATCGGTTGTTCGATTGTTGCCGTAAACTGAAAACGAGGTGAAATTCGGCCTTGCGCGATGACGCAGACCGCTTAGCCATTCAGCGTCCAACCTTCCCGGTAACTGCGGCGCAGGAAGTCGTTGGCTTCGGGGTAATCTGTCACTTGCCCGGCGGCGCCGTCGTAATGAATTTTCTTGCCGGCGCGATAGGCCACCAAGCCCAGCAGCATCATCTCAATCATGTCGCTAGCGTAACCAAAGTTGCACGAAGTCTTGAGGCCGCCTTTGCAGGCGTTGATCCATTGTTCCTGGAAATTGCCCAGGGGCGGAATCAGATCAGCTTTGCTGCGGGGTTTGTAATAGGTCATGTCGGCGTCGTTCCCCTGCGGAAAAAGAACGTGCGTGGTAAAATCAGCCACCAGAACGCCTTCGGTCCCCTCGAACATTGCGCCGTGATCGATCTTTTTCAGGTCAATGGCGCGCGTTGGCGATTCCGGCATGGCGCCGCCTTGAAACCACGAAACCAAAATGTTGCGCCGCCAGTCGTTGGCCGGAATTTCAAAATGCGTTTCCAGTTTGACAGGCGTGACTTCGGGATTGAAGGGATCGCCCTTGCCTTCGGCGGAAGTCGGCAGGCCGGCGTCGATGGCATTCCAGGCCAAATCCATGGTGTGGCTGCCCATGTCTCCGACTTGCCCGCTGCCAAAGTCCCAATACATGTTCCACGACAGGCAATTCATCCCGGAGGTGCCCGCAAAATATCCCGGATTATAAGGGTGAACCGGTGAAGGCCCGAGCCACAAATCGAAGTGAATGTTCTTGGGCGGATCGCCGGCCGCGGGCAGATAGCCCGCCCGCCGAATCTGACGATCGCCCCAGGCGCTGACTTCCTGCAAATCGCCAATGGCCCCGTCCCGAATCATTTCGCGCACCCGATTGAAATTATCAAACTGATGACGCTGCGTGCCAACTTGAGTGGCGAGCTTGTCCCGGTTCTTGAGCCAGGTCGCGCGAATCACGCGGGCTTCCTCGACGCTGTTGGCGAGGGGCTTTTCGCAATAGACATGCTTGCCGCGGTTCATCGCCCAATTGGTTATAAAGGCGTGGGTATGGTCCAACGTGCAAACAACCACCGCGTCAATGTCCTTTTGTTCGATGGCGTCGCGCCAATCCGCGTATTGTTTGGCCTTGGGAAACTTGGTGGCCCCGAACGCCAGATGGTCCTCATTAATGTCACAAATGGCGACGACGTTTTCTTTGGAGAGCGCGTCGAAATGAGCCTCGGCCCGGCCCCAAGTGCCCATCAAGGCAATGTTCAATTTATTGCTGGGCGCATCGGCGCCAAAAAGTTTGAAGCGCGGCAGAAGAAGCCCCGCCGCCCCGCTGAGAGCGATGGATTTCAGGAACCGGCGTCGTTTGATGGAATGCTGTTTCTTGGGTGTTTTCATGCGGGCAGTTTGGCCCAGGACTGAAGTTCGATCAAATACAAAAAATGACCGCAAAATGGCGCAACCTCCGAATGTTTCAGGATTGCGTTTTCCGCTTTTTCGCGGCTGTTTTGATTAAGTGACTCCAAATAGCTGCTTCACTGGTTCCCGGGCCAGCACTAGGATGGTGAACACTCCGAGCACGGTGCCAAAAGGCATGAACAGGCATTCGATGCACCCCATGACGAGGCAGAATGTATAATGCTTGCGTTGCGCCAGGAAACGTCCCGCCGTCAAGATAAACGCGGCCACAGTCAAACCTACGGTGATGACCACGATGGCAAAAACCACAAAAAACCGGCCCAGGAAAGCCGGCGGCATCTGGTGATTTCCGGGGAATTTATGCGGGGCATAGATCAAGAACAGTCCAGCAACCAAGTGAATGACGGGAATAAGCGAAAACAAGCCCGCCAGCCCGCCAACCACATAATGGAAGATCGAAAGCAGCCGCAGATGTTCTTCATCCCGCATCGCAATGTTTGAAATAAATTTACCCGGGCTTGATGATGCCGATGACCGCCCCTTGCGGATCGCGCAAAACGGCGATGCGTCCCACGTCCGGTATATCAAACGGCGCCACCAGGACCTTGCCCTTCAGCCTCGCGGATTTTTTGGCCGTGGCATCCACGTTGTCAACAATGGCATAAGGGACCCAATGCGCGGGAATTCCGGGTTTGGGACATTTCAACATGCCACCGACCATGTCCCTGCCTTTTTTGAACTGGGTATAATCCATGCCCTTGCCAAAAGCATGGGTCTTCCAGCCCAGCAAACCGGAATAAAATTTTGTGGCCGCCGCCACATTGGTGGTGGCGAGTTCATTCCAGCAGAATCGGCCCGGTTTCGGGCGGTTTTTCGGTTTGCTCATAATTTTCTTGTGAGACTGGCAAAAGGCCAACGGAACGTCAAGAAGTCAAGGATCGGTGTGAATTGCGCGCCACATCCCTCACGAGCGCATACCGTCAATTGGTCAAAACTATGCGGAATCCGGCGTCCGACCCGAATAGCGAATCAGCGATGGGCCAATTAATCATTTGCCACAAACTGAATTCTCCTATATAATCTGTACCTGAGAAATACGTGAAAAACTGAGAACGGTTAACGTACTGTGGAGGTATTAAGCCATGACCCAGCACCTTGTCCGGCACGCGGTGAGTTTGGCCATTGACGTGGGACGGCTTTCAGTCTGGCTCGTGCTGCTGATCTGCATCTTCGTGCCATTGGAGCGCTTATTCGCACTCCATCCGGCCAAAATCTGGCGCAAACAGGTGGGAGTCGATCTTGCCTGGTATTTCATCAACAGCTTGGCGCCGGCGGCGATCATCGCCGTGCCGCTGTTGTTGCTGGCCCGGGCGCTGCGCGGGGCTGATCCGGGCGGTCTTTATTCCGCGGTCGCAACGTGGCCGCTCTGGCTAAAATTGCCCGTGAGCTTGTTGGTGAGCGATATGGGTGCATACTGGGCCCATCGTGCTTTTCACGCCTTTCCACGGTTATGGCGGTTCCATTCCATCCATCATAGCCCGGAAAATCTCGACTGGCTGGTCAACACCCGCGCGCATCCGTTTGAAATTGTCGTCACCCGGATGTCGGCATTGGCTCCCGTTTATCTGCTGGGGCTGGCTCAGGCTTCGACGCGCCGTCTTGATCCCGTGGTGGCGTTGGTGATGATCATCGGGACGATCTGGACTTTTTTCATTCATGCCAATCTCCGCTTCCGTTTCGGACCGTTGGAATGGCTGATCTCAACTCCCGCTTTCCACCACTGGCACCACACCAACGATGAGAACCGCGACCACAATTTCGCGGCGATTTTCCCAGTGATCGACAAGGTATTTGGGACGGCCTGGCTGCCAAAACACTGGCCGCCCGTCTATGGCATCGATGCCAAGGTCCCACCAACGCTGACCGGGCAATTGCTCGATCCAATGAGCCGCCAGGAAAAATTAGTTGGCCGCCAAAGTGCTGAGGAGGAAGTTGTGGGCAACGGCCAGCAGCCTTCCGATGTCAATTCACATTTATAATTTTGGATTCGTCTCGAGGCGGAATCGGCCTTCACCGTAAATTCGCCCAACCGCGTCTTAAATCTGCCCGCTGGTTAGGGCACGCGAACCCGATAGAACTGACAGGTTTGGGACGGGGGAGTGACGCTGAAAGAACTCGTGGCGCCAGTAAGAACATTCGTGCTGACCGCCTGCCAGTTGTATAAATCACTGGACCCATCAACAATCACCGTCAAGCCACGTAATCCGGTAATGGCAAAGCCAAATTGTCCGGCAGTCAAACTGGGAAGCTGCAGAACAACCGGCGCCAGTGAGCTGGTGGGAAATCCCTTGCGAATGGTGTTATTGCCTGTATCCGTCACGTAAAGATTTCCCGCTCCATCCACCGTCATGCCCCTGGGACTATTAAATAGCGCGTCGGTGCCCGTCCCATCCGTGCCGCCTCCGGCTCCGTCGGCGCTTTGCCATTTCCCGGCCAGGAATCCCGCCACCGCCGTTCCCCCAAGCGTGTCGGCAGGAATCATGAGTATTGTGCAGCCGCCGCGGTTGGCCACAAAAAGATTGCCCGCGCCATCCACTGCCAGACTGTCTGGATCGGAAAAGGGATCGTTTTGTTGCTGGCTCGTCTGATTATCACCCCCATACCACGTCGCGGGATTTCCGCCCGAATCCAGGACAGTGATCACGTTGAAGTAATCGTTCCCCCGATAAATATTTCCAGCCCCGTCCACCGCCACGCTGTCTGGCAGATAAGTATAATCACCCGGCGAAAAAACTTGTGTAATCGTGGTCACGACCCAATTGGTGCCCATCGGTGTGATTTTCCGCAAGTTGATGTCGGGATATTCGGCAACGTAAAGGTTGCCCTGCTGATCCACGGCCACGCCTGTGGTCAGGGCAAAGCGCGCATCGCTGTTGGTGCCATCGGCGGTGCCGTTCTGCTGCGCCATTCCTGCAATCGTGGTCACCACTGCTGCCGGAGTGATTTTCCTTATCGTGTGATTATTGGAATCTGCCACGTAGAGAATGTTTGAACTATCGAAGGTCAGGCCTTCGGGCTCCGAGAACCGCGCGGCATTGCTGGTTCCATCAAGACTTCCGCCGCCTCCTGCGTAAGCCGTGGGGTCTCCGGCAAAAGTGGTCACGACGCCACACGGCGTAATTTTTCTGATGGCATTATTCGCGCTGTCAGCCACAAAGACATTTCCCGCGGAATCCACCGCCACGCCCTGCGGCGTATTAAACGTCGCCGCGCTTCCCGTCCCATCCGCATGCCCAGTGGCTCCGACTGCTCCCGCAATGGTGATAAACGTGTAGGGAGTGGAAAAGGGATATACCGGGGCGCCTTGCTAAGCGCGCAAGTGCCAGATCACCGTCATGAAACAAATGAGAAATAATGTTTTTTTCATAAAGAATTCGAATTGCATTCATGTGCGCGAGCAGGTTTGGTTCTTACGCCCGCCACTTTGCGCCTTGCCAACAATAAACGCAACTCGAAAAGCTCAGGGGGAAAGCTCTTGGGTCTGCATTGGATCAAACCAATCCGGTTGCGTAGGGCTGTTTGGGAAGAGCGCTGGTTTATCCCACCTGCGGAAAGAGGGAGAGGTGATTACAAAAATAGTTTAAAATAAATGTGCGCTTTTTAAACATCTATGTTATAGTAGTGTTCAAATGAAATTTCGAGTCATAAAAGGGAGACAGAGCCTATGGATGGCGGTCCCTATCTTCTCTAGCATAAATTGGAGAAAAACCGCATTTCTCCAAAAACCTGGTATTGGCCTTTTTTCCAAATCGGAAAGTTCGAATCCGCTGCAAGCCAAAGTGATCCGGTGGAAATCGAACGCAATCGGAGCCTGAAATTTCTCCAATTTCTGGAGAATTTCTCCGGGGTATACCCACCGGGGGGGGTATGGCGATTGCGGAATGTACAGTTAATAATTATGAGAATCATCCCTCGAACGATGTGGCAAGCCCTCGCAAAACGGGGCGAGCATCCGTCGGACCGCGTCGCGTTGCGTCACGGTCAGTCGTGGTCATTTGGTAAGGGTTCAATTCCGACCCTCGCCTCCA